>Ga0080006_1172946_pt1 | contig 10736 bp, 24 predicted proteins | sample RS3BMetagenome_FD_69209 | JGI IMG/M metagenome (GOLD analysis project Ga0080006, IMG submission 69209) | Ferric oxide microbial mat and aquatic microbial communities from Rainbow Spring, Yellowstone National Park, USA - RS3B (SPADES... ... | reverse complement strand
CACACACACATCTTCTATCATCATCATCTTCTTCTTCTCAAAAATTATGCAATTATATATACTTGTATATAATGTATACATTTGTATAATACGTTTAATCTACAAATTTTTTTGTTGTTCAAACTTTTTGAACACCGAAAAGTTTATATACTAGTATTTCCAGTGGAAATAGAGGTTACCCCCTTTATATATACGCATACTGATAAAATTCTTATATTTTTTACTTTCGGTTATGTTCGTTTAAAGTAGATTATTTTCGGTAAAATTATTAAAAAATTATTATATTGATTATATTCGGTATAAAATTATAAAATTTGTATAAAAATCACTTTCGGTCATCTCTACTATAAAATATAAAATCAGAATTGTAAAAAATAAACCTAAAAAATTGTTCCATGCTATATGCTCTTTTTAAAGTTAAATGAGAAAAAAGGTTAGCCATGTCTAACCCAAATGAAAATGGGGGGAAAGAAGTTAATGAGAAGGAATTTTTTAAAAAGCCTTCTTATGTAGCTTCTTGGTTTAGTAAACAAGAATCTAGTAAAGAAGAAGAACAACAAAAGGGTAAAGAAGGAAAAACTGAAGAGAATCTAGAAAATATAGATATTGGTCAGTTTAAAAATGTTATAGTGTATGCAAGTGAGAACGAGCTTGGAGATAGTAGTATAGCTTATGTATTAAATGTAAAGACTGTTTATAATAAAAAAGGAAATCCTAAGCTATTGATTAGATATCAGAAAGAAAATAAGATATATAGTATATTTTATAGTAAATCTTTTTTAATCGCGATAGCTAATTCAATCGGTAGTGAGATAAAAACGTTTAAAGACCTTGAAGGCAAAAAAGTAATATTAAAAAAGCATTCCATTTATATTGGTAAAACAGTCATAACTCACTTAATTCCAATTAAAATTTTTAAGTAAACATGAGTGAAGAAATAAACAATTTAAAGAAGGATATAAAAACATTGTTTGAACTATATAAGGAACTGAGAAGTGAAATTGAAGAGTTGAAAACGAAAGATGAAAGTAAATTCGCAGAAATTGAGAATATATATAATATAATTAACAGTATAAAATTAAAATTATTACTTCTTCAAAATGAGTGAAGAAATAAACAATTTAAAGAAGGATATAATTTTTCTATATGATTCTCAGAAAGCTTTATTGAAAGAATTCAGCGAAAAAATTTTAAGTTTAGAACATGATGTAAAAAATTCAAGAAAGGAACTAATTAATGCTATTCAACATCTCGAAGATAGAATAGTTCAGATTGAAAAAGATATTGAGCATTTACAAGAACATTTACGCTATCTTGAATACAGGATTCAAGATTTAGAACATGAGCGATGAATCTAACGAGTTAGAGATAAAGAAATTAAATAGTAAAATAAAATACGCAAAAAGACTATTTAGACAAATAATATTTGATATACAACAAAATCAGCCTAAAGAATTTTTACAGTTAGATATTTATATGTTTTCTAGGTATATTGTTCGACATTCCCCTATTGAGATAAAATATATTTTCAAGAAAATATTACCACAATTAGAACAGTATTGTAATGATATGAGTAATACAATAGCTTTACAACAATTAATTGAATGGTTTAGTAAGTTTAGCATCAAAGAGATGAATAGACAATTTTTAGTTTTGATGATAAATGATAATCAAGCTCAGTCTAGTGTTGAACAAAAACTTGAAGAAGAGAAGATTATTCATTTCATTACTTCAGTAAATCAGTTTTTAAAAGAAAATAAATATGTCAGTTATTTAGAGCTTAAAAAATACTTGATATCGAATCAGCTATTCATACCCGAAGATATTTTAATTAAAGAATTACAAAAATTAGAAGATGAAGGAATTGTAGAGATACAATATACTTTAAAGGATAATGGCAATATACCTTTACTAATAAGAGTAAAAGAGAAATGATAAACATTCGTAATACTAGATTTAATTTTTTTCTAAATAAAGAATTTTTAAATATAGCAATTGCATTGAAAAAACCACAATTTTGCTATGGACTGAAAAACCAAATTGATAATTTTAGTTATGTCCCATTTTTCGATTTTGATAATACGGATTACTTAACCGTTGAAGCTTTTAGTCAATGGTTATATTATTTCTATGATAGTAAATATGGATATACGATTTTACAATCAAGTGACAATGGGTATCATGTTATTCTATGGAAAGTAGTTGTTCGTGACATGTATTTACATTTATTGATTAACAGTTTATCGTATGGTTTAGATAAAGGATATATTCAAGTGTTTTTATCACGTGGTTTTTCAGTTTTAAGAATAAGTGGTAAAGGAAATAAACCTATTCCAAGAGTAATTGAATATAAAAAAGGTTATAATGATACCGATGAAGAAGTTATGAAAAAACTCTTTGAAGCAAATCATAATTTAATACTTTATACTACTTTTAAATACTAAAGTATGGATAAAGGGGACATATCTCATATAACTTTGTGGTTTTTGAGTAATTATTCCTTAATGGATTTTATGAACGAAGATAGATTCATTAAAATATACAAAAATCAAATTGGGTCTTCAAGAAAACAATTACAATACGCTATGCAAATTAGAGCAAAAATTTTAAATACAGCAAAAATTCAATTTAAAGAGACAATTAAATCTAAAGAAGAAGAAAAACCTAAGCCAAAAGAGACTATAGAATTAGAAGAAAAACCTAGTATTGTTTTAGAAGAAAAGCCTAGTATAATTCTTGAAGAGAAGCCAAAAGAGATTATAGAATTAGAAGAAAAGCCTAAAGAAGAAGAAAAACCAAGTATGAAAGAAAAGATATCAGAAGTAAAACCTTCATTAGGGCAAAGAATAAGAGCTTTCATAAAGAAAGTTTTTAGAATTTAGTTAATTTTTTATTTTCTCTTTTTTTATTAATTGTATGGAATATAAAACACTATTCCTAAAAAGTTTAATATTCTTTCTATTGTATAATATGTTGTTAATAGTAGTTAATCCTAATTTTGGTAATTATCTAAATTCATTTCAAATAACTACGCAAAATATGTTTAATTTATCAAGTTATCCATTGTTATCCACTAGCGGTTTAAGTGGAGATTTTGGTTTATTGCAAGGTTTAGTAAGCATTGCTAACGCGTTGTGGTATGGTTTAGCTTCTTTCCTTAATATAGTGATTATATTTTTCTTTTTCTTAGGTTATACTTTATACATAATGAGCTTATTTATGCAATTAATATTCGTTTCGTTTACGTTTTTAATGGGTATAAATACTTTTCTTAGTTTAGTTTTAATAATACCTTATATTGTAATTGTTATTATAATGATTTTCTCAATAATTGAATTGATACATATGTAATGCGTGGAGAAGGAATCCTAAAACTAGGTAGAGAATACGTAATTAATATAATAAATAAATTGGTTTTGGTCAGAGATAATGATAATATATCTTATAGCAATAATGTTTATGATAAAGCTAAATTATATTATTATAATTTTAACTTTCTTATTTTGAAAAACAATAAAAAATATTATTTGATTCAAAGAACAAACGATTTAAATTTTAAAATGTTAAGAAAAAAAGTAATAACTAATTTACGAGATAGCAAATTTATAAATGAAATAACCAATTGTAATAAAACCAATAACGAGAAATATAGTAGTGTTCGTAATACCGAGAAGAAAACCAATAGCTTCAAAGGTAAAAGTAAATAATAGAGCATAGTTTAGATTTCTCATAAGTAATCCTATAAATAAACCACTCACTATTAACACGATATCAGCTAAGTATGAATAATTTGGTATTAATTGGAAAATCGGATTGCTTATTACATTTGTTTTATTCATGAAAGAATAGGGTAATGCGTTTTCAATTAAATAAACTTTCGTTAACTGTTGTGTGAGAATAGATTGATAAAAAGGCATTGATAATAGAACATTGGTTAAAGCTTTGATAAACATTAAAGTAGAAAAAAACAATAAAATTGCTATTGTTATATACTTCAATTTTTGGTATTTACTTTTTTTATTTTCTTGATTAATTATATTCAGCTTATCTCTAAATTTGCTTTTCTTAGTCATGGAATGAGTTATTTAAATATGGAATGAATATATGACAATATATTGATTGCCTTGCGATAATGCTGTAGTTAAAATATCTGTAGTAATCCTTAATTCCATTTGGGCAATCAGTGTTAAGATATATTGTCCATTAACTTTATTCACTTGATAAGCATTAACAAAAGTATATAGCTTAAAACCATAAATTGAGCCTGTAGAAGGAGACAATGCAGGAGTATAGAACGTTATATTAAAATACGGTATATTGTTTATCATCGTTACATTGGTATATGATACTGAGACATATACATTGCTTGATTCAGTTCCGTTATCACTGTAAGTTATACCGTTATAAGCTAATACGTATTGATTTTGAGTATAGTAAGCATTAGGTTTATTTGCAGTATTGTTAATAATACCTAATAACATTGTTCTAGGATTCATTCCTTGTCCTGCATAAGCGTTGAATGTATTATTTGGAGCCATTAAAACTATATTCGTTAAACTAAACACGTATGTAGTCAAAGTTGTCATAGAATAGCTTACTCCACTAGTTAATACTATTGATTGTGATTGAACGTTATCACTAATAGAATAACCACTCACTACATACTTAACTAACATTAAAAAATTCTTAGTTAAAGGGTCATTTTGTTTTACTAATATTTTTCCTTTTAAATCTTTAACAATTAAAAGAGCGTAGTAGTTATTTTCATTATTTTTGTTAATCGAAGCGTATGTAAAATTGGTTATTGCGTAGTATGATACAAATATGGTTATTAAAATCCATGCTATAACAAAGACTATTTTTAGCTTTTTCATATAAAAAAATTAATTTTTTTAGTTTTTAAACTTATGTTCTTATGTTCTTACTTCTCTAAAGAAATACAACGCTACAGCGATTATAGCTAAAACAGGCAATAATACTTGAAATACCGTAACTACAGCAGAATTCCACCCGCTAGTATTAGCCCCGTATATTTGTTGTAATGCAGGCGGTATTAGGATTCCCACTACAAACAAAGCGATTGCTAGTATAACTACCGTTGACATTCTTCCTGGGTCAGCTTTTCTTATTTTTATTTTTATTTTTTCAAGCATAGTTAAATACTAAATAGATAGTTTATAAATTTTTCGGTTAAAAAATTTCAGATTTTTTTATTAAAAAATTCAAGAGAATTAACAAAAATCCTATAATATAAATTGTTAAGTAATTATCCCATACATTAAATACCATTAACGAAATACCAATTAACATCGGTAAATAAGTATAAAGTTTTAGAAAATAACTAATCATAAATGCTAATGCTATTGCAAAGAATACAATATAAAGTATGGGGGTCATTAAATTTATATCCTTATTTTTAAATAAAAAATTTATGGTAAAAAGAGATAAAGAATTTTTTATTCAACACGCTATTAAACATAAAGGGTCATTAAAAAAATGGTTAAAAGAACATTACGGTAAAAGAGCTTTTAAGCATAACGGAACTATAAAAATTTCATTTCTTAAAAAAATAAGAAAAAATAAGAATATACCTTTAAGAATAAAACGCAAAATAAACTTAGCTATCACACTACACAAGTTAAGGAAAAAATGAAATATTTAATATCTTTACTAATAATTTTTTTAGTAGTATTTTTACCACTCACAATTATACCTATTCATGCTGTAACAAATTACACATGGGTTTACTATCAACAATATTTAACTCCTAAAACATTGTTAGTTCCTGTATTATGGGAATATAATGGTAATGGAACTAATGCTCAAGTGAGCTTAGTATCTACCACTTCTTTAAACTATCCATTTTATTTGTATTCAGGATTCAATGTTTTCGTAAATTTTAGCGTAATTTCAGAATTAAAAATACCTATTACATTATCTACAGGAGCTTATTTATGGTTATGCATGGAAAATGGTATTGCATTTTGTCCCGTAGCTTCTACAGGAGCTTCGTATCAATTTGTTGTATCCGATACTGTAAATAGTTATTATACTACTTTAACTAATGCTCCTAGTAATGGTTATTATTATTATTATAACACAACGTTTTTACAAACAATATGGAATACTACTTATACAATAAAAGATTTAAATTCTCAATATGGTAGTTTAACGATAAGTAATCCACAATATTTTACTAATACACAAATTAATTTTCCATTAATAATAAATACATATAAAGCCCAAGAATACAATTTGACATATGCAGTTTTAACTAATAAAGGAACTATTACTTCACAAATTACAAGATTCAATTATCCTGTTGTAAAAGGTATATTAGTTCCTAATTTAGAGACTATACTCAACGGTTTAAATTTACAATTCCAAGCTTCAAAAGGAGCTAATGTTAGCGTTTTACCCGCGTATTTTAAATCTAGATTGGTATTAGCTATTGACAATTATACATCATTCGCAATAGCAGGATTAGGTAATTATAATGTTAGTATATACACTACAGCGGGTCAATATTTAACTTCATATTATCCTAATGCAAATATTTATACAGCTTCGTTTAGTTATGCAAGCGGATTTTATTATGTATGTATAAGCTCAGGAAATTGTAACCCAAATCAAATAAGCTCAACAGCTCCTGTAGAGTATGTATATCAACAACAAATAATTTATCAAAATCAAACTGTTTACGTTCCGATTTCCACAGCTCTTGATGTTAATTTCTTAATTTACGCTTCGTTTGTATTCTTTTTCTTGATAGCAATATTTTACGTAATCAGAAGATTTACTCAGTAGTTTAAATACTTTTTTTAAAAATATTAATCGTATGAGTAAACTTATAAAACTATACTATAGTAAAAGGAATTACCATAAGAAAGAAGGATTGATACATGTATGTGATTATAGAAATTGCCTTAGATTTGCAAAATATAAAGTTTATTTATACGATGACAATAAGAATGAAAAAATGAAATGGTATCTTTGCGAAGAACATTCTAAGCTATTTAAATAAAAATTTAAATATTTATAAAACATTTTTTTCTTACTCAAAAGAGAATTGAAAGAAGCTATTTAAATAAAAACATTTTTTTGAAAAAAACTAATATAATACCTTTTTTCATTCTCTTTATATGAAAGGGAAAGCTTTAATTACTGTAGAACTTAATCCTAATCAATTTGAATTAATAAAGGTTAAAAAACTAGATTTAAGAAAAGATACTTTTAGTTATAAAAATCGAACATTTACTATAAAGCCTGAAATGTTCATTTATAGAAAGAAAAATACGTTTTTTTATCTTTACGAGATAGATAATCCTAATCCCATTTATAATTTAAAACAAATATCTTCTCCAATTAATACTTTAGAATTAGACAATTTAGTAAATATAAGATTGTTCGGAAATCTAATAGGTAAATTTGGGTTATTTTCTATGGAAAACATTATTCTCATTATCTTAGGTATTGTTATTGGAACATTAATTGGTTATTTTATAGGTATTTCTCAACATGCTCAAACAATCAAGCTAATTTTAAATTGTTAATAGGAATATTTGGAGATTTTGGTAAAGGGAAAACTTTACTTTTAGTTTTTTTTCTACATTATTTAGAATATATAAACAAATTTTCTAATTTCAAAGTTAATATACCTTCAGTTAAAACTCTTTCATTAAGCGAATTGTTATCAATGAATTACGAACAAAAAAGTTTGGTTTGTATAGATGAGCTTTACTTGGAAATGGATAGTAGAAGGAGTATGAGAAAAAGGAATATAGATATTTCTCATATTATATTTCAATCGAGAAAGCGTAAAGTAGACATTGTTTACACAGCTCAATTAAGAAGCAGTGTAGATTTACGCGTAAGAGACTTAACTAATTTTAATATAATTGCCTTAGGAAAAGATAATAATAGTAATTTTCATTATTATATTTTAGAAAGTGATTCAGAATTTATAATACCTAATTTCATTGTTGAAGAACTTTATAATTTGTTCAATACATATGAAATTATCGAAGAATTAAAGTAATATATTCATGTTTTTTATTTTTATTATATGGAATTAGAACAGTTTATTTCAGAGTTGAAAAAGAGCGATGAAAATGAATTAAGTAAGTTAATAAGTGAACTTATAAACGATAGAAATATTGAGTTAAAGACTGAGATTTCAAATCCTTTAATAATGAGTATACTTGATTCTTTAGGAGACTACCTAGAACAAAAAGGTTTAAAGCAAAGTAGTAATCTACTTAAGAGTTTTTTGTTTTGGTTTAGAGTAAATATGATAAGCTTTAATAGAAAGTCAAGGACTGAGTATATTAAGGCAATAAACAGTTTATACTCAAGTGAAATAACCGAAAAGGAAAGAGAAGAAAAGCTATTGAATAAATTATTAGGAAAATAAAATGGATATAACAATATTTTTTATTTATATTACTCTTTACCTAGTTTTTCTACTCATAAGTCTTTTTAAAGTCCCTTTGATAGGTTTATTCAATTTTTTGTTTATTTTTGCATTAATAGGATTAGATAATACCGTTAATAGTGGAACAACAATAATATTAGATTTTCAACATTTCGTTATAATAACTAGTTTTTTATTAGTAATTCAATTTATTACGCTATTACATAAAATTGTTAGAAAATAAACAATTAATATCTAAATTATTTTTTTTAATGTTATATCTAGAAGCATTAGGTTTTACTATTTACTCATTCTTTCCTAGATTAATAACCGATTACGTCTTCTTAAGACATAATATATATGGTTTACATATTGCCAATGGAATAATATTCATTTTATTAGCAATTTGCTTAACCTTAGAGTATAATCCTATTATTGCGTTGTTTAACCTTTTCGGATTCATTGCCATAGGAGAATTAATTTTTAATGCTTTTTATATAAGCTATTATTGGAATAATGTTTATTACACTATCAATCATAAACCATTCGACGCTTTGGTATTTTTTAGCTTATTGCTTAGTTTATTAGCTTTAGCTTATGTTCTCGCAATAAAACATATTTTAATTAAGAAGCTATTTTTGGTCTATATTCCTTTTTGGATAGTATATCTATTAATTTGGGTTTTAATATTTGATTTTAGAATAACGTTATTCATCGATATTGGTCAAACAATTTTCTATAATGATTACTTAACAAACTTATTAGAAATTTTATATTACCATATACCTATTCTTTTTACATGGATTTACTTAATTTCGAAAAAATTTTTAGGAACAAAATAACCGAAATAGAAAATGTTAATTTAGGTTGTCCTAGATTATGCTCAAACTTTCTTTGTGTAGATATAAATCCTATCGATATTTACGTTTTACGTTATGATGCGATGAAATTTTTAATGTATATTTACAAAATCTATAAAAAACCTTTAATAAAACATATTAGAGCATTCAATTTAATAGAACATTTGAAGAATCCTAGATTATTCATTTTATTATGTTATTTAAACTTGAAAGAAAAAGGAACACTTGAATTAAAAACGGACAATGCATGGAATCCTATCCACTATATACCTAATCCTTTACATATATTAACAGGAAGCCATACCGATAAAGATTATCATTATGTTTTTACGAAAGCAAAACATACAAAACACTACTTTATTTTTACAAAACTACATTTACAGAATCTCTTATCCCCTTATTTTAGTATAAAATTAATGAAATATACTACCTTTTTCTCGCGAATATACGTTCTAGCGGAAAAGAATAACTTAAAATTAAAGGTAAATAAAAAATCAATATAAATATAAAAAATGGTAGTAAATAACGGTATTTTTTCTGTAATCTCGCTATAAATCTTATTCTTTTATAGACATACCATACTAAAATGAAAAATTGATATAAATCAATAATGTATAAATAATAAAAATGCGTAAAAATTAATTGATAAGCTAAATCCATATTGTTATTAGTAATCATTGCTAAAATTATTGCTATAACAAAATAAGGTAAAAATAATAAAAAAATAAGCTTTTTCAAATTAAATCCACTAATCCAATATAGAACACTTCGAACGCCTCGTCATATTTACCTTGATTATATAACTCTTTTAGTTTTTGCATTTTCTCGCGTTTTAAATGGTTTAAATGCTTATTGAATTGATATATTTTATATTCGTTTTCAATTAGCCAAGTCAAAAAGTATAATATACTGTGATTTATTAATTTATTAGCTATTTCATGTATTACTTCGTGATTATATTCAAAAGTCATAATAATCCTTCGTTCTGTAAAAATTGTTTTAATCTATTTTGTAGAAGAACTCTATGTTTACTACACAAAGCCTTTTTCAAATAAAAGGAAAAATCATATTTGTATTTCTTTTTAACGAAATCAAATGTGGTAATTAATATTCTAACATGTTCAGCTTCTTCTTTCCTTTTCTCTTCTTCAATACATTTATCACAGACTAGAATTTTCATAATCTCTTTACCTTTATACTTCTATAATTGCTTAAAATATCATTCTTTAGAGATTCATTGAGTTTTAAATATTCAAGCATTAACCTAAGGAAATCTTTTTCTTCAATACTAAAATTTATATTTATAATACCCATATCTTTAGTTATATATTCTATCGTTATTTGTATCATACTTTTTTCTTCAAAGCTCATACCCTTTTTTTCCCTTTTGCTTTATAAATCCTTTACTCTAATTCACAATTTTTTAGGTTTATTTTTTACAATTCTGATTTTATATTTTATAG
>Ga0080006_1147571_pt1 | contig 10737 bp, 10 predicted proteins | sample RS3BMetagenome_FD_69209 | JGI IMG/M metagenome (GOLD analysis project Ga0080006, IMG submission 69209) | Ferric oxide microbial mat and aquatic microbial communities from Rainbow Spring, Yellowstone National Park, USA - RS3B (SPADES... ... | reverse complement strand
TTTTGCGGGTCCATCGATAAATCCCTTCGCAAAAATTCGGTGAAACAGGTATGACCTTGCTGTCAGCCTCCCAATTCCTCCCAAAGTGCAAGTTTAGTTTTGTACCCCTCAACTTTCCCCGGCTAAAGTTGACATCGATCTGTTCATAGACGAAGTTCGTCAGGACGCTAATAAGCCTGTACGTAGTCGCGACGGAGTAGCCTACTTCGCGACGGAAACTTCTAAGGCCACTGCCTGAAAAGAAGGCATTTAAGATCATAGCTGATTGTTCTATTCCAACTCTCCTTAGAAGACGTGTTGCTCTTTCCTTGTCAGACAGCATTTTGAAACACCCTGCCGACTAACTCCGTGGTATGCAACACCCGTGTTGCAAGCAGGAAGTGTTGATAACGCAACACTTCCTTGCAGGGAAGTGTTGCATTATCAATGGAAGCAAGGTAACAGTGCTTGGTGTTGCAATAACGGAGTAGAAGGAATGAAACACCGTCATTTAATCCTCCTTGCATACCACTTTCCGTCGACATTAGCCAAAGCAAGTTTCTGCCCTATTACCAAGAACCTTTTTACATCTTCTACTTCCGAAGCAGGGATCTCGACCCCGATTTCAACAGAGAAAACTGCTTTACAGTTGTCGATCGAGATGAGTTTACCAATGACCTCGAAGTTGGTTAGGTATGGCACACCTAACCTAACTCTTGTAACCCTTTTAAGCGTTTCGGTGCACCGTACCGGATAATTGCTAGAAAGAATTAATAACAGCTTTAGCGCAGATCCTGGGGAAGGTTAGTCGGATTGGACACTAAACTTCTCATCCTCAAAGCCTGTGCGGAAACCGGGGCTGGATGGTCGGATCTGCTCAAACTGACGAACGTAAAGAAGTCGACGCTCTATCAGCATCTCACGGAACTGATGGACAAACAGTTAATCATTAAAGACCAAGGGACTGGTTTGTACAAAACTACACAAAAGGGGAAAAATGAATTGAAAATCATGCTCGCTCAGCAGGCTGCAAGAGTTGATTTTGAGACGATGCAACTGCAAACAGAAGATTCGGAAGACCTCTATTCGGAGGGCTTTCTGAATCGCTCAAAGCTGTACGAGGATCTCTATCCCCCCGCCACCACGGGGGTAAAGACGGCGGCTACGCTTGGCATTCCTCTATTTGTCTCCACTGTGAAAAGCGCTATACATATGGTAAGACCGCCGAAGGAATTCCAAGATTATCTGCAATGGCTTTCCCATCTCAGGGTAGACAGCCTGAAGATTCAAGAGCTGACTCGCAAATTCCCAGGGACCGAAGAGCTTCTCAGGGAGGGAGGCGCCCCCGTGCATAGGCTCCTCGCGAGGTCCGTATGGGCTATCATATCCTCCACACAGGATGAGACGATGTGCTTCGACTACAAAAAAGCATTCCAGAGTAACCTGAAGCTTACACAAAGCACCTTTGCGACCAGGCTGATGAGAAACTGGAAGGACTCCCTAGAAAACGACTGTCACAAAGTTGTAGGAAAAAAGATAACACTCGATGATGAGAACTTTCTCTTTATCTATGGGTTTCTTACAAATAAGTATATTTCTATGAGCTACAGTTCTTACAGTCGCACCTGGCAAACACTTCTTCGCAGGATGCTCAGGGACTCTAACCTGATCTCATGAGCGCAGAAGATATAACCCGAGCTTGGGGATACACGAAAGGTACTCCCTTCTGACTTCGTCCATATCCAAATGGTCATATATATCTATCGCCTCTCTCCTTCTGTCCCCCCTCAGCTCCTTTACGTATTCTCTTCTCATCCCTCTTCGCAGAAGCCATGTGGTAAACCAATGGCGAAAGCAGTGGGGCCCGAAATGATCTTCCAGCCTTCGCGAGCTGGGGTCGTGCAGACCCAGTCTTGTCGCATACTTCGTTATCGCTGAGTATATGCCGTTTCTGTCTAGCCTTTCTAAAGTTTGATAGCTGATAAAAAGCCCATCTGTCCGCGGGGAGATCTCGTTTCTGACGCTTATCCATCTTTTCAGGACAAAAGCGCATTCGTCGTCAAAAAACACCACTCTATTGCTCCTCTTCTTCGTAGGTTTCAGAGTGATTGAAAGCTCTGACCAGTCTATGTCGTTTAGGTCAATCGCCTGCAACTCCGACCTCCTTATCCCAGTCTTCGCGAAAAGAACGGCTATCGCCTTGTCCCGCGGGTCGAGTATCGAGTTGACGAGCAGGCTCATCTCCTCGACAGTAAGGAGCTTCCTTCTTTCATCTTCGTATTCGGCCTTATACTGTTTCAGGTACCTCCTCCTGAACGGAAGGACTATGTTGTTCTGAAGCATACCTTCGTCCACCATGAAGCCCCAGAGGGCAGATAAAGCTGAGAAGTACTCCTTGACAGTCTTCTGCTTCACTCCTCTCTCCGTTCTCAGGTAATGGAGAAAGAGCTTTAGCTCCTCCCTGCTTACCTGAGCCAAGTTCACCCTTCTTCTTTTCATGAATTCAGTGAATATCTTTATGCATGATAAGTAGCTCTGAATGCTCTTCTCCGTCATATCCCTGAGCCTGCAGTCCGTAACGAAATCAGCTATTATGTCCGCATCGCTCCTGGATAACAGCGCGTTCATCCCTTCCACCTCCAGCCATTCGCGGTGTATTGAACAAGTCCATAATCCTCCAGAATTCGGAGCTGCCTGTCAACAGCCTTTATCAGGTCTACGTCTGTAGCTCTGATGTTAAGATGTGACAGGATGTAATCATCTCTGTACGTGCCCCCCTTCTTCAGCAGGTTTATCAGCTGCCTATCGAAGAACCTCACCCCCTGAAATCCTTCATCCAGGAATGGCGAGGTTCTGTACCTTTTCAGCTCCCGGTCTAGATTTTCTGCCAAAGATTTGAGGAGTGAGTTCTCCTGCGCCAGCTTCCTTACCTCCTCCTCTAGCTCGGTGATCTTCTGCAGCAGCTGGAGCCTGCTGGCGTAGCCACTCTTCCCCTCCTCCGCTCTTATCGAATCTTCGACCCTATCGACAATGAATCTTGATAAGGAGAGCCCGGCCTCTTTTGCCTTCTCCTTCCACGACTTCGCCATATCTAGAGAGGGTAAATAGACGTACAGGGCCCTCTCCTTGATCGTAGCTGTTTTGCCTTTATTCTTCCTTGCCAACGTTGCAGAGGGTTAGAGAAGATGGCTATTAATATTTACCGGTAAAAAGGTGCTCCGGCCGGGATTTGAACCCGGGTCATCGACTATCTTCCATGGATAGGTCGAAAGGCCGATATACTTGACCGGGCTTTACGAGTTCTGCTAGACTCACTATACTACCGGAGCACCGAGCTGAGCCATTTCTTTACCGTATAAATCGTTTTCGGGATATCAATCTTCTTCATAAATTGCAACATATAAAAGAGCGACCGCCCTTAAACAGAATATGGTAGTAGATTTATTTCGAAACCATAGGATTGTTGATTTATCACATAAGATTGAGGAAGGTATGACTGTTTACATAGGCGACCCGGCTCCAAAGATAACAAGAATCAAGAGGATTGATGAGGAAGGAGTTAACCTAAGTAAAGTGGAAATGGGAGTTCATAACGGCACGCATATAGATGCTCCCTATCATTTTATAGATGAAGGCATCACTGTCGACAAATTTCCAGTTGAAAGATTCCTTGGAACGGCTCTCACTTTGGATTTTTCAAATAAGCATGCAGGTTCAGCTATTGATTCATCAGATTTGGAAAGGTTTGAGAATCAGATAGAAGAAGGTATCATTGTCCTGCTTTACACAGGAATAAGCAAATTCTGGGACGAAGAATGGTCGAGGTCAAAATTCACTTATCTTTCTAAAGATGGTGCAGAATGGCTGGCTAGGAAAAATGTGAATGGAGTAGGAATAGATTGCCTGAGTATAGAAAAATTCGGTTCAAAGACCGGTTTGACTCATAAAGCCTTGCTCAAAAATAATATCTTCATAATCGAATCCCTTAATTCAAATCTTGAGAAATTGGTAGGCAGACAGAGCATTCTTATCTGTTTACCCATTTATTTGAAAGGAACTGATGGATCCCCAGCTAGAGTTATAGCTTTGATGTAAAGCTACGTTATCTTATTTATGAGAGCTGGGGAAGTGCACCAATAAATGCGACTGCAAGGCATGATGTGAGGCTCTGCTTCATAAACAGAATAGAGGCTGCAATTCTTTGATAACAGCATCAATAACCTATTTTTAATCTCTGAAGACTACTCTTTCCTTCCAGCTCTTCTTCAATCCTCAACAATTCATTGTATTTGGCTACCCTTTCCCCCCTTGCAGGCGCTCCTGCCTTAATGAAAACGCTACCAGACGCAACCGCGAGGTGAGCTATGAAGGTATCATCAGTTTCACCAGACCTGTGCGAGATTGTGAAAGTTAGACCGTTCTCCCTGCATAGTGAAATTGCTTCAAGGGTTTCGGTTACAGTTCCAATCTGGTTCGGTTTGATAAGAACAGAATTGCTTGCCCTGACATCTATTCCTTTCTTTATTCTTTCCATGTTTGTCACGTATATATCATCTCCTATTATTACTATTCTGCCTCTCAATTCAGAGGTAATTGCAGAGAAGTCATCAAAGGCCTCTTCATAGAACGGGTCCTCAATGGTCTTCAGTGGGTAGTTGTCAACAAGCTCAGTATAGTACTCAAGTAAAGAAGAAGGTGTCATTTCTTTCCCGTCTATGAAGTAAACCTTTTTGTCCTCAGAGTAAAAGTTGCTTGCAGCCGCATCTATTCCTAACGCTATTTCGTTCTCATCATACCCAGCCCTTCTGATCGCTTCCACTATCGCAATGAGAGCATCTTCAGTCTTTTGCAAAGGAGGGGCATATCCACCCTCATCCCCTACGTTGATTGCTGAAGCTCCATATTTTTCCTTTAACACATCCTTAAGCTTATGATACACCTCGCTACCGATCCTTAATGCATCAGCAAAAGAGCCAGCTCCATAAGGCTCTATCAGGAATTCCTGAATGCTCAGCTTGTTCCCGGCATGCATGCCCCCATTTATGACGTTCATCATTGGTATTGGCAGAGTGTAAAGATTTGATTTGGAAAGATATTTGTAAAGAGGCTTCATTTCTGATGCAGCTGCGCAGCTGCAACTTGCCATTGAGACAGACAAAATAGCGTTTGCCCCCAGCTTTGATTTGTTCGGAGTGGAATCTAGCTTGACCATGATATCATCTATTCTGCTCTGCTCCCTGCAGCTCATCCCTTTCAGCGCAGGGGCTATCACTTTGTTTACGTTCGAAACAGCCTTCAACACTCCTTTTCCACCATATCTGGCATTATCCCCGTCTCTCAGTTCGAGTGCCTCATGCTTACCTGTTGAAGCTCCTGAAGGAACCTTTGCTATTCCATATGCTCCTGATTCTGTCTGAACAGTGGTCTCTACAGTCGGATTTCCCCTCGAATCAAGTATTTCCCTGCTCTTTATTCTGGCTATATTAAATAGAGTACTCATCAAACTCTCCCTTCCCTTGCCAGCAAGTAGGGGCATTTAAGAAAATACTTTCGCAAGGAGTTAACTGCTCAAAAGATTATGGCTCCGATAATTACATTACCAGAAAGCGTTTTAAAGTCTTGCAAGTCATTGTAACCGATGAAGATATCAAATATAGAGATATTTCAGTTGGCAAGTCCATCTAGAGGTTCAGCTACATGGGCTGCAAACTCAATACTGCTAAGGTTGACAACATCTGACGGTCTGCAGGGATATGGAGAAGCTGTACCTACTTTAAGGGTTCAACCGGTAATACAATCCCTGAAGGAAGTTGCAAGAGTGTACAAAGGGAAAGACCCTTTTAACACAGAGGCAAATATTCATGAATGGATGAAGCATGATTTTTATCTGCATACTTCTTTTGAATCTACAACTGCATTAAGCGCTTTCGACATTGCATGCTGGGATATAATAGGCAAGCATTTCTCCGCGCCAATACACAAACTTCTGGGAGGAAGGATGAGAGATAGAATTAGAGTATATCTTAATGGATGGTATGGAGATTGTGTATCTGCAAAACAGTTTGCTGATGCAGCAAGAAAATGGGCTGATGCCGGATATTCTGCACTCAAATTCGACCCTTTTGGGTCTGCCTATGAAGATATCAGCGAAAAACAGCTTGAAGATGCATATCAAAGGGTTAAAGCTGTAAAGGACGCAACTGATGATAGAGTAGAGCTGCTGATAGAGCACCATGGCAGGTTCAATTATGATGCTGCCCTCAAGGCTGCAAGAAAGCTTGAAAGTCTGTCTCCCTTATTTATGGAGGAGCCTGTTCATCCTGATGACATAGAAGGGCTGAGGAGATACAGAAAAGATGTTAAGTTAAAGATCGCTCTTGGAGAAAGAATTATAGATGTAAAGCAGGTTTTGTTCATGCTGAAAGAGAACCTTGTTGACTATTTGCAAGTAGATATTACAAACATAGGCGGAATAACACAGGCATTGAAGGCATGCAGGCTTGCTGAAGCATTTGACGTAAAGATCGCATTTCACAATGCATTTGGACCTATTCAGAACGCTGCAACTATACAGCTGGATGCTTTAATACCAAACTTTCTCATACAGGAATCGTTTTTTGATTGCTTCCCTTCATGGAAGAGAGCTTTGGTCAAAAGCTCCCCCCATATTGTATCAGGTTTTTCACTTGTACCTGATAAGCCAGGAATAGGTATAGAGGTAGATGAGAAAGTTATAGAGAAACACAGAGCTGAAGGACAGGAATTTTTTGATGAAAAAGAGCCTGTCTGGGTTGTAAAGGGAACATGGAAGGATGCATGAGGGTATCAACATTTGAACAAAAAGAAGAGAGCTGATGCTATAGCATCAAGAAAGACAAAGATTGTCTGCACCCTTGGACCTGCAACAAGCTCTGAAGATATGATAAGGTCTCTGATTTTAAAGGGTGTGGATTGTTTCAGACTTAACTTCTCACATGGAACTCTTGAGGAGCATTCTAATAGAATAAGAACCATAAGAAAAGTTGCAAGGGAGCTTTCGAAGGTTGTAGCTGTAATGCAGGATTTGCCAGGTCCGAAGATAAGAGTTGGTCTGCTCAAGAACGGAGTAATACAGCTTAAGAGGGGAGATAATGTAGAGCTGGTTGAAGAAAGTAATTACACGGGTAGAAATTATGAAATACCAATCAACATGGAGAAATTGTCAGAATCTATCGTCAAATCTAGTACTATCTCTCTTGCTGACGGCACAATTAAGCTTAGAGTTATAGGAGAGCAGAAGGGAAAGGTGAAATGTCTATGCATGCAGGGAGGGCAACTTGTTTCAGGAAAAGGAGTTAACATTGCAGGTCTAAAGTATTCTGGTCTCACACAAAGAGATAGAGAACTTATAAAGTTCGGCCTTGAACAGAGTGTTGATTTTGTTGCAGTATCTTTTGTGAAGAGCTCAAAAGATATGGTAGAAGCTAGAAATGAGGTTGCAGTGTCATCGGAAAACCCCCTACTTATAGCAAAGATTGAAAAAAAGGAAGCAGTAAAGGACCTAGTTAACATAATCAGGGAATCAGACTGTATAATGGTTGCCAGGGGAGACCTCGGAGTAGAGAACCCTTTAGAGCTTGTTCCAATTATTCAAAAGCGTATCATCAATCTAGCAATGCAGAATTCAAAGCCAACAATAACTGCAACTCAGATTCTTGAATCGATGGTCCTGAATCCATCACCCACAAGGGCTGAGGTGACAGATATTGCAAACGCAATAATAGATGGTACAGATGCTCTCATGCTCTCAGAGGAGACTGCAGTGGGAAGGTATCCTTTAGCCTGTGTTGAAGTATTGGATAAAGTTGCTAGAGTAACAGAGATGAAGATGATGAGGAACTGGAGGCATGCAGAGATATCCAGCAGGAACGATGTAAAGAGTTCGCTTGCAGAAGCTGCTGTCAAGATAAGCAAGGAGATAAACTCTGAAGCGATAATATCACTTTCAGATTCCATGGAATTTGTAGCAGGGGTTTCGAGGCATAGACCTCAGGCACCTGTGATTGTCCCTACAGATTCAGATAGCAAGATGAGAAAACTGAATATAGTCTGGGGGGTAAAACCGGTTGAATTCAATCGCTCTTCTATGAAGGCTGATGATATTGCAGCATCTATAGCTTCAAAGCTTGGGTTGAACGGAAAAAAGCTTTGTGTTGCAGTTGGCAAGGAAGCGATGGGAGAAGGGGGTTTATTCGTCTTCAGGCCGAAAATTAACTCATAGCTTGATTCCAACAACCACATCGTTTACGTTTGTGCCTGTAGCTCCTGTCATTATGAGCCCCCCTACCTCTTTGAAGAAGTTGTAGGAGTCATGTTTAAGCAAATATTCTTCGGCGTTTATTCCAGCCCTCTTTGCCTTTAAGATAGTGGAACCATCGACAAAAGCTCCAGCAGCATCTGTTGGTCCATCAACTCCATCTGTTGCAAACGATACCATCGAAAGATTATGAAATCCCTGAATATTCAAAGCTGCTGACAGTGCTAACTCTTGGTTCCTACCTCCCTTTCCATATGCCTTGCCAAGAGTCACGGTGGTTTCTCCTCCACCTACTATTGCAAATTTTTTAGAATTTATTGTATTGATCAACTCCTTTGCAAAGTGCATCCCCATCAATCTTGCTTCGCCTTTGATAATGCTACTAAAGTTATGAACCGTAAAGCCTTTGGAAAGAAGATATTTCTTTGCTGCTTCAGTTGCAATTTCATTACTTCCAACTATTATGTTTTTGACCTTATGAAATATATGGTCTCCAGGCTTTGGTGTTTCCACTACCTCTCCTCTTATCCCTCTTTCAATTCGCCTTCTGATAGATGAAGGAGTTTCTGCCCACAGGTTGCGTTTAATCAAGACATCTTTTGCATCAAAAAATGTTGATGAATCTGGAGAGGTCGGGCCAGAAGCAATTGTGTCAATTTTGTTTCCGACAACATCAGAAAGTATCAATGATATAACTGTAGCAGGGTAAAGCCTGGCAGCAAGAAGACCTCCTTTGATGGCTGAAACATGTTTTCTAACACAGTTTATTTCGTTTATATCTGCACCAGAAGCTAAAAGAAGCTTCGTCATCTTAACGTTATCCTCTAGTGATATGTTATCTGCAGGAATCTCCATCATAGCTGACGCACCGCCTGATAAAAGGCATATGAATAGGTCATTTTCGTTTACATCTCCTATCAGCTTGAACATCTCCTTAACTCCTCTTATTCCTTCTCTGTCTGGAATGGGATGCCCTGCATGGATGAATTCTATCTTTGAAGATTTGAATGTCTGTCCGTGCAGAACGTTGACAATTCCATAATCTAAACGGTCTTCCAATATCTCTTCTATAGCTATGGCCATACAGCCAGAAGCTTTTCCTGCACCAATTACTATTATTCTAGAGTAGTCAGAAAGGTTGTAGTTCAAAATCTTACCATAGGCGTTTATTGTTAGAATATCTCTTTTTCTTTTTACTACCTTCTTGATTAGCCTAGCTGGCTCTGTATCTTTTATGATATGTTTTATCATCTCTATAAACAATTCAGCGTTCTCTATACTTTCAATCTTTGGCACGATCGGTTTACCTTGTTTAAGCAAAGGCATACCTTTAAGCTAATATCATCGTATTTTAAAGTGTCTTAACTATGCAAACGGTTGATATATACCCTCATCATGGAAATTTACCATGAATCAACAACCAAAGGCAGGAATAGCTCTGAGGTCTACCGTCTTCTCCCCGCAGGAGATGAAGAAAATTGCCAAGCTGTGCGAAAAGGCAAACCAGCCACAGTATATTTTTGTTCCAGACGTTTCTTCAAGTTTTGATGTAATAGAACTATCTCTTGGTATTTTAGAATCGTCAAAGACTCTGAAGGCTGGACCAGGTGTCATAAGACTGCTTGAGCATGATATTGCATACCTCGGTAGAAGAATCATAACAATTCAGCAGATGACTATGGGAAGATTTTTCCTTGGAGTAGGTGTTGGAAGGCCAGGTAGTGATGTAAAAGGAGCTATAGATGAACTTTTCAGAAGGCTAAAATCCTTACAGGAATATTGTAAAGAAGAAAGAACTGAGATTTTTGTTGCAGCTCTCAAAGAAGGCCTTGCAAAGAGGGCAGCAAAAAATGCATATACACCTTTACTGAACTTCTGCTCAAGCGACTATGCAAGAGAAGTAGTTAAAGAGATAAGTAAGGTTACAAAGCAAGATGTTGCTTGCTATCTCAAGGTCTTTTATTCTGAGCAGCAAGATAGAGCAGAGGCAAATCTGATAAAAGAATTTGTAACATACAATATGATTCCACAGTATCATCAGCTCTTCAGGTTGCAGAATGTTGATACTGATATAGAAGCCTCAAAACAAAAGAATGAGTTATCCAGCTCTTTGCTCAGGATCTGTCTGGTTAATCCATCTAGCAAGAAGCTAATACGATTTGTAAAAGAAATGAGGGATGCAGGAGTGAACATACCTGTAATCTATCCATACTTTGACCAAAACGATAAAGAACAATTTAGAATCTCAATCATAGAGAATGTCTTATCCTCTTTGTTTTGAGCAGCATATGCAATCTAGCCTATAGTAGAGTTAGCAAATAACACTATCTTCCTTATCATATGAAGATAGTTGCCTACAGACATAAGATGAATGTGTCCGGAGGGTTAACTCTATGCCCTCTCGCTCCATCTCCCCGGCTTGTGTGGCCGTTTGGATGGACCCTGCCCGCTCGCCCAATTGA
>Ga0080006_1163477_pt1 | contig 10740 bp, 7 predicted proteins | sample RS3BMetagenome_FD_69209 | JGI IMG/M metagenome (GOLD analysis project Ga0080006, IMG submission 69209) | Ferric oxide microbial mat and aquatic microbial communities from Rainbow Spring, Yellowstone National Park, USA - RS3B (SPADES... ... | reverse complement strand
GGGCGTCCCCGGGCCAACCCGGCCCGGCACCGAGTTTCCCAAGAAAGCCAAAATCAAAGAGAGATGCGTCAGATACGATGCGATCCTGCTCCCCTCTGATCCAGAGCACGGGAGTCGCATGCGCCACCTCGATAAAGGCGGACAAGTTGACATACCGCGGCGACATGGCGTTGGCCACGCCGTCCGCTCCTGGCGAAATCCCTGGCCAATTATCGCTTGGCGCACTGGATCCTGGATAGAAATGGCTACCGATCTGCGTCGAGAGCATTCCATCCACAAACTGCTCTTCCACGTCCGCATCGACGCGAAACGGGGGATGAAAGTAGAACTGGTTCATGACCGTCCGAGGGCTGTTGGCATCGTCACCTGAACGGTCTTTTGATTGCAGACGTGCGATAAACTCCGCATTCACGGTACCGCCGCCCGAGCCAGCGAAATCGTCGTAGTTCGGCTTTCCATGCTCATCTTTCGTTCCGCCGAACCCGTAAGGAGACAGTGGACTGATCAACACGAGACTCCTGACGTTGTCCGGGTGATCCATTGCGTATTGCATGATGATGCCGCCACCAAGGGACCATCCAATCCAGTGAATTGGCCCCTTCAGACCGAGACTGAGCAGTAGACTGTGAAGATCCTCGGACCAGTCACGCAACCCGTTGGCCGCGACAATGGGGACCGCCTCCGTCTGACCGAATCCCCGCAAGTCGGGGGCCAGCACATGGAAGTCAGCGGCCAGGGCCTGGATGGTGTCGAGCCAAAACACACTGGATGATACGTTGCCATGGACCAATACCACGACGGGGGCGGTCTCCCTCCCCGCACGCAGGCAGGCCATCTTCAGCCTCGTCGTCTCCACACTGCAGGACTGAATTGTATGCGCTGATGTCATGTCCCTGTACACTCCCCTTTCGTTTAGAAGCGCCGTGTTGGCGCAGCAGATGGGTCACGACCGGGCTTGACGTTGCGAGAACGCGAACAGGCGCGCGACATCAGCCCTGATGCGTCGCTCCCGTCCACTCCCGATAGACCGCAGTCGTCTCTTCGCTAACATCCAATCCGTACTCTTGCTCCAGGACCCGCTTGCAGTTGCGGTACGTCTGCACGACCATCGTCCGGTTGCGCAAATGCCCATACGCGCGCATCAAAGGCACATACGCTGCTTCCCAGGTAGGCTCGATTTGCAGTGCGCGTTCGCACATGCGGATGGCCTCCATCTCACCTTGCTGTTGCAGGCAGACTGTAGCATACTCGACCGCCGTCCTGAGGAACCGGCGGCGGTAATGTTCCCGCGCGGCATCCGCCCAGTCGCTATAGCGTGCCTCCTCCAGGTAGTCACCTTGATAGGTTTGGGTTGCGGCCCACAGTGCCTGCATGCGCGCAGCCCGCATCGGCGTGTGCTCCGCTTGGTCCGCGAAGCGCATGAAGCGGTCACTGTCGACATCCAGGTGGGCATGATCTACGAGTTGATAGGTACTCCCTTCGCGGGCGACAAAGGCGTTGCCCGCGCCCCCGCTCCCGCGCCCTCTTCTATCCGGTTCCAGCACCTGCAACAGCGTGCTCAGCGCCACCTTGAAATCGCGCTCGGCCGTCTCCGGGTCGCGCTCGCCCCACAACGCCTCCGTAATCTCTTCTCGATGCACCCACGTACTGCGCTTTGTCAGAAAGTACTGAAAGAGTTGCCGAGCCTTTTCCCTCTGCCACTCCCTGCGCGACACCTCATTGGCCCCGCGCCACACTCGAAAACCGCCAAGAGTCTGGACACGCAGTGTGTAGCCAGGAACCGATTGAACCTGTTGTCCGCCAGGCCAAACGGCAGGGAATCCCGAAGTGTGCCCGAGCGATACGCGAGTCCTCTTATATGCTTCGTACAGGGGCAGCAGCTGCGCCCTATCTCTCAGACCAAAGTAGGTCGGGCGGTACAACATCTCGTCGCAGTCGTGCTGGCGGGACAGGTCTACGGCTTGCGCGAACATCTCATGCGCTTGGGACGAGCCCTGCGCAGCGAACGCCAGCGCGCGCCACAGCAAGGCGGCGCAGGTCAAGTACGGGTCGCCAGTGCACTGAAAGGCCGTCGCCGCGCGGGACAGGGCATCGTGTGCCTCATCATACATCTGGTTCACGCAGCACCCCTGCCCATACGCCAGACGGACCAGACTGGCCATCCAGGTATCCTCCACCCGTTCCGCGATGGCGATGCCCCGTTCTGCACACGCGCGAGCCAGTTCAAACTGTCGCTGATACGCATGGGCCAAACTTTGACCCATGAGCGCCTCCGACTGTCCCCGCGCGATGTGAAGGGCTTCCATCAGCTCCATCGCCTGGTCATAGGCTTGCATGACCTGCGGCATCAGCGGGTCAAACAAGTGCAGGGCATGACCCAGCGGGATGTACCCCACGGCCTGAACAAACGGTGAATGCAGCGTGTCGCCCACGGTGAAACTGCGCAACGCATGCTCCCGGGCGGCCAAGGCATCCCCTGCCAGACTGTAGAGCAGCGACAAAAGTAACGTGGCCTCGCGATGCGAAAGGGCCGTGCGTCGATCCATCTGATCCACGCCCACGCGCGATTCGAGCAACTGGATCGCCTCGTGAATCCGACCCGTTCGCAAGAGCAGGCGGGCATCACTGTTATTCTCCAGGGCCGGCGCTCTGGCCAGAGCGTCGAGGACATGCCCCAACCTGGTCGCTCGACGAGTACGTCCGAGATTGATGGCATTTTCGAAGGCCAACTGTAAAATCGTCAAACGCACCTCAGCGCCGCCATCCCGGCTGCGCCTCTGTGCGTCACGAATGGCCCCGCGCGCAAGTGAAGGCTGGATCGTGTCGAGGAACAGGCGCGCGAGCCCGATCTGCGCCAACACCTGCGAACGCACATCACGAAGCTGCTGCGCCCGTTCACACGATGCCTCGTACAGGTGGCGCGCCTCGGCATAGTGATTGCCAAGACGCGCCACCTCCCCCCTGGCCCACAGGAGGCCGGGCCACGCGTCCGTCTGCTCCGCCGAGATCCGTTCCAGCCACCCCTGCACGGTCGCCACTTGTCCTTCGGCGAGGTAGTGCGGGATATGAGCCTGCAACTCGGCAATCACGGCCGCCTCGTCATCCAGGGCAAAGAGATACTGTATGGCACGCGTTTGCTGACCCTGCGCTTGATGCCAGTTCACGACGCGCCAGATGAGTTCTCTTCGCCGCGGCACAGACAGCATGGATTGCAAATGTTCACGGACAAGCGGGTGTACGCTGTAACTGTCCGGTTCGTCCATGGCCACCAAAAAGCCCTTCTTCTCACAGGCAGAGAGGACCGCAGCACTGTCCGAGCGACCAAGCAAGACATCACAGAGCGGTGGCGACAGACTCGTGAGGATGGAAGCCTGCGTGAAGAAATCACGCTCCCCTGCAGACAAGTCGGAGAGAAACAAGGTGCCCACTTGCTCGCGCACGGAGTCGCCTTGCGTCAATTCACGCTTCAAAAGAGCAAACTGCTGGCGTTGCTGCCACCGACGCCACAACAGCGTGACGATCATCGGCATCCCACCCGTGTGCTCCTGCAGCCAATCCAGTTCAGTACGATCCAGTCCTGACACCGGGTCATCAGGGGACGCCTGAAAGAGAAAGCTCACCTCATCTTCCGTAAACTGAAGATCGCGTTCTCGCAACAACAAGAGATCTCCGCGCAAGGAGTGCTCATGGTAAGCCGCCAACGCAGGTTGCGTACGCGAAATGAGGACCACATGCACCGTGTCAGGCAAGCGGCGTAACCATACATCGAGCCAACGCATAATCGCGGACACGTCCTGTATTAAATGAAAGTCATCGAGGATACAGACACTGTCTTCCCGCATGTGCTGCTGCGACAGCGATGTGAACAGTTGCGCCGAGGCATCCCACGAGAGCGGATGGTTGGCCGCCTCCCACACGCGCAGGCGCTCACTGGCACAGATCTGCGGCAAAAATGTGTCCATCATCCGCGCGATAAACAGCGTGGGATCCTGCTCATCCGCTGTCACCGTGAGCCATGCGACCGGCAGTTCCAGGGAACGTGCAAAAGCGCTGAGGGCAGTCGTCTTTCCATACCCCGCCCCTGCTTTCACAACGGTGAGTGGGTAGTCGACGACGTCTGACAATAGAGTCATGACTCTCGGCCTTGGCACCAGAGATCGACGCGCTCGGGGAATCTCCCGATGATCTGGCAGCTGCATGGGTTCGCTCTCCTCTGCTTGGCGACGCAGCGCGGACCGCTCGCCGCAGACTACTGCGCGGTGTATCCCCCGTCGATCACGACCGCCTGACCCGTCACACTGCGCGCCTTGTCAGAGGCAAGAAAAACAGCGTAATCTGCCACCTCGATGGGATCGAGCAGACGGCGCTGCGGCACCAGTGGATAGATGACCTCTTCCAGCACCCGCGACGACGGGACACCGCGGGCTTGCGCCAGATCCTCTAATTGATTGCGCACAAGCGGCGTGTCAACGTACCCGGGACACAGCGCGTTGACCGTGATGCCATAGGTCGCGCCTTCCAGAGCTGCCACCTTGGTCAACCCGATGACACCGTGTTTCGCCGCGTTGTAAGCCGCTTTTCCGGCAAACCCAATCAGTCCATTGATCGACGCAATGGTCAGAATGCGGCCCGAGCCCTGCGCCTTCATCACCGGAAACGCCTGCTGCATGGCGAGAAAGGGACCGACGAGCATCAGACGCACCAGTTGTTCAAACTTCTCCAGGGGAAAGTCCTCGATGGCTGCGACGTGTTGCATGCCCGCGTTGTTCACGACGATGTCCAGCGGTTCGCCCCCTGACTGCGCATAGGCCATGAGCGACCGAATGTCCTCTGGGCTCGCCGCGTCGGCCCCGTATCCCTCCACCCTCAGCCCCTGGGCCCGCAAGTTGGCGGCAGCGGACTGCGCCTCCGCCTCGCGCAGATCCGACAGCACCACGCGCGCCCCGTGTTGCGCCATACAAGTCGCAATCGCCAACCCGATACCGCTGGCCGCACCGGTCACGACCGCCGTTTTGCCTTCTAATTCGCGTGCATTCACCGCAACTCCTCCTTCACCGCTTGCGAATACAGTCTGCGCTCACCAGCGAAGGCTCCGATGTCAGTGAGCAGACCGGAATCCGGTGGGCTGATCCCCTCCTCCACCCAATCCTCCAGATGATACAATGCCGCCTCATAAAAAGGTTGCATCGGTTGCGCAGTCCCTGTACCTTGCACAAGCAGGCCATCGACGTGATTGGCGCGCGCAATTTCATACGTGCGGTGCCAGTGTGCGGACCCCGCATCTGCCACCAGGCGTTCGTACGCCTGCGCATGGTGGCGATAGGGCACCAGACAGTCGTGACTGCCGGCCAGTGAGAGCAACGGTTTGGTGATGCCTCCCGAGTTGGCGATGGCCATGATGCGCTCGCGTGTTTGCTCGCTACGCGCTTTCCATGGATAGGCGGCCAGCGCCGAGGGGTCCTGCAGCCAGTCATTGGACCAGTCCCGACCAAAGGGCGCCCAACCTGGGTCGAGGTTGTGCCCATAAAGCCACAGCGAGATCACCCAGTAGTGCAAGAAGTACTGGTCCCACGCCTCTGCCGACTTTGGGTTCAATCCTGCATCATGCAATTGTGCCAGTGCCTCTGCCCGATCGTTGCCGGACGCACTCCCCCGCCAGTTGCGATAGACGGGGTAAGCGGCCAGATAGACGGGCAAACAGGTGAGCAAGTGCGGCAAATCGGGGTGCCAGAGTACGCCTTCGCAATCCACCCCGCCGTCGAACAGCGTCGGCTTGCGCTCAAGCATGATGCGCGTGATGTAGCCGCCGTTGCTCACTCCAGAGATATAGGTGCGACGTGCGGGCTGACGGTAGAACTTTTCAACCGCGGACTGCGCGAGCTCCGTCAGCGCCTCATAGCTGTCCGCCCATTCTGTCATTTGTCGGTTCGGGTCGCGCAAGGTCAGTTGGGGCGTCGCCTTGTCGCAAGCTGCATAGGCGTAGCCCCGCTGCAACGCGGCATCACCCAGCATCAGGTCCAGCGAAAATTCGGACCGCACGGCCGGAGTGGCGCCGATCAACAGCCGACCATTCCACTTGTGCTCTGCGGGGAGGCGCAGCACGGCACGTGCCCTCCCTATTTGCCCCAGCCACTGCGCGCCTGGCACAACGTCCGACACGCGTGGCGCCCGATAGACAATGGCCTGCGCATCCGGATGCACGCCGAGCCCCTGCGTCGTAAGGTCCGGGTAAACGACAAGATCACGCAGGATATCCGACATCAGTTGGCTCTCCTCCTCACTCTTCCTGACCATTCCATCGCTTCAGCGCCTGCGCCACCGTACCGACGATACCCCGAGGCATGAAACGCACAATCACAATGTACAAGACCCCAAACAGTATGGTGTACCGCCCGAATATGGGAAATGTACCTGCCAAGTTGGTGAACTCCGTCTGGGCGCCGATAATGAGGAGAGCCCCGAGCAACCCGCCGTAAAGCGTCCCGACGCCCCCGATGATCGTCATCAGCAAGACATCCAGGCTGATCGACACATCATAAACCCCTGTACTGACAAACGTCTGCGCAATGACGTACAGAATGCCTGCCATCGTCGCCATCAGACCCGAGATGACAAAGGCGACCGCCTTGAATCGATACACGGAGTGACCTAGCGCCAACACGCGCCCCTCATTTTCCCGAATGCCCTGCAGGACCTGACCCACTGGGGATCGAACAAACAGGCGCAGCAGCCACACGCAACTAACCAGGACCAAGAGGGTGACGTAATAGACTGTCCGGTCATGCATTAGCCACACAGGCAGTGGCACGGTCATGCCGTCATCCGCGTTTGTCAGCGGTTGCAGCATCTGCGAGCCAGCCAGAACGTAAAACGTCTGGCCCACCGCAAGCGTAATCATGGCGAAGTACACGGTGCGAATCCGAAGTGAGATCGATGCAATCAGCAGACTGAGCAAGACCGAGACGCCGAGGGCAACCACGGTCCCCACGATCAGTCCTGCCGTACTGCCGCCGCTGTGGACGAGAAAGATACCTGCCACATACGCGCCTGTGCCGAAGAATACCGCATGCCCGAACGAAACCACGCCCGTGTAGCCGATGAGCAGATCATAAGACATGGCAAACAGCGCGAAGGCAAACACTTGCTCCAGCAGGTTCGTGGGTCCACCGACGCCAAAGAGGACCGGGACCAGGACGACGAGCAATAAAAGAAGGAAAAGGGAACCGATCTGCCACGTGCGCGGGGTCATGCCGGACTCTCCCTCTCGCCAAATAGTCCTTGCGGCCGGATGAGTAAAACGACCACCATCACCAGAACATTGACCAGCACGGCCAGCGATGAAAAGTAGAAGCTGACAACGGCGGTCAGGATGCCGATGAGCATACTGGCCACAAACGACCCCGTCAAACTGCCGAGACCGCCGACGACGACAATGATGAAGACGTTCAGTTGCATATCAAAGCCCATGGTTGGCGTCACCGCGCCCAGGTAGGGACCGGCAATGGCCCCAGCCAGCCCGGCCAGCCCGGCGCCCACGGCAAAGACCATTGTAAAGACCCGCCGAATGGCGATGCCGCAGGCCTCGACCAACTCCGGGTTGTACACCCCGGCGCGGACAATCATGCCGAGCCGAGTCTTGTGCAGGACCCACAAGAGGAGAAGAAATACAATGACACTGGCCGCAATCATGAACAGTTGATACTGCACGATGACAACTTGACCCACGAGCCACGAATTGGAGAGGTCGTTGGGTGTATTGGCGCTGAGTTCGCTCGGTCCAAAAGGCACTTTGATCAGCTCCGTCAAGATCAGCATGATCCCCATGGTCACGAGCAACTGACCATTTTCATTGTGGTAGACAAAAGCGATCAGCCCGCGTTCCATGATGACCCCCAGCACGATCGCCACCACCGCGCCCGCTACAAGCGCCAGCGTGAAGTTGCCTGTCGTAGCAAACGTGAACGCGGCCAGATAGGCGCCCCAAAGGTAGAGGCCGCCATGGGCGAAATTGACGACGCGCATCAGCCCAAAGATGAGCGTCAGCCCTGCCGCCATGAGAAAATACAGCGACCCATTGACGATGCCATTCAAGGCGAGCGTCAGGTAAATTCCCAAATCCTAGACCTCCCCGCTGGTAACCGCGAGACCCAGATACTGGCGTTGCCAGTCTGCGCGCTCGACGAGCTGCGCCATCGCGCCAGACAAACAGGTGTGTCCCTCATCGATCACGGAGAAGTAGTCTCCGACTCGACGCGCCAGATGAAAGTTCTGTTCCACCAGCAGAATCGTCGACGTCTCACGCAGCACGCAGAGCGTGGCTGCAAGGGCCTCCACCATCCCCGGCGACAGGCCTTTGCTCGGCTCATCGATGAGCATCAGTGCAGGATCCGCGACGAGCAACCTGGCCAATCCGAGCATCTGCTTCTGACCGCCGCTCAGGGTCCCTGCACGCCGCGCAAAAGCGGTGCGCAGGTCGGGAAACAGCGTGAGTGCGCGCTCCAGACGCGCCGCATGCGCAGTTCCCTTGGTCCCCACCATGGCCAAGTTCTCCTGCACTGTGAGATTCCCAAACAGATGCCCCTCTTCCGGCATGTACCCGATCCCACGCCGGGCGATCTGATACGGACGCAGTCCTGCAAGGGGCTGCCCGCGCCACGAGATCTCGCCCGCTGCAGCCCGCACATAGCCCATGATCGCGCGCATGGTGGTCGTCTTGCCCGCGCCATTGCGCCCCAAGAGGACTGTCACGGCGTGCTCGGGAACAGTGAGGTTGACGCCCTGCAGGATGTGATACCCTGCCAGGTTCACGTGCAGGTTTGTGACTTCAAGCAGAGTCTCCATGTGTACCTCCCAGATACGCTGCCTGCACCCGTTCATCCGCCATCACGTCACGCGCACTCCCTTGCGCCAGAATGCTGCCTTGTTGAAGGACGACCACTTCGTCACACAAGCGAAAGACGACATCGAGCTTGTGTTCCACCAACAGAATCGCATACGCCCCTGACGCCTTGATGTCTTCCAGCAGCGCCAACATCGTGGGAACCTCCGCAAGAGCCATGCCCGCCGTCGGCTCATCGAGCAGCAGTAGCGCAGGGCGCAGCGCCAGCAGCATCGCGAGCTCAAGCTTGCGCTTGTCGCCGTGTGACAACACGCTCGCGGTTTTGTTCGCCTGATGGGACAGGGCCGTCTGCGCGAGGTAGGTGTGCGCCTCCTCGACCCACTGCCTGGGCACGCGGGAAAAGAGACGTCCGAGCACAGTGCCCTGCCGCGCCGCCACCGCGAGTGTCACGCTGGCCAGCGCAGTGAGGTGAGGAAACAGATGGATCCCTTGAAACGACCGCCCAATCCCGATCCGGGCGCGCTGGTCAACCGACCAGCGCGTGACATCCTGCCCAGCGAACGTCACCCGCCCGGCACGCAAGGGACGGTGTCCGCTGATGGCGTGCAGCAGAGTGGTTTTCCCCGCACCATTGGGGCCGACCAAAGCCATGCTCATGCCGCGGCGCAAGGTGAGCGAGACATCGTGGATAATGGTCGTTTCCCCGTAATCCACTCTGACGTGAGCGAGTTTTAGATCCATATCGATCACCGGGTTACTTGCCGTGATTGAGAATGGGCGGAACCAGACTCTGCGCCGGTAGCACTTTCGTGAGCACGGGCACCGGATAGTCCACGCCTTTTTCGTCTTTCAGGACGACGGCATACAGGTTTTGCAGCGCCTGATGATCCTGCGGGCGAAACGTAAACGTCCCTGTCGGACCGGCAAAAGACAGGCCGGACAAGACACCCTTCAGCGCGACGCCACTGGGGTTTCCGTGGGTCTTGACAAGCCCATCGACGAGGGCAATGGCCGCCGCCATGCCGTCCGGGTCAAACAAGTCGGGAACGGTCTGATACTCCGACTTGTCATGGCTGACCAGGTAGTTGTTCACCGCATTATGCGGCAACGTGTAGTAGTAGGTCGTGTAGCCGCGCATGCCCGCATCGCCCTGAAACAACGCCTGAATTGCCGCGATGTTGGGGATCCCGGTGACTACCTGAATGCCCTGCTGCTGCAACTTCATTTGCGAGATCGCCTTCCACGGTCCCGGCGCACCGGCCCAGGTCACGTACAAATATTGTGGATGCATGCTGATAATCTTCTCGAGTTGTGGTGTAAAGTCAGTTGCGGTGGGATCTGCATAGACGTCGATGATATCTTTCATGCCGGCAGCCGTGGCCAGCGTCTTGAAGGAGGAGACCGAATCCCACCCAAATGAATAATTGGGCGCCAGTTGCGCCACCGTCGCGTTCTTTTTGACAATGGCGTCGACGGCGGCCTTCGACTCCATGAAGGAGTTGGGCGACACCTTGAACACGAACGGGTTGTAGTCGGCCCCCGTGATTTCGTCGGCGACGGCCGGTCCGACCATGAGCAACGTGCGGTACCGCTCTGCGAACGGCTCGACGGCGATGGCGCTCGCGCTGTTGACGAGGCCAGCCAGAATGTTGACATGAGTGTCTTGCAGCAACTGTTTGGCCTCTTGCACAGCCGTGTCCGGGTTGCCCCCATCATCATCCACGATGACCTGAAGCGCATGGCCGTCCACCTGATCGGTGCCCCGCGTCGCATACTGAAGACCGATGCGAAAGCCGCGCATCCACTCTACGCCATAGGGTCCGAGCGGCCCGGTCAGCGTCGTGATCACACCCAGCTTGATCGGGCTCTCCGTCGTTTTGGCCAGGGTTTGGCTGCCATTC
>Ga0080006_1123053_pt1 | contig 10741 bp, 9 predicted proteins | sample RS3BMetagenome_FD_69209 | JGI IMG/M metagenome (GOLD analysis project Ga0080006, IMG submission 69209) | Ferric oxide microbial mat and aquatic microbial communities from Rainbow Spring, Yellowstone National Park, USA - RS3B (SPADES... ... | reverse complement strand
ACCGCGCGACTGATTTGGGCGTACGCCCTCGGCGTGCGCCTCGGCGTGCCAGGCTGTGCCGCCATGGTCGATCACGGCCTCACGGCGGTCCGCACCCTCTTCCGCGATCACACATACGGCGGATTCTGGCGGCATCCGGGCGATATCACCGCGTACCCGAAACAAGGATACGTGCATGCGTTTCTTCTTCTGGCGGCCGCCGCAGCCGGCGATCTCGTGGCACCCGATGCGCCGCGGATCGACGGTGCGGCGGGATTCCATCTGACGCGGGTCAACGAACTTGCAGCGCTGGGACTTAAGCGCCTGATGGCCGGAGAGTTGCTCGCGCTGAGCAGCTTCGCCAACCATCAGCAGAACCTGCGCGACTTCGTGCTGGTCAAGCTCCAAGCCGCCGACGATTACTACGATGCGATCATGGTGGCGATGAAGATGGAGCAGCGCGGCGAACTAAGCCCATCAACGGCCGAGCGCTTGCGCTATCCGCGAGCCTACTGGGACTGGGTCACTGCGATCGGTGCGCGCGCTGGCGTCGAACCTTATCTCCTGCTCGCGGTGGCGCGCCAAGAAAGCCTCTTCAACCCGCACGCGCGTTCGGGCTCGGACGCCCGCGGCTTGATGCAATTGCTGCCGGCGACTGCCGTCCGGCTTGCCCGCAGGCCGCGCGAGCAAATTGACCTTTACGACCCCAAGCCTAACCTTGAGCTTGGGGCGCTTGAGCTCAAGCGTCTGCTCAACCGTTTCGACGGCGACGTGTTCAAAGCCACCGCAGCCTACAACGCCGGCGAGCAGGCAGTGGAGCGCTGGAACGTTAAGCACCCCGGCAACGACGACGACGAATGGGTTGAGAATATCGAGTACAACGAGACTCGCCGCTATGTGAAGCGGGTGATCGGGGGCTTGCGCGAGTACCGAATGTTGTACGGCCCGGCGACCCGCGGCTTCGCCTTCAACCGTATCGGCGCCCAACCAGCAGCGTCGGATAACATCGAAGGCGATTGAGCAACAGCCGCCGCTTAGCAAGCGCTATCTTTTTGAGTAAATGAGCAAGAGAAGACTTCACGCAATATTTTTCGATCTCGACGGCACCTTGATCGACATCCGCGAGCCGCTCTACGCCTCGGCGCGTTACGCCCTTGCGCGCATGGGGAATCAGCCGGCGCTTACGCGTGAACGATACTATGAGCTTCTCTTGAAAGAAGGTCTATCCCTGGGGATGCCGGAGCCTTTGCGGCATCAGTATGCGAAACTCGCCCTGTCGCACTTTGTCGCCCAGACGATGACCGAGCAGTTTCAACTTCTGCCGGGCGTCGCGCAAACCTTGGCGGAGCTCAAGCGGCGCAATTACACCACCGGCGTGATCACGAGCCGGCCCGGCGACCCCGCCGGGTTGAGCGATAAGCTAAGCGCTTGCGGCTTGAGCGGTTTGCTGGACCACGTTTTGACGGCCCCAGAAAACAATCTGCGGGCGTTGGATAAGACCGAGAATCTGAAGCTCGCATGCTATCGCGCGGGCGTCTTATCCCAACACTGCGCCTACGTTGGGGACGAACCGCGCGACACGATGGCCGCGCGCAACGCCCAGTTCGGCGCCGCCATCGCGGTGGCCACCGGCGCCGGCGGCGTCGAGCACCTGCAGAACCATCCCGAGTTTCGACCCGACTACGTGCTGGACTCAATCGACCAGCTTCCGGACCTCTTAACTCTCCTCGAACGCGACAGCGTCTCCCGCTGACCGGACAATTTACCAGCGCTTTGTATCGGCATCTGTCCGCCGCCTAAATCAGTCTCGGTGTTCAATCGGTGAGCGCGGCGATGACCTGCTCGACCACGGCGTCGGCCTTAGCTTTCATCTCATCATCAGTCGCATCCTGGATCGGATGAGGCACGAAAACGCGGCGCACCTCGGACAGGCCAAGGGCGTCGGCCTGCTTTTGCGCCGCTTCGGCGAAAACATCGGATGCCAGGAAAACCGCCGGTCTGGCGCTGCTTTCAAACCATATCGAGTCGTGCACACTGCACGTCGTGCACGACCCTCAATCGGCCAGCGCTTCGATGACGAAGTCGTTGTCGGCGGCGATGCGGCGCCTGAGCTCTTCGGGCGCCGGCTTGGTGAAGGTCGGCTTGCGATAACGGTTGACTTTGACGTCGGGCAGTCGCCCGGCGAGTAGTTCGGCGAGGCGATCCAAAAAGACGTCACCGCGCGGTTTGCTGATATCAAGCAATGCTACGGCTCCGTGAAGCTTCCCTCGCCGAGCGGCCAGCGTCCGCTTAAGCGGCACGCGCTCGTCGGTCGGATCGATTATTTCCATGACGCTGTCACACCTCCTCGATAAGCCGGCTTACACTGCGCGCGGCGTTCGGGTCGTACCATCCGGCAAAAATCGCGGTGAATTTTCCCGCCTCGCCGCCAGCGACGACTATATTGATACTCTCCGCGCGGCGAAATTTGGGGATCTTCCGGGCAAGGTCCGCGGCCGTGGGCTCCTTGATGCCGAGGCTCGCGGGCGGCGTTCCCACCGCGCACTCCGGGCTCGGCATTAGCTCCGCAAGCGGGCGCGCGGTGATCTCCTGGATTCGTTGGCGCACCTGCGTTTTCGTCCATCCGTCCTGCGCAAACGTACGGGCGTGTTCTGGCGCGACGACGATCAAAACCTCGGGTTCGTAGTTGTGCGCTTTAGGATGTCCGCATGCTTCGAGCCCCAATCCTAGGCTTGCCGCGAGCGATCTCGCATTGCGCGAGGTCTGATCCCAGACCTGGCGCGAGCCTGATTCGAGGGGAAACACGGTCACTACACTCTGCTCGCGCCTAAAGCCGCGTTCGACGTGGAGCGGCTCCCAGGGGCTGCGTTCTTCCCATTCGGCGAAGCACGTGGTGTATTTGCCGGCAGAGCCAAGGGCGGTTTGCTCCACTTCACCCGGGCGCGCGCCGCCGATATTGCGTATCGTCAGCTTGAGCGCGCGTCCGATCGTGGCGTTTGCGCGGTTACCGTAACCGAGCACCATGCGGCCCATGTTCATCCCGATCTTCTGCCCGATAGGGCCGTTGACCACGATTACGGGTGTGGCCCCCCAAGTCGTCGCCATGACGCCGTGAATGTTGAATTCGGGCGTGCAAACCGCTTCGAGCGCGGCGAGCACCACGGGCAGATACTCCGCCTTGCAGCCAGCCATCACCGCGTTCGCCGCGACCTTTTCCACTGTCGCCGGCGCCATATTCGGCGGCACTATCGCAACCACTTCTTGGGGGTCGCGCCGCGTGCCCTTAAGCATAGCCAGGACGCGCTGCGGGGTTGGCGGGACCACTGGGAGCCCGTCGGTAAGTCCCCGCTCGAACATGAACTCGAAGGGGTCCTCGGCCGAGCCTAGCTCGATTCGCCGCGCGCGCAGGCGCGAGCCCGAAGCTTGCGCCTCAAGCCGCTGCGCCGCTTGCGGCTCGAGCGACTTCGAACCGCATCCGGCGCGCCAGGCCGGGTAAGCACCCCAATCGACCGCTGGTTCAGGTCTATTCACTAACGCGCCAAGCTTGGCGAACAGTTCGCGCCACTCCTCGCGCACAAAACCCTGCCGCCGGCAGAGCTCTGCGCCATCGGCGCCAACCAGAACGATCGTTGGTACGATCTCGATTCCAAAATCGTACGAGACTTTTAGCGCCGAGTCGTCAAGCATCGGCAGACCGAGGTTATGCCGGGCGGCAAGCTTAAGATTGCCCTCGCGCTCCTGGCCAATCGCCCATACGTCGGCCGTGTCAGCGAAAGCCCGGAACGCCGCATCGATCAACGGCATCGAAAGATCGCACGTCGGGCAATCCTCTTTTACGAAGCACAGCATCGCGGGACGCCCGCTGGGGAAGGAACGCTCGGTTCCTTGGGTGTCGTTCAGGCTGAACCACGGTGGATTCTGTGATCCAGAACTTTGTCTCACGGCTCGGATTCTAGCGCGTGGGTACGGCCGTTAAAAGGTTTGCCGCGCCGCACACCGCTCCAACTCACCTAGCCGCGGCGGGCCGCAAGCGCGCGGCTAAGCTCGGCACGCATCTGCTGCGCCGCGCGCCGCGCCGCTTCGGGCGGCTTTTCGCCCGAGCCACTGCGGTACGCGTACATGATCGCGCGGCTTGCATTCACCAGCAAGCCCGGCGTCTTCGCATCGCAGGCGCCCGCTAACGCGTCGCCAGCGCTCGCCCCCTGGGCACCGTAACCCGGAACGAGGATCAGCGAGCGCGGCATGAGCTCGCGCCCGCGCTTGCCATGTTCGGGGTACGTGGCGCCCACGACCGCGCCCACGGAACTGAATCCGGCCTGACCCACGAACGTCTGGCCCCATTGTTCGACCCGCGCAGCGACCGCCTCCCACAGCGGCCGCTCAGGCGCAGCCAGGTCTTGGAAGTCGCCGGAGGAGGGATTCGAGGTTTTGACCAAAACAAAAACGCCGCGCCCGCGTTCGACGTATTCAAGGAACGGCTTCACTGTATCAGCGCCTAAGTAGGGGTTCAGTGTCATCGCGTCGCACGCGAAATCGCCGGTGCCAAGAAACGCCTCAGCGTACGCCGCGGAGGTCGAGCCGATATCACCGCGCTTGCCGTCGGCGATCGTTGGCAGGCCCAGGCGGCGGGCGAGCGCGACCGATTCGGCAAGCGCGCGCATACCGTCGATGCCGCGCGCTTCGAAAAAAGCGAGCTGAAATTTTACCGCCAGCAACTGGTCGGCGCAGGCCTCGATAATCTCGCAGCAAAACTTCGCCAGCGAGTATTCCGGCGGCACCCCCGGCGCGCCGGGGCGATCGAGCTGCGGATCGATGCCGAGGGTCAGCACGCTTTGTTTGGCGCGCGCCAGCTCGATTATGCGGTCGGCAAAATTCATCGCTTCGATCAGCGCACGCGCGTTAAACGCCTGCGCTTTAGATTCGACTAAACCCGCGCCAAACCTTTCCTGGCGAAACCGTCAGTCGAGAGGCTGGCGTATTTTCTTCAGCCCCCTTTTCGCGCCTCTTGCGCTGTTGGCCGGCACTTCGCCCGTGCGCGGCACGAATGCCTTCGTCTTTAGACTCTGCCACAGATACCACACCGCCACCGTACGATAGGGACGCCAGCTTTCGCCCAGGCTCTTAAGCTCGCTCGCCTTGGGCATCCGTTCCATTCCGTACGCCTTGGCCACCGCGCTGCGCAAACCGAGATCGTCCACCGGCAGCACGTCGGGACGCCCCAGATTGAACATCAAAAACATCTCAGCGGTCCAGCGACCGATCCCTTTGACCTGGATTAGCTCCTTAAGAATCGCTTCATCCTCCATCGCCGCGAACTTCGCCAAATCGAGCGCGCCTGAGGCGACGCGACCAGCCAAATCCTTAAGATAGAGAACCTTCTGGCGCGACAAGCCCACCGCTCGCATCCTTTCCTCCGCCATCAAAGCGACTGCTTGCGGCGTGGGGAAAGAACGCAAAGCAAACAGCCCAACGAAACGCTCGTAGATGGCCTGCGCAGCGGGGCCTGCGAGTTGCTGAAAAATAATCGCCCGCACCAGCACTTGGAAGCGGCCGCGCCGCAGCATCATGCGACACGGCCCCACTTGCGCGATGATACCGGCAAGCGTCGGGTCGGCCGCGCGCAAAAATGCAACCGCCTGTTCGGCATAGTGCAACGGTTTAGTCCCCACCTTAAGTTACGATCGCCTCCGCGAACGCTTTTAGTCCGTCTGCGCTGGGGCTTTGGCCTAAGCGATCTGCACCGCCTACGAAACTTTTGAACGCCGCGGCTTGCGCGCTCGCGAGTGTCCCCAGCCGAACGCCCTCCAGCCGACGGCTATACACACGATCAGCGCGGCGTATCCCCAATCGGCGGCTGAGATTGGCCTCATGTGCATCAGGCTCGCCAGAGGGGCGAACGTCATGCAAATCGGCAAGCTCGCGCTGACCGCCGCTACGACGGCCCAAAACCGCAGCCGCCGTGGCCAGCGAACCTCCCACCATGGACGCGCGCCGAAAAGCTCGGCGCACGCCAGCATCAGCCCACCGCCGATAATCACCGCCATGGCCGCGCTTCTTGCGTACGCGGCGCCCATGCTTAGACGATGCGCGTAAAGCCATAGCGCGCCTGCCATGACCAGTGCGCCGGTCAATCCCGCGCGCATCGCCGGCCACAACGGGAGCAGCGGCGCGGCAGGCGCTCGCGGCGGCTCACGCATCACGTCGCCCGCGGGCGGTTCGCCCTCGAAAACCAGCGCCGCCGTGGGGTGCACCACCAGTTCAAGCCAGACTAAATGAACCAGTTGCAAAAGGATTGGCATCCCCAGCGCAGGGGCGAGCAGCGCCAGACCGACCACGATAGCTTTGAATCCGGCAAGAAAGAAAAACGCGCGCTGGATGTTGGCGAATACCTGGCGGCCTTCGCGAATCGCCGCGACCAGACCCCCTGGTTCGTCTTTGAGCAGAACTATCGCCGCCGCGGCGCGCGCGATCTCGGTCCCGCGCTGGCCCATGGTTACGCCTATATTCGCGCGCCGCAGGGCGGGGGCGTCGTTGATGCCATCACCGGTCATTGCTACGATCTCGCCGGCGCGCACCAGCGCGTCGACAATCGCGTACTTTTGCTCGGGACGCACGCGGGCGAAGATGCTCGCGCGGTTGACTAAATCGGCAAGCTGCGCGGGCTCAAGCCGGTCCAAATCCTGGCCGCTCAGAATCTTGTCATCCTCGTGAATGATCCCCGCGGCTTCCGCCACCGCGTGTGCGGTGATGGCATGGTCGCCCGTGACGAGCTTAAGCTTAATGCCCGCTTGCTGACACTCCTGGACGATGCGAGCCACGCCGGGGCGCAGCGGATCACAGAAAGCCAGTAGGCCGTAAAGCTTTAGCCCTCGTTCGTCCTCGCTTCGCTGCCCGGTGAACCTGCCGTTGCTCGCCGCCGAGACGCCGGCGTAGAAAGCGTCGCTGCGAACGCTAGACCTGACTGCGCCGGATTCCGACGACCATCGGCCCGCTACTGCCAGGACGCGCATGCCCTGGTCAGCCATCGCCGCATGCGCCGCTTCAACCGCCCTGCGCTCGCGCTCGGCGAGAACGCAATGCTCTAAGATTCCTTCGAGCGACCCCTTCGCTACAATCCACGCTTTTTGCGGATATTCTTCGACCGAGCTGCTGACCCAGACGTGGGACATATGCTTTCCGGAGGCTTCAAAAGGATAGTCGTAGGTCAGCTTCCAGCGCGAATGGAGCGCATCGATGTCAACTCCGTGCTCGCGGCAGTGCGATAGGATGGCCTGGTCGATCGGATCCGCTGCGTTCAGTTCGCAAGCCAGCGCGGCGGCTTCCAGCAATTCTTTGATGGACGTGCCTTCGCCGACGGGTTCGCAATGCGCAAGACCGTAGCGGCCTTCGGTCAAGGTGCCCGTCTTGTCCAGACATATCACCGTGGTCGAACCGAGCGCTTCGATGCTGGACAGCCGACGCGCCAGAACACCCCGACGGCTGAGCCGCCATGCGCCAAGACTCAGGAATAGAGCCATGACCAGCGGATATTCCTCGGGTGCGGCTGAGATCGCCAGCGTAACCGAGTAAAGGAAAGAGCGCTTAAGCGTATTGCCCCGCGCCAGCATCAGCCCGAAAATCCCGACCGCCGCGGTCAACCCCAAAATAAGGAGATAGCGCGCCATGCGCGCGGTCTTGCGCTCAAGCGGGGTGCGCTCGTCTGGCGTCTCACTGACCAGCCGCGCGACATTTCCGTAACGAGTCCGCTCGCCCGTGGCGGTCACCTCGACATAGCCGTGGCCGCTGAGCACTAGCGAGCCGGCGAAAAGCCTGGACGCGTCGCCAGGTCCGTTGTCCGACCCCAGGTCAAGCGTGACTTTTTCCTGTGGCTCGGCTTCGCCGGTCAGATGCGATTCGTCGGCCGCGAGATTGGCGCCCCATCGGAGTACTCCGTCGGCATGCACCACATCGCCCTCGCTCACGAACAGCAAATCCCCGGGCACGACCTCCGCAGTCGCGATCTCACGCTGGCGACCATCGCGGATTACCCGCGTGCGCGGCGCTACTGCGCTGGCCAAGCGACGCAGCGCCATGCGCGCCCTTGACTCGAACAGCACGTCCACGATGAGGACCGGAACCGCGGCAGCCGCCAGAACGATAGCGTCGTGCCGAGCGCCCAAAGCCGCGTAAAACCCAGCGGCCCCGAGCAGCATCAACACCATCGGATCGGCCACGGTGCGCGCCACTTCTCTCACCCTCGCGCTCATCGAGGGACGCACGAACCGATTGGGCCCGAACCTTTTGAGTCGAGCCGCGGCCTCGGCCTCGCTCAGCCCGCTGAACCCTTCTGACGCTAACTCCACCGCCTACAAGATAGCGGTTCTCGCTTGGCCCCACTACCGCCAGCGGGCCGCCAGATGCTTTTCTCGAGTTTCCACTTCGCCTTTGATTTGCCAACAAGAAAAAGCCTAATTATAATCACTTCGGCGCATGCAATGCATTCCATGGCGGGGAACGCTCGCTCGACTAACTCTCTCTTTGCGCGAACAAGCCGGGCGCTGACCAGGCGCGAGCCGAACCAGCGCGGGCCTGGGCACGCGGCGCTCGACGAGGCCGCGCAATAGCCGGTTGACGCGTATTCACCATGGGGTTAACATCGAGGGTAACCAACTCACCAAGCGGTTAATTAATTTTTCTTGCGCGACTTAGAACGAACAAGAGAGAAGATTCTCAAGGCGGCGCGCTCGGAGTTTTGCGCGAAGGGATTGGCCGGAGCGCGCACCGCCGCGATCGCCCGCCGAGCCGGCGTGAACAAGCGAATGCTCTTTTACTGTTTTGGCTCCAAGGAAGAACTGTACTACGAGATTTTGCACCGCAAAAGCGTGGAAAGCGAGCGGTTTCTCGAGTCGATGCCGGACGAGATGCGCGCAGCCTTAGTGCAATGGGACGAAAAGTGCCGCGAGGATATCGACTGGGTGCGTTTGCTGGAGTGGGAGGCGCTCGATTCGAGCACTGATTCCCAAGTAACCCAGCCAGCGCGGCGGCGCTTTTTCAGGAGCGCGCTCGCCAAGCTGCGGCGCGCGCGAGAGCGGGGGAATTTGTCCCAGGAGCCAGACATACGGCATCTATTCATCGCCTTAATAGGGGTGACGATATTTCCGTACGCATTTCCCCAGCTTGTGCGCCTGATCACCGGCAGCGCACCGACGGAGGACGACTTCATCGCTGAGCGCAAAGAATTTCTGCGCTGGCTCGGCGACCGAATCGCATCTAAGGGCGGGCCCACAGATTGGCGCCACGCGGCGACACAGCCCGTTAACGGGGCCCTGTCGGGCCAGCGCCGAGAACCGCGCTAGCTACAGCACGAGGCTCAGAGGGCGCCAAACGCCTGTCGCCTTGGCGCGCGAATCAAACACGAATATGGCAACCAACGGGCAAGATCTCGAAGAGCGCGGCGCAACACCGCCCGTCAACAGCAAGGATGATCGCCGAGCCGAGGAGCAAGAGCTTCTGCGCCAGGAAATAGCGCGCCTTCGCGAGGAGGTGAAACTCCTGCGGCACCGACACGAGGCCCTGCAAAGCATACCGCAGGTGCCCGCGCAGGACGGTGAGCTAACTGCGTACGCCCCCGGCCGAGGCCAGGAGCAGCAAGACCGCCCGCCAGGCGCCAGGCAGTCGAATTTGGCGCGCAGGCGCTTTTTGCGCGCTGCCGCAGCCGTCCTACTGACGGCCGCGGCACTGGTTGGAGGCGACCGATGGTGGCAATACGTTAGCTCGTACGAATCCACTGACGACGCTCAGATCGACGGCCATCTCAACCCCGTCAGCTCGCGCATCAACGGCACCGTGAGCGGTGTCTACGTCAACGATACCCAGTACGTAAAGGCAGGGCAGCTTATCGTCGAGCTCGATCCGCGCGACTACGAGGTCGCGGTCGACAAAGCGCGCGCCGAGTTGCAGCAGGCACGAGCCCAGGTCGAGTTGGCCAAGGCCAGCTACGAGTCGGCCAGCGCCAGGCTCAAAGCCTCGCAGGCCACCGACCTCAAGGCGCAGAGGGACGTGCGCCGGTATCAAGAGTTGTTTCAACGGCGAGTAATTTCCCGCGAGCAGTACGAAGAACAGATACGCGTGGCCGAGGTCGACGCGGCTACGGTGGCAGCCGACCGGGCGGCCGCCGAGTCAGCAAAAGAAGACATCTCCTCGAGACAAGCCGCCGTGCAAAGCGCCAAAGCAGCGCTCGCACAGGCGATGCTCAACCTCAGCTACACGAAAATCTATGCGCCGGTCAGCGGCGTCGTGGGGAAAAAAACGGTCGAGATTGGTCATCGGGTGGAACCCGGCCAGCAGCTCTTGGCTATCGTCCAGCTTGACGACGTCTGGGTGACCGCGAACTTCAAGGAGACGCAGATTCGCAAGATGCGCGTGGGCCAACCGGCCACGATATACGTCGACGCGCTCGGCCAGGAATTCAAAGGCTATGTCGAAGGGCTACCGGGGGCAAGCGGCGAGAAATACAGCCTCCTGCCGCCCGAAAATGCCACCGGCAACTACGTCAAAGTAGTGCAGCGCCTACCGGTGCGGATTCGCTTTGACAAGGGGCAAAACACCGACCACCGTTTACGTCCGGGAATGTCGGTCGAACCCACGGTCTGGTTGCGATGAGTGCCGAACGCGCGACGGTGCAAACGCCAGCGCAGCCTACGCAGCTAAAGCCCGAGGCGTGGCGGCCGTCGCATAACCCGTGGTTGATCGCGCTGACCGTTACGCTCGCGACATTCATGGA
>Ga0080006_1147705_pt1 | contig 10750 bp, 12 predicted proteins | sample RS3BMetagenome_FD_69209 | JGI IMG/M metagenome (GOLD analysis project Ga0080006, IMG submission 69209) | Ferric oxide microbial mat and aquatic microbial communities from Rainbow Spring, Yellowstone National Park, USA - RS3B (SPADES... ... | reverse complement strand
TGTATACGCCAGCATTAAGGAAGGCTCAGCAGAAGCAAAAACCCTGTTTGAGACAGTTGGCGAGGCATTAACAGCAAACAGTGTGCCTTATGAGCATAGTGGTAGCGAAGCTGAGCGGTTTGTTCCCCACTTTACGCTTGCAAGGGTTAAATACATAAAGGAAAAGAAGCCCTTGCTAGATTTCATAAGCGCATATTCTGACTTTGACTTTGGCTTGTTTACTGCACGTTCTATTACACTAAAGCAGAGCACCCTATCTGAGGCAGGGCCTGTATATTCAGACCTTTATAGGCTTGAGGTTTGAAGCGCTCGCGTTGAATACGTCAATGCTTGTTGTATTTTGCAGCTCTCCTGGCTTGTATGCCCTATTGAAAAGCCAAAGGTCAAACGACATGCCAAGCTTTGCGTCTAGTACAATGTTTCTCACTAACGTTCCAAACAAGTCTACTTCAACAAGTATAGGCGTGGGCTTTAAATTGTATATTGCCTCTGCTATTTCAACGAGCGAAGAGTCGTAGCCTTTTGTCTGGTTCTGCATGCCAATGAACCTCAATTCAAGGTTAGGCTTCTTTAGCTTTTTGACAAATGAGCCGGCAATGTCAAGCGCTGTTTTTTTGTCTTCGGGCTTTGAGATACGCATTGCAAGCATAGAAGAAGCATTTACATCGTATAAGCTTACAAGCAGGTCGTAGCTAAGCTGCTTTGCCACAATGTACCTTGTTCCTTCTTCGCCTTCTTTTGCATAGTCCAATATAGCGGCACTGCTTGGCTCTACATACTTGTATTTGCCTTCTACTGAATTTAGCGACAGGTGTATGCGCTGCCTTGCAGATATTGTCACTTGCTCTTTTCCAAAACCCTCTTTCTGCCTTGCTTTCTGATAAGTGTTCCAGAAATCCACACAAACACCATACAAAGCGTTTAGTAAGGTTTTATATATTATAAGCAAATACATAAATAAGTAAACTTGTTTTTGTTGATTGCATGAAAGTGTCATTTCTAGAAAACACACCCTTTGCAGTCAGGTTTAGCGTAAGCGGGATAGGCGCTGCAGAGGCAAACGCGCTAAGGCGCATAGCAATGGGTAGTGTGCCCGCCTTCGCCATAGATTCTGTGACCTTTTACGAGAATACAAGCGCTATGTTTGACGAGTATTTAGCACACAGGATAGGCTTAGTGCCTATACTTACCCCTGCAAAAGGCTATGACGAAAAAGATGAGATAATGTTCTCATTAGAGGCAGAAGGGCCTTGTACAGTATACTCTTCCGACCTTAAAAGCACAGACAAGTCGGTTAAGGTTGCAAACGAGAAAATTCCTTTGATAAAACTTGCAGAAGGGCAGCGCATAAAGCTTGAAGGAAAGGCGATAATGAGGACGGGCTCAAAGCACGCCAAATTCCAGCCTGGCCTGGCGACATACAAGCAGCTTGACAACGGCGATTATGAGTTCTATGTCGAGTCTTTTGGGCAGATGCCCGCGCCTGAAATAGTCAACAAGGCGCTTGCAATACTTGCCAAGCAGCTTAAGGAAGTACATGATCTGCTTAAAAAATAAAATAAGCAAAAAGCGGGGGTGGCAGAGCTTGGCCAAATGCGCAGGACTGAGGTCGCAAGGCAGAACTCCTGTGGTTTAGAACCTGCGTGAGTTCAAATCTCACCCCCCGCATATTATATTATGTGCTTCATTGCGTGAAAATTCAAAGTAGAGGCACACAAATAAAAGGCCAATATGCGCGGAAGCAAAAGCGCAATTATATAAATTTATATAGACTAAATTCAAAAGTAATAATCTGTACTTTTATCAGATTTGCTGAATCAGATTTGCTGGAAATAATTGCCCTACAGAATAAAAAGAATAGAAAAAACAAGTAGTTGATTTGATGGCAAACGAGTATGTGATTGATTGTGATTCAAAAGTCTTGGGCAGGCTTGCCAGCAAAGTGGCTAAGCTGCTTCTTAACGGTGGTTATGTAGTGTTGGTAAATGCAGAAAAGGCAGTGATAAGCGGGCATGTAGATGATATTGTAAGCAATTACAAGCAAAAGATTGAGCTTAAAGACAAGGCAAACCCTGAGCACTCGCCATATATTTCCAGAAGGCCTGACTTGTTTGTAAAGCGCATTATCAGAGGCATGCTGCCTTTCAAGAAGGCAAAGGGCAGGAGTGCTTATGACAGGTTGCGTGTTTATATTGGTGTGCCTAAGCAATACGAAGGTGCCAAGTTTTATGACATAGCAGCAAAGTCAAAGCAGGACGTGTTTGAAAAGACAATTACAGTAAAGAGGCTAAGCGAGCTTCTTGGCTATAAAAAATAGTATGAAATTGGTCGATAAGCAGTGATTTTATGGAAGAAAATGTTGAAAAAACTGAAGCCGTGGCTGGTTCTGCAGGCGCAGAAGCGGCTATGCAACAAAAGCCTAAGGCTCAGAAAAGAAGAAGTGCGAGCAAAAAAGTTAAGGAAATAACTGCAAGTGCAAGAAGGAAGACAGCACGCGCTAGGGCGAAGCTTGTAAAAGGAACTGGTAAAATTACAATAAATGGCAAAGACATAATGGCAATGCAGAACAAATACCTGCAGGCAATTGTGCTTGAGCCAATAAACATTTCAGATATAACAAAGAGCATTGCTAGCTCTTCAGATATCTATGTAGTTGTAAGCGGAGGCGGCATTAGTGGCCAGCTTCAGGCTGCGCGCAGCGCCATAGCAAGAGTAATAAGCAAGGCGAGCAAAGACGATTTTGTAAAGAAGCTTTACCTGAGCTATGACAGGTCACTGATCGTTAATGATGTGAGGCAGGTTGAGCCTAAGAAATATAAAGGGCCAAAAGCAAGGGCGAGATTCCAAAAGTCATACAGGTAACTTCAATCAAATGGTGTTGTTTATAAAAATTAGGCGATGCTATGATGATACCCGTTAGGTGCTTTTCTTGCGGCCAGGTTGTGGCTGACAAATGGGAAGAATTTGACAGACGTGTTCACAAGAACGGAGAAGATCCTGGAAAGGTGCTTGATGAACTTGGCGTTAAAAGATATTGTTGCAGGCGCATGCTGATAAGTCACATAGACCTAATAGACGAAGTAATAGATTATGGTAGAAAGTGAAGCAAATATAGCAAGGAGAGTGCTGTATTTTAAATTATTTTGCGGATAAAGTGTTTATGCGGGGTCGTCTGCTAGCCTGGTAGGCTCTGCGCTTAGGGAGCGCATGACCCGAGAAGTTCGGGAATTCAAATCTCGGCGACCCCGGTGATTACATGACGACTAAAAAAGAAAACGAGGAAGCAAACGACGCAAATGAGAAAAAGGCGTCTCGCGATGCGACATACAGAACGCGCGAAGAAAAGCACGTTGCTTTGCAAGCCGATCTGGCAATAGCAAGTTCGCAGGGTCCAGAGTCAGAGCCCGAGCACAAGGCGAGAAAAAGGCAAAGACGCGCGTCACAACAATCACAAGCTGCAGACTTAAGCAACGCAGTTTCAGACGAAGAAAGCAAGAAGAAAGAAGAAAATGAAAATACCGGAGTAAGCGCTGAGTTTGCAGACTACTTAGAAGTTGGCGTGCAGATAGGTGCAATGATAAAGGCACCAGGAATGTCGAAGTTCATATATAAAACAAGAGAAGACGGTCTGCACCTTCTCGATTTGAAAACAATTGTAGAGAGAATAAAGATTGCAGCTCGGATGCTTGCCAGGTATGAACCAAGCAGCATAGTAGTTACAGCTTCGAGGGTTTACGCTATAGCACCTGTAAAGAAGTTTGCAGAGATTACAGGAACAACTGCGTTGATTGGAAGGGTTATGCCTGGAGTTTTCACAAACCCTAACAGGTCTGATTATATGGAGCCGTCAATAGTGCTTGTAAGCGACCCAAGAAACGAAAGGCAGGCAATAAAGGAAGCAAGCAAGATCAATATACCAGTTGTCGCATTGTGCGACACTGATAATTGGATAAAGTTTATAGACCTGGTTGTTCCTTGCAATAACAAAGGCAGGCGCTCTCTCGCATTAGTTTACTATATGCTTGCCAGAGAGTTCCTTAAGGCAAAAGGCGCAATAAAGTCAGACGCAGAGTTTAAGTACAAGTACTCTGATTTTGAGGCAAAAATAGAAATCAAAGCAAAGTAGCCTTGTTTGCATCTTTTTCTTTTCTTTCCTTTCACATTGTGTACTTCTATTTGTTTAAGTCAAGCATTTTAATATTTGCGTAATATGTTTTATTGTTTACATGCAAAAATTTCGTGCTCAAGCAGCAGTTGACTTTCTAATGTCATATGGTATAGCACTTATTGTAGTGACTATAGCAATAGCAGTAATAGTCAAAGTCGCATATTTAAGCCCTACTCTTTCAACCTCTACATGCACTCCAGCTCCAGGATTCGCATGCCAATACTATGCCATAAACACAAGCGGCGTTCTAAAGCTTAGCCTTGCCCAAGCCACAGGCTCAGCAATAATTGTGCACGGCATAGCCTGCTCTACGCTACCGAACACTACTGTCAATAGGCCTGCATACGGCAACGTGTATGTAACAAACTCTCTTACTTATTACCCATCCGGTGGTTCACCAGGAACAGGCATAAGCCTCTATTCCGGCAGTGCGTACACCTTTTCCTTAAACTGTTATGGGCCAAGCGGCATTGCAGCAAGCAACCTCCAAGGAAGCTTTATAGGATATGTGTGGCTAAACTACACAGTTCCCGGCTTCGGCACATTAACGCAGCAAGTTGCATCAGTAGACCTGCGCTATACCTGACTTGACTTTTTTGCTTGCATTCTTATAAAAACTTTTGGGGCTTAACATATATGATGCAATGGGCAAAGCAAAGTACGTTGTAACATCGGCATTGCCTTACATTCAGACAATTATTCATCTAGGCAATCTTGTAGGTTCTATACTGCCTGCTGACATCTACTACAAATACCTAAAGATTGCTGGTGAAGATGCAATATTCATCTGTGGCTCAGACGAGCATGGTTCAGCAATAGAAATTACAGCACTAAAGGAAGGCATACCTGTAGAGCAGCTTGCAAATGAAAACCATGAAAAAATGAAGGCGCTGCTTGAGCAGTTTGAATGTACTTTTACAATCTATGGAAGAACTGGCACAGAGCAGAACAAGGAAATAGTGTATAAAATATTTAACGGCTTAGATGCTAACGGCAACCTTGTAGAGTCTGTTAGCGAGCAGCCTTACTGCAATGTAGATATGCGCTTTATACCAGATCGATTTATAGAAGGTACATGTCCTTACTGTGGCTATGAGTATGCGCGTGGCGATCAGTGCGATAACTGCGGCAGGCTTCTCAACCCTAAGGAGCTAATAAACCCCTATTGCAACATATGTGGAAAAAGCGACATAACATTCAAGCAGGTAAAGAATCTTGCCTTAAACCTAGAAAAAATGCAAAGCGAAATAAAAAAGTTTATTGAGAGTTCGAGCAGCACTTGGAGCAAGAATGCAGTAAACAACAGCTTAGGCTATATAGAGCGCGGGCTTAAGAACAGGGAAATAACACGTGACTTGAAATGGGGCTTCAAAGTGCCTAAGCAAGGCTACGAGGATAAGGTGTTTTATGTTTGGTTCGACGCACTTATAGGCTATATAGGCATAACATACGGGCTTGGAAAGGACTTTGCAGAAAGCTACTGGCTAAACACAAACACAAAGCTTGTCCAGTTTATGGGCAAGGATAATATAGAGCAGCATACGCTGCTCTGGCCTGCAATGCTCATAGGTAGCAAGACAGGTTATTCCTTGCCAGCTACAATATACGCGTATGAATTTCTTACGTGGAATGGCCAGAAGTTTTCAAAGAGCAGACATATAGGAATGAACTTAGAAGAAGCTTTGAAGGCAATGCCTGCAGAGTATTGGCGCTTTGCGCTTGCATCAATACTACCGGAGACTGCTGATACTGACTTTTCAATAGAGGTTCTTGAGCAGGCAGTAAACAGTGAGCTTAACAACAGCATAGGCAATTTCATACACAGAACACTGACGCTGATAAAGTCAAACTTCAACAGCACTGTGCCAGAGTTGCAAGAAGGGCAGCTTAGCACAGAAGCTAAGCAGACGCTTTTGCAGCTTGCGGAGAAAGAAGAAGAATACAGTCATGCTTTTGACAAAATAGCAATACGCGAAGCCCTGCATGATGTTGTGGCAATAGCCGCATTGGGAAATGGGTATTTGAGCAGGAAAGAGCCATGGACTATGATAAAGCAGCAAAAGCAGCAAGAGGCAGAAGAAGTGCTTTATGTATGTGCAAGAATAGTACACGACCTTGGGATTTTGGCGTATCCTTTTATTCCATCAGCGAGTTCAAGAATATGCGGCTTCTTTGGAATAGAGCCAATGCTGAGTCTTGTAGGAGAAGAAGTAGCAGGAAAGAGACTAAGCTTAGACGCCCTTGCGCCGCTATTTCAGAAGCTTAATAAAGAGCAGATAGAATTTATAAAGAGCTTTGGCTGATGTGAAATAAACTACCTTCTTGCTTTTGAGTCAAACGAAGCAAAACACATACGAAGGTTTATTTCTATTACGCGCTCGTGACAGCGCCGAAGCTCACGCTTGGCATAACTCCGTTGGGCGGGTAGGCACGAGTGCGAAGCCACTGAAAAGTTATTGATGTAGATGGTGAACAGCAGTATATTCCAATAGAAGAATAAACAGTTGATGGTAACGCGTATGCAGTTTGACTGCCTGATGTAGCTACATAGTTTTTATACCACACTTGCGAAGAAGACGAAAACCATGCACCACCCATTATACCTGTAGAAATTTGTAAATTGGGGTTATTGTTACCATTCATTCCGCCTGACATACTTCCTATTGCTACACTTCCACCCCAATAATTGAAATCTATACTGTTACTTGAAGCAGAATTACCTGTTTGCAACGCCAATCCTGCCGCTACTCCGCTAACAGCAGGTACATCTCCTTCAAATATTTGAGTTCCTGTAAAACCATTAGTTAATATAAGTCCACCGTAACTCGATAAACTATTTGTTGTTATTGTAATTTCGTTGTTTTGAGTAATTGTAGTACCAGAAGGTATAACTTGTGTCCAAGCAGAACTGATTGTAGTTCCAGCAAAATTCCAATAATTATTAAACACGCTTGCTCCATCATCATACTGTGCGTATGTGCTTGATAACTGAGGGGCTTCGCCTATGCCGCTTGTTCCGCTGCTGCTTAGAAGGTTTGTGGTTTTACTCGCAAAGCCAAGATAAATTATAAGTTTGCTTGATGCTGGAATGCCGTTTGGCAGTTTTACCCATACTGTGAGTGTGCCGCTGTTGTTGCTTTCTATCCATGCAGGCAGCACCTGTCCTGTTTGTGTTAAGAATTCAAAATTGGCAAAGTTGTTGTTGTAAACAAGGTAGTTGCTGAATGAGCTTTCGGTTATTTGTATCATCTGCTGGAATGGTGCAGGCGTTGCTGTGTTTTGCGAATTCGTTATAGTTATTGGGGCATAGTAGACTATTCTTGCGAATAATGAAGTAGGTGTGAGGCTGCTCACAGCCGCTGTTGCAGATCCGCTTGTGTTGTAAACTACGCTGCTACATGAGCCCTGACTGCACAAATTATAAGAAATTGTAAAAACAGAATATGCTTGGCTTCCTACAGGTAATGAAAGTCCAGGCATTTCTACAACGCATGAAACGAGTGCTCCATTAACTGCGTTTGCAGGCAGGCACACACCTGTATAATTTTTGTAATTTGCAATTTTTACAGTAATCCCATTATTTGGAAAACTCATCTGTGTGCCTAGGTTATTTGAGAAAGACACAGTAACTATGCTTTCAGAAGAATTTGAAAATACACCGAAGCTATAGCAAGGCAAGCCTGGAGAAATATAGCATGAAGAAGGGGTCAAGCTAGTAACGCTGCTTGGAGTAAGCAGAACCAAGACAACGCTTATGAAAATTGCAATAAGTATAAATGCCCAGCCATATACTGTTAAGAATTCAATAGCGGATTGTAGCTTTAAACGCATCGCATACACTTTTTATATAGGTCAAACAATTTTAAGTAACATGTAGCTATCTTCTATTACTATTACCTTTATCAATTTTAAAATCTACCACTATTTCTATCTCTTTCGGTGAATATTCTCTAACCTTTCTTTCAAAAACAATGTTGACATTGCACTTCCTTTTTCTGAAGAATTTTATAATTTTGCTTTCTGTTTCTTTAAAAGCACTATCGGCGCTGCCAAATGCGTAATAATGTACAATGCATTTATTCTTTGCAACCTTAAATGCCGATGGCAAGAACGAAAAAGAGCTCTTTGGAAGGGGCATAACAATCCTGTCAGCCCAGCCCTTATACTTTTTTGCAAGCCTCTTCACATCACCTTGCACAGCAATTACGTTGTTTATCTTATTTGCCATTATGTTGTAGAGCATGCTCTTATACGCCCAGGGGTTTAGCTCTATTGCTACAACCTTTGCGCTTTTTTGCATTTTAGCTATCTCTATTGCAAAAGGGCCAACGCCCGCAAACATTACCATAACGTGCTCATTTTTCCTAACCTGCTCTGCTATTCGCTTGCGCTCGTATGCAAGCCTAGAAGAGAAAAATACGCGCCTTACGTCAAACCTGAACACGCAGCCGTTTTCCTTGTAGTTGGCAATATATGTGTGCACGCCAGCAACATAACTGTAGTGCCTGGTTCTATAAGTGCCCGCTACTGCGCTTGACTTCATAAGCACAGTGCTTACCTGCTTGTTTACCTGCATTATCTTTTTGGCAAGCTTCTTTGCGCTAGCCTTATCCATGTGCTCTATTATTGCAATATTGCCAAGAATATCATAAGCTGTGCTTGGCTTTTGGCCTTCTGGCTTGCCTTGCATTATAACTTTGCCTGTCCTTTTTCCTTTTTTTCTTTCAAATTCTGCCTCTACTTCTTCTGCTTCAGCAGCCTTTGCAATGCTGCTGGGTATATGCAGCAAAGCAGTCTTTGGAGAAGAAGCAATAGGAATATATATAAATTTGCCTTTAGAAAATATTTTATATTCGAGATTGAGCAGTTGCTTTTGCTTGAGGTATTGTCTAACCTTTTCAGCAACTTCTCTTCGGACCTTTATTCCAAGCATGCAACCATTGCCTTATAAAATTGTTATTAAATATTTGTATAAATAGATATGTGGTAAAAGAAAAGCAATCAAATTAATGTGATAGAATGTATTTTATAGTAAGGGTAACGTCAAGTCAGGAGCGTATTTCGGCTGACATACTGCAGAATAAGGTGGAAAAAAGCAATCTGCCTGTTTATTCCATAGTTGTAGCAGAAGGCCTGCGCGGCTACCTTATAATCGAAGCCGAAGATGCTAATACAGTTAGAGAGCTTATACAAGATGAGCCTCATATGAAGGGTGTTCTGCCCCAGCAGCTAAGCGAGAGCGAGCTGGATAAGCTCTTTGCAACAAAAAGCACAATACAAGAGATAGGCAATGGCGACATTGTAGAGTTCCTTACAGGACCTTTTAAGGGTTATAAGGCAAAAGTCATAAAGGCTGAAAAGGGCAAAGATGAAATAACTGTTGAGCTTATGGATGTTGCTGTGCCGATACCTGTAACTACAAAGGCAAGCGCAGCAAAAATATTAGAAAAGGCAGCTAAGCCTGAGAGTGAATAGCAATGAGCGAAGTTGTAATAAATGGTTTGATTGAAGGAGGCAAGGCAACTACGGGGCCACCTTTCGGTCCCGCGCTAGGTCCTATCGGCGTAAATATAGGGAAAATAGTTGCAGAGATAAACGCAAAGACAGCTGACTTTGCAGGTATAAAGGTTCCTGTGAAGGTCACAGTAAATCCGGCAACAAAAGAGTACAAGGTAGAAGTGGGCTTGCCACAAACAAGTGCGCTGATACTCAAAGAGTTAGGCGTGCAGAAGGGCGCGAAGACAAAAAACGAGGTTATAGGAAATCTTACTCTTGAGCAGGTAAAGAAGATAGCAAAGGCAAAGTCTAGTGCCCTATACGGCCGTTCTGAGAAGGAAAAAATAAAGCAGGTATTAGGCACATGCAAAAGCATGAATGTAACAGTAGAAGGCATGAATGCCAAAGACGTAATTAAAAAGATAGAATCAGGAGAGCTTAAGGTTTGACTTTTGGTTTGACTCTTTGCACTGCCTGTTTTATGCTTGCTGTTTGTTAGGTGTTTGCCATAGAGCCAAATGGACAGAGCCTGCGCAAGTTATACTCTATGCTTCGCAGGCGCTTCGGCTTCTTGAATTGGTGGCCCGCAGAAACCAAAGACGAGATGGTAATCGGTGCGGTACTAACGCAGAATACTAGCTGGAAGAATGTTGAAAAGGCAATTGCAAATTTAAAGCGTGCAAAAAGGCTTTCTTTAAAAGCCCTTGCACAAGATAGCAGCAAAGAAATAATGCCTCTTATTAAGCCGAGCGGCTTCTACAAGCAAAAGGCAGAAAGACTTCATGCGCTTGCATCTTACCTTATTCTCAACTACGGCTCCCTTCAGGGTTTCTTCAAGAAAAGCAAAAACCCAAGAGGCGAGCTTCTAGCTGTAAAGGGCATAGGCAGAGAGACCGCAGACTCTATTCTGCTTTATGCCGGCAATCTGCCTGTGTTCGTTGTCGATGCTTATACCCGCAGAATACTTGGCAGGTTTTTCGGCAAGGACTATAGCAAGCTAAGCTATGACGCTTTGCAAGCTATGCTGCAAAACGAGCTTAAAGGAAGCGCACTGCTATATCAAGATTTTCACGCGCAGATTGTAGA
>Ga0080006_1179530_pt1 | contig 10753 bp, 11 predicted proteins | sample RS3BMetagenome_FD_69209 | JGI IMG/M metagenome (GOLD analysis project Ga0080006, IMG submission 69209) | Ferric oxide microbial mat and aquatic microbial communities from Rainbow Spring, Yellowstone National Park, USA - RS3B (SPADES... ... | reverse complement strand
GGAGAATCGCCAGGGCCGGGCGATCTATCCGGGTTATCGGCGGCGATTGGCCAGGTGGATGAACCCGGCCACCAGCCCGAAAACCCACGGATCTCGGCGAGGACAACCCATAAGCAATGCGGCTGGCTTACCGCCCGAGGGGCGACACTCCGATGAAATCGAGTCGGTGATGAGCCGCCGGTCCTTCTCCGTATCGGCCGAGGGACCTGCGGATATAAATGGCACCCTTGCGTCCATCGGCGAGAACGATGCGAGCGCGAAATTCGCCGAGGTCCCTGGCCCAGCCTTGCGGGACAGGGGGCAGACCGGCGGCAGTCGCGTCACGCGTGACTTGCTCAATGTCACAGGCCACTTCAGCGGCACCGCCCCACTGCGTAATCGTGGGATCGATGGGGGTCTCTGCGATGAGGAACATCGCCGGGTGGGGGGCACCGATCGGGATGGGCGGCGTCCCCACCTCCGATGATCCTTCGCGTAGAAATTGGATCATGCCGTCCACCTTTGACCTCGTCGGTGAAACCTCGCGTCCTTGCGCCGTCCCGGGGCCGTGGCGGTCGAGGTCCTGGGGGACGACTTCCAGCGCGAGGGCTGAAAGTAATGCTTCGACGAGCGCGATCCCAAGCGAGCGTTGGCCTTTGAGGAACTCGCCGATGGCCGTCTCCGAGATCGTTGGGGCGTACGCCTTCGCGGCCTTCCAGAGGGCATAGTTCGACAAGCCGCGTCGACCCATTTCCGAGTGGACAGCCTCACGAATGACGCTGCGACGGGGGGGTAGGTCACCGTCGGCGTCGCGGACCAGCCGCCGGCGACCCGTGCTCTCGGAGATGTCGGAAGTATCGACGTCGCCAGCCTCTTGCATGGCCAAGAGCCGATCCAACTCCTCGGGTGGCGTCGGGGGGATCTCGCCGGCCCTGCGGCGGACGACCCTCTTACCCTCCAAATTCTTCGGCATAGCTCTTCGCCTCCCTCTTACTGGCGACCCTGGCGCTGATGATCCGCGTGACCCGCTCGTCATCGGTGGAACGGTCGGTCCAGCAGATGACGAGGATCAGGCGACGGTTCTGTGGATGAGATCCCGTGGTGATGTACCGATCCTCCCCGTCGGCGTGCTCGTCGTCGGCCGCGTCCAGGTGGAAACGGTCGCCCTCGGCATCCTCCAGGACCTCGGCGGCGGTATCGAAGGAGACGCTATGCTTGCGGAGGTTGCTCTCCGCCTTCTCGTCGTCCCACTCGAACTCGTGATGGAGCCGGACCATTCAGAACCCCCTCCTGGATTCGATAGTAATCTTACTCACGAATCTGGGAGTAAATCAACCCCGACTGGCGGGAATGTCCAAGGTCCGATAATGGACCTTATGTCATTTTATGTTCAATTCTGACGCTCGTATGGCCTGTGACGGCCTGCGGCGACAGCGTCCCGGGATTCTCTTCTGAGTTCATTGGGGTGGGGTTGCGACGATTGTTTGGGTCGCGAGTTGCCCCCGGACGGGCCGCGTGGGTCGAGCCGATGGCGTCAGATCGGATCCTCGACCCAGTGGATGAGACTGGCGTGCGGGCCGCCCTGCAACGCGTTGTACAACTTGCGGTCGGCTGTCACCACCACGGCCTGGATCGCCTCGGCCAACGCCAGGTACATGCAATCGTAGGACGAGCGGCCCGTCTCCAGCGCGATCTGCAGCGACGCCACCAGCAGCGGGCCGACCGGGTGGATCACCACGTCAGCCTGGACCAGATCCGCCGCGATCCGCTCGGCCTCCGCCCGGCTCAGCTCCCTCCGGTTGACCTTACTTCCAGAGGATATTGCCCGCCTCGGCCAGCAACAGGTCGGGCGCTTCGCGACCGATGTCCGGGTCGAGGTAGCGGAGGGCGTCCGCGGAATGGACCTCGGGGACCCACCACTTGATGGCCACGCTGGCGTCGACGACGAACCGGTTCACCGGAGCCGGTCCTCGGCCACCAGCTCGGCGCTATCGCTATGCCGACGGCCTTCCAACGCCTGCCGGATCGCGTCGGCCCTCTCACGGGTCGAGATCGCCCTGGCCCGCGACGCCTCGTCTCGCGCGGGCATGGCGGGAGCCCATTCAAGGTTACCCAACGCGCAGTTCAGGCGATCGCCGTCCTTGAACCGGAGCACGTGGCCGGGGGGCCGAGGCCCCACGAACGACTCCAGGACCAGCTCGGCCACCGGGCGGGTGTGCGGGCGGCCGCTTTCATCGTGGACCGTGACCAGGCGATCGCCATTGACGTCGACGACGACCGGGACGGGGGCCCATTCCTGGTTCTTGGCCGACGCGTCGGGATCGGGGTTCAGTTGCCGCTCCGCAGACATCGCATCACCCTCGGCAGTCAGGGGTCCACTCGCTCCATTGTGACGCGAGGGTGCGCCGCCGGGAAGGACCCCGAGCCCGACGCACCGTCGGCCTATCGACCCGTAAGTGTGGCGCGGCCGGATCGCCGCCCCGGCCTTGGCGCGCGGAAGGGGCCATTATCGGGCGGTATTTGTTAACAGTAGTGAACTTTTGTCCTATATTATATATGGATGCACTTTAGATTGCCGCGACGCATCGCCTGAAGCGGCGAAACTCCTCTGATGGGGCGAGAGATGGCCATCCTGCTGAAGAACGGTCCCTGTGACGGCGAAACGTGGTCGGTTGCAGAGCATTGCGACCTGTTGGGGAGGCATCCCCAAGGGCGAAGAGAGCGTTACCGCGATTCCGGCGAGATCGACTCGGCGACCGGCCGCACGATCTTCGTTTACACCCTCCGGCCTCGCCGAGGTAAAGCATGACGGTGAATCTCCTGACGGAAGTTCGGGCAGCGGTGACTGGCTGCACGGCCTCATCCTCGCGAAGGTTACTGCTTGTCGTCAAATTGAAATAGCATACTTTTGTGAGTTGGCACTACAATTATGTCATCGTCTCTCTGAACGTTTGATCTTCGATAGGTCGACCCCGAGACAGTCCGGATCACTACTTCCCCGTCGGCGTGCATACGCTGGATGGCATCCTTGAGTATCCGACGCGTCGCCGGAGTGTCATTGGCGAGGAGGGCATAGAGGTTCTCGAAGGCGATGTTCCCGAACTCGTCGCGCAGTTTCCTGGGCAATTCATCACGGAGGGAGTCGACGGTGTTCCGATAGGCAAGCTCGTCGAACTGGAACCCGGGCAGCCTCGCCCCCTGATCGGCCCCCGACTTGCCCGGGTCGAAGCCGAGCATGTTCTGCCCGGGACGACCGTAATGGGCCGCCGCCGTCTGGAGGTCCCAATGCATCTCTCCCATCTCGTCCTTTGCCTTGACGTGCTTCGAGAGGTGGACCAGCCAGAGATCTCGATTCGAGTCTTCGGAACGGATGAAGAACGGGGTGAAATATCTCGCTCCGGTCTTGCCGATGATGTCGGCGGTCAGCCGCCTCTGAACGTTGCGGCGCCAATTGGGGTCCGACTTGTCCTCGGTCTTCAGACTGTCGAAGTCGATTCCCGTGGCGGCTTGCAGCCCCGTAGTATCCGCGGTCGGGCTGAGGTAGTTGGCGAGGAAGTCAACCGCGAAAGTGAGGAGGACCTCCGCGTTCTTTAATGTATAAAGTATATAATCTGAAAAGGTACATCTTTGTAACCACATTGGTCCAGGATGAACAGCGAACGCTCATTGCCGGGCCGTTTCTTGATCTCGGTGAAGATGCGAGGAAGACACTTCCCGAATTCGTCGTGGATCAGTTCGATCTCTTGACCTACCCGGGGGGCATGGACCGACTCGGCAATCGATCGCTTCAAGCTCAGGTAGGCGCCCTGATCCTTCTCGACGAAGAAATAGCGGTCCGCGAAGTGGAACCGCTCGGTCCGCCTGGCCTGAACGACCGCTGCGGCCTCGGCCAGTGCGTCGAGGATGACGCCTGGGGAGCCGTGCCTATGCTCGCCGGTGATCTCATCCCTGTAGAAGTTCCCGCCCGCGAAGCCCTCCACCACGGTGAGGCTGAGGTGCCTGACCTGAAGATTTTGGGTGTAGGCCGCCACGTATCGCCTCAGGTAGCCGTCGAGGGCCCGGTGCTTCGCCAGGCTATGGGCCCTCAGGATTGGGGCGGGCCTCCCCGGCCTCCAGAGATGCGACGGATGCATGATCGAATCCCCCGGTAACGCTTCGATGTCAGAACAGACCCGGACAATCCAACGTCGCGGCGGCTGCAACCGTTTTCGGGAACTCGCGGACGCGGAGATCGGCGGGCCATTCGTCCCAGTCGCCCCCGTGCTTGTCCTTCAGCCGACCGATCGCCTTGACGCCAACGAGGCTCTCGTCCTCGACCGGCCTGGCGCCCAACTGCTTCACGAAGCAGGGTACGCCCCCCACCTCGCATTGGTCCCGAATGAACCGGGCCCAAGCGAGATCGAATGGCCGGGCTTTTGGTCCGGACTCGCCGCCAACGATGACCCAGTCAATCGTATCTCCATCGCCGCGGAAGCTCCCGGGGCGTTCACGGACTCCCGTGAGGGCGTCGGTCAATCCCTCCTGCCCTCCGACTCCGATTCCAGTGAGGTCGACGGGTCCGAGCAGCGGTTCCATCGAGAGAAACCGGACTGCCGCCGGTATCCAAAGCAGTTCGGAGATGCGGCGTTCGGCCTGGTCTTGGTTCTCGACCGTCGTGCCGAGCCAGACATTCGTCATGGGGACCAGGCCGAGCGTCGAGTGGATGCCGCCCTCCACCCGATAGCGGCACTCCATTAGCATCCGGACGACGTTCTCGGGGCGCTTGGTCAGCAACAGCCAGTCGAGGTTGGGGGTCGCCTGGATCAGGTTGAACAGCCGAACTCGATGATCGACCAGGTCGGGCCGATCCTCGAACACGTCGGCCATTGACGCGCAGAACACCCGATGCCGCTCGCCGGCCTTCGCCGCCGCGGCGTTCCAGATCAGGGGATTATTCCAATGCTTCTCGCCGAAGAATCGGCGGGGAGCGGCCTTGCCCCAATTCATCCCGCCGACCCGCTTATCGAATGCAGCCGCATAGCAGTTGGTGCAGCCGGGGCTCACCTTCTCGCAGCCCCACCAGGGATTGAAAGTATGGTGAGTCCACTGGATGCTGCTATCCTTACCCATTAGCGCCCCCCCCCCCAGTCGCTGTCCTTCAGCTCCGTCCCCGACGCGAACCCCAAGGCAGCAGTATGGCCCTGCGCAACGGACATCGTCGCCCGGGCGGAACGACCGCCAGAGGCCAACTCGCCGACGACCGAGACTGGAGTCCTGCTATCCATCAGGTCGATCCTCTTCTTCTCTCTGAGCAACCAGAGCCCCACCGTTTCGTTGTCCCTATCTGCCTTGATATTAAGTCTCGAACGCATCCTAGCTAAGCCTGCCGAGCCGGTCCATCGAGGCGGTCGGCGACTACCTGTCCACCTCCTCGGGCCCCCGGTTCGGTGGACATTCTACCACGCCGTCAACCGCGCCATCGACGCCATCGCCAATGCTCGGTCCCGAACGGTGAATTCCGAACAGCCATAACACTCGGCCTCGACCGATTTCCGGTCGGTATCGCGGTCTATTCGGTACGGTTATGATTGCATGATCCCGGGGCTTCGAGTGCCATTCCGAGGACGTGATCACAGCGCCGGCCATCCGGCGGCCCTTCGGTCGGACCAGAAGCGTCGGCCGCCAGTGGTGCCGGTGTCCAACCCCCGAACGCCGCGGACCTCGACCCATGATCCAGCTCGAACAGCTCCAGCCCAACGCCGCCGTCCGCGGTGTCGTCCCCGACGCCATCGTCGTGGTCGTCTCCGTCCAGTGGTTCGGCTCCCAGGCCCTGGAGCTGACCTACAAGACACCCGCCGGCAAGGTCGCCAACGAGCTGCTCTACCGCCACGACGAGCCCCGCCTCGAACTCGCCGAACTGGGCCGACCCTGGGGCTTCGACGGGGATGGGGCCACCTTCCGACTCGTCTCCGAAGCCTGGCGGATCCGCCTGGCCTACCTCTTCGACCCGGTGCTCGCCGTTCACACCTCGGTCGTTGACCCCCTGCCCCACCAGATCACCGCCGTCTACGAGTCGATGCTCCCGCGCCAGCCGCTCCGGTTCCTGCTCGCCGACGACCCGGGCGCCGGCAAGACCATCATGGCCGGACTGCTGATCAAGGAGTTGATCGCCCGGGGCGACCTCCAGCGCTGCTTGATCGTCTGCCCGGGGAGCCTGGCCGAGCAGTGGCAGGATGAGCTTTACCGCCGCTTCCACCTCCCCTTCGAGATCCTCACCAACGACAAGCTCGAAGCCGCCCGGACCGGCAACTGGTTCGCCGAGGCTAATCTGGTCATCGCTCGACTCGACAAGCTCGCTCGCAACGAGGTCGTCCAGCACAAGCTCCAGGCCGACGATTCCCGCTGGGACCTTGTCGTCTGCGACGAGGCCCACAAGATGTCCGCCACCATCTTCGGCGGCGAGATCAAGTACACCAAGCGATACCGCCTCGGCCAGCTTCTCTCGACCCTCACCCGCCACTTCCTCCTGATGACCGCCACCCCCCACAACGGCAAGGAGGCCGACTTCCAGCTCTTCATGGCCCTGCTCGACGGCGACCGCTTCGAGGGTCGATTCCGCGACGGCGTCCACGTCGCCGACGTCTCCGACCTGATGCGCCGGATGGTCAAGGAGAACCTGCTCAAGTTCGACGGCACGCCCCTGTTCCCTGAGCGGATCGCCTACACCGTCCCCTACAAGCTCTCCGAGGCCGAGGCCCACCTTTACAAGGCCGTCACTGACTACGTTCGCGAGGAATTTAATCGCGCCGAGGCCCTCCAGAACGACAAGCGGGCTGGCACCGTCGGCTTCGCGTTGACCATCCTCCAGCGCCGGCTCGCCTCCTCGCCCGAGGCGATCTTTCAATCGCTCCGGCGACGCCGGGAGCGGCTCGACGGCCGGGCCCGCGAGCTGGAGGTTCTCCAACGCGGCGGCCAGGCTTCGGCCGTCCTGGCTCCTTCTTTCCACGCGCTCGACGCCGAGGACGTCGAGGATCTCGACGAGGCTCCCGACGACGAGGTCGAGGCCGCCGAGGCCGAGATCCTCGACCAGGCCACCGCCGCCAAGTCGCTCGCCGAGCTGAAGATCGAGATCGAGACCCTGAAGGGCCTGGAATCGCTCGCCCTTGCCGTCCGCCACGGCGGGACTGACACCAAGTGGCGCGAACTGGCCAGTCTCCTCGGCGCCATCTTCACCGTCGTCGACGCCGAGGAAGTTCTGACTCCGCCGACCGGTCCCGAGGGGACGGTCCGGGTGGCCCCGCCGACGCCCTCGCCTCACCAGAAGCTCGTCCTCTTCACCGAGCACCGCGACACCCTCAACTACCTCAAGGCCCGGATCACCACCCTGCTCGGTCGCGAGGAAGCCGTCGTCCTGATCCACGGCGGGATGGGTCGCGAGGAACGGGTCAGGTCTCAGGAGTCCTTCAAGCACGACCCCGAGGTCCGCGTCCTGCTCGCCACCGACGCCGCCGGTGAGGGGATCAACCTCCAGCGGGCCCACCTGATGGTCAACTACGACCTGCCCTGGAACCCCAACCGCCTGGAGCAGCGGTTCGGCCGGATCCACCGGATCGGCCAGACCGAGGTCTGCCACCTCTGGAACCTCGTCGCCGAGGAGACCCGCGAGGGCGACGTCTATCGCAAGCTCCTGGAGAAGCTGGAGGAGGCCCGCAAGGCCCTCGGCGGCCACGTCTTCGACGTCCTCGGCAAGCTCCACTTCGAGGGCCGCTCGCTCCGCGACCTCCTGATCGAGGCCATCCGCTACGGCGACCGCCCCGACGTCCGGGCCAAGCTCACGACGTCGCTGGAGCACGCCCTCGACCGCGGTCAGCTCCGCGATCTCCTCGAAGAACGGGCCCTCGCCCACGACGCCATGGACGCCAGCCGGGTCCACCGGATTCGCGAGGAGATGGAGCGCGCCGAGGCCCGACGGCTCCAGCCCCATTACATCGAGTCCTTTTTTCATGAGGCGTTCCGCCGCCTCGGCGGGACCGCCAAGCAGCGCGAGCCCCGCCGCTACGAAGTCACCCACGTCCCGGCCCCGGTCCGCAACCGCGATCGCCTGATCGGCGTCGGCGAGCCGGTCCTGCCTCGTTACGAGCGGATCGCCTTCGAGAAGGGATTGGTGGCTCCCCAGGGGCAGCCCCTGGCCGCCTTCATCTGCCCCGGCCACCCCCTGCTCGACTCGGTCATCGACCTCACCCTCGAACGCCACCAGGATTTGCTCCGCCGCGGCGCCGTCCTGGTCGACGACCGCGGCGCCGGCACCCTACCCCGTGTGCTCTTTTATATCGAACACGCCGTCCAGGACGCGGGCCTGACCCGCTCGGGCGATCGGCGGGTCGTGTCGAAGCGGATGCTCTACGTGGAACTCGACCCCGACGGCGCCACCCGCCACGTCCATTACGCCCCCTATCTCGATTACCGGCCCCTGGCCGAGGGGGAGCCCGGCGTCGAGGCGATCCTGGGACGGCCCGAGTGCTCCTGGATCGACCGCGAGATCGAGAAGAAGGCCCAGGGCTACGCGATCGCCCACGTCGTCCCCGAGCACCTCCAGGAGGTCCGGGGCCGCAAGCTCACTCTCATCGCCAAAACCGAGGTGGCCGTCAAGGACCGCCTGACCAAGGAGATCACCTACTGGGACCACCGCTCCGAGCAGCTCAAGCTCCAGGAGAAGGCCGGCAAGCCCAACGCCAAGCTCAACTCGGACGAGGCCCGCAAGCGCGCCGACAACCTCCAGGGTCGGCTCCAGAAGCGGCTCGAAGAACTGAAGCTGGAGGCCCAGATCTCCCCCCTGCCCCCGGTCATCCTCGGCGGCCTGCTGGTGGTCCCCCGGGGCTTGATCGAGGCCATGACGGGGGGCTCGGCGACGTTGCCGACAACGGCCGTCGATACCCAGGCCAGCGCCGCCCGGGCCCGCGCCGTGATCATGGCCATCGAGCGGAATCTTGGCTTCGAGCCGGTCGACCGCGAGTTCGAGAAGCTCGGGTATGACATCGAAAGCCGAGTCCCCGGCACCGGCAAGCTCCGCTTCATCGAGGTCAAAGGCCGGGTCGCGGGAGCAGCGACCATCACCGTCACTCGCAACGAGATCCTTTATTCGCTCAACAAGCCCGACGACTTCATCCTCGCCATCGTCGAGTTCCTCGACGCCGACGACCACCGGGTCCACTACCTCCGCCGCCCCTTCGGCCGCGAGCCCGACTTCGGCGTCACCAGCGTCAACTACGACTTCGCCGACCTGCTCGCCCGCGCCGAGGAGCCCCGATGAGCCGACCCCGGAAGTCAAAGTCCTTGCCGGCCACCTCGCCCGAGGCTCCCGACGAGGCCGCCTTCGCCGAGGTGGTCGCAATGATCCAGGTCGCTCGGGGTCGGGCCCTGGCGGCGGCCAACACGGCGCTCGTGGGCCTGTACTGGCAGGTCGGCGAGTACATCTCCGCCAAGCTGGAAGCCTCAACCTGGGGCGAGGGGGTCGTCGACGCCCTGGCCCTCTACATCCAGCGACGTCACCCCGGCCTCCGGGGCTTCACCCGCCGCAACCTCTTCCGGATGCGCCAGTTCTTCGAGGCTTACCGGGGCCAGGAGAAAGTGTCAGCACTGCTGGCACAATTGCCGTGGACCCACCACCTCCTGATCCTGTCGCGAAGTAAGCGTGACGAGGAACGGGAGTTCTACCTCCGGATCGCCGCCCGGGAGAAATGGTCCAGCCGCGAGCTCGAACGCCAGCTCGCCGGCTCGCTCTTCGAGCGGGTCGTCCTCAACCCGCCCCGGGCCTCGGCCTCGCTCAAGGAGCGGCATCCGGGCGCCGAGGCCGTCTTTCGCGACGCTTACCTCGTCGAGTTCCTCGAACTTCCCGAGGGCCACCGCGAGGAAGAACTTCACGCCAGCCTGGTCAGGAACCTCCGCGGCTTCCTGGCCGAGATGGGCCGGGACTTCTGCTTCGTCGGCAGCAAGGTCCCCCTCCAGGTCGGCGGCAAGGATTTTGTTCTCGACCTCCTCTTCTTCCATCGCGGCCTCAACGCCCTGGTCGCCATCGAGCTCAAGATCGGCGAGTTCGAGCCCGAGCATCTGGGCAAGCTCGAGTTTTATCTCGAAGCCCTCGACCGCGACGTCCGCAAGCCGCACGAAGGGCCCTCCATCGGCGTCCTGCTCTGCGCCAACCGGGATGTCGAGGTCGTCGAGTACGCCCTGAGCCGCTCGCTCTCGCCGGCCCTGGTCGCCGAGTACCAGACCCGCCTGCCCGACAAGAAGCTGCTCCGGGCCAAGCTCCACGAGTTCTACGCCCTGACCGGCCCGGGATCGGGCGAGGGTGGGAACAATCCGGCCGACTGACCCCGGAAAGTCTGATAGAGATGGGTCAAAACGAAGGAAAATAAGAAAAGGCAGGCCCCGGTCAGGGAACGAGAAACCATCGAGCGGACCGGGTTGGCTTCGTTTTGGTAAACCGTCGGGAAGGAGGTGAAAGTCGTGTTGGCGATGCGATCGGGAGAAGATTGGGTTCGTTTTATGATCCAGCTCAACGAGCGATTGGTTTCGTTCTGGGATTTGGCTCGCCAGACGATTGGGTTCGTCTTGCGTGGAGGGGATTGGGTTACTCGGAAAGTCTTGGATCTGGGTAATCTACGTACGGTGAGTCGAGCCTCGGGCGAGCCCCACCACGGGTTGATTGTGGGGCTCGCCCGGGGCTCCGCCCACCCCATTTTGGACGCCCCCCCCTTCCTTGGGGGGGGGGGGTTCTCCCGAGGCACTGCCAGTC
>Ga0080006_1094049_pt1 | contig 10761 bp, 12 predicted proteins | sample RS3BMetagenome_FD_69209 | JGI IMG/M metagenome (GOLD analysis project Ga0080006, IMG submission 69209) | Ferric oxide microbial mat and aquatic microbial communities from Rainbow Spring, Yellowstone National Park, USA - RS3B (SPADES... ... | reverse complement strand
ACACGAGCCCTATCGTGCCGTACCCCAGATAGCTCAGGGGCCTTATGTAGACGTCCTCGTGCAGCTCGTCCGCCCTCAGGAGCTCCAGGGTCGCCTTGGAGAGTTCCTCCGGGCCGTACCTAATGGGAAAGCCGTAAATCTTCGCTGAACCCTCGAGCCTCCTCATGTGGTCGAGCAACCTGAAGACGTTGAGCTCGCCGCCCGGCGCGGACGCCGGGGAATTTGCATATGCCCTTATCCCCTCGAACACGGCGGTTCCGTAGTGGAGTGAGTGCGTCATTAGATGGGTGGTAGCATCGGCCCATGGAACCAGGCGCCCATCGAGCCATACGTACTTGGCTTCAGGGACCTTCACGCCGCAGGTCTGGAAGCTCGCAAATTTAACGTTACCCTGGTGGACCGGGCGGGATTTGAACCCGCGACCTCCCGCGTGCGAGGCGGGCATTCTACCTCTGAACTACCGGCCCACGCTGAGCGACGCCGAGGCTCCTTTATATTTTACGCGTGGATTGGGGTCCCGACGGGCGCCATCATGTGGATATGGATGCCGACGTAGATACTTCGGACGCCCAGCGCCTCACGTCATCCGGTAGCTCCGCCCTTCCGGCCAGATATGACGCGACCTCCCGCGCCGCCGCGAGGGCGCCGCGACATTCCCCGGAGGACGCCATGGCGCTTAGCTCCCTGAGAATCCCTATCGCGCCGAAGAGCCCCAGGTCTATCAGGGCGCAGCGTGTAAGATCAATGCCTGTAGGAGGCGCGTTGATCACTATGCCGGGGATCCGGTCCCGGCACATGTCGAGGAGCGCCGCCAGCATGTGCGCCGCCGCGAGGGCGCAGTCGGTGGAGGAGGGGATGGGATTTGAACCCATGTATACCCGGTCTGCAGCCGGGCTCGTGACCACTCCGACACCCCTCCCTGTCCCCCGCGGGCGAGCCCACGGGATAAAAAGTTTGACGCGCTACCTGGATATCGAGTCCCCACCCGTCCACGTCTCCCTAGAGAGCGCTGCGCCGATGAGCACTAGCGCTGTCCACAGCAGCATCGTGGATATCCACGCGGTCGGGAACCCGAGGACTTCCGAGGCTGCGAGGGTGATCGGTATCGCGAACGACCCCACCACGAGGCCGCCGTTGTACGATATCCCGGCCCCGGACGCCCTGTACCTCCTGCTGAACGCCTCAGATAGGAACGCGGGGAGCGGCGCGAATATCATCGCCTCCACAAATGCCTGGACGCCGGCCCCGGCGAGCGCGCCGACGTGGCCTCCGCCCAGGATAACCATCGAAGTCGGATAGACCACAGCCGCGAACGCGGCGGCGTATATTATGATGGCCAGCCGCCTCCTCCTCACGGCCGTGAGGAGGATCCCGCCGGACCAGACGCCGATCAGCGATATCAGGTTCACAAGGGCCACCGTGAAGCCCATCTCGGACTCCCCCATACCGGCATATCTGGTGAGCACCGTCGGATACAGCGAGAACGTTATCCCGTTGACGGCGAGCAGCCCGGTCGTTATCATCAGCGCCGCCGACAGGTCGCGCCAGGACTCCCTGATCAGGCGGCCGAGCGGCACCCTCTCCACCTGTCCGGCCCTCCTCATCTCCACGAACACCGGGGACTCCGGCACGGTGTACCTCATGGCGAACGCGATCAATCCGGGAACGATCGAGGTCGCGAACAGGACGCGCCAGCCCATAGCCGATAGGGGAAGCCGCGCGGCTATGGCGCTGAACGCGAGCGCGGCCGCGAAGTACCCGGTCCCGAAGCCGCTCTGCACGAACGATCCTATGGCGCCCCTCATCCCCGGGGGCACCGACTCCATGCTCAGCGCGGTTCCGCCGCCGTACTCCGCGCCGGCGAACAGCCCCTCGAGGAAGAGCACGCCGAACAGCAGGACGGGCGCGAACGCGCCGGCCCATGCATAGGTTGGCAGGAACGCCATCGAGGTCCCGGCCAGCGAGAAACCGAGTACCGTGACGACCAGCATGGACCTCCTCCCCAGCCTGTCGCCCAGGTAGTTTCCGAAAAGCGCGCTCCCGAGCGGCCTGGCGATGCCGTTGACGGCGAACCCCATGTAGGTCGCTATGAGCCCGGCTAGGGGGCTGAATTCCGGGAAGAAGAGCGGGCTGATGGTCGGGGCGACCAGCGCGTAGGTTATGCTCACATATCCATCGAGGAGCCATCCCATCCAGGAGGCCACGACGATCCTCCACCGGGTCCCATCGAGTCCCGGGACATCCGTGGACATGGGCATCACCCGGCGCGCAGGGGCCTCGGGCCTCCGTCGTAGATCCCGGAGACCATTACGGAGCCGGAATACTCGGACGCCGCCCTCACGACGTCCGCGAGATTTCTCCTGTGGACCACGGCGTGCACCGCGCGTCCTATCATATTCTGCGTGGCGCCCAGCGCGCCGGCCGCCACGAGTTCGTCAGCTATGGAGAGCAGTTCGCGGTCCCCTATCCCGGAGCGCTCGGCGAAGCGCCTGGCCTCGCGCATCATGGTCTCCAGGCTGGGACCGGCTAGTATGCGCCGCATGGCATCGGACCCCGCGCGATTCACGGACCTCAGGACCTCCTCGGAACCTATCACACTAGACTTCTCCACCGGCCCGAAATGAAGCGCCACCACGACGTATGAGGGACTGAATGGCAACCTCTCGAACCTCCCGCTCCAGAGGGCCCCCGGCTCCGTCACCAGCCCCACTCCCCCGGCGATCAGGCCCTCGGCCGTCCCCAGGCCCGTGGACGACATCACGTCGGCGGCGTGGACAATCCTCGATGCCTCGACGATCGGCAGCGGCCTCCCGAGCGCGCTGGACAGCGCGAGGACGGCGCCCATGGCCCCGGACGCGCTCGTCCCGAATCCGGATCCCATGGGAACCCCCAGCCTGTGGGAGATCCTGATCCTCAGGCCGTCCGATACCTCAAGTCTACCGAGGAGGATGGAGACCGCCGCCCGCGTGGTCCTAGCATCGTGCGGCCGGCCGTCAACCAGTACCTCCAGTGAAACGCGGTCGCCCACCGGCTCGACGCTGGCCGAGGTGATAACCCCGGCCCGGAGCGCCATCCCGCCTCCCCTGGCGCCGACAAGCAGCGGATCGCGTATCGGGTTTCCGCCCTCGTCGATCGTGTGCGCCTCGAAGAGGCTTGAGACGACCGCCGGCGTGAAGAAGCTTTGCCCATGGGACGCAGGCGAGACGCCGGGGACGAGCAAGCCTCTGCCGTCAGCATGTAGGAATACTTCCCGCATATTCCCCATGTGAGGGTAAGCGTATCAATGAACCGGGAAGCTCCATCTAATGGTGGATAGTTCGCACTTCATGACTCAGGGGGCTCCGCGAGGCCCCTCACGAACTCTATTATAGATGTGTAGTCCCCATCCCCCAGTCCCCTGGATAGGGCTGCGGTGTACAGGCTGCCGAGGAGCCCTGCCGTCGGGATCGGCACGTTCTTCTCCTCGGCTGTGGCCACGGCCAGCCTCAGCTCCGTCAGGAGCGACCTGAGGTCGACTGACGCTCCGGAGGATCCATTCAGAGCTCCCTCCACGGTGGTACCGAAGGGGATCACCTCGCCGTGGATGCTCGCCACCACTTGTGCGAAGGCCTTCATATCCACCCCGGCGCTTGCAGCGAGTGAAGCCGCCTCCCCCAGGGCCTCGGCATAGGATGCGGCCATCAGGGAAATCGCCAGCTTCGCCGCCATCGCGGAGAACCCCTCCCCCATGTAATACACGCGGCCGGAGAACGATTTCAGGACCTCCAGCATCTCCTGATATGCGTTTCTGCCGCCGCTGACCAGCGTCACGGCCACGCCGCGCTCTATCTCGCCGATGCCGCCTATCACGGGGGCCTCGACGAATACGGCGCCCCTGCGCCTCAGTTTCTCGAAGAGCTGGGGCGAGTGGCTCGGGAGCGTCGCGCTGAGCGCCGCGACTATCTTGCCGGGCTTCATCGAGTCGTAGATCCCCTGCGACGTGGTGCAGATATCAACGATCTCCTGGGGTTCCCTGAGCATCATCAGGATAATGTCGGCCCTCTGCGCCAAATCCCTCGTGCTCTCAGCCAGCTCCGCCCTCCCCTTGAACACATCCCTCGCCTTCTTAGACTTGTCCCAGAGCACGAGCTTGTGGCCGGCGCTGAGCAGCCTCTCAGCCACCTTCGCGGCCGGGCCCTCCAGTCCGATGAGCCCAACTGTCTTCAACCCGGGGGAATCGCACCGACCGACTTAATAATCTTGAGCCCGTCTTCTCGACTCCGTTACCTTAAGCAAGCCGATCGATGAACATAAATCCGAGGGGAGCCCTCCGCCCGGTCCGCAATGAGCACGAATCACATACAGATCAGGAGGAGGACCCCCCTTCCGGTCATGGCCTACGCGGTTTATCCCTATTTCTCGGGCCTCTCGCTGAGGCGCGCCTCGAAATCCCTGAGGCTCATCATGAGCAGGAGCCACGTCTCCATATGGAGGTGGGTGCAGAGGCTCGGCCCCGTCCTCGGATCCTTCGGCGCGGATCCGGGGATGTCCATCGCATATTCGTGGATGAGACCGTGGTGAACGTGGGAGGAACCTCCGCCCTGATCTGGATCGCCTTCGAGCCGGACCTGCGCGCCATGCCCGACTTCCACGTGAGCCGGCGCGGGAACTCGATCGACGCCTATCTATTCATCAGGAGGCCCGCGCATAAGTACGGCGGGGTCCCGATCTACACCGATGGTGCGGGATGGTACTCCGACGCCTGCGGATGGGCCGGCGTGGAGCACGTGGTCTACGGTCATCCTCTGAAGAACCCGATATCCGCGGAGCGCATGGTCCAGTACGTGAAGGAGGGGACCGAGGCGTTCGACGACCCCTTCCCGGCCGGCGAGCGCAGGCTCGCATCCGGGCGCGCCTTCGAGCACGTGCTCAACTGGCTATCAGCGTTCACGTTCATGCACGACTTCGTGTTCGATAATGGGGATCTGAAGTGGATGGAGGCCCCCGCTTGAGTGAAGGGAGGAAGAGTTCGCTCAAAAATACATATAAAATTGCCAGCCGCTCAAAGCTCCCGTCCGGGGCCTCAGGCCGCGTAGTATACCTTGTGGAGGGATGGCTCTATCTCCGCCAACTTGAGCCTGAGTTTCTCGGGGTCCGCCTTACTCGAATGACCGGCCCTCATATATGCGTCCTTCAGCACATCATCGACCGCGGACCTGAGATACTGCGCCTTCCGGATCTGATCCCTCGCCACCGGCCTATCGGCATAGCCGACGGCCACCAGCCTGAGCATCAGCGGGTTTCTGTCGGGTTCGTGTTCCACGATGACGTCCCTGAAGCCTATCCTCTTCAGGAACCTCTTTATCACGTGACGGGCCCTGCTCGACACTATCCCGTTCAGTTGTATATCCAGCAGTTTGACCCATCCGATGGAGCCCTCCTCGGCGTCGGGCGCCAACTTCAGGGGCTTCGGGGGCCTTCCATCCATCTTAACCTGTGGCACGGTGTACATACCCATTACCACGTTATAGAACAGCGTAATATCGCTATATAAAGGTTTCTATCAACGCGCCCCCTCTATTATAATTATGATTATTTATTATAAATGAGTATAGCCAGCCAAAACCTTACCCCTCACGGCGTAGGCTTAAAATTTATTTTTGAAATACACCTTATATAGATATATACGTTGCAGGAAGCCAGCGCCGTCCGAACCATGCGGGGAGAAGGAAAGACGATGAATTCGGGTCAACGGTTCAGGACTGGATATCTCGCTTGGATCCTCCAGCGCCCTCCCGATCAGCCGCCACCGCGCAGCCGGCGCGAGCTTCCGATGCCAGTCAGCTTCTTCTGTAATACTTTAAGTTTATAACTAACATGATATCAAGTGTATGATGATGGTAGACGTGAGCAGGTTCTCCGAGTGCGGCCTTACCGAGAAGGGCAAGGAGGAGGAATACCTGAAGAAGATATTGGACGACGTGGCCAGCGCGGTGGATCCTGATAAGATCCAGCAGACCTCCCGGGTAATGAGGGCGCTCGCGGACCCCACCAGGGTCAGGATAGTGGCCATGGCGAAGGCGAGGGGCAAACTCTACGAATGTGAGATAGTGGGCGCGTTCGGGCTGGCGCAGCCGACGGCGTCGTATCACCTGAGGCTCCTCTCGGACGCGAACGTACTTGCCAAGAGGAGGGAGGGCAAGATGATAGCATACGTCCCCAGCGACGGCTTCGGCTGGGCCATCGCGAATAACGTGCTGGAGACCGCCAAGCACTGAACCGATGAAAATACAATTTATGGGAAATTTTTATATGATAATTGATATCAGAGGTGTATTGAGTGAACCCCTACTTAATGTTAAGAAATTAAAACCCGCGCGATATGGAGAGGGAATGCGCGGCTGGGATCCTATATATCGAAGTACAGATGGAACTCGTACGGATGCGGCCTGCTCTCGACCGCGAGGAGCTCGCGCTCCCCGTTCTCCACCACGCTCTCTATCAGCGATCCGTCGAACACCGGCCTCAGGTAATCGCCATCGCTCTTCAACGCTTCGAGTGAATCGCGCAGCGATCCCGGGAGGCTCCTTATACCGAGCTGCCTCCTCTTCTCGGCCCCCATGTGATAGACGTTCTCGTCGACCGGATCCCCGGGGTCCATCTTCCGCTTCACACCGTCGATCCCAGCCATTAGGATGGCGGAGAACGCGAGATATGGATTGGATGACGGGTCGGGGACCCTGAATTCCACCCTCTTTGCAGCGGAGTAGGCGGCACCCCTGTAGTATGACGGCACCCTGATGGCGGCGGACCTGTTGGACTTGCCCCACGTCAGGTAGACCGGGGCCTCGTATCCCGGGACGAGCCTCTTGTAGCTGTTCGTCGTCGGCGCGACTATTGCGGCCAGGCTCGGCGCATGATCGATCAGCCCGCCCACGAAATACCTTCCCACCTGGCTGATCTCCGCGTAGCCATCGTCCCCGTCGTAGAACGCGTTGTACGCGCTCCCAGGCCTCGAGCCCTCCCCCCACAGGCTCACGTGGACGTGCATCCCCGACGCGTTGTCGCCGTAGAGCGGCTTCGGCATGAACGTAGCGACCTTCCCGTGCTTCGCAGCGACGTTCTTAGCGACGTACTTGAGCGTCATCACGTTGTCGGCCATCCTAGTCAGGGTATCGTAGACCATATCAACCTCGCATTGCCCGCCGGTGGCAACCTCGTGGTGATGTGCCTCGACATCCACGTTGAACTGTTCCTGCAACGTCAGGGCGATGTCGTCCCTGACGTTTGCCAGGGTATCCTGGGGCTCCGCCGGATAGTAGCCCTCCTTGTACCTTATCTTGTACCGGTTGCCCTCGCGCCTCCAGCTCCCCTCGGACGAGTCCAGCGCGTAGCCCGACTCCCATTCCGAGGTCCACCAGTTCGCGCTGTCGAATATGAAGAACTCCATCTCCGGCCCCCAGAACGACCAGCTGTATCCGAGGGACTCCCTCAGATACTCCTCCGCGCGCTGCGCGACGTGCCTGGGATCCCTCTCGAGCCTGCTGGAGCCGCCCATGTAGATATCCGCTATCATGCGCGCCGCGGATTCCCTCCACGGGATGACGGCGAACGTCGCGGGGTCCGGTATTGCGACCGCATCCGACTCCGATATGTCGAGGAACCCCCTGATGGAGGACCCGTCGACCTTGCTGAGGCCGCTGACCATGCCCCCGTCCACGACCGCGCCCGAGGGCACCGTGAAGTGCTGGAGGCGACCGGGGACGTCCGTGAACTGTATGTCTATGAATTTTATGTCCTTGGACGTTATGGCCTCCACAACGTCCGACGCGCCGGGTCGGGCGCGCGTGAGGCGCTTGGGCTTATCAACCAACATCATGTCCCGAAGGGGGCTTGCAATCCTTTATTTAAGTATTGCTGTCAATTGAGTAGTCAAATGTCACTAATAACGCGTTACAATCTCGCTATTGTTCAGAGCATGACGAAGTCCTCCTTCACGGAGTTGAGCACCACGTGCGTGTTCGTCCGCTCAACGTGCTCCATCGCCATCATGCGCTTCGTGAACGCGCTGAGATCTGATCTGTTCTTAAATCTCGCCAGGACGACCGCGTCGAAATCCCCCGTCACGTCGTACACGGCCATGACGCCCGGGATTGAAGCTATCTCCCTCTCCACGTCTATGACGTTCCCCTTGGATATATAGACGTCGACCACCACCGTTATGTCGTAGCCCAGTGCCTCGTAGTTCAGGTCGACAGTGAAACGCCTGATCACCCCCAGATCCCTCAGCCTCTTTATCCTGGCGGCCACGGTGCCCACCGAGAGGTCGAGCCTGCGGGAGATCTCCCGCGAGCTGCGCCGCGAGTTCTCGACGAGCTCCGACAATATCCTCATGTCGACGTCGTCCAGGTCCACGCGATGCGTTGGGGGGAGGTGTGATTTAGGATTTCCCGCCCCGCGCGCCGCGACGCATTTCGTCGGTCACGATTATTAAGGAAGGCCGCCAATCGGCATCCGTGAAGGACGCCGAGCTGTACCGCGTCGAGGGCGACAGGGTGATCTGCACGGCATGCGCCAGGTACTGCAGGCTCAGGGAGGGACAGGTAGGGCTCTGCGGTGTCCGCGAGAACGTGGGCGGAAGGCTCAAACTCCTAGTCTACGGCAGGATAGTGGCAAGCCACGTGGACCCCGTGGAGAAGAAGCCGCTTCTCCACTTCTGGCCGGGCTCGAGCGTTCTCTCCATAGCGACCACCGGCTGCAACTGGCTCTGCAGGTACTGCCAGAACTTCGACCTGAGCCAGAGGAGGAGGGTGGAGGGTATAGAGGTGACGCCGGAGGAGATAGTGGAGGCGGCGCTCAGGGTGGGTGCTGACGGTGTGACCTATACGTACAACGAGCCGACGATCTTCATGGAGTTCGCCCGCGACGTAGGGGTGATCGCGAGATCGAGGGGGCTGTTCAACACGTTCGTCTCGAACGGCTACATGACGCCGGAGAGCGCCGAGATGGCGGCGCGGTTCCTGGACGCGATAACCGTGGACTTCAAGGGCAACGGGAACAGGGAGTTCCTGAGGAGGTACGCGGGGGTCCCGGACCCGGAGCCCATCTACGAGACGATGCTTGAGCTCAGGAGAGCGGGAGTCCATGTGGAGGTGACGGACCTCGTCGTGCCGGGCGTCGGCGACGGATTGGAGGACGCCAGGCACTTGGCCAGATGGATACACGATAATATGGGGCCCGATATCCCCATCCACTTCCTGAGGTTTCACCCGGATTACCTGATGATGGATTTCCCGCAGACGCCGGTCAAGACGCTGGAGAGGCACAGGGACGTAGCAATCGAGGAAGGGCTGCGCTATTCGTATGTGGGCAACGTCCCGGGACACAGATACGAGCACACGTACTGTCCCGGCTGCGGCAGGCCCGTCATAGTGAGGGATGGATTCGACATCGTCGAGTGGAACTTGGATGAGGGGAACAGGTGCAGGTTCTGCGGCTATAGGATACCCGTCGTGGGAAAGCGCGTGGAGAGGGGGAATAGGTTCTTCCACGTCCCCATGTGAGCCAGCCGGTCCCCGCAATGGGGATCGGAAGGCAACGGTTTTTAGAGAGTCGATTCCATATTGACGCGTCTTGAGCGAGGAGGAGGTCAAGAGGCTCGCTGACCTGAAGCTGAAGGTGGAGGAGAGGATCAAGGACCTGGAAGACCAGCTCGAGCTGATGAGGGAGATCGCGCGCCTCATAGACCAGGAGCTGAAGAGGGGGAGCTTCGCCAAGGCGTCACAGGTCGCGCCTGGTGAAGAGGTGCCGAGGGCGGAGTCGACCGCCGGGGCCGCCACCGTGAGGGCGCTCCGCAGGACCAGGGACGGCGTGCTGCTGGCTAACGCGAGGATCTACGGGGATGCGCTGGCGATAGATGTGAACCCGGAGCTGAACCTGACGAGCGCTATTCCTCCGTTCAGATCGTACTTCATAAACAGGGTCCTGAACGAGATGGCCGCCAAGGACGAGGAGGAGGGGAGGAAGCCCCTCAGCTACGATATCGAGGAGCAGGGCGGGAGAATATCCAAGATCGTGATAAGGAATCCCGGGGATGAGGACCGGGTGAACGAGCTCCTCAACATACTTGCGTGGACGCTAAGCAAGATGCTCGAGAAGATAGAGAAGCCCGGACAGGGGCCAGAGGAGTAGGACGTGAGCGCGGATCTCCCCTACGCGCTTTGAGATATCAAATGAATGTGGCTGGGTAAACGGAGAAAATCCACGCTATTTATGGATTGGATTGAATCATTCTCCGGTGTCCGGTGGATATATTACACCGGGGACATTACGGCGTCGTTCCCCCGCATCTGCGATAACGGATCCTGGACGGTCGAGATGAGAAACCCCGCCCGAAAGGGACATTATTACTCCGGGTAGGGAACGGGCTCCCGCGGATGGATCTCCGCTCATCAGTAGGGGGGTATGAGGAAGTTAATCCAGAAAAATGATAAAACATTGTATATGTAACATTACTGTTTGCAACGGTTCACTCAGTCGAACTTGGGCATGCCGGAGGGAGGCCCTTCCTCCTCCTCGCCTCCGCCCTTACCCTTCTTCTCCTCTTCCTTGACCTTGCTCGCCGCTATTATATCGTCGATCCTCAGCACCATCGAGGCCGTCTCGGTCGAGGCCTTGACGACCTGGAGCTTCACGCTGAGGGGCTCGTACACGTTCTTCGCGTCCATATCCACCACCTTGGACTCGAACGGGTCGACGCCCGCCCACTTCCTGCCCTCGCCG
>Ga0080006_1078199_pt1 | contig 10763 bp, 14 predicted proteins | sample RS3BMetagenome_FD_69209 | JGI IMG/M metagenome (GOLD analysis project Ga0080006, IMG submission 69209) | Ferric oxide microbial mat and aquatic microbial communities from Rainbow Spring, Yellowstone National Park, USA - RS3B (SPADES... ... | reverse complement strand
GCGCTTAAGCCGCGGCGACGGCGGTCGGGGAAGTAAACAGTGAAAGTATCAGCCAGTGCTTCGGCGAGCTGCATGTGGCTTTGGGCTGACTCCATGGTGCCATGAACTACGACCAAGCCCGGGCCGTGACCGAGTTGACGGTAGCCGATGGTGGAGCCGTCTTGAGAGGATATGAAGCCGGTTGTAAAGTGCTCCCTCGTGGTTGTGGTCGAATGACTTGTGATGCTGGTTTGTGCTTTCATTTGCTGACATCCTTTCTTGCACAATCAATTGATTAACGCTACAATACCTATATCGTTAAGAAGCTTAATCGTTAAGATAATATATGTCAAGGGATTCTGTGAATACGTGCAAGAAAGAAGGTGACTGCAGTGAGTCAAGGTGACCGCCGTGAAGCGCTGATTGACCAATTGCAATTCTTGGGCCAAATGGCCAGCACGGAGACTGCCCTATTTCACCAAGTTGCAGCAGCCAAATGTGGTCTTGGTATCACTGATATGAAGACAATAAGTGTACTGCTGCAAGAAGGCCCTATGACAGCTGGACAAATAGCACAGCGACTAAGCCTCACAACCGGCGCGGTTACAAATGTAATTGATCGGCTTCAGCGACGGAATATTGTGGAGCGGGTACCTGATGCAAAGGATCGGCGCAGGGTAATCGTCACTGTCAATCCAGAAGCTCTCACAACAACTGACAATGTATATCGTTCAATTGGAGAGGCATTTAGTAAGCTGCTGGGGACGTACTCCACTGAGGAACTTAAGTTTTTGATGCAGTACCACCAGGCGTCAATTGAGTTAACCAAACAAGAGATAGCGAAGTTGGCCAACAGTGAAGGCGAGGGTTAATTTCTGTATTTGAGTTTCCATGCCCTCTTACTAGTACCAAATTGAAGAATGCCTTCAATGGCAATTGAATGATCGATTGAAGCACTGACGCCAATTCAGAGAGCGGCAGTCTCTTCAAACTGTGTTTCTGTGATTCCAACGGGGTTGGCGAATTGGAGAACGGATATCTAAAGTAGTCTCCCGCATCGTCGTATTCCGAAATTACTCGAACATGCGCGAACATAGAAGGGTCACTTCTCCAGTCACCATCTGGTACCAATGTGGTAGCCCATTTTGACGTCCACGGATCCACGGTCAACATGCTTATCTCCGTAAAGTCAATTTATAGCCTTCGTTGCAATAACCAGCCCTGTTGACCAGGATAATTTTGTGATTGAGAGATCATCCCTATTTTCCATAAAACGTATCAACTCTATAACCTTATGCAAATGCTCCTCAGGCCAAGAATCTACTGGTAATAAATCATCTATGACGTATATTCCACCTAGATTCAACATATCTAAAACTTCATTAAGAAGGTAGAATTTTCCCGGCCATGTATCCGCAAAAATAAAATCGAACTTTTTGTTCATATTGTTCTTAATAAAGTCACCTCCATCGGCTAGAACGAATTCTACCCTTTCATCGGCCCCAAGGTGTTTTTTCGCTATCTCATGCACTTGCCGATCGTTCTCTACAGTGGTCAATCTCGAATCGGTAGTCATTCCGTCTAACAGCCAGGCTGTTGATATTCCAGCCCCTGTTCCTAGTTCAAGTAATCTTCCGCTTCGCTTTGACGCTACTAGAGTCCTTAAGATTGACCCAGTGAGTATGTCGGAGGACATCGTAAATGTAACTTTCTTCAAATTGTCTTCAATTAACTGAATAACTGATGGTATTTTGATATTCACTATGTCGTTCATGGGTTGTACCCTCCTGTTCGGAACGCGTTTCAGATTTTGGTGATTATATCTCAACTTTCGCAGAGCGAAACTGCGCTTATCCCCTTAATGTAGCTGGGTTGAGGCCTGTTTGGAAACGACCCTTGAAAATAGAAAAACACCCCTCTGTCTGGTAAAGTGAGAGATGCGAAGCAATCACTGCCATTCAGAAGAGGTGTCCTCTCTATGATAGAGCAGACCAACAGCAGAATCAACTTCCAAATGAAATCAAGCCAGCATTCAAGGAACTGATAGTGCAGCTGTTACTCCTGGCGCCGATTTTTGAAACTGCTTAGCTCCGGCACAATCGATCAGGTGCAGACCCTCAAAGGATCGCACGTCCGTATTTGTCATAGGACTCCGCAATATGCAGTTAAGACCCGGTACTACGATATCTTCGCAATCCAGCCTTCCATATCTGGAACGCGATCGTGATGCACACAACCCCAACGGGTAACACGAACAACCCAGCCTGTGCGGGTAGGAAGGCGCCTCGGGTTGTTTGATGCAGCAACCAAGCTGCGGGATAAAAATTGATAAACGCAAACGGCAGAAAAAATGTCATGATGGCTTGAAGAGGGCGAACGTAGATATTCATCGGATAAATGATGTACTTCTCTTCAAACCAAAAGAGAATCCAGGGTAGATTACCTGTCTTGATTAGCCAGAATGCCATACTTGCCGAAATGAGTTCAATGGCAAACAAAATGAGGGTTGCACCCACCAAGGTGAGCAGGAGAACGAACAGATTTGCCACCGATATGGAAATATTCACAAGCTTCCACGAGAATATCAGCATACCGACCCCTACTAGAAAGTCATAGGCAGCTGCTATGTTTGCTGCACCTATGACTTGCAAAAGCGGGCTCACAGGTCTAAGCATAAATCGGTCAAAGTCGCCCCTATCCACGATAGAAGGTAGATCTCGTAATGGACTTCCAAAGAATGCATAAAGACCGTGGCACACCATTCTCAATGAGAAGAGAAACAACAGGGCAGGAAACGACCAACCCCCAAGTTGATGAAACTGTGATAGCAATGCGTAAATTGAGATCAGGAGCGCAGCTTGCTTCATAAGACTGTTAATAAAGCCAACAGCGAAGTCCCACGGATATTGCCTTCGCGCTTTTAGGGACAGATTGAGTGACCTCACGTAAAACTTTAACGCTTGCGTCATGATATTAATCCCCTTCCATGCGATTGCATCGCGCGCGAGCGGACTTACCCGCCTTGCACAACAAATCGCTTCGTTGCAGTACGCCAGACAAGAGCCGCTATACCCACGAACACGAGTGTCCAGACTCCCTGGCCAAGAAGGGAGAGCCACATTTGATTCCCTTGGACCTTACCTAAATAGATTTCAATGGGGAGATTGACGAGACCTTGAAAGGGAAGGACCGACAACACATCACGAAAAGCGTGAGGATAGAAGGCTAGCGGTAGCAATCCCCCAGACAAAACATCAATAATGAGCGAAGCCGACATAATCAGCCCCCCACCCTCAAGGGTCCAAAACGCAATGGTTCCAAGAAGTATCGCAATAATTCGCTTGAGGATCATCGCCATGATGGCTGAAAAGATAAAGCCGACAAATGACCACACACTGGCGGGCGCAACGGGTCGCAAAAATGGCGTCGCAATCAAGACGATAAACAACAACGAAGGGATTTCTACCATCACAATCCCAACGTCACTGGAAATCAAACTAACGGGAACTGGGCAAGGACAAAGGAATTCAATCGCAAGATCCCCGGATCGAATCCCTCTGCGAAGAATCCACGTTAATTCGGTTCGTGAAATAACATCCAAGATTAATGTGAGGAACGTATAGGTGAATAGATCTTGTAAGTTCATCCCGTTGACAATCAGCCCGGGATTGCCACGATAGAGACCAAACCACAAACAAATCGGCACCAAGAAGTTAATGCCTTCATCAAACACCACCATTACAACCTGCATCCGATACATAAGAAACAATGATAAACCGATTTTCGCGTTGCCAGAGATGTTCTTCCACATGTCTCATCCCACCCGACCGCGTTAATATGGGGACCTACCGTGTCCCCCAGCCCAGTATTACACTTCTTTGCTTAGACTCTGGTAAATACGTCGAACACTGTCCTCCAGTGATGGTTCTTCAAGAGCGAAGTCAGCTACTGGGTATGAATTCATAATTTGGGCCATGAGTTCAGGCAAGTCGGTTTCACTCCACAAACTAATTCGGACCTGATTTCCATCCTGGATAACTGAATCAACCCCCTCCAGATGCACCGGACTTAGGTCTTTAAGCCTGACAATCAATACGCGTGGCCCACCGTACGACGCATTAAATTGATCAATGGCACCATCAAACATGACATGTCCATGGTCAATCACGATGATTCTTTGACAAAGGGCCTCTAGGTCGGAAAGATGTCGCAATTCTTCTTTTGCGACAATATCTAACCCGATTGTCGGTTCATCGAGAAAGAGAACTTCTGGACTGTGAAGCAATGATGCGGCCAAATCCCCGCGCATACGCTGACCCAGAGAAAGCTGTCGGACCGGCGTATTAAGAAAAGACTTGAGACCGAGAGTGGACGTTAGCTCCTCCAGATTCCCCTTAAAAATCTCCTTCGGAATGTTGTATACGTCTTTCATAAATTCCAGGCTATCGATCAGCGGCAGATCCCATTGCATTTGGCTACGTTGTCCAAACACAACGCCAATTCGTTTTACATGTAATTTCCGATCTTTCCAAGGTACAAACCCGCCGATACGTACATCGCCAGCCGTTGGTACCAATATTCCAGTGAGACATTTGATCGTAGTTGACTTCCCTGCACCGTTAGGGCCAATGTAGCCAACGATCTCCCCCTGAACGAATGTTCTGTTATAGAGCCTTTTGCATGGCTCGTGGAGATTCCACCTCAATTCCCTCCATTAATACGGGGGAATATGTTATTCAAGGGGGGTTCCACAAACTACCTGTCCTAGAAACATTGCAAGAATGGAAATCCGTTAGACAATCCACTATCTCTTATTGGTAATTTAAGACAAGGAAATTTACGGAATATGGGCACCTTTAGGAACCATCCAACTACAGTTCTTGCGATAGCATGCATCATACCAGGACATGTTGAACATCACATTAATATTCTGCATGAACGGTATAAAGTCTAAAAAGTGATTAATCGAAACAGTTCTGCAACATTCTTCAACGGGGGATTATGCGACATAAGGCATGACCCCCTTTGCGTTAAAGGGCAGGATAATGCAATATCATTGCAAATTATAAAGCCCACACGGAGTTTCAATTTGGGGAGGATGTATTGTGAATGACAAAAAACCTTGAATCTCAAATTGGAGAAGTTCTGTCAGTCAGCTGTAGTGCAACGCATACTTTTAGTAAACAAACTGTCCAGGCTATTACGCTTCTCGCTGGTCTCGGAGTGGAAGGCGATGCACACATGGGCAAGACCGTAAAGCATCGTTCACGCGTAGCGCAAAATCCTCATCAACCTAACCTCCGCCAGGTTCACTTAATTCATTCGGAGTTGTTCAATGAACTACGACAACAAGGTTTTTACGTGGAGCCTGGGCAAATGGGTGAGAATATAACCACCCGTGGGTTAGATTTGCTTGGACTACCGACAGGAACAAAGCTGTACATCGGTGAGATAGCCGTCATTGAAATTACGGGGCTTCGGAATCCCTGTGCACAAATTGACAATTTCCAGTCAGGGCTATTGATTGCCGTTTTAGACCACGACGAAAACGGCAATCTCGTGCGAAAGGCTGGAGTAATGGGTATCGTGTTGGCTGGAGGAGAAGTTCGAGTCGGAGACCGTGTTCGCGTGAGCCTACCAACTGAACCATATCGCCCTCTCGAACGAGTCTGAGACTTTTCACAATCTGTGGCATTCTTCTGTCGTTAACAGGGGCGAATGCGACATAAGGCATGGTATTAAGCCTACAAGAGGTGAGCAGGAGATGACATCGGTAGTCAACACGCTGGTAGAGCAAATGAGTTTTCGCTTGGATAGAGATTCATCTTGGTTTGTTCCATTAGAAAATGCACTGGATGGCGTTATGGCTCCTATTGCGTCATGGCGTCCTAATGATGATTTCAATACCATTTGGCAGATCGTTAATCACCTTACATTTTGGACGGAGTTTGTTTCGGGGCGCCTCCTTGGAGCGTCGCCAACGGGGAAAAGTATTGATAATCAAATGACGTTTCGCGAACCAGGCGACCCAACAGACGAGAGTGGATGGGAGCGTCGATATCCGTGCTTTATGCGGCGTATCGTTGTTTTCGTGATTGTTTAGAAAAGGCTTCCCCTGAAGACATGAACAGAGTCGTCAATAGTGCAGGTGCATCAGCCTCTACCATGATTAGTGGTTGCCTGCTACATGACTCTTACCATATCGGACAAATTTGTCCTTCTTAGACGACTTCAAGGTGCTTGGCAGCGATAAGTTCTTGCACCATTGGGCAGGAGAGTGAAATACGATTTTTTGGTCACGACCAATGTTGGAGGTGGGGGCAGTGCTTGGTGTACCTCGGAATACAGTTCAATTGCGATCGCATAATCCAGCTTGGAAGACCATCTTTGAACGGGATGAGAACTCATTACGGAGTGCAATCGGACAGTATGTAGTTGATATTCAGTGACTACAAGAGGAGGAATTTCAGTGGTGAATGTTTTCTCGGTTGCAGAAACTCTAATGAATCATATCAATTCCAAGTGCCCGAACGATATTGCGATTGCGGCATATTACGGGTCGTATGCGCAAGGAACAGCGAGCAAACGCTCTGATTTGGATTTCTTTTTCATTCCTGCCACACCCGATGGCTACAATGTCAGCATCCAGTTTGTGTTGGGCGAAATAAGCTTTGACTTTTGGCCTATTAGCTGGGAACGCGCAAAAAGAATGTCCTCGTTCCAAGAACCAACAACGACGATTATCGCCGATAGCAAGTTATTTTATGTACGGTCGGACGAGGACTTTGATCGCTTTATGAAACTGCGTGATACCATCTCAGTTATGCAAGAGCCAGAACACGAACAAGAACTCGTAGAGAAGGCAGAATCTCACCTTCGAAATGCTTATGTGCATTTGCATAAGATGAGCCTTGCCAGCGAATCGGAAAATATCGCATTTTTCCGGATTGAGGCTCACTGCATTTTAACGAACGTGCTTCAAAGTCTTGCTCTTTTAAACCGTACCTATTTCACGAAGGGTTGGGGGAAAAACACGGAACAAATTCTTCAGTTACCGTTGAAACCTGCTAATTTGGAGTCGAAGATAGACGCAATTATTAGGGGCAAAGTTGTGGCCAATATTCGCGACGCCTGCACTCAGTTAACTGCAGATACAGTTGAACTGTTTTTGAATAAGCGAAAAAACTACTCTTCCCCTCCCACATATCCCGACCGAATGAAGGGTTATTACGAAGAGATAAAGGGGGTTTTAGACAAAATCCTTACCGCTTGTGAAACCAAAGATTATTCCACGGCCTTTTTTTGGACTATCCATGCACAAGATGAAATCTCACGCTTTCTATATTGTGCTGAAACAGGGCATTGGCCGAGCCAGTTGGAACCCAATTTGGATTATCAGGACGCTTATACTCGGGCAGGACTCCCGAGTTTAGTAGTTCTTCTCGACCCGAATAACTTCACACCGCTTCAAGTAGCAGTAGAACAATTGAACTCACTTTTAGAGAAGCATCTCAGAGATCAAGGAGTCGCGATATTACGCTTCCAAACGATCGGACAGTTTGAAGAATTTCTTAGTGCTCGCAGGAAGTGAGTAGGAGTTACCTTGTCACGCTTGGGATAGCTGATGCATGTAAAAGGGAAAGAACCGGACGTTGATCCATTTAGCGTGCTGGCGAGTTGCGACCTCGTCGATGGTAAGCACTTTGAGAAAAAGCTCACCATTTGCGAACTAGAAGATGGTTCAATTGTTGGAGCTCTTTGGCACGGACACTTCCGGATATTGTACTGTTTTACAGGTCCAGGCTACGAATATTTGGAAGATCAGATTATTACGCGATGTTTTGCCTGGGATATTGAAGAATCTCTTGGTTTTCAATCGTGTTCTGTATCGCTAAAGCATAACTTTGCAGTTCCATTTCCTCATATGCTGAATTGGGGATTTCGATTGGATTAAATCCCATGGTATTAAGTCTTTGAGTATATAGAGTCTGAATCTGCTGGGCCACTTCACCCATTTGATTGGCATCATTCAAACCCGCTCTAATTAAGGCTCCGACCTGTTGACCGAACTCGGGCAGCTTGAGGAATTGGACATATCGCCACTTGTCATATGGGGCATACTCATGATTCAGCAGGAAGCCGGCTTTCATTGCGTACTCGCAGAATTTCCCCCATAGCAATTGTGCAGTCACGATGTCTTTTCGTTGCAGTGCACGTTGGACATGACGTACTTTCCAAATCCAAAGCTCCTGCAAGGTTTTCACCATTCTCTTTTTCCAAACATCTTCCGGATAATTAGCCATCGATTTTATTCGCCTCGATGCCTCCCCAGGGCCATCGTGAAAGACCACACAATGAGATAGTTCGAACAATTGCTCTTCGGAAATAGTCAGCCAATCCACATCATTATCGGGGACACACTCCGCACCAATCTTTGATTTCACAAAATCCCCGACCTCTGCAACAGCGCATGCATTCCGTGCCTCTACGACGTTCGCCCATCGGTGACCGAGATATTCTGTAGGGAGGGTAATCAACACTGATTTCAGTGGCTTCTCAAACTTTTACATGATTCCTTATCAAGCCATACAATGAAATCGGGGCCCCACCCATGATCACGAGAAACCTCATCATCGTTGTCATGACATTGACCCCTCCCAAGCCTGCGGCGATGTATGGAAGACATTCCGGAAGATCCTTTGTTATTTGCGGGAGTCCAACTTCAAAAAAAAACCTTCGGCATAGCTCTAGTCCCTTCAATAAATTCGCCCCCTGTTCTTAATCAACGCTCTATTAAAGTACCACTACCCCTCGCTGAGGAAAAATCTGTAAAGTGGTATTTTTCCTGGTATAATGAAAATGCAGAAATGATCTAATCAGATTATTAAATACCCATATTAAGGACACCGTTCGCAACAATCATTCCGGTGTCTTTTTGCTTTCTGGTTGGGTCCGATAGGATTGATTATCCAATCATCGCAGCGAAACCAAAGACAAGCTTATTCGTCTATACGAGTAGAATAAGTAGGAGGTAAAAGCATGTCATAACGGAAGATGTTGCTTGGGTTAGCAGCCTGTATAACAGGAATCATTGGAGTGCTTGCCGTTCCCGTTCAATCCATGCCCAAACAGTTATTAAGCCACATAGTGCACCACCGAATAGCGTTGTGGTTGGATTGACGGTCACCAATGAGGAACTACCCAAATATGGTTTTCCTGAGAGACAAACGGATCCCGTGGCGCTGCAATATTGGGAGATGAATATGCAATATTCATGAATACTGGAGTGCCGCGTTTTTCTACATTTTATACTTGCGGAATACAACTGATCATCGAACAGCAAACGGGGATTAAGTTCGCGGATCGATAATTCATCGGTCCGGTGACCGTACACTATCAAGATGACTTTAGGGGTAGAAGAGTCCCTGGAAGCGAGCGAGGTCGCGAGCTGGTGAAGCATGAACGAGACGACTGACGAGTGTATTTGGGGAGAAAGTTTCGGTCGTTGACATGACATGTTATTTGTCCTTGGCGAAAATTGCGTTGGTTGCAAGAAAGTCTGAAATAATCCTCGGCTTCCGATGAAGGGAAAATCAGTATGGATAAGTTTTGTTTCTCAATGTCATGCAATGCACGTTATCACAGTACAGGAGGGCCATTGTGCCAAACATCAGAATAGACCCCGAGTATGATACCTCGGGCATTCACTTCGACTTATCTAACCCATTGTCCACGCTGCAAAAAGAGCTCGTCTCATCCTGTTTTCCGCCGGCATCGCTGATCGATGAGGCCGAGTTTGTCCGGAACGAATGGTTGCCCTGCCCCATTCGTGTTATCGTGAGCCAACCGGATGGCACGCAGGCGACTGTATACGTTCGCATGGAGAGGGCGGTCGACGGTGTCAATATCGAATCGAAGCTGCTCCCGCTCCTGAGCGAACAGGGACTTCCAGTTCCAAGGCTTTTGGCGGGACCCGTCATCGATCCACAGTTCCCTGACATTGGAGCCGTAAGTGTCATAAGTGCAGTGCCGGGCTTCGACATTGGAGAATGGAGTTGGGGTGCCGGTCCAGAAGAACTCGCCATTATATGCCGTCTGATCATGGAGGCTGTATCCGCGTTACATGAAGTCACGCCTGTTATCGAGAAGTCAAATGTGGCGGCACTGTTACCGAGGATATCTTTGCAGGACGAGTTGGAGTTTCTCTTGACAACCGGGAGTCCTTGGCTTTTACAGCCCGAATATTCGAAGGCGCTAGATACGTTTCTGGCACAAGCGGACAGATTGCACCATGATCTCAAATTCACCAACGGTGATCTCAACCCAGGTAACTTCCTGACGAACGGAAGACAACTGACGGGACTTGTTGATTTTGCGCGAGCACGCTTTGAGGATCCTGTCATTGGGTTCGCAAAATATTGGATTTATAACTTTGCACCGATCTTGGAAGCCGGATTGGAACAACATCTGTATGCCGCGGGTTTTTCTAAGTTTGATGTGCTAACCCGACGAGCCATTCGTTCTCTGACCATATTGCAAAGAGAGTCCGTTCCTGTGGAAGGAAGAAAACCAGGACAAGAACAATATAGGGAAAGACTGCTGGGATTTGTTCGTGCGGGGTGTGAACTCTTTTCCTCGTGACGCGAAAAGATCACATGGCGTTTCGTTTAGGATTAAGCGGAATGTGCAAGAAGATAGGAGTATGATGGTACCCTGCGTGACAGCAAAAAGAAAGAACCGCCCAACATTCCCTCTTCAAGTTTCACGATACGGTGATTGGAAAT
>Ga0080006_1180505_pt1 | contig 10765 bp, 13 predicted proteins | sample RS3BMetagenome_FD_69209 | JGI IMG/M metagenome (GOLD analysis project Ga0080006, IMG submission 69209) | Ferric oxide microbial mat and aquatic microbial communities from Rainbow Spring, Yellowstone National Park, USA - RS3B (SPADES... ... | reverse complement strand
CATATGCCCAATTCCATTGCAACGATGCGCTCGCGCTTAATCGCGGCTCTCGTTCCGCTGTTGCCCAATTGTCCGACGTGCGCACGCCCACCCCCGAAAGTTTTTTGTTGCCGCGCAGTTTATGACACAGTAGTACTAGACGTCGACACCCTTTTTCGTGATAGGGTAGTGGAGGTAACATTAGGACAGCATACCCGTGGGAGCCACGCATGTCGCGTTTAGAGGGCGCATTCGAACAAGTCGTCGAGCGGCTCGGCGATATGAACGCGCGCCTCGAGATGCTCGAGATGAAGACCGACGGAAATTACCGCGCGCTCGACGAGAAGATCTCGGCGCTCGATGCGAAAGTCGAATCAAAGTTCGCGGCGATGGACTCGCGATTCGAATCGAAGTTCGCGGCGGCGGACTCGAAAGTCGAATCAAAGTTCGCGGCGATGGACTCAAACTTCGACTCGAAGTTCGCGGCGATGGACTCAAAATTCGACTCGAAATTTAGATTCCTCGTTGGCTTATACGTGAGCTCCACGCTGACGATCCTCGCCGCCGTGCTGGCAACGGTGCTGCCCCTCTACAGCCGTCTGCCGCCCCTCCACTGACGGCTCGGGCGCTGACGCGGCAGCTGCACAGCCTATTCGGCGGGGTTCGGAATCGGAATGCCGCGCTTGAGATCGAGTGCGTAGCCGGAGACGGCGAGATACGCGGCGTCGGCGAGGCGCGCAAATGCCGCGTTGAGGCGCCCGAGCGCGTCGCGAAACGTGCGCGCCGACGCATACTCCGGCACGATTCCCCAGCCGGTCTCTTCGCTCACGACAATCGCCGAACAGCGCGCGGCGGCGAATGCCGCGACGAGCGCGCGGCAGCGTTCTGCGAGCGCATCACCACTCGCACGCTGCATTTCCTCGGCAAGCCAGGTGCCGAGTGAATCGACGAGCAGCAGATCGCCCTCACCGTACGCTGCGGGCAGCTCCGCTAGCGCGCGGCGCGCTTCCCCTTCGCATTCGACGGTCGGCCACGCTGCGGAGCGTTCGCGGCGATGGCGCGCGATGCGCTCGCACCACTCCGCATCGTCGGGATAGAGCGCTGCCGTCGCAACAAACGTCACGCGTTGCCCCGACGATGCCGCGAGTTGCAACGCAAAGCGCGATTTTCCCGAGCGCACCGGCCCGGTAATAAACGTTAGCGCCACGGCAAGAACCCCAGCGCGACCAGGAGTGCGACCTCCACCAACACGATCGCCGCGCCGTACACATCGCCGGTAACGACGTCACCGAGCCGGCGCGAAGAGCCCCACGCAATCGCCGCCGCGAGAACGAACGCCGCCGGCAGCAGCAGCAATGCCCACGGCGAGATCGTCGCCGCGAGCAACGCGATGCCGAGCGTCAGCACGGCGAACGCTGCACCTTCGCCCGGCGTTTCGCTGCTGCGCGAAACCGATTCGGCGTAGGCGTAGCGAAAGAGCCGCAGCAGCGGCACCGCGGCGAGCCGGGCGAGCGCGCCGCTCAACGTCAGCGCGAGCACGAGATGCGCCGGTGCGATATTCTGCAGGGCGGCAACCCAGAAGAGCGCGAGCAACACCATGCCGACGACGGCATAGGTTCCGTGCCGCGGGTCTTTGAGGATCTCGAGACGCCGTTGCGGCAGAACGCTCGCCAACACGCCGTCGCAGCAATCGAGAAAGCCGTCGATGTGGATCGCACCGCTCAACAGCACCGCTGCCGCGAAAGCGACGAGTGCTGGCCATGGCTCTGCAGCCCAGCGCGCAACGAGCATCCCGGCTGCACCGCTCGCCGCCCCGATCCCGGCGCCGACGAGCGGCAACATGACGATTGCAAACCGATCCGGCGGCGATACATCGGTGCGGCCGAACGGAATCACGCTGAAATAGCGGATCGCGCTCGCCGTTGCCCGCACGCTGCGCTTCAGGATAGCGCGGCCTCTTCGTGCGCCGTTGCGACCCCCGCTTCGGCGAAGGTCTTCATCTCGCGCAGCATCCGCGCTGCCGCCTCGACCAACGGTAGCGCTAACGCCGCCCCGCTTCCTTCGCCCAACCGCAGCTCTAAATCGAGCAGCGGCCGCAATCCGAGCGCGCCGAGTGCGAATGCATGCCCGCGTTCCTGCGAACGATGTGCGGCGATGAAATAGCCGGTAACATTCGGTTCGATGCGCGATGCCAGCAACGCCGCCGCAGCAACGATAAACCCGTCGAGAACCACCGGTATCCGCGCCGAGGCCGCTGCGAGCATCGCGCCCGATAAACCGAGAATCTCGAATCCGCCGACCTCGCGCGCGCAACTCCGCCAATCGTTGCGGTCGCAACGGGCCGCTCCGGCCTGCACGACGCTCCGTTTGCGCGCGTAGGTCGCATCGTCGATGCCGGTGCCGCGCCCGACGATCTCCTCGGCGTCGGCGCCGGTGAGCGCGCAGATGAGCGCCGCTGCGCTCGTCGTGTTGCCGATGCCCATCTCGCCGAGTGCGATCGCGTCGATCGGCCCACGTTCGCGCACGCGCGCAAATGCCGTCGCGCCGGCTTCAAGCGCGGCATCGAGTTGCGCATCGCTCATCGCCGGTTCGCGGAAAAAGTTGCGCGTGCCCCGCGCAACGCAGAGATCGAAGAGCCGCTCGTGCGTCGGCAGCTCCGCCGCAACACCGAAGTTCGCAACGTAGAGCTGCGCATCTACCGCGCGCGCGAACGCATTGATCGCCGCCATCTCGGCGAGAAATGCGCCGACCATCTGCGGCGTCACCTCGCTGGGATACGCGCTCACCCCCTCGGCGGTGATGCCGTGGTCGCCCGCACCGACGAGCACCGCGCGGCGTTCGTAGGTGCCCGAAAGCATCGGCTCGCCGGAGATCACCGCGAGCTGTTCGGCGAGCGCTTCGATACGCCCCAAACTATGCAGCGGTTTGGTCAGCTGGTCGATCCGTTCGCGCGCCGCGCGCGCCGCATGCGTATCGACCGGAGCGATGGATGGTACCTGAAACATGGCGAGCCTTTCTTAGCGAATCGTGAGATGGGTGGAGCGGGGGTCGACATCTTCCCAACCTGCACGCAGCAGTTCGGGCGTATTTTCGTAGCTGGCCGGGTAGCCCAAGCAAAGATAGGCGATAAAACGCCAACCTTCGGGAACATCGAGCGCGCGCTCGACTTCGCGCGGATCGAGAATCGAGACCCAGCCCACGCCGATGCCGCGCGCGCGTGCCGCAAGCCAGAGCGTATAGATCGCCATCGTCGTCGAAAACGCGCGCGTCTCGGGCATGGTTTTTGCGCCTAACCCTTTGCCGGTATCGGTTGCATCGTCGCAAAAAACCGCCAGATGGACCGGCGCCTCGCGAAACCCCGCGAGTTTTAAGCGCGCATAGAGCGCGGCTCGCTCGCCTTCGTAGCTTGCAAGCGCGGCGGCGTTCGCGCGTTCGAACGACGCCACGACCGCTTCGCGCCGTTCCGTGGAATCGACCCGGACGAAACGCCACGGCTGCGAGAAACCGACTGACGGGCTCAGCCGCGTCACGGCGACCAATTCCTCGACGACGGCATCGGGAACCGGGTCGCTTTTGAAGCTGCGCACGTCGCGCCGCGCTTCGAGGAGCTGGTGGAACTGCCGTTGGAACGACTCGTCGAAGCATCCGGGAACGCTCATGCGCTTTTCTCCATGGTCGAGAACGAGCGGAACGCTTGCACGAGCCGCCCGTTGCTGGTGCGATCTTTTACGCCGACGCGCACGAACGAGCGTTCGGCCAAACCCTCGTAATCGCCGCAATCGCGTACGACGATCCCCCACGAACGCACGAGCCGCTCGCAGATCGATGCTCGCGCTCCCCACGGTGCGGGGAGTTCGAGCAAGAGAAAATTTGCCGCAGATGGCAGCACGCGAATCCCGAGTTCGCGGAGTTCGTGCGCGAGCTTCGCGCGCAGCTCCGCATTCTGCGCGATGCTCTCCCGTTCGAAGGCACGATCGCCGATTGCCAGTGCCGCAGCATCGAGCGCAACGCTGCTCGTCGGCCACGATGGCAGCGAGCTTTCGATGCGCCGCGCGAGCCTTGGCGCCGCTAACGCGTAACCGACGCGCAACGCAGGCATCGCGTAAAATTTCGTTACCGAGCGCACGACGACGAGGTTCTCCATGTGGGCTGCTTCGGCAACGAGCGATTCCTCCGGAGCGTAATCGATAAAGGCTTCATCGAGCAGCACCACGCACGCCAGCGCCGCCGCAGCCTGCACGATCTCGATCAACGCCTCTTTTTTGCAGAGCGCCCCCGAAGGATTGTGTGGATTGGTAAGAATCAGCACGCCCGGAAGCTCACGATGCAACGCGTCGGTCGTCTGCGCGAGATCGAGGCGAAAATCGTTCTCGCTCGCCAAGGGCATGGCGCTCCACTGGTGCCCACAGGCATCGATCGCGCGGCGATACTCGCTAAACGCCGGCACCGGAACGAGGCAGCGCCCCGGCAGCAGCGCGCGCAGCGCGGCATCGAGCAGCGCCGCACTGCCGTTGGCGACGACGATTGCTTCCTTTGGAACGCCGTAGCGTTCGTAGACCGCATTTTTGAGGAGCGAAGCGTCGCGGTCGGGGTACGATGCGAGTGCCCGCCTTATCACGCGAGCATCGGCGAGATAGTCGAACACCGCCGTCGGCGCTCCGAGCGGGTTCACGTTGACGCTGAAATCCAGCAGCTCTGCGGCATCCATGCCGTAGCGCGCCGCAATGCGCGCGAGATCGCCGCCGTGTACCGGGAGCCTTGCTTCAGCGAAATGCATCGCGCGCTCCCAACACGGCCAACGCCGCAACGGCGAGCAGCGCGGCAGCGAGGCTCACCAGTTGCCGTGCGCGACGAAGATCTTCCGCGACGGGCGCCCGAAACTCCGCACCGAGCAAGGGAGCCTGCAGTTCCACGCCATCATAGCTATTGCGCCCGCCGAGCCGCACGCCCAACGCACCGGCGATCGCCGCTTCGGGCCAACCGGCGTTCGGGCTGCGGTGCAGGCGCGCATCGCGCCCGCAAACCTGCAGACTCTGCGAAGAGCTGCTGCCTGCGAACTGCGCGGCCGCCGCAATCGCCAGCGCACTCAATCGTGCCGGAACGAAATTCGCTGCGTCGTCGAGGCGCGCGGCGCACCAGCCGAAGGCGCGATAGGGCGGCTCGATATGGCCGATCATCGAATCGAGCGTATTGACCGCCTTGTAGGCCAGCGCGAGCGGAGCGCCGCCGATCGTGAGATAGCAGAGCGGCGCGACGATGCCGTCGCAGAGGCTCTCGGCGAGCGTTTCGATCGTCGCGCGTGCGATCTCCGATGCATGTAACGCATCGGTGTCGCGCCCGACGATGCGCGCGAGCCGCTCGCGCGCACGCACGAGGTCGCCCGCAATAAGCGCTCCCTCTACCGATGCCGCCTCCGCCATCAGGCTCCGCCACGCAAGCGTACTCGCGGCGAGCGTCACCTCGAGCGCGCTTCGTGCTTTGCCGGCGTGCCGCAACAGCGATGTGGCGGCGGTATAGCTCGCGCCGACGATTGCGAGCGTCGTGAAAACCCCCGCAACGCGCCCCAACAACGCGCGCTCGCGTATTCCCGCATCGCGCGCGAGCGCGTCGCAACACGCGGTTGCCGCGCCGATTGCTTGCACCGGGTGCGGCAACCAGGTTGGGTCGCCGACGGCGATATCGAGAACGAGCGCTGCGAGAAAAATATCGGTGCGGATCACCACGCACGCGACCACGGCGGCCCAGGGTGTTCCTCGTCGCGCAAACGCGCGTCGATGCCGTTGCGCGCCTCGACGACGCGCGCGCAGAGCCAGAGCACGTCGCTAAGGCGGTTGAGATACTCGAGCACGGTCGGCTGCACCACGCCGCCGCTCGTAACGTAGCGCACCGCCGCGCGCTCCGCGCGCCGACAGATCGCGCGCGCCGCGTCGAACGCTGCCGATTCTTTGAACTCGCCGGGAAGCGACCAATCGCGTAAAACATTGGGCTCGGCTTCGAAGCGCTCCACCAGTGCATCGAGGCGATGCACCATCTCCTTGCCGATGACGGGAACGGTTTTCTTCGCCGTCGGCTTCGTTGAGATTGCAGAACCGATAGGAAAAAGCTCGCGTTGAATCGTGCGGACGATTGCGCGAATCTCTTCGTCGCTACACGAGGTGCGTGCGATCCCGATGATGGTGTTGAGCTCGTCGATCGCGCCGTACGCTTCCACGCGGGCATCGGCTTTCGATATCTGCTCGCCGCCGCCCAAGCGCGTTACACCGGCGTCGCCTTTTCTCGTCGAGATCGAACTCACGCGCTCGCCATGGGTTTCAAAACGTGAGGGGACAAACGCACCACCTTTGCGCGAGGCGTACCGATGAGCAAGCGTTCGTCGCAGTATCCTGACTTGCGGATCGTTGCTATCGTTCCAAACGCCTTCCCGCTTCGGTGCAGTGGCGATGGAAGCTCCCCGCTTACAGTGGCGCGACCGTCCCGGAGTTCCACCGGGTTCCTGGCAGCGAACCGTTGGATCTTAGCGTTTTGCGGCGGACGATCCTCTACGTTCTCCTAGCCCGCGCAGCAGGAGAGCTTCGCAACATCCTTTCCGAATCCAAGCGCCGCAAGCTTGATGCCTTCGACGGTCGTGAGGTAGGGAAAGAGCGTCTCGGTAAGGTCGGTGACCGTAAGCCGGTGTTTGATCGCGAGCACCGCGGTTTGAATGCTATCGCCGCCTTCGGGCGCAACGATATGCGCGCCGAGCAATCTTCCGCTCTCGCGCTGCGCGACGAGTTTCACAAAACCGCGCGTGTCGCGTGCGGCGAGCGCGCGCGGCAGATCGTGCAACTCCAGGCGCACAGCCTGCACGTCGTACCCCTGTGCTTGCGCCTCTGCTTCGGTCAATCCAACGCTCGCAACTTGCGGATCGGTGAACGTCACGCGCGGCATCGCGCTTGCATCGTAGAGGCGATCGCCCTCGCCCAACGCGTTGTCGACCGCGAGCTTTGCACCATAGGCCGCCATATACACGAAGAGATCTCGCCCGGTCACATCGCCCGCGGCGTAGGTGCCCGGGCGCGTCGTCTGCAAGCGCTCGTCGACTTCGATCGCGCCATCCGCGCGCGTGCGCACGCCGGCCTCGGCGAGCCCGAGCCCGGCGGTATTCGCTTCTCGGCCCGTCGCGGCGAGCACGCGTTGCGCGCTGAGTTCCTCGCGGCTGCCGTCGGCGTTACGCAGGGTCAGCGTAACGCCGTCGTTGCGCGCCGCGATGCGCTCGTAACGCACGCCGCAACGTACGTCGATCCCTTCGGCGCGTAAATACTGCGCGAGCGCCTCGCCGCTCTCTACTTCTTCTCCGGGAAGCAGATGCGTGCGGCAAAGCAGCGTCACCTTGACGCCCGCACGCGCGAACATCTGTCCGAGTTCGCAGCCGATCACGCCGCCCCCGATCACCAACATCGAGGTCGGTAGTTCGTGCAAATCGAGTGCTCGCGTACTGTCGAGCCATGCAACCTCGTCGATGCCGGAAACCTCCGGCCGGCGCGGCGAGGTTCCGGTGGTAATGACGATTTTATCGGTCGTCAACAGCGTGCCGTTCACCTCGACGCCGGTGTGGTGCAAGCGGGCGCGCCCCGGCAGGTAGCTCAGGTTTTCGTACTCGGGTAGCAGATCGCTGTATTTCGCTTTGCGCAGCGAAGCGACGAGTTCGTCTTTCTGCGCGACGAGTTGCGCCCAATCGTCGATCGCGGCGCGCCCGCTCATGCCGTGAAAGCGCGATGCGTTGCGCGCGGCATGCAGCGCCTCGGCCGCACGAATGAGGGTTTTCGAAGGAACGCAACCGACGTTTACGCAGGTTCCACCGATCGTGCCGTCGCCGACGAGCGTTACGCTTGCGCCGAGCTCGCTCGCACGAATCGCCGCAGAGAAGCCCGCCGAACCGGCGCCGATGACGACGATATCCGGGGCGTTCATCAGTGCCCCGCCGCGAAAGCGGCGATCTGCGCCCAATGCGCTGCGGGAGCACTGCTTTGCGCGCGCACGCGGCCGTGCCGATCGACGAGATAGAAGACGTCGGGCGCACTGCTCGGGTCGAGCGCGAGCGATTGCGATTCACTCAAGATGCCCCAATACCAGTTCGGGGGCGATGCGACCGCACCGATCCCGTTACGAATCGACGCTAACGACGGGCCTGGATAGCCGAGGTCGCCGTTCGCTTCCAACTGCACGATGCGAAAGCCCGTGCGGCGCAGTTGCGCGGCATGCGCGGCGAGTGCGTGCGCACCGGTGACGCAGGAAGGGCACCACGTCGCCATCACCCAGAGGAGATAGCGATGCCCGTGCAGGCTGCGCGCCGACAAGCGCTTGCCGTCAAGGAGATGATACTGGAAGTTCGGTGCGGGGTGCCCGACGGCGATAGCCGGCACCTCGGCGAGCGCACGCGCCGGTGGCGCGGATGCCGCAAAGGAAAGCAGCCCGATCGCGGCGAACGCCCGATCGCGGCGAACGAGAGAAGGAACGATTTCATGAGCTATGTCCTTAGCTATGTCCTTTTTGTGTTGAGATCGTGCAGTGGTTCTGCGAACTACGTGCGGCGAGCCAAAGGGCTGCGAGAACGGCGAGCACTGCAAAGGCGACGAACGCGTTGCTATATGCAGCGAAGAAGCCTTGGAAGCGCCCCGTCGTGTGCAAGACGGCGGGCGCACTGGCGCCGAGGGCGGCTAACGCGCTGGGAACCAGCGTGGTGCAGCAGAGACTGCTCGGCAACAGCGCCGCCAACGCACCGCCGAAGGTCAACGCCTCGCTTCCGCGCGCGGCATTGCTGCCCAAGTTGATCGCGATTGCGAGAGTCGTTCCGTAACCGATGATCGCAGCGGCGATCGCTTCAGGCGCGGTGAGATAGGCGAGCGCACCGAAGCCGAACGCACCGTACCGTTCGGCAGGTAAAGCGATCGCGTAGAAAAATGCGAGCGCACTTCCGCCGAGTGCGACGAGCAGCGCACTGCTCCAAGGGCGCGTCATGAACGTGCGTGCGATCGCGCTCGGAAACATCTGTAGCGTTCTCACGCGCTATCCTAACCTCGTACAGGCTTCGATATGAGCGGCATTTCGCGCGACGACTCCCTGGGCGAGCGCAACGATCTCGGCGATCCGTGGATCCCCGAGTTCGTAGATGACGTATTTACCGCTGCGCTGCGTGCGGACGTAGCCGCACCATTTCAGGCACGAGAGGTGATTGCTCACCCGGCTCTGCGCGATCCCCAGCGCGGCGACGAGTTCGCCGACGCTCCTGGGCCCATCGAGCAGCAGGCGCACGATGCGCAACCGCGTCTCGTCGGCGAGGCCGGAGAAGAAGCGCGCGTAGAGCGCCGAGCCGAGCTCGTCGGCCGGCTCCGCGACCGGCGCGGAGGAAACGGGCTGCGGTTGAACCTGAGCGCGTGCCATCTTTGCGATTATATCAGGAAATCCTGATATGTCAACTTTTCTATGCGGAAGCCTTCTCGGGATCTGAGGCCGAAGGAGGCAGCATGAAACTCCGACCGTTCGCTCCCGCGCTCGCAGGTCTCTTGGCAGCGATGCTCGCATCGGGGGCCGCGGCGCCTGCGGCTGCGCTTACCGAACACCAGTGGGAGGCCCAGGTCGGCCAACAGGAATACCAAACGCTGCAGCGCCAGGGCGTCATTTTGCACGCGTCGCCTTACTATCGCATCCTCAACCCGATCGCGGCGCGCATCGCGAAGGTTGCCGACCCGCAATACGATTTTCCGTTCCATTTTTTTCTCGTGCACATGAGCCAGCCGAACGCCTTCACCGTTCCCGGCGGCAACGTGTACGTGACCGATTCGCTGATGACGTTCGTGCAGAACCAACAAGAGCTCGCCGGGGTACTCTGTCACGAAACCTCGCACGATATCCACCACGACGTCTATAACCTCGCGCAGAAAAACCAACGATTGAACGTGCTGGCAACGCTCGCCGATCTGCTTCTCGGCGGCGGGAATAACCGCGTGGTAAATACGGTGCTCGGTATCGGCACGCGACTCGAGAGCCTGCGTTTCTCGCGCACGGTCGAACAGAACGCCGATCGCAAAGGCGCGTTCACCTGTGCGGCAGCGGGGATGAATCCGTGGGGCATGGTCTGGCTCTTCCAGCGTTTCGAAAACACGAACATGGCGAGCCCGCCGGAATTTCTCTCCGATCACCCCGGCGACGCCGAGCGCATCACCGCACTGGAGACCTTGTTCCGCGAATATCCGGCAACGTTCGGCCGCTTCAATTCGAACGTCCGCTCGGCGACACCGTTGAAATAGCGCGATATTCGGAGGAGTACGCCGCTTCCGGGCGTAGCCCCCGGCTACTGCTATTCTTCCGGAGGTGCCTATGCCATCTGCCACGATGCCGGTCAACATCGGCAATACCGGCTTCATGTTACTCTGCGCGAGCCTCGTCATGTTGATGACACCGGGGCTCGCGTTTTTTTTACGGTGGTCTCGTCGCACGTAAAAACGTGCTCAGCATCATGATTCAAAGTTTTATGTCGCTGGGGTGGACGACCGTTCTTTGGTTTGCCTTCGTGGGAGCGCTCGCGAGAGATTGAACCTTTGCGCTCCCGAATTTTGAACCCCGATTCGTCAGGTTTTGCTCCCCTTGGCCGTTCCTCCTTGCCGGCTGCGGAGGCGATGGCTCTCACCGCTGAACTCGAAGATGGAGCCATGATGGATGAGACGATCGATCACCGCCCGAGCCGCCATAGCGTCGGGGAAGATTTGCGTCCATTGTTCGAAGGCAAGGTTCGTGGTGATGGCGATGC
>Ga0080006_1156734_pt1 | contig 10766 bp, 12 predicted proteins | sample RS3BMetagenome_FD_69209 | JGI IMG/M metagenome (GOLD analysis project Ga0080006, IMG submission 69209) | Ferric oxide microbial mat and aquatic microbial communities from Rainbow Spring, Yellowstone National Park, USA - RS3B (SPADES... ... | reverse complement strand
TTTTGCTGAAAGGGCAATAAACAATTTAATAGAGGCGGAAGAAAGCAATATGAGAAAAATTCTGCCAGAGGAAACTTCTTAACTTATTTTATATTCATTCATTTAATAGCAATTATCACTAGAAAATATTTATCCAAAATATTGTCTTGACAATCTTTTGAACTATATATTATTAATTTTAATGATGCTCGATATATTTATATCCCTGGGGCTTCTGATAATAAAGATGGGACGGATCTATAATGAAAAAGATAAATATAATGAAAATGATATTTTTAGTCCTGAAGTCCTAATAATTCTGCCCGTCAAGGGAAAGGATTTTGAAATGAGTTATAATTTAAAATCTCTGAAAGAACAGTCATATAGCAATTTTAGAACTATCGCTGTAGCTGATGATGAATCCCTTAATATACTCAAAGAGGTGGGTATTGAATACATTATTTCTGATGCACCCTGCACCCATTGTAACGGAAAAGTTCGTGCTAAATACTCAGCAGTTCTTAGATTCAGAAATTTTCAATACTATGTAATTGCTGATTCGGATATCAGAGCCGAGAGGGATTGGCTCGAGAAAATAATTAGACCTCTTTCGAAGAAAGATATTGGATTATCGACTGCATTCCCTAAATTTTATCCTGATGGCGGATTTTAATCAATTTTTAAAATGTATTGGGATATGATAGGAGAATCCGTGATGGAATCTAATATCACTCGATTCGCGTGGGGTGGATCACTTGCGTTCAGGAGCGACCTGTTGGAAGATGAGGATCTTAAAGAATTTTCATCATCAATTTCAGATGATATTTCTTTATTGAATATTTGCAGAAGAAAAGGTCTTAAGGTTGCTTATGTGAAGGATGCAAGAGTGTTAATTCACTCTAATGATAATTTTAAAATATTCCTGGAATGGAGTAATAGGCAGACAGCCCTTTCTGTCAAGCTCATCCCTTACTTTATAGAAGACTTCAGCGGGCTCTATATATCGCTTCATAACTATCTTATCCCTCTCGATTGAGAGCTCAGGACGATATTCCAAAAATGTCCTTAATTGCTTCAATCTTGGGTTTCTGTGGAGGTCCCTGACCTGTGTCTGTATTGAAGTTTGTGGGTTCTGTAATAAAAGCTTCCATTTTGTTGCTTCAATATTCCAAATGGAATTATCCCCATCCAGGAGAAATTCTGCAGCTCGAATTCCGTTGGTTCCCTACCCTCTTCGGTCTTGAACTTTTCTTTGAATATCTTGATGGCCCTGATGTAGTAGGGTGAATATTCCCTTATTTCCGCGTCATAAGGGAAATTCATGCTTGAACCTCCTTCTCTTTAGAGGAAGCTATAAATCTTCTTATTACTCTATCAAAGGGCTCACCAGGCATTATTTTTAGCCTTTCCATCTCTTCTTTTGTAGGATTATGAACGTTTATAGTCGTGTCTTTTTCCGTATCTCTGTATACATCACTATATACTGTATATATATGATTGGATTAAAATATTGCTTGTCATACTGTGCAAAGTGCTGTGTATGTATTCATATTTACGTTCTGTATTCAATACTGCATAAGGTATGAACATAAGAGAATTGGAAGGACAAAGGGGTATATTGCGGTTGCCACTACTGCTGCTGGAGAAGGGCGAGATGGGTTATTAATCCATAATCAAGGAATCTGACCTATACTATAGAATTCTAAGAAACAGTTTAGACAAATTGAAGAAACTAGGACTTGTTACGACAAGGATCGATACCTCTGCCTATCCTTCTCCGATCATGATTTCCCTGACCGACAAGGGAAGGAAGGTGGCTGAGAAATTGAAGGAGATTGAGGAAATGTTGGAGCGTGATTAGTAATGGCCACGGAAAACATGAGGTTAATAGATGAAATAATAGAAAACATTAAAAAATATATAAGAAAAGATAAAGATTGTAAAGAAACCGTCGAGGTAAAAAAAGGTGAAAGTATACTGAAAAAAGCGATAGGAAATGGAGAGAAAATTTCGAGAGTTAGAAACGCTTTTCAAACGGATATCGGATTAATTTACAGAAGTCAAAAGAACGAAGAGAATGAGAATAAAGAGGAAGAAAATAAAGAGAAGATATATTTGGTAATCATTGAGGTCAAGGGTTCTTCAAATATTACCACTCACGACATACTGCAATATTCTTCCAAGGCAAGGAAACATAAATGCATCTATCCCTGGCTCAGGTACGGGATGGTATGGTCATCGCCTGAAGAAGGCGTTCCAAGAAGATTTTATACGAATAATGAAAGTCTAGATTTTGCCTTCAATTTCAATGAAGATGTAGATAATAACTTCCAAAATTTCTATGAGAATGTTTTAAGAAAACAAATAATAATGTCATTGAAGTTGCACAAAATCCATGATGGAGGGACTGGCACCTCTTACTTCAGTTCAAATATAGATTTCGGATCTATGAAGGACGAGGATTGCCGTGATAACGAAGGAGATTGAGGAAATTTTGAAGGGCGAACAACGATAAAAATATAGAACCATGGGTGTTAATTATGATTCCTAATGATTTTGCATCACTTTATATTTCCAATGACCTTGATAGGAATTACAAAATAATAAGACCCATTATATACAATGAGGTTTTAAAATATATTGAATCAAGGGGCGTTAAAGTCAATACTATTGAAGACATAAACAGAAAAGGAAGAAAATATAGAGTTAGCTTCATAGACTCTCAAGCTGACCAAGACCTGCATTGGAGAATAAAACTAATTCAGGAATGGTCTGGAATCTATAAAAAGCTTTATTTAGAGTTTAGCCCTGAATTCAAAATCAGAAAAACACTTAGTCAAGAAGAGGTAGCATATGTTGCACTTAAGGACATAGGTTACATCAGGGACAAGATCGGGCATGAAATAAAGGTACATGTAGGCGGCGCTATTATTCAATTTATGGGGTTTTCATATAGCCAAGAAAGCAAAATATCAATAGATAAATGGATAATAAATCTCGACAGGGATAATATGATAACTTATAAAGATTTTATAAATAAGCCATCGTCGATTTTGCAATTTCTCAGAAATCGTAACACTTTCGAATTCAGGATTATAAATCTCACTGACCGCGGAAGGAACGATATGGCTATTGAAAATATTATATCATTCCTAGAGAAATATGGTCATTATCAAGATTTATACTACGATAGGTCAGATTACAAGTCAATTAATACTCTTAAAAAGGCCTCGAATGTAATAAATATAATCTTTATAGATAGAAAATACGATCCTAATTTCGAACGTAATTATTATGAATCGAGAAAATTCTTTCTGGAAAACAATATTCCTTTCCAGCATATAGATATCAGGGGGAAGATCTCCAATAATTCATATGCACAAGATATGATGGTAATGGAAATATATAAGAAAATCCATGCCCAAGATTTTTATTTGACTCCCGATCATTTTAATCGGGAACCAATTGCCGGCTTTATCTATATAGACACTGATTCATTATATGACCCTTCAAATCATAGTTATGCCGATTATTTGATTGTTTCATACGTATTTTCACAGAATCTTAATTATTTCGAGGAAAAGATGTTGAGGATTGATAATGTAAAGGTCTATGCCAAAAGGGATTACTTTAATATCTTTGACGTTGACAAGGCCGCAGATTCCATAATATCTGGAAACGAAGTGGTCAGGAAATATAGCAATTCTGGCAGTTATTTCAACATAATAGTAACTCGGCAATTAAATCATAAGAGCACACTGTCATTAGTCGATGTTCTTGATAAAAGAGGTATAAAGATAAACAGGGTTTATTATATAAGCAATCATAGGCTAAGGTTCGCGGACAATAAAAATTACTGTGATTCAAATCATAATGAGCATTACTACAAAATAATAGGAAAAAATATGGCAGTGATCAAAATAGCGACGGGGTCTTTTCTGTTTCCCCAGCTTTTTAGCACCTTTGTGAAAATTTCATATCCGCCTGATGCCGAAATTACATTGAATGATATAAAAAATATCATCTGGCTATCTAAAAAGAGGATATACCGCGCATATAGCCTTAAAAATATTACATTACCGGAACCAGTCATCATAAAAAGGAAGAATGAGGAATTTATAAAAGATATCGGAAATTCTATTAACCTCAACCTCTTTATATAAGCGATAATAAAGAGGGGTAGTTATGAGAATGTGATGATCATGAAGATAGAAGATTATACTTATAGACATCAAATTATTTCGCAAGCAAATTACCTCATGAATCAATTATCTGAATATTCGATTATGGGCGTAGAATTGGATCCAAAGATTGAATTTGCAATCAAGATTTTTGCATATTTAGAAAAAAGAGACGTGAAAATTCAAGGTACTGCCAGATTTAAAGAATTAAATGAAATCTTGGATGATTTTTTGAATTCAAAACTTACGGATAAAAAATTGTCAGATTATATTAATACTCTTAGCAATGATCTCGATAAAATTAATACGGATGGTGCGTTATTAAAGGACATACTAGACCAGGTGGAATTTCTAATAATTTTAAAACATTTAGATAAACGATTTAATTTTCTCGATGAGGGACTTATTACTAAGTTGTTACGAAGACTTAAAAACATCGGCAACTATCCAGATTATGTCTATTTATTAAGTTTATATAATGGTGATTATAGCTATGATTCCATTAAACAAAAACCAATTGATGATATGATAATTGAAAGTTTAATTGAATTGAAACTCAAGGATGTTATAACATCCAATAAGGACAAGAATATTTATAGAATATCGAAAATCAGGAGGCTGTTATATCTAAAGAACGTATACAATAAATTAGATTTATTTAACGGCAACAATATATTCAAACCTTCCAGAAATCTGATCTATGGCGTTTTTATTTCTGCATTAGTACTCAAACTGCTAGATTATAATAATGTCATATCCCTTAATAAACCCGAAAGCATCAGTTATCTTGATAAAGAATTAGACAGTAAAATGGTAGAGCAGGAAATTAACGATCAAGTCGAAAATGAAATAAGGAAGATTATCCATTTTAAACTCCCAATAGAAAAAATAAAGCTGAATTTAAATTTATTTTTAGCAGTCTTTATTTATACTATTTTATGGATTGTCGTCTCAATTATTCTATATTATAGAATATTCTCTTGGTGGACGACCATTTTAGTTCTGCCATTAATAATATATGGAGTTTCATTTTTATATGAAAGCTACGTTAAAACATATAAAAGAAAATGAAACTTGAATAAGATGGAATTATTATAGCATGTTGGTTTTCTTATTGCTTCTGCCATGATCCGAGTTTAAAACTAGATGATATCGTAGGGTTTACCGTTTAAAAAATATAATTATTAAAATAGTTTTCAATGGTTTAATTAAATCAGTTCCATCTCTTCCATCAGCGTCTTTGCCCTCTCACTCGCAACCCTTGAGATCACGTACTGCATCTTCTCTTCTATGTAGTTAATCAAATCCTCCCTTGTCTCCGTCTCCTCAACTGCCTTCCTGAAGATCGCATAGTCCAGGTCAAACTGGTCTTTCCTGCCAATAATATATTCCTTCACAAATCCGTTGTTTTTCATGGTTATCATGTTGAAATCAGGAAACTCATATTTCAATTTTTCAACCCTTTTAGTGAAAATGAAAAAATTGAAAAAATGAACGCATTATCACATTCTCCAGGCATGGAAGACGGATAACATTAGTCCTACTCAAGTCTCTACTGAAGCATGTAGCTCAAGATTATTAGCTTTGAAAAATAATATATTGTTAGCAGCTAAAATCGGGAAAATATTAAAATAACATTTTATTTATATTCAGACGATGGGAGATAATCGGGAATTTATTAGTATGAAGGGGTGCGGACGGTTTTATGGGAAAAATTTAATTGACTTTAAGGAGGTATTTTGCAGGTCTTGGCTATGACGGTTATTCCGTGAAGCTATCAGAAGGAGGAATGATAAATATGAGGATTTCGAAGAATGTCCTAAGGGAACCAAAACCTGAAACTATGAAGGTGACGCTGGAATGGGAAGATTCAGTTGATATGGAGGGTAAAGAATGAAATGCTTGAAAAAGTTAACGTTGATTGGGGATGTGTTTAAGGAATAAGGAGAGGGGAAAGAGGTGAAGGAGTTAAAAGTTACGGGCGAGGTAGATGAAGACCCTGTTTATCCTAATCTATATTTATCTGAATACGTAATTGAACACAGAATCCCAGACAGTGAAGGAAAATTAGACAAATCGATCGGAATTAAAAATTTTAAAATCAGATTATATATTAATAACGAAGAGTTTTATAGATTGGGGAAGCCGAAACTAATCAATAAAACTATCAGACCTTTGGAAGAGAAGTCAGTAAGGATATTTTCAAAGAAGAAAGATCATGTGGAAGTAAATAGCTACTTAATAGGAGATGAGCAATTATGTTAAATAAAAGTAAACCGGTAGATTGTTATTTTGAGCCAACAGACTCGATAAGTTCATTCGAGTTAGTAAATTCCAATTCTACCTTTATTGGTGGAGTTTATTTGATGTGCGATAAAGGGCACGTATTAAAATATTATAGAGGGCCTCATGGGTCTATAGAGCCTGATGCAGTCTCGACTACTATCGAACGATTAAAGGATAAATACCCCATGTTCTTCAAGAGCAATATTCCAGCCGATGTCATGGAACATTACTTTTATGCTATTTCCTTTATTACAACCGAATACTGGGCCGGGGCAGCTTATAGCATTAGGACGCTCTTGGAAAGATTAATCTATGATAATTATGGGCCTTACTTTTTTTCAGTAAATTCTTACTTAAACTTTAAAACAGATAAAGATAAAGATGAATTAAAGAAGATTTATTCTATAATAGGTAACATAGGTTTCCAACTATTCTTAGACACGATTTTAAGTAAAAGTACGAGGGAAGAAATTAAAAAAGTAAATGATGAAATTAAAAAAGGAAAAAAACCTGGTAATAATAGAGGTATAAAAATTGAAAAGAATCTTGATGATCTTATGATAATGATAAATAAAATTGAAGATGATCCAGCTAACGAAATCATTTTAGATAAAAATCAATACCAAGAATTTCAAAGTCAATTTAATGTTCTTTCAGAAGGACTGCATCCAAGAACACCTATAGGTAGTCCAGAAATTGACAAAGCATTAAACGTCGTACTCAATGGTTACCAAAGCTATTTTAACAAAAATAATACTTGGAGGGTTAAGTATGACTGAGGAACAGTTTGAGAAAGTGCTATCACTTCAAGTGTCTGTTCAAATAATTAAGCACATATCCTCTGGATTATACCGGTCTCCGGCAAGTGCAATTAAGGAGCTTCTTAGTAATTCATACGATGCAGATGCAAAGAATGTGGTTGTCGAGTTTCATTTCCTATACGATGAAGAATCTAAACCTTCACTACAGAAGATAACCGTAAAAGATGATGGAATTGGGATGGATCTAAATAACTTAGTATATGCATTTACACACATCGGAGGAAGCTTGAAGGATTTAGATGAGGAGAAGAAAACTAAAGAGCTGAAAAGAGATGTGATAGGCAGACTAGGAATTGGGATGCTTTCTGTCGCATCGGCATGCAGAAGTTTCAAAGTAAAAACTAAGAAGAAGGGCGAAGACCGTGAATATCGGGCGGAGATATCTCTTAGCTTCTTCGATGACATTAGAGAGCTAAAGGAGAGCATGGACAAATTTTCCATAGGAAACGTGAAGATAACATCTACAAAGTGCCAACCTGATCAATCCTATACAATTGTTGAAATAACTGACTTTAAGCCTCCATTTCTAGCAAACATACTCGAGAATATAGACGAATCATATTTCTACAACACACCAGTTAAGAAAACTTCAGAAGATGATATGAACATCTACTTTGTCAATTTTGTGGAGAAAATGGGAGAATTAAAAAAACTTGGAAAATTACCAGTATTTGACCAAATAATTGAACAGCTGGGTCTAATGTCGCCGGTAGAGTATCTTCCGGACGGTCCTGTACGACCAACCATCATGGACAGAGACGGGCAAAAAAAGGACATTCCAGGTGCAACAGATGAAATTTTACTATCAATCAAGAAGAGGCTTATAGATGCCAACTTCAACGTATTTTTTAAGATAATCAAGAAAATGGAAGGAGGAATATCCCCACCGAGTGAGAATGAGTTCAAGCTGTTTAAGCCAATCAGATATCCGCTTGATTATGACCTCAAGCAAACTCCCTTTGAGGAGCTTGACCCTTACGTATATACCTTTACAAATTTTCCAGGATATGAATTGGAAAATGAGGCAGGTAAAAAAAATAAAGCGTTAATTAGGGCGTATGCCTATCATCAGAACACCAGAATACTCCCGCACGAATTCAGGGGTATTTTATTCAGAGTTTTTAATGTAGCAATAGGAGATATTTTTAGAGATGAGCTAAGGCTTTATAGCGAAAACCCGGTAGTTTTGCATCAATTGGAAGTTGAAGTATATCTTGACGAAGGCTTTGATTCTATAGTTAATCTGGACAGGGAAAGTTTGTATGAAGGGTCCAGAGCATATATTTATCTTAGGAGTTACTTGGATAATGTATTCAACGGGGAGGCTCCAAAAAAGCCATCAATCATAAGACAAATATCGGAGGAGAGTTCCGACCGTACTACACAGGAAAATGTTCTTGGGGCAACAAAGGCAACCAATGAACCAAAAATGAGACCGGAAGATGAAAAATTTTATAATGAACTTATATCATCATTGCCTAAAAAACCAGGATTAATAGAAATAATAAAATCGAGAAGAGAAAGACAAAGAAAAAAGAAACTTGAAAAGAAGAATCCCATGATAATTGTGAAAAAAAACATTCTTTCCAAGTATAATGCTGACGTTGTGAAACCAATATACACAACAAACGAAGATGAATTTGGAAAAATAATTACCGAAGAAGGTGAATTAAAGGTAACAATCCCAAAAGTAAAGGGGCCAAGGTCTAAAGTGTGGGATAGCATTTTTATTACGGTGGCTGCGATGGGGCCAGTTGATGATAAGCTTAGGAAGGACCTTATGAAAACACTCTATGAAATATACAAACTTTCAGAAAATAAGAAGGATTAAAACTCCAAGTAACCATTAATTATATTGTTCATACCTTCCAGAATTGATTAAATTAGTTATGACTTCTACTTCCTTAGCAGTAATAAGTTTCACTCCGATATCTGATTCTAATTTTTTTAATTTTTTTAATATTTCAAGTCTGAACTCCTTTTTGAGCCTCCCTTTCACTCCATTTTTCCTCATATATCTGTTTTCATCTTTCCTGCTTTCCCTCATTAGCCATTCTTTGAACTCCAACAATTTCTTAGATGTGATATCACCTTGAGCAGAAAGTGCCATCAAAGTTTTATCTCTCCTGACGACAGTGCACATCCAACAACCAAATCTCATCGTCGTGTTCCCATATAGGTCTATAACATACTGAACCTCTGGTACGACCTTCTTAGCGGAAAATGCAAGAAAAGCCCATACTTCTTCTGTTGACCAGTGTATGATGGGAGCTGCTACATCAATTCCTTGCTGGCTCATCCAGACGTCGCCACCGCACTCGTTGGCAACTCCATTTAGACATGAATTCTTAATCCTTCCATCTCTTTGAGAGCTTTCCCCCAGTCGAAGTCCCGTTATGAATACCCCGCCATCATTGTGCAGTTTTCTTGAGGGTTTTATCTTTATCTTATCAGTACACCATCTAAATCTTGGGCCCGGGGGAGGATATCCCCTTCCTATCATTCTTACCCAGTAGGTATCATTTATATCCGGGTAGACGATATTAACCTTAGCAGGGTATCTGGCTTCAATCGCCTCAAGGAAGGAATGCGCTACCGCAGTCATTTGGGGAATTTCCAGCATTGTATCAGAATAAGTTATGTTAAGGTCTATGTCAGGATGCAATTCTTTCATATACAAGGCCATGACAACAAGCGCAGTGCTGTCTTTTCCGCCTGAATATGTGATTATCCACTTCTTGTTTTTCTTATAAAGTTTCTCGAATATAGCCATACTCTCGTTAAATTTCTCTTTAAAAAATGATGAAACGTAAAATATTAAAGACTCATTCTTTATTTCGTAATCCATAATTAATAAGTACATAATCTCAATAATAATAAATTTTATGTAAGTTCTGTTGATATTAAGAAGTTGATTATACTATTACTGGGTTGCCATAACAACTGTTTTATATTTACTTTAAGTAATGCCAAGAGTGCTCACAATTAAAAATCTTTATTTGGAAATTTCCACCAGTACCCACACCGCCACCTATTCCCATTTTCATAGGTGCCTTTGGTGGTTGGCCTGAAGTGGTCAGTAACTTTATTTGGCCTTCCAAAGATTTCGATCATCTCAGGATCGTTCATTGAGAGGTTGAGTAAATAGGACCCTGAATGTTCGTCGATCTTTTTCTTGAGATCCCAGAAATCCTCAATTTTGAAACTGTATCTATAAACCTTCCCTCCGTTCAGATAGGGAGGATCAAGGTATAAGAGAACCCTCGGCTTATTGTATACCGTCATCAATTCCCTGAAATCTTTATTTTCAACTATCCATTTTTCACTTCTATGAATGAATCAAGCCTGAATACGGGGATATGTGCTCTTTTGTATAATCTCTTGAATGCGGTACCGGTACTAGCATAGGAAAACGTATGTAGGTAGATTGTTTTGAATGCAACGTCCACGTCACTTCCGGGATGTGATTCCTTTAACTCACGAAATATCTTCTCGTGTG
>Ga0080006_1149090_pt1 | contig 10767 bp, 10 predicted proteins | sample RS3BMetagenome_FD_69209 | JGI IMG/M metagenome (GOLD analysis project Ga0080006, IMG submission 69209) | Ferric oxide microbial mat and aquatic microbial communities from Rainbow Spring, Yellowstone National Park, USA - RS3B (SPADES... ... | reverse complement strand
CTCGTCGTCATGAGAACGGGCACTTTGCCCAGCGACCTCCTCTTGGAACGATGGCTCGCCACCACCACCTGCCATCATGTGGGCCTCGGCGTCATAGCTTTCGTCGCTCACAGATGCCCTCCTAGCAGGATGAACGCCGACACGATGAGCACGATCGTTACTGCCGTGGCAAGGACGGCTGGCAACGCACGTTCAAGGTTGAGGCTACTATGTTTGCGTGAGCTACCGAGCACCGCATTACCACCGGTAGGCACGACGGCGCTTGTCGATTCCGAAACGAGTGGCTGTTGTTCTTTAGCTGAAGCCTCGTTGCTACTCACCATCGACGACAGCGCACTTGTTACGTCGTCCATAAGTATCCTGCGTTGGTGCTCGACCGTCTCGGAGATAGCGAGCATTGCCTCACGCAAACGCTTGTCAATGTCGTCAACGATGCTGTACGTGTCGATCCTCTGCGTCTCCATGTCGTGTAGCTGCTTCTCAATCTCCGTCAGTTGTCGATCCATCTCCTTCAGCTTGCTAAAAATCGTGGTCTCAAAGCTGCTATCGCGATCGACTGCGCGAGGCGGCGCTGCTCGACGCTGCTCGTCTTGCAGCGCCTGAATCGCCTCGGCCATACTCAGGATGAGCAGCGCAAGTGCGTCACTAGAGACTGGCTTCCGCTGAATAGATTTTCGGTACGACGAGATCGCAACTTCAAGAGTCGTTGCAGAGCCACGATCCTGATCGCCGTCTTCGTCATCTTCTTGTCGTGGCCGTCGTGGAGAAGATCCGCTCAGACCTGAGTGACCATAAGTAGGAGACTCAACATTGACATTGTCATTATCGTCCTCGTCGTCGTTCTCTTCGTCTTCGTCCTCTTCCTCAATGATTAATGAGTCGTACTCCTCGTCGTCTTCCTCGACACTCCAGAGAACGTCGTCATCATTACTCATGCGCAGGTTCCTTCTTATTCTTATTGCGCAGCTTTTCGCTATCAAGCCAGGTAATTAACGGGCTAAATGCCTCGGCTACATCGGCGAGCCACATGTCCAACACAAGTTCGACTAATCGTTTCGACGTATCGCGACCTTCCAGGACAGCTGACACCACGTCCGACGGTTGAGTGATACCCCAAGACGGATAATTCAGGGTAGCATCAACGTACTGCTCCCATGGCAACGGATTTGGCAGGTTTGCGGACGGACTCATTCTATGCTCGGGCACAACCGCAAAGTGTGCCGTAGCCGATGCGTACAGCGCATTGTTTTCATTGAAGGCAAGATAGACCTCATTCGTAGCCGCTGATGGATCGACAAAGTGTACTTGCGCGATCCGTCGCTGCTTGCCTAGCCGGCGCAAATACCTCTCGTCAGGAACTTCGCGCAGTAGGTCAGCAGAACCTGCCGGGAAGTTGATGATGACCACATCGGACTCGCTTGCCAGCATCGTCTCGATAAGACCTCGCGCACGTTCTGTGTTTGAACGCCACACATCAGACGTCGAACCGTTCATAGAACCAAGACGTGGCGAGGAGTCGAGATCAAGAATCTGGCACTTAGGCAACATACCGTGCATGGAGAGCCGCCATAGCGCTGCCGACAAGGAGGTCTTGCCGAGACCCCCTAGTGTTGACGTGACCCAGATGAATGATTTGCTCATGCCAGCAAGCATAGCCCTCCCGCATAGGAGATGCGCGATGGTTTCGTCCCTATCGTGAATCGACGGAGCCTCCGCTCGCCAGCTGTACTCACGGCGACGTGAGGCCGGCTACCTCCATCGTGAACGACCCTGAGACGATGTCGTTGCTGGAAAGCGGACACAGCGTGGGTGTGCCACTCGCGTCAGGCGAGCAGTAGCCGTAGGCAGCAGTAGCCGCGTACGCGGTGACGCCAGGAGTCGTCGAGTAGGACAACAGGCTGTTTCGATGACCCCAGCACCCCGGCGCACCAGGGCCGGTGCAGTCAAAGTTCGGCGTTTGCAGCGAACCAGCGCCACCCCCGCCCCAGCCGTCGTCGAAGATCCACATGTAAACGGCAACGGGGGCACTCGATGCTGCGGCCCAGTCGCCTGACCAGTTGTCCTGGTAGCTACCGCCACCGAGAGCCGTATAGGTCAAGCCTGACAGATTGGGGACTGGTGGATCCATGCCTTGCTCGGCCCCGAGATCGGTGGTCGACTGCATGGCCGGGTCGTATTGCAGCGGCCCAAGACCGTACGCTGCGCGCACGTCGTTGACGAGGGTCATCACCTGCTGCGGCAGCGGCATCGACGCCAGCGTGGCAGCACTCGGCAGCGACAGCGACAGGCCAGCCTCCGATGCTGCGGCGCTGAGCTGGTCGAGACCAGCTTGGATGCACTGCTGCGAGTAAGGGAGGTCGAAATCAGACATGGACGACGGCAATTCGCACCCGGTGGTGTCCACCGCATAGTTGTTCGCCGGATCTGCAGGCCATTGCCAGGTGGCAAGTGGCAAGCCACCGGACGAGGACGGTGGTTCCGACGGAGCTGCTGGTGGTGATGCTGGTTGAGCAGGTGGGGGAGACACCGACGGTTGCGGCGTTGGCTGCGGAGCAGGTGACGGCTCACTCGAGTTCGGGTTTGGCGCTGGTGCTTGCGGTTTCTGAGACGGTGGCGCACCAGATGCTGGTTGCGATGGCGCCCGAGCGGGCTGCTGCGAAGGTGGTGTCGTGGGTGCGCCCACACCTGGGTGCGAGGTCGCTGGCCTGATAGGTTGTAGCCTGGTCGTGCTGGGTGGGCGGGACACCGGTTGCACTTGCTGAACAGCAGGCGGCTTCGGTGCGCTAGCGTGCGGCACTTCGTACGCAACGACAAGCGCGGTGGAACCGCCGACCAAGATCGCGGTAGCAACCCCCGCAGCCAGGCGGTGCGCCAAGATCGTCCGTAGAATGTCAGGCTTCAGCTTCATGCCGTGGAAACTAGCCCGTTGAGCACGTACAGGTACACATAACGTGCATGATTGACCACAACGAGTAAGCGCCGTCTATACAGACGGCGCTTACTAAGAGCGGGGTAGTTGACGTGATGCAACACCTGTCGGTGGAGTTCTGCGCCACCGACGGGCAGGTGCCGATCGTACGACGACACGTGGTTGGCCCTGGGGTTTGAACGGCTGCGTCGAGTACCGCAGCCGTTCAGAACGTAGCAGCACTTCGAGAAGCGGTGCTAGCGAGACAGCAAGCCAGCGCGTCGCAGCACGTCGACCGGCACACCGGCCTCGCGCAGCGATTCTGCCGTGACGTTGTTGCGCTCGGCGAACTCACTTGCGACGATAATGAATGCCTCCTCGAGATCATCGTCGCGCGAGAGCTCCAGCGCCTCCAGTCGGGCGCGAGCGTCGTGGAGCTTCTGCGTCAGACGGATCTGTTTCACGTACTTCTTGGGATCATCCGAGATGAGCAGGTCGGATAGCTCCTTCTCCAGCTTCTCGACCCGCTCGCGAGTTGCCTCGAGGCTCGCACCACGACCCCGGGGCTTCGGGGTCTTGCGTGAGGCAAGGTAATCGTTCACGATCTCGTTGACGAGCCTGGTTCGACCTCGACCCGTCCGATTCGCAAGCTCCTGCAGGTAGTCCATGTTCACCTCCATAGGTAGACAGTAACGCCGATAAGTGTAACGTGTGTTGAGCACAGTGTGTTCCTTTCTTGTGCTTTTGGCGCATCAGCACAAGCTCACTCGGTGCCGACGAGCTACATCTTCAGCGTTTGCTGCTTGGCTACCGCCAGGGGGCTTGTGACTCCACCTCGGCCATCACCGACACTCTTGTCGGCCTGCCCGGTGCCATGTGCTCGGTATGGCTAGGAGTCCTGCATACCTCGTCCCTCGTCGCCGTTGGCCTATCGCCCGCTTGCGGTTGCTAGAATAAAAATTGCGTACAAGCGCATACGAGCCAAGGGGGTGTAACGGATTCGACTCTGGTCGACGAGGTGGTGGAAGCGAGCCGTGCTCACCGGATGCACGCCAAACAGCCGGTACAACAACAAGCGCCGAGCCTGAGCTCGCACTCGCCGCGTAACACCGGCGACGACGGACGGTTCACCAGTGCCCGTGGATCGATCCGGCGTCATCACAGGGCACTTACCGCTTCGCGGTCGTGAGCTCCGCCTAGCGGGAAAGCTTCGCTCACAACCTTCGGGGAGGGCTGCCAGGCGCGCTCCTCGAAGGCAATCAGCTTGGCTGCGCTCGGAGAATCACCACCAAGGAGCCAGAGGACGCGGGTTCGACTCCCGCCACCTCCACCGATAGCCCGCATGGTATGCTGGCAACCATGCCGGCAACCGAAAATGGTCGTCGGCCTCATCGGCTAGCTCGGTCATACGCCTGCCGACACCGTCGATACCAGCGAAGCTGGTGCCAGACCGGGTTCGCCTACCTAGACAAGGTTGCCTGTGCGGTAATGCCAAGGCCCTGCGCAAGGTTGCTCAAGGGTTGTCGTTGACCATCGGCAAGGCAGGCCCGTCGTTCACCAGGCAGGGCGAGGTTCGACACCAGCATCGGTCGCACTACATGCGATGGAGGCAGAACCAGCGGGGCTTTGTTCGTTGCCGACGTTGCAGATGCTGCGCCTCGGTGCGGGTAGACCTAGCGATGCAAGGGGCACGGCGCTGTAGAGGCCCCTTCCTCTTGCTTGCATTTCCAGGTTGGGATTGCTATACTGGGGTATACGTCAGGTAGTGGAGATGGGGATGGAACAACTCGCCAACGATGTGGAGAGCGCAAAGCCGACGTTTGAATCCATACTGCTGCAACAAATGCAAAGTCAAAATCCGTCGGTTCGCGAAGCTGTGGCCGGGAACCTAAATGCCACGGAGCAGATCTTGCTCCTGGCTCTCAAGGACAAGGTTTGGCAAGTTCGCTACGCCGCCGCTGGAAACCTCAGCGCCACCCAGCGAGTGCTGCTGGTGGCGATACAGGATCCGCACCCGTGGGTGCGGTCAGCTGCAGCGAGCAACCCCAAGGCCACCGAGCAGACGATGCTCGATGCGCTGCAGGATGAGGACTTGGTCGTACGTAGTGCGGTCGCCAAGAACGACAACGCGACAGAGCTAGTGCTGATCGTGGCGATGCAGGATAAGGATCCGTGGGTACGGAAGATAGCAGCAGGGAACCCGAAGGCCAGCAAACGAGTACTGCTCGATGCGCTGCAGGATGAGGACTTGAACGTACGTCTGGCCGCTGCCATGAACCATAGCGCCACCGGACAGGTGCTGATGGTGGCGCTAACAGACAAGGATCCGCGCGTGCGCTATGCCGCTGCCGAGAATCAGAATGCTACTGAGAACATGCTGCTCGATGCGCTGCAGGATGAAGATTGGCGCGTGCGCTATGCCGCTGCTCAGCATCAGAATGCTACCGAGAAAGTGCTGATGATGGCACTCAAGGATCAGGATCCGCGTGTTCGTATTGCCGCCGCTGGAAATCTCAACGCGACGGAACCTGTGTTGCTTGAGGCGATGAGTGATATGAACAGTCTTGTCCGTCTAGCCGCTGCTGGCAATCTCAGCGCTACGGACCGAGTGGTGATGGTGGCGATGAATGATCAGGATTCACGAGTTTTTCAAGCGGCCGCTAAGCATCCGAAGCACAACCACATGATCAAGTGACTTCCATGGCACACTAGGATGCTTAGGCAACGTATTTAGTAGCCACCGATCCCAGCGTGCGACGATACTCGCCGTCTTCTATTTGCGGCCTGCTGGACACTTGGGCACTTCCTGCTGCGTATCCGAACAGAACCATGCTTCATCGTCCTCGGCAAGCGCAGCAGCCAACTTGTGTAGTGCTTGCTTGCGGATAGTGCGAACCCTAGCAATGCCAACACCCCACTCATGTGCGATGCGCGCTAAGGACTTTGGTTGCTCGCCGTCGAAGCCACAGTTTGCACGGATGAGCTTCGATTCGACTGGTGAGCACACCTGGTCAATGATTTCCGAGAGCGCGACACGGTTGATGACACCGCTCAACACCATCTCAGTTTCCTGATTCGCGTAGTCGTGATGCTCGGTGTCGATACCTGTCGAGACGGATGGCACCGCCAGCAGTTGCTTGACACGTCGCTCGTCAACGCCTGAGCGCGCTACCACCTGCTCGACGGTGGCCTGGTCGCCGATCGACTCCTTCGCAGCTGACACAGCGGTAGCCAGCGTTGCGGTGTTGCGTGGCAACACCACGAACTGGCGTTGACGAAGCGCCTCCTGGATGGCCAAGCGGATCCACCAAGCTGCGTAGGTCGAGAACCGGTAGCCTTTGGCTGGATCGAAGCGCATGACCGCACGCATCAGCCCAATGCGCCCTTCTTGCACCAGGTCATCGACGTCCTGGTTGCTCATGCCATGCGCACGCAGAAAGCGCCGCACGAAGGCACGCACCAGGGCATCATTTTCTAGGAGAACCGTATGCAGCGCGACCTCATCGCCTGCCTGAGCTGCCAGAATCAGCTCGCAACGACGCTCATGCTGCGTGTCTGTATGAGACACCATCTCCGACACGCTCGACCTCCTCTCCATCTCCATCATCTCCATCGTATGTATCGTCACCGTATGGCACTTGCTTGATAAGGATAACGCAACTATCACCACAACGCAGTACGCCGCCATGCAAGCAAAGCTAGAATGACGGCATGCCATACATTGGGCGACCTAAGCGAGTCGCGATTCTCGGACAGCTCAGCCCCGCCCAGTCCGCTTGGGTGATCGGTGGCGTGATGTTCATCGCCGTCGCTGTTGCCCTGTTCGGCCAGAGCCTGGGTTTGATCGGCTTTCTCCTACTGTCCCTGATCGTCGCAGCATTCGAGCTTGCTTTCGTCATCGGGAGGGTCGGCAACATGTCGCTTGCGAAATGGCTGGGACTTCGGACAGCATGGCAACTGCGACTGCCGCTGCGCCGTTGGCAACCTGTGCGGCTGTCACACACCGTCGCTGAGCAGAACGTTCGGCCTGACTTCTCGGCGCTTGGCTGGTCGGTAGCTCGCGTCCAGGCCGACCAGCGCTTGGGGGTCGTGGTCGCACCCCACCGACATATCATGGTGGCAGCCGTACACTCGAGCGCCTTGGCAACCGCGCTGAGCGCCGATCCGTCCTACGGGGCAGCCACGATCGCACAGTGGGAAGCCTTTCTCGAGGCGTTGACGCGAGCCACGCCGGTCAAGCAGGTCTCGGTTACCACGCTGGTGGCACCGCTAGCTGCTACCGCGGCCGCCCGTGAGCGCGAGGTTGCACGCCTGCTTGCCCAAACCTGGCCGAACGGCGTGCCGAAGTCCCTCGACCGCAGCGCACTCGTTCAGATGGTGGCTACTGCAAGTGCGACGACGGCTTGGGTCGGCTTGCACGTAGATCCTTCCTCTACTGATTATCCCGAGCTTGCCCGCAGCGTCACCGAGCTCGGTCAACGTCACCTCGTCGAGTTGCGGTTCCTCAGCGCCGAGCAGATCGTGTGGGAGTGCATCGCGCGGATCGCCAATCCCTACGACTGGGCCGACCAGGTGACAAAGGTACGTTCGGTCACCATCCCATCCCCACAGGCACTCAAGCCTGGTTACGACGCGCTGCTCATCGACGACACCATCGCTACCCGCACCGCCACGATCTCCGAGTGGCCGGGCACTTCGGTCGAGGAGCGGTGGTGGCTGCGCGTGCTCACCGGCCTTGGCACCTTGCCGTATGCAACCGTCACCACGGTCCACATCGGACTCGTCCCACCGGGCGATGCTCAGCCTCGGCTTGTGCGCCTAGGCCAGAACGCCAACCTGCGCCGAATCCTCGCAGCAGGACGTGGCAAGATCTACACGCCGAGCGAGGACGTGCAAGCGAGTGAGGTCGGCAACCTGCTCCGTGATGTCGTGCAAGGTGCGACGCTTGCCGACATCTCGGCTGGGGTGACGCTGATCGCACCGCGCACGATGCCCTCCGCCGACTTTGCCTCGGTGTGGCGAGAGGTGCGAGATGTCGCGGCGGCGCACGGCGTCCAGCTGGTAGTGCCTGGCGGTCAAGCGCTGGAAACCTGGCGCACGTACGCATTCCCGTTCGGTGAGGTGAGTTATGCCAGCTAAGCCGTTGCTCAACGCCCCGTTGCTCAACACGTTGCGCGACCGGCGCTACCGCGACACGAAAAGTGTGCTCGTCAGCTCACCGGCTGCCGGGATGTTCGCGCCGTTGTGTGGGGACAGCCAACTCAACGTTGGCATACCGCTCGGCCTTGGCATCCCGAACGGCGGCATCGTGCGCTTCGACCCCTTCGCTGCCTACGACGCCAAGATCGTCACATCACCAAACGTGCTGGTGATCGGCTCGATCGGTCGAGGCAAGTCGACCTTGGTGAAGCTGCTCCTGATGCGCGACGGATCGCGGCCACCGTTCATCGTGGATCCCAAAGGCGAGTACGTTCCACTCGCCACGGCGCTTGGTTGGGAGGTCGTTGACCCGGTTGACAAAGGCGGCATGGATCTCTATGGCGCATTGCCAGACGAGAACATCGAGAGCCTGGTGGAACGGCGCTTTCTGATCACAGAACCGCTGATCGCTTGGATCCGCAAGCGTCCTTTGGACGAGATCGAGCAAACGATCCTGCGAGGTGCGTTTCAGGCAACTGCCCTGAACCGTGACCTCACCATCGACGAAGTGATTGCCGTGTTGCAAAGCAACACCGGACACACGCAGCTGCCGTTGGCGAATCAAACCGAACTCTCGCTCAGGCTTGGCCTCTCACTCGCGGAAGTATCGGAGCGCCTCGGTAGTGCAATCCGACGCCCAAACCGAGTGTTCAACTGGAATCCGCTGGACTCGCCCGGTGTCGTGATCGACCTGTCAAGGTGGTTGCAAACCTCGGTTGAGGTACTGCCGATCATCATGCAGGTGACCATTGCTGCGTTGCAGCCTCGTTTGATGCGACCCAACGAGCAGGCGTACCTCGTGGTGGACGAGGCCTGGCTGCTGCTCTCCGACGAGTTCTCGACTCGGTGGCTTCAGCGCATGATGAAGCTTTCGCGCCAGTGGGGAGTTTCGGTGATTCTGGTTTCCCATCGAGCGAGCGAGCTTGGCAACCAGCGCGACGACGTTGCAGCGCGCATCGCTGGTCAGATCGTCAACGACGTAGGCGTGGTTGCGATCGCTGGCCTCACGAAGGACGCGGCCGCATCCCTTGACGGCCTCGGCATCTCCAAGCACGAGATCGCACTCGTTACCGACACGCGCCTGATGCAGCGTGGTGTCGTGCTGATGCACCTTGGAGATCGGTGGTCGATCATGCGAACGGTGCTCGGGAATACCGAACGCGAGCTCATCGACACCGACAGCGCCATGCGCCTGCACGCTGCGCAGACGTGAAAGAACCCGCAACGCATTGGCCAGACTTGACTCCTCCCACACCTGAAGTTGTGGGATTCGGGTGCGTTGTTCACGCACCTGCGGCTCCCGCTTGCGCGGAACCTTTCGCGGAACCGCCTCTCGCCTTGCGGCGAGGACTCGGGCCATTGACCCTGCCCGCGCTGTTCACCGTGCGTCCCACGGCATAGCCACCACCTACGAGGGCGATGGCACGATTGAGAATGTTCTGTGCGGCAACAGCATCGGCGTGCGCTCGGTATCCACAATGTACACACGCGAACGCCCTTCCGCACCCCGGCCTGCTGGCGGGATCGCGCACCCCACACGCAGGACAGGTCTGGCTTGTGCCCGCTGGTGGGACTGCCACCAAGGTCGAGCCGTATTTGGGGCACTTGTACTCGAGTTGACGACGCCGCTCGCCTGGAGCAACATCCAGTATCGCTCGGTTGAGCCCTGCCTTCTGCTGGATGTTGACGCCAGGGGACTCGACCGACCCCTGGCCGAGCGGGTCATCTGCTTCACCCGCAAGTCCTCGATCGCGACCAAGCCGTGGTTCTTGGCAAGGTCGGTCGTGAGCTTGTGGGTGAAGTCCAAGCGCCTCCTTGCTTGGCGAGCTTGGAGACGCGCGATCTCACGGATGGTGCGTCGCAGCCGGTTGGAGTACGCACCACCATTGTGTTTCTTGGCATACGCAAGCTGGCGGGCCTTGCGCCGTTCCAGGCCGTGCAACCTGCGCTCTTCGCCTGGCGTCAGGGTAGGAGGCATCATTCGAGGGGACTCTTCGCCTGACACGTAGGCAGCACACACCGCACCGAAGTCCACTCCTGCCTCTGGGCCGGGGTTCCTTGGCGCTCGGTGAGGCTTTGCCTTGATGGTGAAGCTCACGTACCACACGCTGCCGGTGTAGACGAAGGTAGCATTGCGAACATTGCCGTCCAGGGGGCGGCTTCGCCGGAAGCGCACCCACCCGAGCTTCGGCAGTCGGACTTCCGACCACTTGCGGTTGAGGTGACGTACCTTGATGGCCTGCCCAGGCAAGTGAAACCGCAGTATGGACGACCGCTTCTCGAACCGAGGGGGACCTGCGGGAAGGTCAGGGTTCCACCAGTTGCGGTACGCCTGGTCGAGGTCACGAAGTGCCTGCTGGAGCATCTGTGCTGGTGGGTCGTCCACCCAATCGAAAACCTTCCTGAGTTCGGTAAGCTCGAGGCATTGCTGGCTTGACCAGAGTGTTTTTTCGCAGAGCCGCCACGCAAGCTGACGCTGCTCAAGCCCAAGATTGTAGATCGCGCGGCGCGTATGGCCCCAGGACGTCATGCGCTCGTCCTGAATTTGGCTCGGGTACAACCGATACCTTCTGCCGATCATCGCGCCCACGACCGTAAGTATACTCGGGGTCGTGCCATCACGCAACGATATCCGTACTGGTCGACATTGCGTGTTCCTG
>Ga0080006_1256977_pt1 | contig 10768 bp, 13 predicted proteins | sample RS3BMetagenome_FD_69209 | JGI IMG/M metagenome (GOLD analysis project Ga0080006, IMG submission 69209) | Ferric oxide microbial mat and aquatic microbial communities from Rainbow Spring, Yellowstone National Park, USA - RS3B (SPADES... ... | reverse complement strand
ACTGCCGGCGCCCTACCCCGAAACGGCTGGCGCTTTTGCCCGAAACGGCCGGCGCTATTCATCCGAAACGGCTGCCGCCTTTCCACCGAACAAGCTGGCGCTTTTGCCCCGTGGCATACAGTTGCTGCTGGGCGGGCTCCATATGCATGTGCTGGTGCAGCCACGCCTTCGTCTCCATGAGGAATCGGTGCACGCTCTTCCTGGCCGGTATCCGCACCATGATCATCGATCCCCTGCTGGTGCCGCCAAGGTGGTGGCTGAATCCCAGGAAGTCAAAGGTCCCGGCCACGCCTTTCCCCTGCCGCCAGAACTTGCGGCCGAACGGGATCAGTCCCGTCTTCTCCGGGGACACCCCCAGGCCGAACTTGACCAGCCTCTCCGGTAGTGACTGAGCGAAGCGGTCCGCATCTTTCTCGTCCTCAAAGAGGACGAGAAAGTCGTCTGCGTAACGCACCATCTCTGCGGTTCCCCGCAGCCCTGGCCGGACCACCTTGTCGAACCAGAGGTCAAGAACGTAGTGCAGGTACACGTTGGCGAGGACGGGCGAAAGAGGGCCGCCCTGCGGCGTCCCCTCCTCCGGGTGCGTCACGGTACCGTTCTCGAAGATCCCCGCCTTGAGCCACTTGCGTACAAGACGGAGGATCCACGGGTCGCCGACCTTGATTTCCAGCATGCGCATGAGCCAGTCGTGATCCAGGTGGTTGAAGAAACCGCGGATGTCGGCCTCGTACACGTACTGGACCCGGCCGCCCATGACGACCTCGCGTACCCTGCGCAGGGCGTCGTGCGCGCTCCTATCCGGGCGAAAACCGAACGACGAGTCCCGGAAGATCGGCTCGTAGATGGCACTGAGCAGCCGAGCGACCGCCGCTTGGAGCAGGCGATCCTCTACAGCGGGTATGCCAAGCGGCCGAAGTTTGTCGGATCCCGCCTTCGGTATGTACACCCGGCGCACGGGTGGCGCGTCGTACGCCCTGCGCTTCATGCGTCCCACCAGGTCCGCCAGGTTGGCGTCCAGGTTGAGGTCGTACTCCGTCATGCTGACGCGGTCGATGCCTGCGGCTCCGTGCCGATTCATCTGTGAGAAGGTCTCCTTGAGGTACTCCACCGTCAGGTGATGGGCCAGGGCGGTGAACCGCTCGCGCGGCGCCCCCTTGGCCTTTCGGGCGATGCGCTCCAGTCCCGCGTACGTTCGTGTTTCGCCCTCTGAGTGGGGCGATCTGTGGGGCTGAACCACTGAAACCGTGGACGGCCTTCCCCATGTGCACGCCTCTCGCGCGCTCGGAGTACTGTGCCGTCCTCCGACTCCTCCCGGCGTGTTTGCCACCCTTCGGCCTGGCCTGTCGGGTGGGGCATACGCTCTCGCGGCGCCGGGAGGTCTCCCGTGTTCCGGCTGCACGACTTTCCGCCATGCCGCGATCTCCGACCCCGCCGAGGTCTCCGGCGCCCTCGCCATATCGGGCGCCTACTTTTGCCTTCCGGTGTTTGAAAGCCGTCGGCCCTCGGATGATCTGGTTACGAGGCTCAATCTCTTCGTCCTTGCGGACTACGGCCTGGTCGTCGCGCTGTCTACGCTTCACCACCAACCTCGCGGTTGCCGGCGCAAGACTCGCTTCCCTGTGGGTGGCTGGCCCTTGCAGGGGCAGGAATCGCACCTGCTTCGTGCAGTCAGCTTGTCACGGCGCACTCAAACCCCAGCCCGCCCGCAGCGCAGGTTCACGGCACCGTATGGCACCAGGGCAGTGCGGCCTGGGCCGAACTTGCGAAGCGGGCGTCCGGGGGTCAGGGCCTGCTGCCGCGGCGACTCGTTTCGGTCGACCCGTCACGGTTGCATGTGCTTGCCCTGACAGACCCCAGTGTGCGTAGCGCCCTTGAGGTAGACCTGCCCGACCTAACGGGCGACGACTATACGCTGCCTCAAACCATCGCGGCCTGGACACGGGAGCGCGGGTTCGACGGTATCGTCGCGCCCTCAGCAGTCGAGAGCGGCGCGGGCACTCTCGTCGTCTTCGGTGAGGCGGTCGGCAAACTCACGGTCGCGTCGGACGCGATCCGCCTGCCGCCCGTATAGATGGTCGTCGCTCAGGCTCTGGCCGAGGCGTGGCGGTTGGATGGCACCACGAGTACATTCCTACCGCCGATGCGCCGCAAGGCTTCCGTCTGACCTCGTTACGGGGACCGGCCACCTCATCGCGAACGAGCGTCGCCCCTTGGGCGCCCTGGTCTACGCCTCGATCGGCCGCTCCGTCAGCGCAGATACGAACTCGATCGTCCACGGCGGCTCCGCAAGCCGGACGAAGGCGAGAACCGCAGTCGCTCGGCTGCGTCTCGCCGCACCCTTGAGCCACCCGAGCTCGTGCCCGGAGGGCCACAGCGGCTCGTCCTCGTACCCGCACACGCGCAGGTACCAGGTCCCGGTCTGCATCTGCGCGACAAGGTCGACCGCCCGCGAGGTCGGTGCTCCCTCCACTCGCCAACCCCTCGCCGCTAGGTGCTCGGCGGTCCGCCGAACCGCCGCTCCGGCATTCCCGTGGGCACTTGGGTCACCCCGCCCACCAGGCTCAGTAGGCGCCCGCCCCGGGCCGACAGTGCCGAACAGGGCCGCCGCCTCGCGGGCGCAGCGCCCGCAGATCCTTCGTCCACGCAGCACCTACACACCCTCGAGGTTCCCGCACACGAAGCACCCTGGCCGATAGGCGCTGAGAATGACCGACTCGCCCTCGACGAAAATATCGAGAGGAGATCCGTCGGACAGGTCCAGTCTCGCGCGGATCTCGGCCGGGATGACCACCCGGCCCAGTTCATCGATCTGTCGGACGAATGCGCCGGTCACTGTGTCCACCTCTGGGGCGACTTCGTCCGGTCCAAACCCTGCCAGACACCGGCGGTCCCTCTCGTGCATACGCCGCAGGCGGCACGACGGTTGTGCAGGGCGGTTGTGGGCGCCGTCACCGAAGCGCAACTTGTGTTACGCCCTACCGTGACGAGCCGGCGGGTGGCGGCACCCGGCACCAATCGACTGACGCAGGGCTGGGCCTGCGCTACACTTTCGCTAACGGGGGTGTCACCTGTGGCAGCACCAGCGCTCGCGGTTAGCCTGGACACCGACGAACTCGCCGCGCTCTGTCAACGCCACGGGGTGAGAGAACTCTCCCTGTTCGGTTCCGTACTGCGTGAAGATTTCACGGCATCAAGCGATGTCGACGTCCTCGTGGAGTTCTCCCCTGGCAGCCCCGTGCGCAGCCTGTTTCAGTTCATCGAGTTTAAGCATGCCCTGGAAGACCGTGTCTTTCATCGCGACGTCGATCTCGTCGAGAAGCGGACCCTCAGCCGCTACATCGCCGCCGAGGTCCTCTCGACCCGGCGCGTCATCTATGTCGCACCACGATGACCGGGTATTCGTGGCGCACATGCGCGATGCGTGTGCCAAGATAGCACGTCTGTGCGACGGTTTCGATCAGGTGAAGTTTGAGGCCGACGACCGCACACCCGATGCGGTCATCCGCCAACTCGAGATCCTGGGTGAGGCCGCCGGCCGGGTCAGCGAGCCCTCCCGCCAGGCGAACCGCGCCGTGCCCTGGAGGACCTTGAGGGATCTGCGAAACGTTCTCATCCACGGTTACGACACCGTGGCCCTAGACCGGGTATGGGAGATCGCCGTCAAGGATGTGCCATCGCTCCTTCTTTCGCTCGAAGACATGCTGCGTTCGCTCTGAGGCACACGCGCGAGCCGACGCTGGCGCACACCACTTCGTCTGCCCGCCCGCGTGCTCGCTGGGCGTGGCGGTCGTGGGCCTCTTGGGGCCCACCAGGCGCGCCTCTGTCCGCTCCGTCTCAGGCCGCTGCGGTGGGTGAAGACGGTTGTCGTGGGAATCCTAGGTCGGCCCCAACGCTACTCCACGGAGGCCATGCCTTGACCAAAGAGATCGCCCTGCAACTGCTGACCGCCATGGCGGACGAGCTCGAGAGCCTTGAACAGCGAGAGGCGGCCAGGGGTTACCGGCGCGCCGCCGAGATCGTCGCCGACATCGAGATTCCGCGCGCTCGCCGGCGCCGGCTTCAGCGCCAGACCGTCGCGGCCCCCACGGACAGTACCTCGCCAGCAACAACCGGGCGGCTCGGTCCTGCGCGCAAGAGGACCTCGGTGGCCTAAGTCCGCGCCACACGGTGACCGGCGCCACCCGCACGAGTAACGCCGGCGAAGTTGGTCTTGCCCGGGATCGCCGCACCCGCAAAGGGGCTAGCCTCTACGGAGGTGGCCCCTTTTGCCTACCGTCGGCGCGCGCTCCAAGGCGACGGGCGACCGAATGGGGCTCGGCGTCGCCGGTTCGCATCCCCTCGCACGTCGTGGGCGGGGTTGTTGTGTGTTCGCCCGCCCCGAGTTTCCCGTATCGCCTGGTGCCCAGACTCGAAAGGACGTAGCCGCACGATGACCGAAGTGGCACGGCGCGTCGAATGGCGTCGAGGGGATACGCGTTAGCTCGCCCAACCTCCCCCACGATCCGCGCAGGCGCAACCCGGGCGTGGGTCGCGCCTTCTTTACGGCCTGCGCACGATCGTTAGGAGGAGAGGGCTCGCATGGCATCATCGGCCCGTCGGTGGAACATCGTGGCCACGTCGATCGGTGTCGCGATCGCGGCAGGTCTGTCCGCAGGTACGGCCTTCGCCGTGACGGCGGCGCGCAAGGCAGGTCCCACCACGACCATTCGCGCGTGTGTCGGGCCGGGTAACGTCCTTCTCCTGGTGTCCGCCGGGGAGTCCTGTGGACACGGTGAGAGTCTGGTCACCTGGAACGCGACCGGACCGAGGGGGCCGGCTGGCACCCGAGGGCTACGCGGGAAGATCGGTCCGCGGGGACCGGCCGGACCACGAGGGGCACCCGGCAAGGAGGGCGCCCGAGGGTCTGCGGGTCCCACGGGACCGGCCGGGTCACAAGGCCCACAAGGGGCCGTGGGCGCTACCGGCCCCTCTGGCTCAACAGGAGCGACGGGGCCGCAAGGGCCCGCGGGCGCCGTCGGTGCGATCGGCCCTGCGGGTCTGGCAGGCGCCCTCGGGCCGCAGGGCCCGGCCGGCGCCATGGGACCGCCGGGGCCGCAGGGGCCCCAAGGCGCAGACGGTCCCCCCGGCCCCTCCGGTGCCCAGGGCGCCACGGGCCCCGCAGGTCCGCGCGGAGCCACATGGCTGACCGGCACCGCCTCCCCGCTCGTGAGCCCTCCTTCCGGCGCGCAGGCCGGAGACCTATACCTCGATACCGCGACGACCGAGTACTACACGCTCAGTAGCGCCGGCACCTGGACCGAGATTGGCGCCCTGTCGGGCGGCGGTGGCACGCTGGGAGTGGGCGATCCGACGAGTAGCGCTAAGCCCCAGATGTTCACCGCCAGCGGCAGTTACACGGTGCCGAGCGGATACACGTGGGTGGAGGTATACGCGTGGGGCGCCGGTGGCGGCGGTGGCGGGGGCCTCAGCAACTTCGTGGTATGGCCCGGCGGAGGCGGGGGCGGCGGTGCGACGGTCACCGCCTTGCTCCCGACATCGGCGTGCACGGTCCTTGCGGTAACGGTCGGCTCGCCGGGGTCGGGGGGCAGCGATTACGGCGGACTTGGTACCCCTGGGGGAGCGTCATCGGTGAGCTGCGGGGCAGACGCGGCCACGGCCGGCGGTGGCCAGGGGGGCGGCGTAGGCGGCGACAGCTACCTCGCGGGCGCTGGCGGCATGGCAACGCTCACAGGGGCAACCATTGGTGTGGCAGCGAAGGCCGGTTACGCCGGAAGCGCCGGTCTCAGCGCCCCCGGCACTGGGGGAAGCAGCGCCGGACTTGGCTCCTATGGAGATGGCGGTGGCGGAGGAACGGATGCCACGGACGCGCCCACCGCAGGCGCTTCGGGCGGTCCGGGTCTCGTGATCGTCGTGCCGTTCATGTAACCGCGCTCGGCCAGGCGCCCGCTTCACTCGCGTGCCCACACCAACATCGGCGACACGGACGACACGTTGAAGGCCGCCGAACCATGTCCGCGCGCTGCACGACACTGTCCCTTAGGCTCGTCGTCGCACCGATACGGACGGAACCCGTACCGCTTGAGGGGCGTAGCGGCTCCGACGACGGCCCGGTGCGGGCTGGACACGAGGTGGTGCATGGCCCGCTGATCGTCCCGCACATGTAACCTCGACACTGCTGTCATTGGATGGTTTACCGCCGTACACTCCGACCACTTTGAGCACATTCCTCCGGCTGGCCGGCCACGCTAAGCGTCGACAAGAATCGCCGCGAAGAGCGACTAAAGTCCGCCACGCCGTCGTGAGAGGGCAAGGGCGCACGGCTGGCGAAAGCAAATGACGTCCGAAAGGCGCATTCAGTACCCTCGGGGGCTATCTTGTTGACCAAGGACCAGGTGCGGCAGATCCTCAACGCCGTCGCCGATGAACTCGACGCTACGGACAACGCGGATACCGCGCGCGCTTATCGCAGAGCCGCGGAACTCGTCAACACCATCGAGGAGGCACCGACAAAGCGTCGTCGGCGCCGCGCGACGGCCACCCCGGCAGCGGCGACCGCCACCCGCAGGGGCCCGGGCCGGCCCCGTCGAGCGAGTCCGACTCCAGCCCAGTAGCACGCCACCGTCCCGCTCGCCCACTGAAGACGAGAAGCCGGCGCGCCACAACGGCCGCCGGCTTCTCCGTTCATGCACCTACGGCCGCCCGGTCCCCGCCCTCTTCGTCAGCGTGGTCCGGAGGTCGCGTTCGCCGCCCACAGCACAGCATCGGCATGGCGATGAGGTCGAACGCGGCGACGACGCCGAGGAAGACCTTCTCGCCGCGGCTGAGTCCGAACACCTGCAGCCCTCCCCCCACAACGACGAAGGACTGCCACAACGGCAGCCCCTGTTCGCCCTTCCGGCGCCTACTCGAACGGGTTGAGGTTCACTTCACCCCAAGGGAAGACCTCGTGCGCCGGCCGGGCCGGCTCGGGACCCTGGCACACCTTGACCCCGAAGAACGCGAGGTCGCCGAACTCCTCCTCGTCGGCCACCTCCCATGGAACAGGCGTCCACCGCCAGGACCACACACGTGCGAGGACGCGAGCTGTCTCGGCTGGGCTAGGCCGCTGGTCGCGCCGTACGCGCACGAAGACGGTGCGCACGCGCTCTGCGTCGGGTAGCGCATCGAGGTCGTCCGCGTAGTCGACGATCCACGGTACGTCGTACATCTCCTCGAGGAGTACGTCGCGCACCGCCGGCGACAGCGCCTTCGGGTCAGGAACAACGAAGAGGATGTCGCCGGTAGCCGGAAGCCGGATCGTGTAGGGCGGTGGCGTCGCGGCGTCCACCTCGAACGCGATCGGCACCTTGACCTTCATCTCGGCGGCCCGGAACGCGAGCGCGCCCTTCAGGAGCCAGTCCCAGCGCGCCGCCCCTGTGAGCTTGTCGATCGGCTCCAAGACGCCGAAGATCGTGTCCCCTCCCGTGATGCGGTGGGCCGCGCTCCACATGAACCCATGCCGATCTCCCTGCCCCGTCAGCCCCAACTCGCCTTCTGCCACGCTCCATCAGCCTTCCTGCAAGTGCGGATCAAATCTTGTCCTTGGGTCCAAGCGCGGGCCCTCCCGCCACGGCAATCGCCTGTCGCGTCTGCCACCGCAACCCCCTGAGGTGGCCGGGCAGGTGGCTCTCAGCTTCAGGCGTCAGCGGGAGGATGACGGCCACGCCTATCGTCCCGTGCGGCCGAGCCCTGCGGACGACCTGGGTCTTGAGGTGGATCAGGTCGTCGTGATTCACCGTCCGCAAGACGGCGGCCGACCCAACCGGCGCGTCCACACCCCGCAGAAGACACCCGGTCATGGACAGGTCGAGCACTCGCACCTCGATGTGCTGGTCCCCAGCCAGAACCAGTCCGGACAGCCGTGTAGGCCATCGCGAACGCACCCGGCGCTCGGCGGGGCCCGGCTTCCCCACGAATCCCCCTCCCGACGTGCGGACGTTTCGCTCCAGGCGGCGCTTCACACCGGTTCAACGACCCACAAGCAACTGTGAGCCGACCCGCGTGGTGCCGGTCGGCTCACACTCCTTGCGACCAACGAAACGCCTTCCCATCCCGCTTACCGCGCCGTTCCTACCGCCTTTCTCCCGGGCCGGCCCAGCGGTACTGTTGCCCGCACAGGCAAACCCGCCACTTCGCCCGGTTCTTGGTCAATAAGAGGGGTGCCTTGTCGACCCGCTTCGCCAGCGCGGTCGGGTGATGCCTCCTTGGGCGTTGTCCGCCGATGCGGACAGCGCGCTCCGAGTGCGAGGGCACCGCACGCGTGCCGGGCGCGACGAGTCGCAACCACACCCTGCCCTGGGCGGGCTGGCTGTCCGGCTGCCCGGTTCCCCGCATCGTTGGCGTACGCCCGGGCCAGTTGACCGACTCACCCAATCGGCGGGTGGGCTCGACCTCGCTTGGTCGAGGAAGCGTGTTTACCGTAGCGCTTCCGCTCGCTCCCGCCTCCCGCGCGGGGGCGCTACACCCGACGTCGCTCCCGCCGAACTGGAATGGGGCGATCGTCGCCGCGTGCTCGTCGTCGACGACAACGAGCACGCGGCCGACATCCTAAGGGACCTGCTCAGGCTTCAGGGTTACGACGTGCGTACCGCGTACGATGGCCTCAACGCGGTGACGCAGGTACAGGCGTTCCAGCCCGCTGTGACGATCATCGACCTGCTCATGCCCAGGCTCGACGGGTTCGCGGCCGCCGAGGCACTCCACGCGCTGCCGACCGGGGACGCACCCCTTCTCATCGCCCTTACGGGCTGGAACCAGGAGGAAGACCGACGGCGGGCGCGACGGTCCCGACTTGACCACTACTATGTCAAGCCGCTCGACGTGGCGGTCCTCCACCGTCTACTGGCGTCATCTCGACCGAACTGAGACGACATGCCTGTGGCCCGGTTTGCGTAGGGGCAAGGACACACCCCGAGGACCGCGCTCGCGAGCGCCTCCCCGGCCCGCACGAACGCGTCTGTCGCCACATACCCGCCCGCGCTCTGCCACGGCAGAACGCACACCGGCGCAAGGCCGGTCTCGTCCTCCCACGCAATGCCCGCATAGGGACCGGGGCGGCTGTGGTTCACGACGAGTAGCGCCCTGGCGTACGGCATGCGGATCTCCTCGAACAGCCGCCGATACCGCGCCATCTGCCGGGCCGAGTCGGTCCCATCCTCGATCGACCCGTCGCTGTACACGCGTAGGGTCGCCCCCCGCACTGGCGCCACCTGGTCGCCGTGCCCCCGACCGTCTGGGTCTGTATGGCGGCTGAGTGTGGGTCGATGAAGGCGGCCGGGGTGCTCTTCGACGGTCCGCCGCTCCACGATCCTGCTCATCACCGCGCCCCGAAGGGGTCGATGCGTAACCAGTGTATGGTGGTTGACTAGTGTACCAGGCCCCGGTACGCTCTAGCATGAAACTGGCAAAGTCGCACTCGGATGGTACGGGGGGCACGCACGCGTGGGAGCGGAACGTGTGGCGACGCTACTTCGGGTCATGGACCAGGCCTGGGCGGTCGAAGTGTGGCATCCGCCGCTATCGCTCGCGATCGAGGGCCTGCCGGCCGAGCAGGCGGCATGGCGCCCGAACGGGCGCGCCCTCACGGCGTGGCAGTTTGTGAACCACGTCGCCTTCTGGAAGGAGGCGGCGCTACGACGTCTCACAGGAGTCCCCCGAACGGCCGCAGAGGACGACAACGTGGCGACCTTCGGCGCCCCGGGCGATGGTCGCGACGCGGCGGCGTGGGCGCAGGCGCTCGACCGGCTCCACACTGCCCACGCGCAGCTCAGGGCAGCCGTTGTGGACCTGACGGACGCGGACCTCGCAGACCCCAGCCGCGAGCGCCTGCTGTACGCAGCCGCAAGCCACGACGCCTACCACGGGGCCGAGATCGTGCAGCTTCGCAAGCTCCAAGGCGCGTGGCCGGAGAGTCGCTAGACGCATCGGATGGCCGCCCGTCCGGTGGGTGGGCATGAAGGCCTCGGTACACCACCGTGGACTTCGTACGTCGGAGCGGAGGTTGAAGGGCATGACGACGTTTCCCATTCTCGAGACGCTCCGGGCGCAGGGACCGCACCCGGACCACCGCGACAACCTCATGCTGTTCGGACGTCTCGTCGGCGCATGGGATCTCGAGGTGCGCTTCTTCGATGACCGCGGCGCGGTCGTGTTCAGCGGGCCGGGCGAATGGACGTTCGCCTGGGTTCTGGACGGGCGCGCGGTCCAGGACGTCATCGTGTACGGCGACCCGAACGACGCCGGCAACACCGCGCCGGGAAGACGGCGCACCGGCACGACGCTCCGCCGCTACAACCCGGGCCGGGGGGACTGGACCTCGGTGTGGGTGGGCGCAACCAGCGGCGATGTCGCCGTCTTCCGGGCGACGCCAGACGGGGACGGCATCCGCCTGGACCTCACGGAAGAGGACGGCACGCTCGTGCGTTGGCGCTTCGTGGAGATGCGCTCTGACGCCTTCCGCTGGCTGGGCGAGATCTCTACGGACGGCGGCCGCACGTGGGCGCTCGACCAGGAAATGATGGCGCGACGCCGCCTGTAGACCTATGGGTCGGCACCCATAGCCGAAAGTGCCCCCCGGTGCGCCGGCCCTGGTTGGCAACCGCCCTGCCCTAAGGACGCACGAGATTACAAAGTCGTTCTATCCGTGGGTGGCGGTCGGGTGGATCACATAGTTCCAGTCGCCATGAAAGTCCTCGCGCTCGATGTGGACCTGCTCGAGATCGGCGTCCGA
>Ga0080006_1080602_pt1 | contig 10770 bp, 12 predicted proteins | sample RS3BMetagenome_FD_69209 | JGI IMG/M metagenome (GOLD analysis project Ga0080006, IMG submission 69209) | Ferric oxide microbial mat and aquatic microbial communities from Rainbow Spring, Yellowstone National Park, USA - RS3B (SPADES... ... | reverse complement strand
TGAAAATGCAGGTATGTCTGTACTGTCTATTGCAAATAACCTTGCCTGTTTGGCCTTTGTCTTCTGATACGCAAACAACTCAAAAAGTTCTCTGATAATTTGTGCCGACTCTTTCCTTACTTTAGAAAATATTGTGAAATTGAAATGCTGTTTGTAATTTAGGATTTTGCCGATATCGTTTTCGGATAGGAATACTGCAAGTTCTCTATCTGTAAGTTGCATCATCTGCTTTATTGCCAATGCAACAAGGTGTTTGGCATACTTCCTTGTATGCCCATGCCTAATCGATACTTCCCTTGCATACGCAAGGACCTCAACTATTTTATTTTTACTGGTCGCCATTATATTCATTGAATCACTTTTCCCTACTCTATGCAGGGGTTTGTCGTCGAAAGAGAGAAAGTAACCCATGCCGTAGGGATTGAATTTACATTTGAAAATAAAGTATTTAAAAATTCAACAAGCTATCTGCAAGAGACTGCTTTTAGCATGATATGCGAGGCGACAGAGAGGGCACTTCTACTTACAAAAAGCAGAGAGCTTTGCGTTTGTGGCGGTGTTGCACAAAGTACTAGGCTTAAGGAGATGCTATGTAATATAGCCAAAGAGCATAATGTGAAGTTTGGCTTTGCACCAAATGAGTTCAACGGAGATAATGGAGCTATGATTGCATATGTTGCTGAAAGGCTTATTAAGAGTGGTTATACTAGCAAGATAGAAGAATGTGGCATAGAGCAAAGGTATAGGATTGAAAAAGCGGTGGTTCCTTGAAGCTAATGAGCGAGGGGGCAGAGGCAAAAATATACATGCAAGAAGTATTTGGCGAGCGATTAGTGGTAAAAGAGAGGATTAAAAAAGAGTATAGAGAGGCAAGCTTAGATGAAAAGCTTAGGCTCGCAAGAACTAGGAATGAAGCCAGGATCCTCTATAGGGCGTTTGAGGCTGGGGTTAAAACACCAAGGCTTATTGGCGTTGGAAAGTTCTCAATTTATATGAGCTATCTTGAAGGAAAACTACTGCGTGACGTAAAGAAGAGCCCATACCTATTAAGGCAAGCAGGCCTTCTTCTTGCTAAGATGCATAACGCTGATATTGTACATGGTGATTTTACCCCTGCAAACATAATCGTAAGCAAAAATAGTGTTTATGTGATAGATTTTGGATTAGCAGAGATAAGCAAAAGTATAGAAGAAAAGGCGATAGACTTGCTTTTGATGAAGCGCTCTCTAAACGAGAAGCAATATAAAGTGCTCGCATATTCCTACGCTAAAGCTTATACAGGATCGAGCGATGTTTTCAGAAAGCTTGTCGAAATAGAGAGGCGTGGCAGATACCAGATAAGAACCCTTGTCTAGTTCTTCTCTAATTTTGAAAGCTCTTCTATAAAGCTCCTGCCGAATTTTGTGCTAAGAAGCTTCTTACCCTCTTCTACACCCACCCACTTATACGATGCATGCTCATCACTAAGCCTAAACTCTCTTTTGTTATTCTTGAGCCTGCATATGAAGGTAACAAGTAAAAGTGGCACCCTTATACCATGAGAAATTCTTATCTTAGATATCGATGCATCAAATATTCTTACGATTTGAAGATCATCGCCTCTTATTCCTAATTCTTCCTCTACCTCCCTGCACAAGGTTTCTTCTACACTTTCTCTCCATTCCATCTTGCCTCCAGGCAAATCCCAGAAGACCTTACGTCTTTTTGTTGAGGAGAGCTCAGAAGGGCCAGAGCTTAGAGCGAGCATCTTTCCTTTATCTAAGATTAGCGCTTTTATTCCTAAGAAAAAAAGCCATTTTCTTTGCTTGAATAACTCTTCCGCTTTCAAAAAACCACCTAGAGCTTGCCGACCCTTCTCTTCTGCGCTCTCTTTAATCTTCTTCTTTTCTTCTTTACCCACTTCCAGCGCATTCTTCCTTTCTTTTTCCATTTTCTAGGTATACTCCCCATTAAAACACCATACAAATTATCGCAAGAATATTTAGCATATAAGATTTTTATATGTTGATAGCCAAATCTATTTGGTGCTTATATGCATAAGGGAGCCATAGCCTATTTAGTGATAGGCATTTTCCTTATAGTAATATTCCTGATCTGGTACTTGCGCATAGGATATGGCAAGCACATAACAACAATCACTACAATAACATCAATAACATCAACACCCTCATCCTTGACTACCACCATTATTAATAAAAATTTAACTAGCACAACAACGATACCTCCTCTTGGTAGCTGCTTATCGCCAAATAAGACATTGGCCTTGGAAAACGGTAATTTCTCTACAGGCACATATGAAGGTTGGAATTTAACAGGCTATGGTTTCGGAAGTGCACCACTAAATATTACATGGGCCAACAACAATTCATGCTATTATAATACAACATGGATGGGCTACAATGGTAATTTCTTTGCGACAACGTATCATTGCGGCCTTGTCTTACAGACAGGAAATCTTACTTCAAAGCCGTTTAAGGTAGTGTTGCCTTATCTTAACTTCAAAATAATCTCACCTTATAACACACAGCTATATCTTGAGATAATAAAAGACGGCAAGCCTGTAATAATAACACATTACAATACCTACAATGCGCCAGGTAATCTTTATACAACAAGTCAATTCGAAAACGCAAGCATACCTATTGCAATGTTCATGTGCCAGAACGTAAGCGTTAGAGTAGTTGCAAATGTGGTTGGCACTGTTGTAAATAGGCTTGACTATATCGCTGTGGGCGACTTTTATCAGAGCGCTGTTCCAATACAAACACCTGGCATCGTTGTAAACCAGCAGATAGTAGGCTGATGCGGTGGTTCTTAAGTTATATAACACACTTGGACGCAAACTACAGCCTTTCAGAAGCATAAAGAAAGGAAGTGTTGGGCTTTATACATGCGGCCCTACAGTATACTGGTTTGCACACATAGGTAATATGCGAACGTATATACAGGAAGATATTTTGAAGAGGACACTGCTCCACAACGGCTACAAGGTAAAGCATGTGATGAATATAACAGACGTCGGACATCTTGTTGGAGATTCAAATATAGGTGAGGATAAAATAAAGCTAGAAGCAAGAAAGGAGCATAAGAGCGCATATGAAGTGGCAAGATTTTACGAAGATGCTTTTGTGAAAGATATAAAGAGGCTTAATATAATAATGCCAGATGTTATGCCAAGAGCAACAGAACACATAAATGAGATGCTTACTCTTATAAAAAAGCTTGACGAGAAGGGCTACTTATACAAGGTCTCTACAGGTATTTACTATAATACCTCTAAATTTAAAGATTACGGCAAGCTTACAAGCATGAGCTTTGATGAACTTAACAGGTACCTTAAGGCTGGTGCAAGGGTTGAGAGGGCTGCAGGCATAAAGAATATAACAGACTTTGCGGTGTGGCGCTTTGCAAAAGGCGATGAGAAAGAGATGGTATGGAATTCTGAATGGGGACGCGGCTTTCCAGGCTGGCATATCGAGTGCAGTGCAATGAGTATGAAGTATCTTGGTGAGCATTTCGACATTCATTGTGGTGGTATAGATCATATACCAACACACCACACAAACGAGATAGCTCAGTCAGAAGCAGCAACCGGCAAGAAGTTTGTAAATTATTGGATACATGTTTCTTTCCTAACAGTAGACAATATGAAGATGGCAAAGTCGCTTGGAAACATATACACAGTGCAAGACATAATAGACAAAGGTTACTCACCACTATCACTAAGATTTTTCCTGCTATCTAGCCACTACAGAAGCCAGCAAAACTTCACCTTTGAAGCTCTTGAAAATACAGATAATACGCTCAAGAGCATTTATAATTTCATAAGGGAGATGAATGCGGTGAAGGAGGAGAAGGAGTTTGGTAGAGATGTTGAAAAGGATCTGGAGAAATTCCACACGCAGTTCTTTGAAGAGCTAAACAATGATTTAAACACACCAAATGCGCTTAAAGAAATGCATGCACTTATAAGCTATGAAAACAAAAGGCTAAGTGAGGGAAAGGTTGGAGCAAGAGAGGCAAAGAAGGTTGTCGAGATAATGCTTGATTTTGATACAATACTTGGCCTTGAGTTCAAAAAGGAGCTAGAGGAGAAGAAGCTACCAGATGAAGCGAAGAAGCTTATAGAAGAGCGAGAAAGAGCTAGAAAAGAAAAAGATTTTGATAAGGCAGATCGTATAAGAAAGGAGATAGAGGAAAAGTACAATATAATAATAGAAGATACAAAGACAGGCGTTAAGTGGCATTATAAGTAGCTATGCTAATGCTCTGTCTTGTTCTCATAAGTTGGTGCGTTTGTGTCTTGCTCATCATATGTATAATCGCCTGATTTGCTTTCTTCCTGCATGTTATCCTTATCTAAGGCTCTCTTGCCGCCTCTCTTTTTCTGCTTCTCTATTTTGGCATTTACAAAAAGCGTGTCAATATCATCTATATTCTGTGAATCAATCCACGATTTTATATAGGTAGCAATGTTCCTCAGCGGCTTTGAATACCTATCTGTAAATGAATAAGCATTGTTCTCATGCTTCAATATACCAACATTAACACCAAAGTCAAGATATCGCTTCCATGTAGCAAGTGGCAATTCTTTGCCACAATCCTTAAGCCTGAGCTCGCCGTGCTTCTTTACTTCAATAAGCGCTTTAGCAAACCTATATGCCTTTGTCTCATTTTCAAAATATATCTTGGCAAGCTCCCTAACATTAGGGTTCTTTAGCTTTTCCTTTAGGGGCGCATCTTCAAACTCCCAGTATTTTATCATCTAAATCAATACTATATGCAATATAAATTATAAAAACACTTTCGATTTTTAACCCTGCTCGCTGGAAATCCCCTTTCATAAGATAGGGCACGAAAGCGAGCAACAGTTATAAATATAAAACAAGCATGATAAAAATATTATGTTGGTTGACCAACATGCTTATAGAAAAGAATGAAAGGATAAGGAATAAATGAAGGAACTGATTCTATGGATAAGCTTAAGATCGCTTTCTATACCGATACATACCTGCCTGCTGTTGACGGCGTGGTAACATCTATGCTTGGCTTTAAGAAAGAGCTTGAGAGGAGAGGGCATGAGGTGTATATTTTTGCAAGTGGTGATACTAAATCTAAAAAAATATATTCAAATAGCCATGTGCACATAGTCTCTGGAATAAGCTTCAAACCATACCCTCAATATAAGCTTGCCTTCTTCCCATATCATACTGTATTGAAGCTACAAAAGGAGGGGATAGACATAATGCATGCCCAAACGCCGTTCTTTATGGGTTTCACAGCTCTTACAATAGCGAGGGTGATGAAGCTACCTATAGTTGGTTCTTTCCACACATTTATAAACAATAGAAAGATCCTTGACGAGTATTATCCTAAAAACAAGCTTCTCAAGAAGTTTACAGGCAAGTACTTATGGAAGTATACAAAATTCTTTTATAGAAGATGCGATATCACAACAGCCCCTTCAAATACAGTAAAAGAAATATTGGAAAGAAACAAAATACCAAACGTCGTCGTTGTGCCTAACGGAGTGGACATAACTAAATTCAACACAAAGGTAGAGGGTGGGGCTATAAAGAAGAAATATAATCTTAAGGAGCACGTTGTTCTTTATGTAGGAAGAATAAGTAAGGAGAAGATGATAGAGGTTATGCTTAAGGCGGCGAAACTTCTCTCAAAAAAGAGAAACGATATATCATATCTTATTGTTGGGCATGGCCCTGCGATGGATCATTACAAAACGCTTGCTGTAAGGCTAGGCATTGCAGATAAGGTAAGATTCGTGGGTTTTGTGTCTGATCAAGAGCTGCCAAGCTATTATGCTGCTTCTGATATGCTTTGCATGCCCTCTACATTTGAGACACAGGGAGTTGTAGCGATAGAAGCAATGGCCTGTGGCAAACCTGTCGTTGGTGCAAACTTCCTTGCATTGAAGGAGATAATTAAGAATGGTAAAACAGGAGAAAAGTTCAAACCAAACGACTACCAAGCATGCGCAAGAAAAATAGAAAAGGTTTTAAATAATTCTGAAGCATATAAGAGAAATACTGTTGCTTTGGCTAAGGAGTTTTCTATACCTAATGCAACAGATAAGTTATTGGATGTTTATAATAAACTTTTAGAAAAGGCGATTTACTGAAAAGTGACGAAGTTAATGCCAGTAATGGAGAGGCGAATAACCTGAACACAGCCCAGCACGGAAATAAAGCTCAGCCAAACGTAGGCGGTGTTGAGAATGTAAGGAAAGAAGAACCAAAAGATCCTAGAATAGAAGAGCTTAAAAAGAATATAGAGGAAGAGAAGAAGAAAAGATTCGGCATAATAGACGAGCTAAAGAAGCTTAGGAAGAGAATCGGTTTTAAGAAGGCTGAACAATTTGCAATACTAAAGCTGCTCGAGAATAATAAGGAAGAAAAGAAGATAGGCTACCTGCTTAGACTAAAGGAAAAGCTTGAGTTTAAGATATCTACAGAGGCTTCCACTCTTGAGGCCGAGAAGGAGCTAATAAGGCGCATAAACGAAGTGAATGAAGAGCTCGACAGGGCTATAAAGAGCAAAAGGTTAAAAAGGCGTGCAGAGCTTTTGAGCTCAGATATAGAACAGCTTAATAAAGAAATAGAAGGAAAGGAAAAGCTAGTTAAGGAATCAGAGAAGAGGCTCGACGATTTGTATGATAATTTAAGAACCCTCCTTGGCAAGAAGAAGCAAAAGCCTAAGGAAAGAAGAAATCCTCCTAAACAGCAGGAGATTAGCCTGGCAGATATTGCAATAATAAAAGATAAAAAGAACAAGAACGGTAAGTCTAACGCTAATGAGACTGAGGATATAGAAAGCAATTGACTTACAATCGATAAATACATTTAAGGTGTTTTTTTGAAAATCAAATTTTTTGGTGCTGCGCGTGAGGTCGGGCGCAGCTGCATACTTGTAGAAAGCTCAAATACGAAAATCCTTCTTGATTGTGGCGTTAAGCTCGGTGAGAAGGAAGAATACCCTATAATAAAAGATGATGAATTAAATGATGTTGACGCAATAATAGTAACACATGCACATCTTGATCATGTTGGTTACCTTCCACATATATTCTCAACCGGTTGGAAGGGTTTTGTATACGCTACTAAACCAACATTCGAGCTTTCTAATGTTCTTATAAGCGATTATCTAAGAATATCTAACCCAAGCAACATAACAAAAGAAGGTTTAGCGAGAATGCAGAAAAGCTTTAAGCTTGTAGAATATCATAAAGAGTTTCATATAAGCGATTTAAAGCTAAGACTTATTCCAGCGGGCCATATCTTAGGGAGCGGGCTCATAGAGGTAAGTGGAGAGGGCAAAAAGCTTTTGTATACTGGGGATATAAACCTGAGGAAGACAAGGCTTCTCGATGCAGCGCATGTTGAACACTTGCATGCGGATATTTTGCTAACAGAGAGCACATACGGTGGCGATAATGATATATTTCCATCGGAGAGGGAACAGCTTGGCAACATGTTAAAGAGCATAAAGGAAACAATACAGAAAGGCGGGAAGATAATAATACCAAGCTTCGCCGTAGGCAGAGCACAGGAGGTTCTTTTCATACTTGATGATTACGTAAGATCCGGCCTTTTGCCGAAGGTGCCTATATATGTAGATGGTATGATCAACAAGGCAATGCGCATACATAGGCACAATGTAATTTACTGCAGGGAAGAGATCCAAAAAAGAATCTTGATGAGTGAGGACGATCCTTTCAAGAGCAAAAACTTCCACATAATCGATGCAAAGGGCAGCAGAAGCAGAGCGATACATGAGGATGAAGCAGGAATTATAGTTACAACTAGCGGTATGATGACAGGCGGACCTGTAATGAAGTATGTAGAAAAACTAGCAGGCAACGAGTTAAACAAGCTCATCCTTGTCGGCTACCAAGCAAAGGGCACGCCAGGAAGAAAGCTTAGCGATGGTGCAAAGGAGCTCGAGATAAATGGAAGAAAGGTAAGCATTAAAATGGCCGTAGAGCTTTACCATCTTTCTGCCCATGCTGATAGGCCACAGCTCCAAAAGCTTGTAAGTGGTTTAGAAGGCTTAAAGAAGATCTTCATTATTCACGGTGAAGAGAAGAAGGGCGAGGAGTTTGCCGGTTACCTTTCAAACAGATACGAAGCACATCTTCCAAAGCTTGGCGAAGAATACATCGTGTAATCGCTTTGATAGCAGGCTAGATAAGTTTTTTATATATTTGTCTTCATAATATCTTAAAGCTCAGGCTTGTTTTCCCGCAAGCACTGCAGTTTTGCAGGAGGGATTTTATGCTAGAAGATAAATTTGATCAGTTCTCAAAGTTCCTAGCTGAGGAGAAGGGTAAAAGAAAGTTTAAGCAGAGCATAGAGCTTGCAATAAATTTTAAGGGTATAGATTTCTCAAAGCAGGATAACAGACTCAACATGGAAATAATATTGCCTTACAGCAAGGGCAAGGTTGGAAAAGCGGCAATCTTAGCAACTGATAGAAATCTTATCTCAAAGGCCCAGCAGCTAGGCGTTGAGGTAATAGACGGAACAAAGATAGATTCAATAGCAAACGATAAGGAAAAGCTTAACTCTTTGCTTAACTACGAGCTTTTTGCCCAGCCGAACCTCATGCCGGAGATAGCTAAGAAGCTTGGTCAGTTCTTGGGGCCTAGAAATAAAATGCCAAAGCCTTTATTTAATCCAAGCGATCTTGAAAAGTTTGTTTCGAACATATCAAAAAGGATAGTAATAAAAAGCAAAGGCAGGTTCCTGCCCACTGTTCACACAGTTGTTGGTAGCGAGGATATGAAGCCTGAGGAGATATTTGAAAACATAAAAGAGGTAATAAACAATATTTCAAAGAAGGTTGGACAAACGCATATTAAATCAATATTTGTTAAGTTAAGCATGAGCAGGCCCCTCAAGTTATTGTAGTGATCTTTATGCCTATGCTAAAGAAAGATAAGATAGAGCTTGTAAACAAGCTAAGAGAAGAGGTTAAGCATTACAAGACAGTGGGAGTTATGCCCATAAATGCAATCCCAGATAGGCTTTTGCAAAAGGCTAGGAATTCTTTAAGAAATGATACAAAAATTGTATTTGCAAGAAAGAATCTTCTACTTAGAACAATTGAATCCGATCCAAATCTTTCAAAGCTTTCTCAATTTATCGACAAGAATAGTGTGCTTATTTTGTCTAATAAGGACCCTATAGAGCTTTATAATGAGTTGAAGTCAAATAAACTAAAACTTGCCGCAAAGCCGAACCAGATTGCACCAAGCGATATAGTGATAGAAGCCGGCGATACAAGTATACCTCCAGGTCAAGGGGTAACAGATCTTAAGGCAGCAGGCATAGACGTGCAGATACAAAAAGGTAAAGTGGTAATAGCAAAGAGCAAAGTCCTTGTGCCAAAGGGCGGGAAGATAACACTCGCGGTTTCAAAGGCACTAAGAATGCTCGACATATTTCCATTCGAAGTTGCGCCAGAGCTTGCGGGGGCTGTTTACAATAATATATTATTTACAAAAGAGGTATTCAGCATAACAAGGGAAAGCGTAGTGAATGATATAGCAATTGCATTCAAGAGAGCATACAGCCTTACTATAGAAGCAGGCTATGTAACAGAATACAATGTAGAAGCATTGATAAGAAAGGCATATCTTTCAGCATTTGGCTTAGGCTTGGCTACAAATATATACGAGCCTGAGATCGTAGAGAAGCTTCTCGCAAAAGCTGTTGCAGAAGCTCTAAATATCAAGCTGAGCGCTAATATTGAATAATATTTTATGAGGTGGAAAGAGATGGAATACATATATGCTGCACTTTTGCTTGACGCAGCTGGAAAAGAGATAAACGAGAAAGATATCATGAAGGTAGTTGAAGCCGCAGGGTTTCAGCCAGACGAAGCAAAGGCAAAGGCTGTGGTAGCATCGCTAAAAGGTGTGAATATAAAGGAAGTGATTAAGAACGTACAGAATGTACAGACAATGCAAGCGACAGCTCCTCAGCAGGAAGCAAAGAAGGAGGAGAAGAAGGAGGAGAAGGAGGAAAAGAAGAGTGAAGAAGAGGCAGCTGGCGGTCTAGCTAGCCTGTTTGGCTGACCATAATGCAAAACTATGAGGAGATTGCAGATTATGCAATCTCCCTTGGTTTAAAGAAAGGCTTTGATTTTGTAGAAGCATATATAGAGCTTAGAGAAGGTGCTTCTTACTCTATGGAGCAAGGAAAGCCGAGCGGCTTAGCGATCTTTAAGAGCTCTGGCATAAGAATAAGGCTTATAAGCAATGGTAGCTTATTAACTTTTTCTACAAACAAGCTCGATAAAAAAGCGGTTGAAGATGCTTTTAGGTTCAAGCCCTTCAATGGAAATAAGGTATATCTTTCTAAGGAGAAGGTAGAGAAGGTAGATTATAAAGTAAGTGAAAAGATAAAGATAGAGGATTCATATACATATTTGCCAAAAGATCTAGAAGAGCTTGACAATTTTGTAAAAAAGGAAGATGTGAACTTTAGATCATTATATGTGAGCACGGGAAGGTCAAAAACATATTTGGTAAACTCAGAAGGTACAAGGATAAGAAGTAGCTTGCCCGGAGTAAGCGGATTTTTTAGTATAATAGTCGGCAAAGGAAAGGAGAGCAGGCAAAGAACAATAGAATTCGGTAAGACAGGCGGGTATGAACTTTTAAAGATAGACGAATTAGAGCACAAATTAGAGAAAGAAATAAAAGCGTTGCACAATGTGCTTAAGAATGGCAGATCCATAAGTAATTAT
>Ga0080006_1138533_pt1 | contig 10771 bp, 9 predicted proteins | sample RS3BMetagenome_FD_69209 | JGI IMG/M metagenome (GOLD analysis project Ga0080006, IMG submission 69209) | Ferric oxide microbial mat and aquatic microbial communities from Rainbow Spring, Yellowstone National Park, USA - RS3B (SPADES... ... | reverse complement strand
GGTGCCCTCATCTTCATTTTGATGGGGAATGGTATCATCTATTTTGCGAATCTTTCGAGCGAACCCTCTGGGGTTGCTCTTGGTTGGTCTCTGGTGGAAACTGGATATGGCATAATTACTGTGTTGTTGCTTCTTTTTATACTGGCTGTCGGATACCTCATATATCAACGAAACTCAAGTAGTTAGTCAATTGAGCGATTGCTAATGGTCAGAAAGTCTTTTGCGCTAAAAAGAGGGCGTTACTTCATCTCGGTTGGGATCGGTCGCTACGGGCCCTACGCTGTAAGCACTTATCGAAGGGGAAGAGCTGTAGCCAAAGCCAGTGTAGGAACCAAGGGAGCGATTGTAGGTGGAAGATACAGGGTTTTCAAAAGAATCCGTGTCGGTGGTGAGTATAATGTCACTCATCACCACCGTACAGTTGAGGTCAGGGCAAGGCGCAGAGTTTACAGATTTATTATGTGATCCTTTGTCAACCAACTTGGCAGAGGAAAGGGGAGATCTCGAAGGACATTAGGCCATAGATTGTGGAGAGGGAAAACAAGTACCTCGACATATCCATCAGGTCGGATGAGTTGAGGAGGAACTCGATCCCCTCCTTCTGAATAGAGTATTTCGAGCCTCCTTGCGGCGAAGGATGTCGCCAGCCCCCTCAGGATCATGGTCGCTTAGACCATGTTTAAATGTGCGCATGCCAGCCTACTTGCTACAGAGGGCGTCCATCATAATGTCAGTATCAGAGGTCAGGGAAAGAAAGGTTAAAAACTTGGAGAAGCTCTCAGAGTGATAACCTTCATGTGTAAGGAGAAGCCAGTGCTGGATTGGAGCAGAAACAGATCACGCATAGCTAGATAACTGGCATACTTTCCTCGTACAGATGTAAAAAAATAAATACTATATGGCTGCTCACGTAGATGATACTATATTTTACCCAGCATAATCTTTTATAAATAATATTTACAAACGTACATATATGTCAACTCCAAAAGAAGTCGTTCGATTATTTTCAGAAGATCCGATCCATCTAAAAACATTAGAGTTGACTACAAATCATGAAGAGCAGAATGCAGCAAATCAACATTGCCTAGCATGTGAATGTTATGACACGGGGATACATTCTGCCAAGTTAGCCCGACTTATCACAAGCGATATCGCACATGTTAGTCTTAAATCCAACAAAGCTAACTTCTTCATGTTTAAAGATAGAGCAGTTGTGAAAAGAGCCCTAACGCAGGTAGGTGAAAAGAAAAGGTGGCAGATGTGATATCATCTGTCCAAGACTCTTACAGAGCAGTCCTTGGGTTGGATGAGATGTCAAGGATAATTCATGTAAGAATGGTGGACCCTGTTTATGAAGAGATAAAACGAATACTGTTGATACTTCAGAACAGTGATGGCTCTTGGGGTACTGCTGATTCGCTTAACGAAAGAATTTATCCCACTGCGTGGGTTTTGCACGCTTTGTTCTCTCAAGGTTTGAATGAGCCTTTAGAAAAGACATTCAATCTGTTAAGGGAACAAGTTGTTACTGAGATAGAAGCCAACTTCAATCTTTCTAACTTTGCGCATGTCCAAAAACTCTATGGCGTGGTTATGGTGCTTCCCTTCATATTCAAAAGAAGATTATGGGAATCTGAAGAAAGTTTCCTGACCAACATCAAACAAGTTCTCGACTATGCAGAATCGAAATCTTGGATTAATACTCAGTTAGCATCATATGTTTCGTTCTTTCTTCGTTACATCCCCGACCTCTCCCAATACGCGGAGAGGGCTGAAAAAGCGTTGCCTCAATTGGAGAACACAAATGTAGCTAATCCTTTCATTGCATTGGGCTCTAGGGAATATCTAAGAAGAATAGTAAGCAGCGACGTTTTTCTGAAACAAGTAAACAGTATTCCCGACGAAGAATTAGCTCACTTTCTCGTCGCCATTTCAATGTCAATGGCGTCCAAAAGAGCTGAGGGTAAAGCAACGTTAGCAAGAGTAAAAGAGCGATTGGTAACAACCATCCAGAAACGGCACTTGACAGAACTCGATAAACGCGTCACCAAGGAAATTCTGGATATGTTGCTTCTTTTACGGGCTGGGATTGACAAGCGCGAACTGCAAGATCGGCTCAGAAGACTGGGGGGTTCTCTCTATCTAAAGGACATAGAGTCTTCAGAATCTTATATCAAGCTGATTATTGAGATTCCGTCAAAAGGACTCTTCGATATACTGGGGCGTATAGATCTTGTCGTGCTTTCCGCATACATCTTGTCAGCAAGTAAACTTGGCGAAATGTTCACCTATCTAGTACCAGAGAAAGATTACCAACTCATAAGGCCTTTCTTTGAGAACCCGACCTTTCCAATTCCCGTAAAAAGAGCACTGTTCTACGAAGCGATCTTAGGGTTCGGAATGTGGTCGATCGTGTTAGGCGGAATCCTAGTATTAGTGTTACTGCTTAGCACACAGTTCCCACAACTACCAGTTCAAGAACGGATCACAATAACCACATTCACCAACCTAGGCGTAATTGTCGGAGCATTCTCCATCTTTTCGAGATTATTCAGATATTTTTTCCCAGAATTGTCATCTTGTATTGGTAGCAAGGTCCCAAAGGGCATTACTTCAAATAAGTTCTGGAAGAAACTTTCGGGAGGATGAAACTTGTCATCGCTAGAGACCAATATCTTTGAAGGGCAAATGCCGACCTCCATAACTTGTGGAGCACTGTTCCTGGCATTCCCAAAATTAGGCGAATCACCAACTCAGGGTTCCTTCATTCGTGACCTACATAGTCTGATTCGCAAAAATATGGCAGCGTACGTACATGAAAATAAGGTTTATTTTCTGGGAAAAGAAGAGCAGCTTCGAGAAGACCTTGAACCTCTGCTGTTACAACATGATGACTTTAAGATAACTAACTCCTCTGAGGTCACTTTGCAGCTACCAGAAAATTTTCCGATAATTCGGAGCCTTTTGTACTATTCTTTTGAAGACTTCGTTGCGAAGAGAGGATATGCGGTTCGCTCCCAACGAGGACGGGATAAAATCGCAATACCTTCTTTCGAAAAAATGACCTATGGTAACAGTGAGTATAAGTTAGTTGAGTACACCGCCTCGCATGACACAACAGTTCAATTGATTGAGAGTTTCTTCTACAGATTAAATATAACAGGAAATGGCAAACTCAACCTAGTAATTGATCCCAAGCTTCAGGTTTTAATACCTGCGACTCGTGCTCCCAAAGATGTACTTGAACGGTCCTACCTTTCGGTGATTTGCCTACAGGATTCAGATCAAGCAGCAGGGTGTCAGCTATTATATAGGGGATCTGTAAAGTATGTCGGTCCGGCTAAAAATGAAGGACTTCCAAACACCAAATGCGTTGAAACAGCAAGAGAATTCTATCAAGTCTTTGATGTCAAAAGGCAAAGGACTCTTGTTCTGCCTGCTAACATCCTATTTGTCGAAGGTCACCCAGATGCTCTGGACATATTTTCTTTTGTCCGAAAGCGCTCGTTAAAAAGTTCAGTCTCTCGTAGAAATTTGACCCTTAGTTTCGCAAAGCAGCTTGCTGGAGGGAGTGAACACATAGTCATACCCTTTGGAACGTCTCAAGTTATGATCAATAGCTCGCCAGTAGTCTTGAAAATTAGAAATACCGAACCAACTGGGCCATTGAGTCATGCTAAAATACTGGGGGAGCCAAGACTTGTTTTCACCAACTCACCTATGTATGTCAACCCACGGGAAGGTCTGACCTACGAGGGCCCATACTCACGAAATAATCGCAGCACTTCCCACCATCCTGAATCGATAACGCTTCATGCTATATATCCAAAGTCATATGAGCAGCTAGTTAGGGATTTTATTCAGAGGCTGGTCTTGGGCTGTACCGGCTATGGGGGTTTCTCCATTTCCGCTCCGCCATTTTTCTCAGAGATAAAAACTGCTTACTATCCTCTAACGAACCCCAACTCACTAGCCTACAAGTCCCAAGTGTCAACACTTAGAGACAAGATAGAAAAAAGAAACCAAGTTGTGCTAGTAATTCTCCCAGATTCTCTGGAATCGTATATGGAGCTAAAAGCATTATGTTATCAGCATGGAATGGCATCCCAGTTCATAAAAATATCAACGCTCAAGAAGGCTTTAGTAGAAAGGACATCGCAGTTCTATCTCTGGAATTTAGCCATAGGCATATACTCAAAGGCTGGTGGAATACCTTGGAAAATCGATAGCAGCATACTGCAACATTCCGACTGTTACATAGGCATTCAAACTAAGATTCAACAGATGTCTCGGTCGACTCCTACATCATTCTTCGTTGGAGCCGCGGACATCTTTAACTCATTTGGGGAGTACATATCTTGTGCGGTACACCAAGGTACAAGCCAGAGTTTTGATGGTCTACATGTCGATTCGCAGTTCATGAAAAACCTAGTCGTTGCAGCTGTTGATCGATACAAAACAAATGTGGGTCTTCTACCCCAGAAGATAGTTGTGCACCGTCAGCTTGAATTTGACAAGAACGAAATAGAAGGTCTTATGGAAGGACTTGAGGAAAGCGGAGTTCGGTGTCCTTGCATCTTAGTCCATTTGCAAGAAGGGCACCATTTCAGAGGATATCTGCTTGACACGAACGATTTCGTTGTGGATCGGACCACCTACTATCCATTAGGCAAAAAAAGCGTCGTGTTATTCACAACGGGAAAGGTGCTAGGTCGATACGAGGGAGGGCTGGGTACCCCCAAGCCTACACAAATTAACGTTAGGATGCTGAACTACGATGGCGAACTCACTTACAAGGACATAGAGGAGGTGTGCAAAAGTGTGATAGGCTTTACTAGACTCAGATGGAATTCTACCAGGGTAGGCATTAGGCAACCCCTAACCATATTTGCAGCTGACAGGATTGGTGAGATGGCGAAAAGTGGCTTCGGACAACTTCAATACAGGGACATCCGAGACTTTCTTTAGCAGCAGCATGTACATTCTTTTACGAGACTCATCGGGAGTTGATTCAATAGTATCGTCTCTTACCCTCTCCCTGTAGAACCACCGACTACTTTTCCGCTGATCGTTGCATACTTGTTCGATAAGCTCTTTTCCACAGTTGGAATCATTTCGCATTCGCTCATTCGGTCACAAGGTCTATTTCTTTAGTAGCCAAGGATTCGCCTAGTCATTTTAGCGGTCGCTTAGACAATTGTCAGATGTAGTATGCCAGCCTAGGCATAACGGAGGACATCTATGGTAATCTCACCGATGTGATGCGGAACGATAGTGTGCCAGCTTGATCGTTACAAAAACCCTTCAGGGACGGTATCGCCAGCTGTTCCCGTGGACGTACTCTCCACCTAAGAGTGTAAGACGGTTGCATCTAACGATTGAATTATCAACCTGCCCAGGACGAAGACAGAAACAGGTTCAAGGTGATCCCATAATTGAGTTCGAGGCAGAAGACACAGATGACAACCATTACGCGAAAATCCAGTCATAACAGCCTCGGAAATCCTTTCCAAGGATGCCGTCTTGATACCACGGTAAGTTAGAAAGAAGCCGGACCTGATATCAAGAACGAAGCTGATCGTGGTGGTTGCCAGGAACAAAGTGGTGCTCCAGAAGATCGGGGCAATGTTTGGCAGGAACCGTCCCAGAGACGTAGTCAAGAGGCACAGGTCGATGAGGTTGGCACAGAAGGTTGCCAAAAAGCATGAGGCTGGATCCTCGGAAGAAACCTAAAGTACACTGTGTGAAAGCGGAAGAACACCCATGTTCAACCGATTTGACCTTCCTCGTATTCGAGTTACTTTTGTAGGAGTTCTTACTTTTACCCGTTCTCAACGGACTGGTGTGAGTGTGATTTCGTCACCTATAGCGGTGTAACCCTCTCCTTGTTCCGAAGTTGGATTCCACGACCACTCAAGCAGGGTGCCGTTGTTGTCGAGAATCTTATCTATTTGCTGTACTTTGATGAGATGTTCTCGAATGATCCTCTTCACGTCCTCTTCATCGTTTACGCCGTGAAATCTGGCTCTAATCTTCGTGTCATACTTTTCCAAGGAGACTGCGAAGCTATCCTTCTCAAGCTGGACCTTGATGTTCTGGTGATACTCTGCACTCGCTAAATCCTGCGGTATCTTCACTCTGCCAAGGAATACTCTCTCGGTTTGCCTACCGTCATAGTATGCCTTCGCATAGATTTCGTATTCGCCGTCCAAGACCATTGTGCCAGTAAAGTTACCTGCGTTAAAAGAAACCCTTGGAAGAAACGCTTGCTGGGTTGCAAGGTTGAGGGCCAGTGGATGATACGCAACTTCGCGTCCAGCCTTCAAGCTGACAGTGAGCAGATTCTTCTGGTCGGGTCCCAATTCTGCAGAAAGTACAGTTGCATCATAAGGATTCTGTCCTTCGCTGGAGAGTTCGATGGCCAATTCGCATTTTTCAACATCCACTCTACCGTCATTAAGAACATATACATCAGAGTATGCTGTATTAGTCATCAGCTGTTTCTTTCCTGTAATCTTAGAGCAAAGAAGATAGGGATACTTGTAGAATGTCAGGCTGTTTTGTCGGATTGTTACGTGTGGCTCCAATTTCGGCTTTCTTAATGATGGTGCTTGTGGCTCGATTCCGAACAGTCTCTCAAACCAATCGGTGAATCCGTATACCAATACACTCATCATTCCAGCAACCAGGACATATGCGAGGGCGGCTGAAACATCGGTCAGTTTGATGAAACCCTGTTTGTGGAGGAATAACATGGTTATCAGTAGAACAATACAGATCCCCACACTGAGAAGTTGCTTTTTCATAGCATATGCCTTACTCAGCCAAGATATTTGAATATAATTCCAACCTGACATGGGGTCAGATATGGCTCGGGAAGAAGGGACAGCCAAGATATTTGAATATAATTCCAACCCATCAGAACCTAGTACACTAGCGCATGGAGTTTTATCCGATCTTTCCGGTCGCTCGCCTCCAACACGAAGGAAAGTACACCTTTCTTAATTTCGTCATGTAGTTCTCCCAACACGCCTCCTATCTTGACACGCCTTATGGCTGTTTTAGCTTAACGGCTTCAGCAGTCGTGGTTAGGCCCTACCATATCTTTAGACGACGGGTCTGCATCTTCAACTACGCGCCGGGGACTAAACGGCTACAAGATAAAAAGATACCTAAATGTTATTGAAGTAATTGACAAAGAAATAGACGACTTAATAAAATAAAGGAAATTGCAAAAAGCAACGAAGATGCAAAGCTATTAATGACAATACGTGGGATATCGTTTTATTCTGAATTACTTATAGTGGGTGAAGTAGAGGGCATAAATAGGTTCCCTGATTCTGAGCATTTAATATAATACGCTGGGTTATCTCCGTCAACTCACAAGTCAGAAAACAATATACACTATGGCTCAATGACGAAGCAAGGAAGTCCCTACCCTAGGTGGATACTTGGTCAGGCTGCATGGGCAAATGTAAGGAAGGAACAAGATGGCACAATTGGAAGCTGAAGAAGGGCCTACCTGAAGACCTATTTCACTGTGTCCGTCAAGACAAAGCATATGGTGTCAATGAACGTCTTTTAGAGAAGGTCGGTGATGGAAAGAAACTAATGAGATCGGTCAAAAGGGCGAGCGAGAATGTGAGAGTGAGGGTGAGTACTGGCAGATGAAGCCTAAGATCAGGGAACCAGCTTCAAACTCCTCGATCAACACCATATCAAGGCAGTCATTAGGGTGAGGAGCTACTCAGCCCCCGAAAACAAGGGATGCCAGCCCAGGAGGATGGAGGTGAAAGAGTAAGAGAGGTTCAAGTCGAAGCCGTAATCTACGATCCGTCGATTAATATTCATATGTAGGTTAAAAGGAGTTTAGCGTTTCAAACTAATCTTCGGTTAGTACGTAAAAGCGAAGTTCGTTAACATGGCGAGAGAGATGGCCATAAAGGTCATACATCTACAATGGATTCATCAGGGCGATGTCATAAGATCGAGGAGACGTCCAGCCGTGGCCGTACCGGTCATTGATTCATGCGACGTAGCACAAGGCACTGAAACTTTTTTAAATCGAACCCACTATAAGAATAAATTGTATTGTGGTTGTTGAATAGCATCATCGATTCGTTGCTCCTAACAACTGTTGGTGTATTCATAGGTTACCTTGCGAAAGCCGTCTATGATGACTTTACCATGCCAAGATTGATGATACAGAATGATACTTACTATGTCAATTTGCCTAATTTTCAATTGTACCTTCCGTACACGAGGTTAACTCAACCGACGCCTTCAAATTTAGTTGCATACAGGGCAAGAGTCGAAAATAAGCAAAAGCTATTGTTAAACTCTGCCGCAGAAAACTGTATTGCGTGGATTGAGTTAAATGGAAGCAAGGAACCATACCAGATTAGTTGGGTGGGAAGCCACGCAAGCGTAACAATCAATGTGGGGGACTATAGAGAACTAGATTTCTGTGCTTTGGCGAAAAATCTCAATATCATAATTGCCCCGACGGAAGGGGGCTATTCGAATACACCTCGTTGTATAGGGAAGGTGGGGGGCGTTATAGAGGGGACCCTTAGAGTGACCTCAAGTAACGGGAAGACAGCCCAACGAAGATTTTCGATAAAGAGCCCTGCTACCACAGGTCTATTAGACATCGTTTTCAAGTAAAGTGCTTCATGATATTAGTCCACTACACTTCAGTCTGAGTCTTTATTCCTTATAAAGTGCGTACTGCCCCGCGTTGACCCCGGGACGACGCCACTCCGTACAAGCCCCCCATCGGAGTGCATCTTCTCCATGTTGGCGACCTCTACAAGTTAGACGACACCTCTCGTGAGAGAATCAAGGTTCGGTATGGGTGAAGGGAGAGGAAGATAATGCTTTCACAGGGTCAGCTTAGTGAATACAACTTCGTCAAGCCACGTACGACACTGAAGGGGCAAGCATTGGTATAGAGAGCGCCAATAAATCTCCCGAAGGAAAGCGGTAAATGGTTGGGCTCGCTTGAGATCGCGTTCACAGCAAAAAGAAAACCTGAAGTGGCGTAAACTCAAAAATATGGAGGCTATATGTATGGGCTTTGTTGGTAGGAAGTCATTATTATATGCTATAGCGAACTCTGAACGCAAGGCCCTCTATATCGGGATAGCTTAAAATGGCTTCCAAACTGGTTAACTTGGGGGAAAAATTATAACGCCATGTATGCGCCTCTTGACTCATCAAGATGTATATCCCTTTAGCAGAAGCCGATAAAGGATACTTGTGAACCGCTGAAAGAGAACATCTGCGAGTGGCAACGGAGACTGAATTTTCGGGATAAGAAGAAACCCTAAAGGTCGAATGCAGATTGAACATGACTAAGATTTTCCATGCCGAACAAGCTGAAATAACTAGGTGGAACAACCTCTTGATAACGATTTGTAACGGTTTCCGTGCGAGGTCCTAGTCGGCAGCCGCCCCAAGCGCGGAAGCTCTAATGTGCACGATTGCGCAGTCAACGAAGATTTCGCATCCGAGTGCGAAGTAATGAAGATTGTCGACGACCCAGTCCTGCCACATTGCGAGGTGTTCAGCGCAACTTAGTGCCTCGATTGTAACATGATCGTGAAGATAACCAGCTTCGACAACGTTAAACACGAATGGACCAGACTCTGGTTCAAGCACGGATTACACGACAAAGAATCAAGTTGGTGCTCTTCACCAAGTCACTATAGATCTACTCGATGGATAGGTGTCCCCACAAATAGATCAGTGTAAGTGATTCTTTCGCGCTCGATGCCGTAAGATAAGTTGACCTTCACAGGGACGCATCGGAGCGTCCGATGCTTCCTTAGGTGATTAACGGACTAGCAGCACGTTTCTTCGATTAGTTCCTTCCCGCCCGCGACTCCAGTCAGTATCAGAGCCGCTGCTTCTCTGGATGTGAACAAATATGGAAAAGAAGGTCGAAGAGAAGAGGTTGGTGAAAGGGAGTATTAGTAGACAGAGACTGTGATCATAGAGCTAACTTCCATTTTTTCGATGCGAATCACATAAAACCAAGAATCAGAGGCAGGAGCAATTCGTTCGAGAGCAATTGATGCATAGCTAGAAAGGTTGTTCTGATAGAGTAACAGACGTTCGAAACAAGACCGTAGTCAAGGATACATCGATTCGGGTACAACTGGATGTTGGAGAAAATATTTTCACATATTGAAAGGATATTGGGGGAGTACGTAGCAGCAAAGTGTGAAAACATGGCGAAATAGGTGACAATGAATACGTTGATATACGCTGAGTTCATAGCGAAGGCATATATGTGTCAAAATGCTTCTCAGTTGAGGGAATGTTATATCATCGATTCGTGCAACGTGGTGGAAATTACTGTAAAATCTGATGTTGACCGATGATTAACTGCTTAACTGAAAAGGTCTCTCACTAGATAAAAGCGGACAATATTATATAATAAAAGTAATTGATACCATACTATTTATTAAAGTATTTTAACAAACGTAGCTAATTATGACCACGCTAAACATTGACTGGGCAGTCGTGGGAAGATTAGACGATTGGGCACGCAACAGGTATCTTAAACTTATAAGCGAAATAGGAGAAAAAGAGTTTACAAGGGAGGAAGCTGAAGAAATATTAAGGAAACATGAACTGGAGCTTGAAAACGTAGGGAAGCTCTTTTCTGTTTTAAGAGATGTTGATTTGATTCAGGTTAGAGAAGATAAAGGTGACAGCAGGCGCAACGTATACAATTTTGTTTTTCTAGGACCAGCTGAGAAAG
>Ga0080006_1081607_pt1 | contig 10771 bp, 5 predicted proteins | sample RS3BMetagenome_FD_69209 | JGI IMG/M metagenome (GOLD analysis project Ga0080006, IMG submission 69209) | Ferric oxide microbial mat and aquatic microbial communities from Rainbow Spring, Yellowstone National Park, USA - RS3B (SPADES... ... | reverse complement strand
ATGAAGAGGGTCGTCTCGGGGATCGCCAGGCCTCGCGATGCCAGCTCCTCCCGGACCTTTGGCCGGGAGAGGAACCGGGCGACGGTCCGTGCGTTGGGACCTCCGGCCGATCCGCCGCAGGCGCCGCAGTTGTAGGCCGACTCGTGGGGGTTGTTCTGGCTCCGCGAGCCATGGCCAAGCAGGATCACGACCCGGGCGAACCCGCTCGTCAGGCCCAGGTCGCGGAGCAGTCGCTCGCCGATGTCGGCCATCTCCTCGACGGTGAAGCCCCGTCCTTCAGGGTCGGGGCCGGGCTCGATCGACGCTCGGTCCAGGCTCAGGAGGGTCCGGGGCGAGGCCCGGACGATCCGGCCGAAGGTCCGGCGGATCCTGGCGGCCAGTCGGGGAAACAGGATCCGGGCGACCAGGGGGAATGAGGCCAGGGCTCCGACCGCGCCGGTCAGCAAGGCCCCGAGGGCAAAGCTCCGGCTTCCCAGATGGAACCGGTGCGAGGCCGCGCCGATCGCCCGGCGGGTCCGGGCACGGAGGTGGTGGGCGCGGTCGGAGCCGTCTTCGACCTCCTCGACGACGTAATGGCGGGGGACGACCGCCGGCGGGCAGAGCGGGACGAAATGGGCGTCGGACGCCCCTCGGTAGTACATCGCCACCGAGAAGAACCCCGCCGCGCCGAAGGTCTCGACCGCGGGCTCGACCTCCTCCAGGTGGCGGCGGAACGACTCCTCGCGATCGTCGATGCAGCAGATGACCTGGAACCTCGGCGAGGCCGGACGGCCGACCCGGTCCCCGGCCCGGAGGGCGATCGCGTCGAGGGCCTGGGTCGCGAACCGCTTCTCGTAGGCCAGGTGGAAGACCCGCTGCCGCTCGACCCCCGAGAACGACTCGACTTCCTCCATCAGACTCGCCCAATCGCCGAGGTCCAGGCGGACCAGGGCGTCGGGCGAGAGCCCGAAGAGCTGCACGAGCTGGAAGACCAGAAACGCCCGCTGCTCGACGCTTGGCGGCCAATTCGGGACGATCCGCGCCCGGAGCCGCTCGCGGATCGTATTCAAGGGGCCGGGGTCGTCGAGGGCCTCCCTCGCCGAGTGGGCCAGCGCGAATCGGTCGAGGATCAGCCGGACGGCCAGGAACTCGACCAGGCTCCCCTCGGGGATGGGATGGACCACGCGGTCGCCCCGCCTCTCGACCTGGCGGATCATCCCGCCCCACCCCCGGAGAGCCAGCAAGGTCCGGGAAAGGTAATCTTCCCACTCCCCCTCGGGGACGCCGAGGAGGTCGAGCGATTCGAGGATCGAGCCGAGCGGCCCGACATCGTCTCGGTCGAGCCGTTCGATTTCTCGAGTCAGCCCCCGGAGCCAGCGGTCGGGCGGCCCGCCGGGACCGCTGTAGAGGGCGCGGAAGGAGCGGAAGAACCCCTCGTCGCGACGGGGCAGGGACCAGTTCGCCAGCCCCTGGTCGAGGAACGAGGCGCAGAATCGGATGAGCAGCTCGTGGACCAGGACGTCGGGGTCGGTCCCGGTCGCCTGGAGCATCAGGTCGCGGTGGCGGACCGGCGGGCTGGGCTCGGGGGTGAACTGAGGGAGGTCGCGGATCCCCTCAAGGCAGACCCGCCAGAGCGTCTGGAGCGTGAACGCCTCCCATTGTGAGTCGGTCCAGTCCTCGATGGCCGAGTCGCCCTGCTTGCGGAGCAGGCCGAGCAGGGCGTCGTGGGTCCGGGTCCGGAGCGGATCTCGCCCCGCCGGATCTCCGTCGGGGCCGCCCCCCCGGAGGTCGCGGACGACCCAGCGGCGGGTCTCGGCGATCATCCGGACCTCGTCGGCCGAGGAGACCTCGGGCCGGACCCTGGCCAGGGCGTCGGCCTCGGCAACGTACCAGATCAGCTCCTCGGTCGGGCCGTGGAGCAGGGGGTACAGGAGCATCGCCAGGCGGACGTCCAGCCGGGTCCCCAGCCCGGGGACGACCTCGCCGGCGAGGTCCCCCAGGTCTTGCTCCAGAACCTCTCGCAACTCCGAGGACCGGATCCGGCCCCGGCGGAGGTCGTCGCGATAGCGGTCCTCGGTCCGGTAAGGGTGGCAGCCGTAGAGCAGGCCGCCCCGCTTCACGGCCTCGTCGAACGGGAGGTGCTCCAGGGCGTGGAGCGTGTTGTGATGGATGAAGACGGTGATCGGCCCCTGCGCCGGCAGGACGTGAGCGGCGTGCTCGATGGCCTTGGCGAGGGCGAGTCGGCGGGAGTCTATAACCTCGGCGGTCGTCCGGGGGGCGTCGATGCTCGCGGGGGCTACCATTCCTTGGTTCAACTCCGGGAGTCGGGCGTCGACGGCAGGAAAGCCCGGATCGAAGTCTCGGCGGGCCGACGGCCAGGATAGCCGAGCGTGCCCCTCGGCAGGAACCCCACCCTCGCCGGATCGGTCCCGGGCGGGGCTTTTTTCCGTCTGACCCTGGGTTGACCTGCGGGGTCTGGCTCCGGGTGCGCTCTTGGGTTCGAGCTGACGATCCTGACCCGGGGGGAACTCCAGAAAGGTTCTCGACACCGATTCGGTATTCCAGCAGGCGGTCGGGTTCGTCATGGCCGGCCGGCAAGCGGAGATCCTGAGGGGCGAAGGCTTTCTCAGAGGCATAGTGCGGAGCGACGCGGACTCGGGTAAAAAGGATGCACCACAGGGGTTACCCGATCATCGACAGAGAAAGAAACGATGAAAGATTTCACGTTCAAGCCACAGATCTTGCTCTTGATCACGGCGCTCGGATGCTCCAGTTCGTTGGCCGCGGCGCCGCCGCAGCGCAAGTTCGACGACCCGGGTGCCCCGCCGTTCAAGGTGCTCAAGGAAGGCGAAAACCCTCCTCTCGATCCCTCTGATAATTTCGTCATCGGTCCGAAGTACGTGAAAGCGACGGAACGCACAAAGGTCGAAGGCGTTCCCGAGGGGAAAGTGGAGCAGTTCGTCATCGACTCGAAGGAGACCAGGCTCTTCAATCCCGGGATCGCCCGGACCGTGTTCGGGAAGGTGGACCCGAGCAATCCGAAGACGCTGATCGTCGAGACCCACCCCATCGACTACAAGCGCAAGATCACGGTCTACATTCCCGCTCAGTACAAACCGGGCAGCGAAGCTCCGTTCCAGGTCATTCACGACGGTCCGGGCGGGAAGCCCAACGCTGAGTTGCTGCATATCTTCGACAACCTGATCGCCCAGAAGCGGATTCCTCCGATCATCGTCATCTGGATCGCCAATGGCGGCGGCGACGCGCAGGGGCACGAGCGCGGTAAAGAATACGACAACATGAACGGCGACTACGCCGAGTACATCGAGACCGAAGTGTTGCCGCGGGTGGAGAAGAACTTCGGCGTGAAGCTGACCAGGGACCCCGACGGCCGCGCGGCGATGGGCAATAGCTCGGGCGGCTCGGCCGCTCTGATCATGGCCTGGTTTCGCAACGACCTCTACCACCGCGTGCTGACGACCTCGGGCACGTTCGTGAACCAGGCCTGGCCCTTCGACCCGAAGTATCCCGACGGGGCCTGGGGCTTCCACGAGACGCTCATCCCCAACAACCCCAAGAAGCCCATCCGGCTGTTCCTCTCCGTCGGCGACTCGGACTTGCTCAACCCCAACGTGATGCGGGACGGGATGCACGACTGGGTCGAGGCCAATCACCGCATGGCCAAGGTGTTGAAGGCCAAGGGTTACGAGTATCAGTACCTGTTCTGCAGAGGGGCCGGCCACGGCGTCGGCAACGCCCAGGCGCAGCTCCTTCCACACGCGATCGAGTGGGTGTGGAAGGGATACGCACCGAAGGCCGACAAGTAGTCGTCGCGGGGGCGATTTTCAAATGACGGGCCGAGGTCGATGCTCGCCGCCACCGGCGGCTTCCCACTCGGCCCCCGGGACTCGCAACCAGGCCACCCCGCCTTCGGGATCGAGCGCGAAGAGCCGCACCCACCCGTTCTCGACGAGGTTGCTGACCCCGGGTTGCTCGGCGAGCACCGCCTCGATCCGGTCTCGAGGGGCCTCCACCACCACTTGCAGGCGCAGCGGCTCGTGGTACCACCGGCCGTCGGGGGCGTGCACCGACTGGACCGGCAGGCCGGTCCGCAGGTCGCCGCCGTTGCCCAGAACCACGCCGAGCGTCCCGACTCGGTTATGCAACGCCTTGGTGCCGCAGCCGAAGACGCGATTGTCCACCGTCGAGGCAAAATACTGCAGATTGATCCATGAGGCCACCACCATCGGCGCCGAAAGGATCAGGGCGAGGATCGAGCCGTCCGGGTCCGCCCTCCAGTCGTAATCGTGCAGGAACGCCCGGCCTTCCAGGTCGACCCCTCGGGTCCGCTGCCGCCGTGCGGCGACGAAGGCGGCGTTGCGGGCCAGTCCCCATTCCGGGCGCACCTCTGACCAGTCGCGGGCGCGGCGGCGGAGCAGGCCGAGGAGCCCCCTGGCGGGCCGGTCCGCTAAGCCGAGGCGGGCCGCCCTCTCGCCCCTCGTCGAGGCTCCCGCGCGACCGAGCCACTCGCGCAGCCGCGCCAGATCGGCCGAATGACTCGCCGGCAATCGACCGACGTCGAGCAGCCTGACCTCATCCGATGAAGTCTCGTGGACGGCCGGCAGGAAATACGTGTCCGAGGGGACCTCGAATCCTCGATCCGGCAGCCTCTCGCGAACCGAGGGGCCGTTGAGGATCGCCGCCGCGACCCGGGCGTTGATCGCCCCACCATGCCCGCCGCAGGCCCCGCAATCCAGGCCCGCCTTGTGCGGGTTGTTGGCACTCCGGCCCTCGTGGCCGCACAGCAGCACCAGCCGGGCGAATCGGTCGCGTAGGCCCATGTTCTTCAAGATGCCGGCGGCCAGGTCCAACCGCCTTTCCGGCGTGACCCCCAGGCCCGCCCCGTCCTCATCCAGCCCGAACGGGGCCGCATGCTCTCGGTCGTCTCCCGCCCGGCGCAGCGCGAGGGCATCCACCGCCAGCCCGAGCCCGTAGGCCAGGCCCGCCGCCTCCACGAAGGAGAACGCCGCTGCCGGCGCCGCCTGGAGGTGTTTGAACCCCGCCTTCACCGCCTTGCTCGATGCCCGGGCCGTCGGACGGAGTGCCACGCCCGGCTTGAGCAGGACCGGGCAGCGTGCACTCCCCTCGACACCCGCCCGCCAGTCCAGGCCGACCCCGAAAAAGCCGGCGAAGCCCCGGGTCTCGATCGCCGACGATTGGGCCTCCAGGTGGCGACGCAGCGGCTCGGATCGCACGTCGATGCAGAAGACGGCCTGCACATCCGGGCGTTTTGCGTCATGTGACCGATCCGGCGGGACCAGTTTGCCCAGCAGGCCTCGCGCGAACCCATCCTCCAGGGCGTCCTGGAAGACGAGCCGAATCGACTCCTCCTCGACGCACGCGGGGACGAGCTCGGTCCCCAGGCGGTCCGGGCGTGGCGCGAGGCTCGCCACGGCCGCGTCGACGCAGATCCGGATCGCCAGCAGGGCCGCTACCGGCCAGGAATCCCTATCCACCGACTGCCAGGACGACCGTCGGAGGAAAGACGCCCAGCCGTAGAGCCCGCCCAGCAGCCGATAGAGATAGGACTCACGCCAGTCGGGGGCAACTTCCAGTAGCGAGAGCATCGAGGCGATCGCCGCGTCGGGCCGGTCGGGGAGCCGCTTCACCCACTCGCGACAGCCGGCCAACCCGGCGATCTCGAGCGACCGATCCACCCCGGCCGCCTCGCGCCACGACGCATAGAGCCCCAGCCTGACGTCCGGCCGACCCCAGCCCGGCCCGCCCTCCGAGGCATGGACCGCGCACCAGCGCGCCACCGAGCGGAGGACCTGGTCGTTCCAGTCCGTGCCGTGCCGGAGGTCGTGCCGCTCGGCGAAGGTGAGGACCGGGCACACCTCCCGCGTCGCCCCCTGTCCTCGGCCCAGCAGGACATCCTCCAGCCGCCCGGCGTCGGCTCCGGCCCGGCGAGCGGCCGACTCCAGGTCATCTGGCCCGAAAGCACCCTCGCTCCATCTCGACCGGTAATAATCGAAACCAGGCAGGACGCTCGCCCCCAGGCCATCGCCGACGGTCCGGGTGGCCTCCGCGATCGGCCGGGCCGAGAAGCCCAGGAACGGGTTCACCGCCACGTAGTTGGGCAGGTCCCACAAGGGCGGGATCAGCCCGCAAACCCTCGCGATGTCGGCACGTAGGGTCTCGGTGCCGGTCTCCGTGGATTCCTCCTCGATGATCTCAAGCATGTTTCACCTCCGATGGCAAGGCGCGGGGCCAGAGCCGATCCACCAGGCGGTCGGCGACCGCCCCGAAATAAAACCCGTGCAGAGCATGGACCCGGAAAGCCCGCCCCGCCGAGGTGCGTCCGAACGTCGGCAGGGTCGCATGGATTACGCAGAGAGCCGCCAGAGCGAGCACCGGCAGCGTCGCCGACGCCCAGGCGATCGGCCCCGTCGGGGCGGGGAGGTCGCCCAGCACCGGCTCCAGGAACAAGGCCGCGCCGCGATAGAGGGCCGCGATGGCGACAGACGCCGCCAGGGTCGTCAACAGGGCGACGGCGACCCGCGCGGCCCGATCGCCGACATGAGCCGTCGAGGCCCGGAACAGGGCGACCCAGACTTGCCCCAGCGACAGGGCGACGACCGCCGAGAGTGACCACTCGCCAGGGGAATGCCAGGGCGCGAAGCCCGTCAACCGGGACGCCAGCCACAGGGCGGGGATGCACGCCCCGGTCCCGATCGCCGCCATCGCCAGCGTCCTCCCCGGCGAGGTCACAGCGGGCGGGCTCCACGACGGGGGGAGGTCGCCCGATCGCAGGAAGCTCCACGCCTTGTAGCAGCCGTGGCCGACGATATGTAACGCCGCCACGGGGAACGCCCCGAGGCCGCACTGCACCATCATGAATCCCATCTGGCCGACCGTCGACCAGGCCAACGTCCGCTTCACCTTGACCTGCGCCCACATCGCCAGCGTCCCCAGGCAGGCGGTGACCGAGCCCACCAGGGCCAGCAGGAACAGGGCCTCCGGCACCCGGACGATCAGCGGCGCGAACCGCAAAAGCAGCACTCCGCCGGCGTTGATGATCCCAGCATGCATCAGGGCCGAGACCGGCGTCGGCGACTCCATCGTCTCGGGGAGCCAGCTATGGAAGGGGAACTGCGCCGACTTCGTGAGGGCCGCGATCACCACCAGCAAACCCACCGCCGTCTCCGCCGGGCCGCCTCCCCCGTCGGCGACGCCCCGCAAGAAGGTATGGAGGTCGAACGTGCCCCAAACCCACCAGACCAGCGTCGCACCACTGATCAGGGCGACGTCGCCGAGACGGCTGATCAGGAATTTCTTGCGGGCCGGCCGCCACGCCTCGACACGGTCCGGGTAGAAGATCAGGAGCCGATGAAGGGCGAAACTCGTCAAGGACCAAGCCGCGATCAGGAGCCGCAGGTCGGTGGCAAGCATCAGCAGGTAAGCCGACCCGATCGCGAGGGCCAGCAGTCGGAGGAACCGCCTTCGGCCCGGATCGCCATCCATGTAGCGCATGGAGAAGCGGAACGTGACGGCGCCGATCGCCGCCACCAGGAGAGTCAGCGCCGCGCCCAGGCGATCCACCGTGATCCCCGCGAAGGTGATCGCCCCCGGCGTCGCGGATTGCCGAACCAGGAGCGCGGCCGAAAGGACGGACAGGCCGATCAGCATGCCGAGCAATGTCCCCTCCTCGCCCCCTTTCGTCTCCGTTTTCGTCGCATCGTCGCTGGACATCGTTTCTCTTTCCCCCCATGATCGGCCGGATGGCGCGCGAAAATCGCGGCCGTCGTGGTCCGGTATCGGCTGGATATGCGACACGGATTTCGCGTAATATTTATCGTGTGTTTGGGGGTTCGTCAATCAATGAATGAGAAAAAAGGAGGAGAAGTGGGAGCCGGGATACCGGCCTGGACCTTCCTGAGCAACCACGCCCACGTTCTTCTGCTGATCGCGCGCGACCCCGAGGTCAAGCTTCGCGAGGTCGCCGACCGGGTGGGTATCACCGAGCGAGCCGTGCAACGGATCGTCGCCGACCTGGAGCAAGGGCGTTACCTGGAGCGAGAGCGAGCCGGGCGTCGCAACCGCTACAAGATCCACCCCGAACTGCCGCTGCGGCACCCTGTCGAGGCCCACTGCGACGTCGGGGCGTTGATCGAGCTAGTCATGCCCCCCTCGCCGTCCCCGATCGGGGACGCCCCGCGAGAAACCCCGGCCACCCCGTGACCGGGTCCGCCATGCTCCCAGCCGCGTAGCCCTGGCCTCGAGCACCGCGAGGAGCCGGCCATCGCCGCCCGTTTCGGGAGTACCTCCGGCCCAGGCTGGTCGTGTCCGACGTCGACACCGGCACGCCCGTTCCATTCGCAAGGCCCGCTCGGATCGCACGACCAACCGGCGGTAGTTCCCTGGCCAGGCCAGCGTCGCTCCACTTTCCATTGCCGCTGCTTCCGACGTCTCTTTCGGTTCCTGCGATGAAGACAGATCATCGCGATCCCTCGGCCGACCGACGACGCATCGGGTCGCTGTCGTAGCCCGGTCGAGGATCAGCTTTCATGCATCGTAATTGCGCGCGTCGCTCCGGCCCGGCCCGGTCCGGGTTGCGTCAGGCGCTCGGGTCCGGGGCGAATGGCTCCAGGGCGTTGCGACCCGCTCCTTGGCGGCATTACAATCCCGGCGATCGCTCGGCGATCGCGGACCGCTCCGGTCGCCCATCGTGGCGAACTTCCACGAGGATGACGATCATGACGCCACCGGCCGAGGCGAACAACACCCGACGCCTGTTCGTTGCGTGCTTCCTGGCGATGATCGCGATCGGCATGGGGTTCTCGGCCCGGGGCGCGATCCTCGGCACCTGGGGCGCGGAGTTCGGATTCACCCGGTCCGAGCTGGGCATCATCACCGGCTTCGGGCTCACCGGGTTCGGGATGACGGTGATGCTGTTCAGCGTGCTGGTCGAGCGGTGGGGCTACCGGCCGATGCTCGGGGCGACCTTCGCGTTCCACCTGCTCTCGGGCGTGATCACGCTCCTGGCCACGCCCGTCTTTCACTCGTACGGCAAGGACGCCGCCTTCTGGTGCCTGTCGCTGGGCACGACCATCTTCGCGGTCGGCAACGGCGCGGCCGAGGCGGTCGCCAATCCGCTGGTCGCCGCCCTTTATCCGACCGAACGGACGCACCGCCTGAACATGCTCCACGCGGGGTTCCCGGGCGGTCTGGTGCTGGGGGCGGTCGTTGGCCTGGTCCTGGCGGGCTCGCGATGGGAACTGATCCTGCTGATGTACCTGGTGCCCACCCTGATCTACGGCGCCCTGTTCCTCGGCCAGCCGATCCCGGCGTCGCGGGCGAGGATCTACGGGGCGAGCCTCGGGTCGATGGCCCGCGAGTTCCGCTCGCCGTTGATGATCTCACTGCTGCTGCTCATGGCGATGGTCGGCTTCGTCGAGCTGGGCACCGATAGCTGGATCTCGAACATCACGGGCAACCTGCTCGACGACCCTCGCAAGGGCTTGTTCCTGTTCATCTGGACGAGCAGCCTGATGTTCGCGCTGCGGTTCGTGGCCGGGCCGATCGTCCATCGGATCTCGCCGCTGGGTCTGCTGTTCGTCGCCGCGAGCCTCGGCGCGGTGGGCCTGGTGCTTTTGAGCCTGGCCGGAGACCAGTTCAACCTCGGCGGCGCCGTGGTCGCGGCGACGATCGCGGCGACCATTTATGCGTTCGGCAAGACGTTTTACTGGGGGACGATGCTGGGCGTGACCGCCGAGCGTTTCCCGACCGGCGGTGCGCTGGTGATCGGGGCCATCGGCTGCGTCGGCAATCTCTCGGCGGGCCTGCTGGGCGGGCCCGCCATCGGCCTGATGCAGGATCGGTTCGCCTCGGAGGATCTGCAACGCAGCTCGCCCGCCGCCTGGGAGCGATATCAATCGGAAAAAGAGAATTCCTTCCTCCTCGTCTTCCACGCCCGGGGGCTGGACGGCAGCAAGGTGGCCGTGCTCGAGGACGACGGCAAGCAACTGGCCCGCGACCTCGCCATCCTGGAAAAGGCCGGCGGCAAGGATGAGAACGTCGAGCGGCTGGGCCGTTGGTGGTCGGGAGCCCGGGTCGAGGCGGATCGCGACCGGGCACTCGTGACGGCGGCCACGGTCCAGGGCGGCCGGATGGCTATACGCTACACGGCGATGGTGCCGGTGGCGATGGCGATGGGCTACCTCCTGCTCCTCGGCTACTTCAAGTCCGTCGGCGGCTATCACACGATCCAGCTCGAGCCCGACAAGGTCGCGCCTCTGGCTCAGGTCACCGGCGTGGCGGATGATCCTTGATCGGCAGGGCCGGCTTCATCGGTCGCAACCGCACAGAGCCCGCTCGACGACCTTTCGTGTCGACTCCAACGCTTGCCGCGTCACTTCCTCCGGGGGCTGCCGCCAGTATTCGGGGTGGAACAGCTCGACGGAGAGATAGCCCCGGAAACCGATCGCGTCCAGGTCCCGGATCAAGTCTCCCAGCGGCGCGACACCGTGGCCCGGATAGACGCGGTGCGAGTCGTCGATGAGGTCGCGAGTCGGTGAGGCCGGGTAGTCGTTGATGTGGAAGACAGGCAGAAAATCGCCGTTGAGCAGGCGAATCCCCGAGAAATCCGACCCGCCCTTGTAAAGGTGATAGCTGTCGAGGAGAAGGAACGGCCCCAGATGGGCGGTCTCGGCGGCGACGTGAAGAACCTCGCCGAGCCGACTGAGGGTCTGGCTGAATCCCCAGAGTTCGAGGACGGGAGTCACGCCCGTCC
>Ga0080006_1158295_pt1 | contig 10778 bp, 7 predicted proteins | sample RS3BMetagenome_FD_69209 | JGI IMG/M metagenome (GOLD analysis project Ga0080006, IMG submission 69209) | Ferric oxide microbial mat and aquatic microbial communities from Rainbow Spring, Yellowstone National Park, USA - RS3B (SPADES... ... | reverse complement strand
TGCGATCCCAGCGCGTGGGCGTTGCCCCGTGGGGCAGAAGCAAGATGGCGCGCGCCCTCGGCGAGGGCGCGGGTTATTTCGCCGCTTACCGCACCGTGCGTCTTGGCGACGGATTCGGGAACTCCCAGCCCCTTGGTCTTGGCGTCGTAATGGTAGAGGACGAAGCCGCGCTCGAAAATTCCGGAGGCGCCGGGAACCGACGTCAGGCAAGCCGACACGAGCCCTGCGGTGCAGGTCTCGGCAGTCGCGACCCGAGCGCCTTTAGCCTGGGCTAAATCAAGAACCTTTTTCGCACGGTCCAGCAGATTCTGGGGAAACATCTTTTTCCTCCCGCGAAGACTACCTCGCCGGCGCGCCAAAACAGCGGCGGTTTGGGCATGGGGGCCGGCTCGTCTTATCCTTGCCTTTTTATCTTGCTCGCCGGGCGGGCAAAGTTTACTGTCTTGGCGAAATGGCGTGCGCGACGGCTCGCGCTCCAGCAATCATCTTGCCTTCCTTTATCACGGCCTCGATTTTGGCGCGGTTCTGCAGCACCCGAATATCTTTGAGCGGGTCGCCATCGATCAGTAGCACGTCAGCGACCCGGCCCGGTGCAAGCGCTCCGAGGTCGGGCCGTTCCAGGCACTCTGCGGCGCGGCTGGTGGCGGCGACGATCGCCTCCATCGGCGACATCCCCAGCCAATCGACCATGTATTCGAGTTCAACGAGATTCTCGCCGACCATCAAGCGATGCGACTGATCGGTGCCCATCGCGACCCTCAAACCGCGGCGCAAAGCCTCTCGCCACAGCGGCATCTGTTTGCGCATTTCCTCCAAGACGACCGCCTCCTTGCGGTCTTCCGGCGCGAGCTGTTGGCCACTCCAGATTGCGTCGGTTTTGCGCCGCTCCACGGACCGCGGCACCAAGGCCAGGGTGGGAACCCACCACGTACCGGATTTTAGCATCATGTCAACACACTCCTCGTCCAAGAACCATCCATGCTCGATGGAGTGGACGCCGGCCTTGAGCGCGGTGCGAATTCCCTTAAGACCTTCGGCATGCGCCGCGACTCGTTTACGCTTTGCCGCGGCCTCTCGAACCGCGGCAGCGATCTCTTCGACCGTGTACTGAGGCTCGTCCCAGCTATCGGTCAGCGACGTAATGCCGCCGCTGGCGCATATTTTGATGAAGTCCGCGCCCGCCATCAGCACGCGGCGCACGAGCTTGCGCACTTCGTCTACTCCGTCCGCGATGGCTTCGGGAAGCCACGCCCGCTTGGGGACTCTGAACCCGGCCGGCACCCAAGTTTCCCCATGGCCGCCGGTCTGGGAGATCATGACCACGCTTATGAGCAGACGCGGGCCGATGATAAGGTCTTCCTCGAGTGCTGCGCGAAAGCCTGCATCCGCCCCGCCCATGTCGCGCGCCGTGGTGACGCCGCAGGCAAGCGTTTCGGTGAGGATACGCGTCGAAGCGAGCACATTATAGGTGGGCGGGTTCAGCAGATGCCGGCGCGTGTCGCGCGCGCGGTAAGTCGCGTGCACGTGGCAGTCGATTACGCCGGGCATCACAGTGCGGCCTGAAACGTCCATCACACGCGCGCCGCGCGGCACCTGGACCGCCGAGCTCGGCCCAGCAGCGCTTATACGTCCGTTCTCGATTACGACAACGCCGCGCGTGATCGGCTCATGACCAAGACCGTCGATCACCTGTCCGCCTACCAACGCGAGTGTATCCGCCAGCGTCGCAGTCATTCGGTCAGCTCAACGAAAACGTTTTTCACCTCGGTATACAGCTCGAGAGCGTACATGCCAAGTTCGCGGCCCAGCCCTGAGCGCTTATAGCCGCCGAACGGCGCGAAGAGGCCCCAGCGGCTGGCGCTTCCATGAGAGTTGACGCTCACCATTCCGCAGCGCAGCGCGCGCACGACGCGCAACGCCTTACCTATATCTTGCGTCCACACCGAGGCGTTCAACCCGTAATCACTGTCGTTAGCCATCGCGGTCGCTTCAGCCTCGCTGTCGAACGGGATCACCACGACAACCGGGCCAAAAATCTCCTCTCGCACCACGCGCATGCGGTTGTTTGCGCCCGCTAAAATAGTGGGGAGAAAATAGTTGCCCGATGTCGAACCCAAGGCCGGCCCGCCTGCGACAAGGTGCGCGCCCTCGGCTAGGCCAATTTCAACGTAAGCTTTAACTCGCTCCCACTGCGCCCTGGAGATCAAGGGCCCCATCTCGGTTGCCGGATCTAGCGGGTCGCCCACCCGATAGCGCCTTGCCGCCTGGGCAAAGGCGGCAACGAAGGCGTCGTGAACTGTGCGCTCCACATAGACGCGCGTGCGAGCGGAACAGCTTTGCCCGGCATTGCCGAAGCCGCCCTTTACCGCAGCGGCGGCAGCCTTGCCTACGTCGGCGTCGGCGAACACGATGTTAGGGCTCTTTCCGCCAAGCTCGAGCGACACACGCTTTATTCCGCCGGCACTGGCTTGGAGCAGAGCCGCTCCGGTGCCAGTCTCGCCGGTAAAGGCGATCTTATCGATCAGTGGATGCGCGGCGATATGGTCCCCCAGTTCGGCTCCGGGTCCAGGCAGCACGTTGAGAACCCCGCGGGGTACGCCCGCTTCCCGTCCAATAACGCCCAGCAAAAGACTGGTAAGCGGCGTGTAACTCGCCGGCTTTAAGATTACAGTACATCCCGCTGCCAACGCTGGCGCCACTTTCCACGACGCGGCTAAAAATGGGAAGTTCCAGGGCGTAATCTGAGCGACCACACCAAGTGGCTCGCGCAGTGTGAAGTCTAATCGTCCGTCTCCCAGCGGAATAGTTTGGCCGAAAAACTTATCAGCGGCGCCCGCGTAGTACTCGAAAACCCGCGCAGCTCCTTCCACTTCGCGGCGGGAGTCGACGATCGTTTTCCCGCCGTTGCGTGTTTCTACTTCAGCGAGTCGATCTAGGTTGGCTCGAATAAGGTCGGCGATTCGACGCAGCACCTGGCCCCGCTCAAATGGCGGCAGTTTCGGCCACGGTCCCTCATCGAATGCTCGGCGGGCAGCCCAGACCGCGCGCTCAAGATCCTCGACCGCAGCCCTAGCCACGTGCGCCAGAATTGCCCCAGTAGCGGGCTCGTACGTTTTAAATCGCCCGCCTGAGCGAGCTTCGACGAACTCCCCGTCGATCAGCAATCGAGTCTCGAGTTCCAACACTGCAAAAAGCCTTCCTACGGTTTATCGAGCCGCTGCGTGCCGATCCCATGAAAGAAGATCGCGCAGATCGGCGATCTGCAGATCGATGCTGGGGTCGCGCCGCTTAGGCTTTCCCGGTGCGTACCAAACCGTCGCAAAGCCAAGCGCCTTGGCCCCTCTCAAATCGTTGGCGATATCGTCGCCAACGAATAGAGTACTGCGCGGTTGGGCTCCAAGACGCCGCAGCGCCTCTTGAAACGGATGTGGGTAGGGTTTGCACCAGCCGATCTCGCCTGACACCACGATGGCGTCGAAATGGTCTCGCAATCCGAAGCGCTCCAAGGTTTGCGCGACCAGCGGCGCGAATGGGTAATTGGACACAATCCCCAGACGGTAATTGTAGGTCAAACGAGGTATCACTTCATCGGCCCCGTCCAACAGTTCTGCACCAGCAAGAATTTCGCGGCTCAAGCGTAGCACTAGGTCGTTTAGCTGTCGCTCGCTAGGTGCCGGTTCGGCGTTAAGCCGCCGTAACGTTTCTGCGAAGCGATCCTCGAATCGATGCTCGCGCCCGGTGTTGAGCGAGCGCGCGATATGCTCCAGCGACACCGCCTCGTAGACCCGGCGAAACTGCTCCCACGGCACCGCGGCGCCGCTACGATGACGCGGGCGAGCGGCCTCGTCCGTTGAGTCGTAGAACACTGTGCGCACACAAGCCAGATGTGCCTTGCGGGTGTGAACGATGCCAGGGATGCGCACGAGCGTGTCGCCCCAGTCGAACAAAATCGTGCCGCGAGCGTTGGCCGCCATCGCGAGACCCGCCCCCATCAAGCGGCGAAGCGAAGGGCTGCTCCAGCCAGGCGGCGCGCTGCCTCCCCCGGATCCGCAGCGCCATAGACGGCCCGCCCCACGACCGCATACACATGGCACCCGGCTGCGGCGGAAAAGGCCTCCTCGATACTACCCCCTAACGGTCCGATTCCTGGAACGAACAGTACCGGGGTCTCCAGTTCCCGCGTCAGCCAAGCGGCATGATGACGTATTTTATCGGAGGTGTTGCCAGGGACGACGAAATGGTTGGTACCCAAAGGAATCGCCGCGCGAAAAATCCGGTCAAGCGCTCCATCGATCACATACCCGCCGCCGCTCGCGTTGTAATCGGAAAAAGGCAACTCGCCTCCCACAATCGGCACCAAGCGGTGTTTAAGCGCCTGGCTGACGAACTCGCTGACCGCGCGTGGTCCGGCGAGAGGAAACAAGATTAGTCCGTCAACGCCTGCCTCGCCGCAGACAGCCCCGAACTTTGCCGCCATATCAGGCACGTCGGGTCCTGCCTTCTGATGATCGTAAATCAGTGGTAGCGCGGTGAACGCCCGCAGCGCGCGCGCCGCAGATTTGAGCCCGACGCGCAGCACGGCCGTAAGCCCAAGCTTGTAGCCCACAACGCCCTCGATGCCGCTGGTGCGCTCGACTATCCGCTTTTGAGCATCCAGCGAATCAAGATCGAGTGCGATTACGATACCGTGAGTTGAGCGTGGCCGAAAGTCGTGAAGCGCCTCGAACGCTGCGCGTTTAAGCCGCCCGTCTGCCAGCCGCGAGAAGGAATCAAAGGCGGGCGCTGCTGTGCGTTGTGTCACAATTTATCCTCCGCTTGCCAGCTTACGACGGCTCGCTTGCGCGCATGCGCTCGATCGCGCGCCGGGCACTCGGCTTGATGTCTTTCACATCCAGGCTCATGTCTACTGCCTTGACGCTATGAGTAAGGTCGCCGACCGAGATGATGTCGACCCCGGTCTCGGCGATAGGTACGATCGTCGCTTCGTTGATCCCTCCCGAGGCTTCGGTCAGCGCGCGGCGGTTGACGAGCTTCACGCCTTCGCGGATCTCCGCTAGCTCCATGTTATCAAACATGATGACCTCGACTCCGCAATCGAGCGCCTCGCGCACCATCTCCAGCGTCTCGCATTCGACTTCGATCTTGAAGGTGTGTTGAGCTCGCTCCCGCAACTGACGCACCGCGTTGGCGATACTTCCCGCGATCTTGATGTGATTGTCTTTGACCAAGATCGCGTTGTGCAGACTGAAGATGTGGTTGTGCGCGCCGCCCACGCGCACCGCGTACTTCTGCAGCATCCGCAGCCCCGGCCATCCTTTGCGCGTATCCGTCACTCGCACACCTAGATGGCTTACTAGACTGACGTAGCGCCGCGTTTTGGTGGCGATGCCGGAGAGCTGCTGCAGCCAGTCTAGCGCCACGCGTTCTATCATGAAGAACGCGGAAGCATGGGCGCGAATTCTCATCAGCTCGGTCCCCGGCCGCATGTCGTCTCCATCCTCGACCAGGTGCTCGACCAGCGCCTCGTCGTCGACCAGCCTGACGGTCTCGTCAGCCAACAGCAGCCCGCAAACGACGCCAGACCCTTTGGCATAAATCAGCCCGGTCTGTATCGGATCGTCTTCCACCAGGAATCCGCCGGTAGTGTCCCCCGGCCCAATCTCTTCCCGCAACGCCTGTTCCACATAAGGCCGGACCATGAAACGATTCAATCGCATTGCGGTTCTCCTTAGACAGAGTCGGCGCGTTCTTGCGCGGCTGGCGCATCATAACAAATGGCAGAGAACCGGTACAGCTACGCAGCACCATCGCTCCACATTGCCGATCGACGCCACTGCACAAAGCGACCGGGGCGCGTATGCCACATTCTGCGGGCGAGGCTGCGCCGGGACGGGCGTAATAATTTCTCGAAAGCGGATATGCCCAGGCGTCATCGCGACTTCGGTCCGTTGCGACGCTGACGCAGCAAAAGCGAAACGATGACTCGTCCTGGTGAAATGAAGCTGCGTAAACAAACGCAACCTGGCACGACCGCTGCGAGTTTTGCTGCCGCTAAGCCGCCATCAAACATCCGTGTTTACCATAATTCCGGAAATCATTGCCGAGTACGCGGAGGCGATCAATTCTGACCGTTCTACATGCTGGAAGGCCAACCGGCGGCGCCCCGCAATGTGCTCGCGGTCTCCCAACTTTGCGACTCTCCATGGCCAGTAGCCGCGGCTCCAGGGCATCATCCTGGCCGGGCAGGAGTGGGGGTCGAAAAGCGCGATATGGGTCGGCGAGAGCATTGAGATCGAGGCTAGAGCCTATCTCATAAACACTTTCGCTTGGTCGTTCATGAACGCTTTTGCTTTCACGGTGATTCGGTGATGCTGAAGCTTCGCCTGTCATTCCGAGCGCAGCGAGGAATTTAAGCGTTGGTTAAGCTTTTGCTTGAGTGAGACCCTTCGCTACGCTCAGGGCGGCCGCTTCGCGGCCGTGCCAGCATAAGGGCATAGAATTGCTGCGCGCAAAGCCTGCGAATTTCTCAGTGGGGCGGGCACGGCGGCCCGCCCCACTGCGCCAAAGATCACACACTCTCAGAACGACAAAATGGGGATCCGCAGAATGACCGAAAGGGCACCTGGAATCGCAAAGCGGGCGCGCAGCACGACATCGTGTCCCAGGATCATTTATTGTGAGGTGACTCCTAGTGGGATTGTGCTCGAGCGCTTCGAGCGGCGCAGCAGGGAATATATTCGCTGATCAGCGCGGTTGCTGCGCACGGATAGCGTCGCAATCGCCTCGGCCGTCAACACGATGTTTCTTCGGCGGTGGGGGGAAAAGCTTGCCGTCAAGCCTTAAACGTCGATTTACACAAAAGGCGACCGTTACGAGCGGGTCAGCGGTGACAATGACGCTATGGTATCGCAGCGGCACGATCTACGTGAAAGGGTGGCGCCTGTGTGTTAAGGGGTCGCGTTCTGATTAGGCTCGATGACCGGGCTGGGCTTTACGGCAAAGTTGATGATCAGGAGTAATGGTGAGCCAGGCTGTGGTGCACAAAAGGCAGAGAGCGGGCTAGCGGAGAACGCTTCGAATCAAAAACTAGGTAGTATCGACGCTCAACCTCGAAAGCTCGTGAGTCGTCAGAACCGCCTTGTAGAAAAATTAGAGAGTGGCGATCACGTCGTTTGGCGATTCCCATGAGAACGTGAGCGGTATTTATTTGGATTCCGAGCGCGTTTTTGGCTCGCGTTGCCTCGGATTCGTCCTGCATTCAGCAGTATAGCCGCGAGCATGAAATGAGCGGCGCTGGCGTTGGTCACCGCCTCGAGAGACGCCGCCGCAAGAACGTCGGAGCCCAACAACGCGATGCTTTTGCTAAAGACCGGGGAACAGAACCGGCATGAGTTGTGCTTGACGGGGCGCTGATAGGCTTTTTCAAGCGAAATTTATTGGAAGCCTTGAGACGCTGCGTCCATCTCGGCGTCTTTGCCAACCCGCTAAACCCGCGGACGTATCGCTGGCAGCCCAACGTGCAGGAAGGAGCGAGCTCTAGGAGAAGCCATCGCCAAGTTGAAGGGGTCGTTGCTCGTGGTCGTTCTTTATGCTAGGGTAAGCACCAAGATTGGCTTGTACCAGCCAATTGCAACATTAAAGAGCAAGGGGGGAGACTGTCATGGCGGAGTCCGCGCCGTCGTTCGGTGGAAGCGGTTCAAACACAAGCTATAGTCTTAAGTTTGTCATCGCTGCCTCTTCGGTCGGGACGCTGATCGAATGGTATGACTTTTACCTTTATGGCAGCTTGGCGGTATTTTTTTCCACCCAGTTCTTCCCGCGCCAAAACCCCACCGCCGCGCTTCTGGCAAGTCTCGCTATCTTCGCCACAGGTTTCCTCGTGCGCCCCTTTGGCGCCATCTTTTTCGGCCGTTTGGGCGATCTTATCGGCCGCAAGTTCACCTTCCTCACGACCCTGATTCTGATGGGCGTTTCCACGACGCTCGTTGGGCTTGCCCCGACTTATAATCAAGTGGGGCTGTTAGCGCCTTTGCTGCTGGTGTTGCTGCGGATGTTGCAAGGATTAGCTTTGGGAGGGGAATACGGCGGCGCGGCGATTTATATAGCTGAACACTCACCGGACCGAAAGCGCGGATTGTCAACCAGTTGGGTTCAGACCACCGCCTCGTTGGGAATCGTCATGTCGCTCCTAGTAATTTTGGCCTTTCGGCTGGGAATGGGAGAGGCTGCGTTTCGCGAGTACGGTTGGCGCTTTCCGTTCCTGCTTTCGGCGGTGCTGGTGATCCTGTCGATCTACATACGGCTGAGGCTGCGCGAATCGCCGATCTTCCAGAACCTGAAGGACGCCGGCAAGTCGTCGTCAAGACCTCTGGCGGAGAGCTTCGGCAGCGGCAAGAACTGGGGCCTTATACTGATTGCTCTATTCGGCGCCGTTGCACCCGAAGGGGTGATTTGGTACACCGGCCAATACTACGCGCTGTTCTTTATGCAGACGGTGCTGAAGATAAATTACGTTACGGTATACTGGATTATCATTGCGGCAATCACGCTGGGAACCCCCTTCTTCGTGGTTTTTGGCGCGTTATCCGACCGGATCGGGCGGCGCAATATCATGATGACAGCCCAGATCCTAGCGGTGATCACTTTCATCCCGGTGTACAAGGCGATGCAAGGTAATGCTAGCAATCCTCTGATCCTCACCGCTTTGGTCTTCTACCAGGTGATTTTGGTCACTATGGTGTATGGGCCGATCGGCGCCTTCCTTGTGGAGCTGTTCCCAGCGCGCATCCGCTACACCTCGCTATCGTTGCCGTACCACATAGGGAATGGCGTGTTCGGCGGTCTCGTACCGCTGATAAATTCCTCGCTGGTGGTCGCTACCGGGAATCATTTCGCAGGTCTATTGTATCCCATGGCGATAGCTGCGATCGGCGTGGTCGTTTCGTTGGTCTATTTGCAGGAGCCTACGCACCATATCAATATATGGGACGAGGTTCGCGGCGAAGTGCCGGTCGAGGCCGTCTCGTAGCGCAAGTTCGCATCAGTTAGAACGGAGCCTGGACGCGCGTCCAGGCTCCGTCATGTTTGTTTAGCCCGACGGGCAAAAGCTTCACGCCGTTATCGTTGCGCCCTCAGCAAAGGCGCTCGCAGCTACATCTTCAGATTGGTTGCAAAATTTGCGCGGTATTCAAGGTTGAATTCCACGGTCAGTTCCTTGGATGAGCTTCATCGAATCCGCAGGATTTCGCGCAACCTAAGGAAGTTACGATATATTCGGACTATAAGAGTTTTTAGGCACTGGCGTTGGATCCGGTTTCGCCCTGAAACGGCGTAGCCATGTGTGCCCGTTGGATATCGTTCAATCTTGCGCTCAAGGGCAAAGGCCAGAGAAGCATTTTCTCCGACTCCAAAGCCGAACGCTTTTATCTGGATGCGCGGCGATGGGCAGGCGGGCGGGCTCGTAATCCGCTGAACGCTTAAGGTTTACGATTGGACTCTGGCGCTAATCGGTGGTCGTTTCGCTCAAGTTCGTGCCCGGCTTCTGAATCACAGCCGCAACGTCTTCGAGCTTTTCTTTCGGCGCGAACTGGAAGTCGCTCAACCCGCGGCGGCGGTTCAGGTAGTGGCAAGCCTTGGCTCATCTGCGGAGCGCTACCTGGATTACTTGACCGCCGAAGGGGCGCGAGCTTTTCAGCAACGCCGGGGCACAACGTCTCGGGGTCGTGTGTTTGGCGCGTCGCTTCTGTTCTTTGAGGGCGAGCCGTTTTTGGGGCATGATTGGATTGCGTTGCTTAAGCGGGGCTTTGCCACAGCGAACCAACTGCGGTCGAGGCATCAGCTTTCGGCGGGGCGCGTCGAGTACTCTCGCTTCAAAGCGAAGTCTAAGCGGAGTGAAGCGCTCGTTCGATTCGACATTGCGCGCAGGAGATCCGAGAGTTCGCCACGATGGCCGCAGCGCGGCAAAGCCTGATTCGCACGGGGGTTCGTGATTTCGCGCTTTGGCGCGGGCTCTGTTTGGCAGAACGGCAGGTTAACTCTGCGCGCTAACCAATCGCGTTAACTATTTAGGAGGGATAGGATGCGCTCCTACACTCAATACCTTACGATGACGGTCCCCGCGCGAATGGAGTTTGTGAATATCACGGCGCAGGTTGAGAAAGCGGTGAGTCAAAGCGGCGTGCGCGAAGGGCTATGCCTGGTCAATGCGATGCACATTACGGCGTCAGTGTTCATTAATGATGACGAGCCGGGGCTCCATGAGGACTACAAACGCTGGCTTGAATGGCTGGCGCCTTTCGACCCCAGCCCAGAGCGTTATCATCACAACCGCACTGGGGAAGACAACGGCGACGCTCATCACAAGCGTCAGGTTATGGGACGCGAAGTTGTGATTGCGATAACCAATGGCAAGCTCGACTTCGGGCCTTGGGAGCAAATTTTCTATGGGGAATTCGACGGGCGCCGGCCTAAGCGCATTCTGATCAAGGTCATCGGAGATTAAGCCCGTCAATAATTGACAACGTTATTGCGGGTTCGCCGTGGTCTCGAGCGCGCATTGCCGCGGGCTCGCTCTTGAGACCTTTGGCACCTAAACAGCGTCTTGTCGCGCTTGCGCGAAGCAAAGAAAAAGCCGCTCACTGCCGCAGCAACATTCGAACCAGAGGGGTCAGCGCCATCTGCGAACAAGAAGCGATAGTTGCGCGCTTGACCTTCTCCTGTAGGCGCTCGCCTGATTCATTTCGCTTGGCGGGGATGAAAGGGATGTAACTATCCTGTGG
>Ga0080006_1141920_pt1 | contig 10782 bp, 6 predicted proteins | sample RS3BMetagenome_FD_69209 | JGI IMG/M metagenome (GOLD analysis project Ga0080006, IMG submission 69209) | Ferric oxide microbial mat and aquatic microbial communities from Rainbow Spring, Yellowstone National Park, USA - RS3B (SPADES... ... | reverse complement strand
AGACCTTCTCACCCGAGCTGACCGAACTACAGCGGATCGTGCTCGAACTCCTCGCCATCCCCGCATCGAGCTACCGCTGAGTGGGGGACGCAAAACCGTCCTCACACATGCGGAAAGTCAGTCGAAAGGACCGAATCAGAAGGTTTTGACAACTTCTGTTGCTCCTCCGGCAGATGCCCTTTGGTGTCGCATAAAATTCTACCCTCGTTCGATCCGGATCAGCACTGAGCGACCGAGCGACTCGACATCCTCGGGAGTCGGAGGGTCGGCGAGCATGGTGTGTCGGAGGGCCCTGGCAGTCCGGGCGGCGCCCGTCACGAATTCGAGTTCGATGCGTTGCGCGCACCACTGACCGAGTCCATGGGGAGCACCCGGCAGGTCATTGGCGATCCCGGCCACCGACCCCGGCTGGGTGAACAGTGCGTACAGGTCCCCATAGTCGCGGGGCCCTTGTGCGCCCGCTCGGCCCGCCGACGGGGTGCCGACTGCAGCTTCATGCCCACGAGGGCCGCGGGCGTGGCCACACGGCAGGTCACCGCGGCAAGCGGGACCCGTTCCCCCGAGACCACGGTCAGCGAGGCCGGCGCGGCCGAGTCGAGCGCCCACCGATGGGCCAGGACAAAGGCCCGGTCGAACTGATCTTCCGGAAGCTCACCAGGGTCGAGGTCGGCAGCCGGAATGGACCCGACATCGATGGAGTTCACCTTGACGCCCCCGACCGGATGTCGCGCCGGCCCACTCTCGCCACCGCCCACCAGGATCGAGAGGCGGGAGGGGCCGCCGTCAACACTCTGTGCGGCCGCGTCGAGGTCGTCGGTGACGCGGTGGACCCGACCGAGTCTGGTCATGACGGCCAGCCCACCGATGAGTGCGAACTCAGACGATGGCACCTCCTCGGTGAGCGTGTGCAAGGCACCGACCAGACGCGACGCCGACCCACCCGGCCCATCGAGAAGGAGGATCTCACCAGACACGAACGTGGCCTTCCGGATTCCATCCTTCGAGGATCTCGCGGCCCCGACCGCGATCCTGGGCCAGGTCCAGTGCGACCACGACATGATTGGCCACCGGGAAGTCGTGGTCCGGGAGCTGAGCCGGTACCGACCACCCGTACCGGGACGGGCACACCGCCACCCGTCCAGCCGACGGTGTGCCGGGGAACGCTCCGTGGGAGCGGAGCACACTTCGTAGCTCGCTTTGGCTCTCGACGTAGACCTCGGGCGGCCAGTCCGCAGTCGCCACCACCGGAGCCTGATGCCACACTGCCCCCAGGGTTCCCGACAGCCGGCAGAGATCGGAATCGGACTCGGGAAGGCTGCCCAGCGGTCGCCATGCCGGAGCCCAGGCATCGGCCATCTCGTTGAACAGATCGGGGATCGTTGGCCGACCGGAGCGGTCGACGAGCCCCCGGTCCCGCAAGGCAGCCAGGATCTCTGACACCCGCCCTGGGGAGCGTCCGATGAGCGTTGCCAACTCGGTGGTGCGGTGGTCCTGCTCAGGTTCGAGGAGCAGGGCCATTCCGACATCTAGACCCGTCGGTACGAAGGGATCGGCAACCCGGGTCGGTTCGGGCCCGATCAGCGGGGGCACATCGGCGTCGATGAGGAGGGACGTACCACGGAGCTGAAGGTGGCCCCGGCGGTCGAGCCAGGCCACCCGACCCTCAGCCAGCACCCGCCGAGCTTCCGTTGAGATCCGGTCCGCCACAATGAAGCCGCCAGCCAGCTGGCGGGACAGACCCTCGGCCTCGGTTCGGCTGATGCTTCGCCGCGTCTCGACGGGGAACTGATGTCCGCCGACCTCGAGGATGTTCGGGGCCAGTGCCTTGGCCGGCACGGCGAGAGAATCGAGCGACCATACTGCCTCTTCAGCAGGATTATTCGTTGTTCGTGCGGGCACGCAATCAGAATACCACGAGACCCATCTCGGACTCCTATCCCCCCCGGCTCCCACAGCGTCGATACGGGGGAACAACCAGGCACGTTGAGTTCGTCGCAGGGACAAGCGCTGCATACGCTGTCCACGATGACCAACGCGCTCGACCCACCTCGACGGCTCGGCGTTGCTACCGGATCGATCCGAGACGTGAATCGGAACGGCTTCCCGCCGTCCGAGACCATGGAGACCCCGGTGGCCGGCGTGCCGGCGCCCGGCGGCAGTGGCCGGCCTCACCTGCACGAACGCCTCCTCGATGCCGACGAGCTGGACCAGCTCCAGGTTCTGCGAGCGGCCGTCGAGCCCTCCGCCCCCATCTACGCCGCCATCCTCTCCGTGCTGGTGGCGGCCAAGGAGCGGTACCAGGTGGAGGTGCGGACCGAGCAGCTCGCCGCTGAGCTGTCGGAGGCGGGACACGACGTTTCCCACCTGGCCCAACAGTTGGTTCAGCTCGAGGACTGGGGAGCGGTCACCTGGACCCAGGACACGAACCGGGTGGCCCGGCTCGAGGAATTCCGCCGGCGGCGTGAACTGTGGCACCTGACCCCGGCCGGACAGGCCGCCCACGACGCCATCATCCGGGTCCTGGGCGCCGCTGAACAGTCGGGCTCGCTGCAGCGCGCCCTGTTCCGGGACATCCGGGAGAACCTCCAGGGCCTGGCCGCGGCAGTCGACGACGGTGACGCCACCGCCACCTACCTCCGGCTGCGCGACCTCGACGGCTCTCTGCGCGACCTGGCGGCCAACGCCCGGGACTTCCACGCCACCATGGGAGAACTCCGGCGCGAGCACGAGGTCGCCCCCGAGCGGTTCCTGGCCTACAAGCACCTCCTCATTGACTACCTTCAGCAATTCCTCGACGAGGTGATCCGCCACAGGCTGACGATCGCCGCCCAGATCAGCGATGTGGAGCGGCGAGGAGTGGACCGCGTGGTGCAACTGGCCGCCGAGGGGGACGACTCGGCCGGCCTGTTCGTCGACGTCGACCTCGAGGCCCGCTGGCACGACCGGTGGGAGGGCCTGGTGGCCTGGTTCCGCCCCGGCCTCGGACGCCCGTCCGGGGTGGAAGAGCTTTCGGGCGCCACGACGTCGGCGATCCGCGATCTGATGGCCCTCCTACGGCGCCTGACCGAAAGCGCCACCCGTCCCATCACCCGGGCCTCGGAGCTCCGTCACCTGGCGCGGTGGTTCCTGCGGAGTGACGCCGAGGAGGCCCACCGGCTGTTCGACGCCTCCTTCGGCTTGGCCCAGCCAATCCACCTGGCCGCGGCGATGGCCGACCCCGACGTCGAGTCGGGGGCTGCGAGCTGGTGGCAGGCCGACCCGGTCGAGGTGCCGGTGACCTTGCGCCGTTACGGCAAGCGTGCCGCACCTCCCCCACCCAGGCCGGCGGACGATTTCTCCGGAGTCAAGGAGGGTCTCGCTGACGAGCACGGCCGGCACCTGGCCGCCCGGGCCGAGGCGGCCTCCGGGCTTGGCGCCCGCCCGGTGAAGGACCGTCGCCTGCCCAGGGGGGAGTTCGCCCTCCTCCTCGAGTTGCTCGACCGAGGGCTGCACCGCCGCCCGCTGGTCGGCGAGTTCGCAGTCGAGGTCGAGGCGGAGGGGGTCCGCCTGTCTCTGGCGACTGCCGATGTGACGACCCACGTTCACGGGCCTGGGGGCGCCCTCACCCTGGACGGGCTGGCGCTCGAGGTGCAGCGGGTATGACGGTGGGGTTGGCCCGGGTAGCCGCGCAGCTCGACGCCACCGAGCGGGAGGACTTCCAGCAGGCAGCCCGGACCCTGCTGGCCCATCCTCTGGTCACGGCGGCTTGGCCGGAGCCCGGCGCACTGGCGCTGGTCCGCCGGTTCGAGGAGCCGCTGCGCAACGAGTTCTGGCGGATGTGCCGCTGGCGGCTCGACCTCGGGGCCCGGTGCGCACGACTGCTCCGACGGCCCGCCGAGGCGAGCGCAGCGAGACAGGCGCTGTCGCGTACCGGCCGCCCCTTCTCGCCTTGGGCCTATGCCTACTGGTGCCTCGTTCTCTCGGCCCTGGAGTCGGTCGGGATACAGACCACCATTTCGGCACTTGCCGACGAGGTGACGAGGATCCGGGCCGGTGACGACACGCTTCCGGTGGACCTCACGGTGTTCGAGCAGCGTAAAGCGTTCGTCGACGCCGTCGGCGCCCTTGAGCAGCTCGGGGTCCTGACCCTAGTCGATGGGGCTACCGACGCCTTTCTCACCACATCGGACGAGCACGGGGGTGATGCCCTCTACGACGTCGACGCCGACGCCGTCGGCCACCTGCTGGTGTCACCGCCGAGTGTTCTGGCCGGCATCGACGCCCCCGAGGACTTCCTGATCGAGTCGTACCCGGCCACGCCCGACGGGGCGGCGGCCAGAGTCCGCCACCAGGTCATACGGCGCCTCCTACTGCAGCCCACCGTCTACTTCGACGAGCTCGATGAGGAGGAGCAAGCGTTCGCCCGGCACCGGCGGGGGCGCCTGCGCGACGAGATCGAGCGGCTGACCGGACGGTGGCTGGAGATCCGATCCGAGGGCATGGCCCTGATCGAGGCCCCTTCGGCCATCACCTTTCCCGGCAGCGGGGCGGTGGCCCACGCCGCCCTTCTCTACGGAAGTGAGCTCGTGGAAGACGCCCTACGACTCAACCAGACCGGTGGCGAGACGACCTCGGAGACACCGGTGCCCGGGCGGCGTATCGGGCCCAACGCCAGTGAGGGGGCGTGGGAACGGGTGGTCGAGGCATTCAAGGACCGGTTCACCGCAGAGTACCGAGACGACCACCCGCGGCTCCGTCGTGAGGCCCTCGATCTGCTGGGGCGACTGGACCTGGTCGGGACGGACGGGACCGACCTCGTCGTTCGGCCGGCCATGGCCCGCTACCGGGCGGAGGTGCGGCTGCCCGATCCGGTGCCGACCCTGTTCGGCGTGGCCGGGGTATCCGGAGCCGACCATGGGTGAGGCAGCCGGGTCCGAGGAAAGCCGTCCGGAACGGTGGAGACCGACCCGGGTGGGGATCCGCAATATCTGGGAGTACGACGACCAGGAATTCCACTTCGTCGACGGTCGGCTGATCCTGCGGGGTCCGAACGGATCGGGCAAGTCCAACGCTCTGGCCCTGCTGGTTCCCTTTGTCTTCGACGCCATCATGAGCTCGGGCCGGATGGACCCCTTCGGGGGAGGCCGGTCGATGAAGACCCTCCTGCTGTCCGAACAGAAGGAGGAGGGAGCGGGCACACGCTTCCGGCGTGACCAGCGAACCGGATACGTCTGGATGGAGCTGTCGCAGGGCGACCGGTACGTCACGATCGGCTGCGGCGCCCGTGCCTCGGTGCAACGGGATGCCGAGGCCTGGTTCTTCGTCACCGACCGGAGACCCGGGGAGGACCTCGATCTCGTGCCGGAGGGCACCCCCATGACCAGGGCCCAGCTGGCCGAGGCACTGGGGAGTGGCGCCGTCTACGACACCGCCGAGTCCTACCGGGTCGCCGTCGACCGCGCCCTGTTCGGGATCGGTCCCGACCGCTACCGGCACCTGGTCGACCTCCTGTTGGTCCTGCGCCGTCCCCATCTGGCCGGCAAGCTCCACCCTGAGGAGCTTTCGGCCGTGCTCACCCAGGGCCTCCCTCCGGTCCCCGACGCCCTGGTGGCCGAGGTGGCGGCCAGCTTCGAGGACCTCGAAGCAGTGAAGAACGACCTGTTGCGGCTCCGGCGTGCCGGACAAGCTGTCGACGACTTCTGCCCGCTCTACCGGTCCTACCTCCGCACCGTGGCCCGGTCCCGGGCCGACGGGCTCTTGGAGGCCGTACGAGCCACCCGGAGGGCACGCTCCCGGCTCGCCGAGTCGGAGCAGTCCCTGGCCAAGGCGGTGGCGGACCTGGACGAGTGCAAGCGGGCCCGGGACGAGTCCGGCCGCGAACTGTCCCGGGCCGAGCAGCGTCTGCGCGCCGTGCTCGAGTCACCGGCGTTCCGGGACGCAGCCGCGCTGATCACCCTGACCGAGCTGGCCTCCGATGCCCGGAAGCAAGCTGACAGGGCTGCCGGCCTCATGGAGGAGGCGGCACGGGCACGCGACGGCGCCGCCGCGGAGGTTGAGCGGGCCGCGGGGGAGCTTCGAGCCGTCGAGGCCGAGGTCGACCGGCAGTTCGCCGACACGGCGCGGGCGGCCGACTCGGCCGGTGTGTCGTGGTCAGCACGACGGAACGAGCTCCTCGTGGATGGTCTGGGCACCGCTCTCCGGTCGCCGGCGACCTTCCGCCTGGATGAGATCAGCCAGGTCCGGCGGGCCATCGAGTCCTCCGGCGCCGCGGCCCACAGGGCGACCGACGCCGAGGAACTCGCCGGTGCCTCCCGGAGGCGGGCGGAGGAAGCCGCCTCCCTGCGGGATTCGACTGGACTCGTGCTCGACGAGGCGGTGGCCACCCTGGTCAAGGCGGTCCAGGCGTGGTGCGGGTCGACCGGTGTGCTGAGCTCCGATGAGCGCCAGCTCCTCGTCGAGGCAGCCGGAGGCGGTGACGGCCGGACGGCGGCCACGCTGGCCGAAGTGTTGCACGGGCTGTTCGGACCCAAGCGACAGGAGCTGGGTGTAGCCCTGGCCCGCATCGGCGATCGCCGTCAGAAGACGGCCGACGAGCGTGAGCAGCTGGTGCAGGAGCGGAACCGGGTCGCCGACGATCCCCTTCCGGCTCCCGACCGGCTCGCCGTCCGACCGGCGGACCGCGTCGGCCGGTCCGGGGCCCCGCTCTTCGCCTGCTGCGACTTCCGGGAGGGGGTGGCCGAGGACGACCGGTCGGGCATTGAGGCCGCACTCCACGCAGCGGGCTTGCTCGACGCCTGGGTGTCAGCGAGCCGGTCAGGATCCGGGCCCCATCCCGACGACACCGAACTCGATGCCTGGCTGGTCGCCGGCCAGGCCACGGACGGCCCGTCCCTCAACGACATGCTCGCGGCCGACCCGGCCCCGGGTTCGGGTCTGGACCGCGAGGTCATCACCGCCGTGCTTCGGTCCATCCCCCTGTCCGACACGGGCATCGGCATCCTCCCTGACGGCCGGTTCTCGCTCGGACCCCTGAGCGGCCGGTTCGCCAAGGGCACGGCGGAGTTCATCGGCTCGACGGCCCGGGAGGCCCGCCGTCAACGTCGGTTGGCTGAGCTCGATGCCATGGTGGCCGCCGTCGACCAGGTACTCCTGGCCCTGGACGATGAGCGACTCGCCGCCGAGGGCCGGCTTGCCGAACTCGATTCCGCCGAGGCGTCGCTGCCGCCGTCCGAGGTGGTGGTCTCGGCCAGAGCGGATCGGGATCGTGCCGCGGCCGTGGCCTCCGAGCGCAGAGCCAGCGCCGAGCGTGATCAGACCGCTGCGGTCGAGCGCCGCAAGGAGGCCGCTCTGGCCTTCGAGGTGGTCCGGACGGAGGCAGCCCGACTCGCCCTGCCAGCCGACTCGGACGGACTCGACGACACCACCTCGGCCGTCCGTGGCTACGAAGAGTTTGCGGGCGAGCTGCTGCGGCTCGTCGACCGGGTTGTCCTTCTGGGCCGCCAAGCCGACGAGGTGACCAGTCGGGTGGAGCGGTGCCAGGAAGCCCTGGACCGACGTCAGCAGGAACACCGGACGGCGGAGGAGCGCGCCGACGGCCTGGCAGCACGGGTCACCGAGATGCGCCAACAGCTGGGCCCCGACGCCGAGGCCCCTCTGCGCCGGCGACAGGAACTCGAGGACGAGGTGGTGGCCCTGAAGGTCCAGGTGGAAGCGATTACCGAGGCCACCATGGCGCGGAGCGCCGGGGTCGGCTCAGCGGAGTCCCTGGTCCTGTCGGCCACCGAGGGAGTGGAACGGGCGGAACGGGGCGTCGACGTGCAGCGGTCGACCGCCGCCGTGCTGGCCCGGGCCGAGGTGTGGGACGCTGTCTCGGAGGGTGGCGGGGACGATCGGGTGGACGCTGCCGCTGGCGGGGGCGGGATGGCCGCGCCGAGCGACCTGGTCGAGCTGTGCCGATACGTGGTCCGGGCCACTGGCGACGTGGACGCCGGACCCCAGTCGGTGCGGACCACCACCAACCAGCTGGACACCGCCTACCGCGTCCTCATGGACGGGCTGCAGAACGGCTTCGAGCCCGCCCAGATTCACGATGACGGCGTGGGCATCGTGCAGGTGACATCGGAGACGGGAACGATCTCCGTGCTCCAGTTGGCCCGCGAGCTGGCCACACAGGTCGCCCAACACGAGGAGCTCCTCGACGAACGCGACCAGGAGATCTTCGAACGTCACCTGCTCACCCGGGTATCGGAGGCGCTCCGGGACCTGCTCAACAACGCGCACGAGCTGGTGGAGGACATCAACGCCTGCCTGCGCGACACACCCACGGCCAGCGGACTAAGAGTCCGGCTTCGATGGCAGCTCGATCAGGCCTCGACGGGCCAACAGGAGGCCATGGAACTGCTCCGGAAGACTCCGGAGCTGCTCGGCCCGGACGAGCGCGAGCGCCTACGCCGGTTTTTCGCTGGCGCCATCGCAGAGGAACGGGCAGCCGACCCGGGAGCAGGCTACGAGGCTGTGTTGACGAGGGTCTTCGACTACCGGTCCTGGCATTCCTTCGTACCGTTCCTGGTGCTCCCGACCGGGGGGAGCAGGCAGCTGACCCGGGCGGTCTTCGCCAGCCTCTCCGGCGGCGAGCAGTCGGTGTCGCTTCATCTCCCGCTGTTCGCCGCCGCCGCCGCCCACTACAACGCGGCCGGGGACGGGGCGCCGCGCCTGATCGCGCTGGACGAGGCGTTCGCCGGCATCGACGAGGGCATGCGGGCCGACCTCATGGGCCTGCTGGTCCGGTTCGACCTCGACGTGATCATGACCGGGCACGAGCTGTGGGGGGCCTACGAGAAGGTGCCGGGGGTGATGATCTACGATCTGCTGCGGCGACCACCGGCCGAGGGGGTCAGCTCCATGCCCATGCGGTGGGACGGTGGTGCCCTGGTGGAGGAGCCGGGGCTGACACTGGTGCGCCGGCTCCCGGACCAGTCCACGGAGCTGTCCCTGTGAGTACTTGGTGGTAGCCGGGTGGGAGTCAGTGGACCCCGAGGTCGCCGACCTGCTGGCCGGGCCGGACCTCGACAAGCTGTGGCGGGCGGCCCGTCGCCGGCTCGAGGCCAACGGTTTGACCCTCTACGGGACGCCCCTCGTGCTGAAGGGGCTCAGCCGGGAGGAGGCCGATGCCGTGGCCGGCCTGTTGGGCATCCTGAGGCCAAGGCGCGAGGTCCGTGTGCGTCTCGACGCCCTCGACATCATCCTGAGGACCAGCAGCGCCGGGCACGGCCTGATCGACGTTCTGACTGCCCTCGGAGGCCCGCTGCGGGACCGACAGGCGGAGAAGGAGGCGACTGCACATCGCCGGGCGGCCACGTGGTTTGAGCTCGCCGCCCACCCGGCCGTCGTGGCCGAACCTCGCCTCTCCGAGTGGCTGACGAGCCTACGGGGATCCGGTCTTGCCAGGCGCCTGGCCGCAGCGGACGGGATCGAGCACCTCGTCGGCCGGGCGCTCGACGTTCTGGCCCGCCTGCCCGGGGACGGCATCGGCCTCGCCGTGCTCGCTGCGGAGACGACCGGAGACGCCCATGGCCTCGATCGGGGACGGCCCACCGGGACGCTGGTGCTGCAAGCGCTCGGCTCGCTTGCCGGTACGGCGTCGCACCAGAGCGCCGGTGAGTGGCGGGCGGCCTGGCAGGGGGCCGGCGTGGTCTGTGATGACCTGTCGTGCCACGTCCTGCTGATGAACCTGCGCCCCCGGGGCACGACCGACCTGATCGGAGGCATGGTCCGCGACCACGCTGACTTCGGTGAGCCCATCCGCCTGACCCTCCGGCAGGTGTCGGCGGGCGAACTCGAGCCCGAGTCGCCCACCACCATCTTCTGCTGCGAAAACCCCGCCGTGGTGGCGACAGCCGCCGATCGCCTGGGCAGCGAGTCGGCCACCCTTGTGTGCCTGGAGGGGATCCCGAGCACGGCTGGCCTGGTTCTGCTGGAGCGGCTGGCCGCAGTCGGATGTCCGGTGCTCTACCACGGCGACTTCGACTGGGCCGGACTGTCCATCTTCTCGACGTTGCGTCGCCGTCTGGAGGTCTCGCCCTGGCGGTTCGGCGCCGACGACTACCGGTCGGCGGTGCGTGACGGCGGAGGCGGCATCGCCCTTGCCGGACGTCCGACTGAGTCGCCGTGGGACAGCGCCCTTGCGCCTGCAATGGCCGAGTCCGGCGTGGCCGTCTTCGAGGAACAGGTCGTCGATCGCCTTCTGGAAGACCTGTGACAGGGAAACAGGGCTACAAATATGCAGTTCAGAGGCAACCATTCAGGTCCTCCTGGGGCACGAAGTAGCGATTCCCGGACTGGTCGCGTGACCAGCGGATTCGCGAAGTGACCACCGTGTTGGTTGACTGGCAGGGATGTCGGACCCGAACCGTGAAGACCTGCTCGAAGCCGAGGTCGAGGCACTGCGTGTCGAGAACGCGGCTCTGGTCGGCGAGGTCGAACGCCTGACCCGGCGGGTCGACGAACTCAGCCGTCGTCTGGACAAGGGATCCAAGAACTCCTCGATGCCCCCGTCGTCCGACTCGCCGAAGAACAAGGCAGAGGCGACCAAGACCCGAGCCGAGCGGCGGGCTGAGGCGAAGGCGAAGCGCAGAGACGATGTGGAGCGGAACCGGGGAAAGCAGCCCGGTGCCCCGGGGGCGTGTCAGCGTTCAAGTATTTCCCTAGTGCTTTACGAAGACGTTCAAGTAATTCCCTACCTCGACGTTCACGTAATTCCCTACCCCTGAGGGTGGGGATCCCCCCACCGGGCTCCTTGTTCCA
>Ga0080006_1119889_pt1 | contig 10785 bp, 9 predicted proteins | sample RS3BMetagenome_FD_69209 | JGI IMG/M metagenome (GOLD analysis project Ga0080006, IMG submission 69209) | Ferric oxide microbial mat and aquatic microbial communities from Rainbow Spring, Yellowstone National Park, USA - RS3B (SPADES... ... | reverse complement strand
AGTGCGCCGAGGGGTTCAAGGAGACGATGAAGATCGTCTTCGACGAGTTCCTGCCCAAGTGGAACTATCGGGCCATTCCCGAGCCCATGTGAAATCGGGAAGTTATTCCCGGCCTATTCCTAAGGGATGTGCTGAGCAAAGCGCCGCCGAGGTCGATCGGCCCCGAGCTGAGGAGATGGCTATATCCGGTGTCGGCCGTCGACCCATGGATGAGCGTCGTGAAGGTTGACGCATTATTGAGGGAGACGCTGCCCGAGTGGAGGGTACCCAGTGCGTCTCCCGGTGCGAGGACGCCGCCAGTTCCAAGGATCATCGGCACGCTTCCGATTCCGCCGAGCGCGCCGGAGGCCCCGATCGTGACCCCGTTGCTTGAGGAGATGTCCCCTTCCACTTCGAGGAGGCCACCCGTCACGGACGTCGGGCCGGTGTATGTGCTGGTCGCGTTGAGGATCAGAGCACCCCCGCTGGCCTTTGTCAATCCGGACGAGCCGCCGATGGCGCCATTGACGGTTAGCACTCCGCTGGTGGCGATGCTGAACGTCGTATTCCCCGTCAGGGTGATCGAGCCGTTCATTGTCTCGGCGTTCGACAGTGGCACGAGAAACGTCGTCGAATCGGCCAGAGTGAGGCCGCCCGCAGGGAGCGAGTAGGTCGCCGTCGAAAGGACGAAGGTGGACCCGGCGTTGATGGTCACCGCGCCCAGAGTGCCGGTCGCCTGGCCGTCGAAGACCTGGAGAAATCCGCCATTGATGGTCGTCGCGCCGTGATAGGTGTTGGCCTGGCCGAGCCCGAGGGTCCCGGTCCCGTCTTTCACGATCCCGCCGCCGTCGCTGGCAATGACCCCGTTCAGATAGAGGTTGGCAAAGCCCGGGGTGCTGATCGACAGGTCGGTATCGAGCGTGAGGCTCCCCTGGATCGTCGTCAGCCCGTCGACCAGGAAGGCGGTCCCGGCGGAATTGATCGTGAAGTTGTTGTTGAGGAGGAGGTTGTTGATGATCTCGATCTCGGCATTATCGGCGACGTTGCCGGTGCCGAGCGACCCGCTGTTGCTGATGGCGAGGATGCCGGCGGAGACCGTCGTGACGCCGCTGTATGTGTTCGCGCCGTCGAGTTCGAGAGTGCCCACGCCCGTCTTGGTCAGGCCGTGGCCGTTGTTCGAGTCGTCCACGACCGAGACGATGTCGAGGGAGGACGACGCGGCCGTGTCGATCGTCGCGTTGACCCCCAGATTGAAAGTCCCGTTGATCGTGTTGGTCCCGGCCGAGTTGCTGATCGCGGTGCCTGTCGAATTGACGATGAGGGAGTTGACGACGGTGATCCCGCCGGAGAGGTCGAGCGTGGCCGTCCCCCCGATGATCACGAAGCCGGTGCCCGCGCCGGTGCTGGTGCTGATGGCCAGGACGCCCGAGTTGATGTTGGTCCCGCCGCTGTAGGTGTTCGTACCCGAGAACGCGAGGACGCCCGGGCCGTCCTTGACGATCGCCCCGTTCTGGATGACCACGCCGATGCTCGCGTCGACGGCGAGGTTGGTATCGTCCGCGATGGTCATGGTGACCGAGTTATAGTTCAGGTCGAGGGCGCCGGCACCGCTGATCGTCGCCTCGGTGTGCCCCGCGGCGGCGATCGTCACGAGGTTCGTGGTGATGCCGAGCACGCCGCCGGTGCTGATAGTGACCGAACCCCCCTGGATCGAGAGCGTGGTGATCGTATCGCTGGAGGTGCCGAGGTCGAACAAGGCACCCTCGTTGACGGTCACGGCCGAGGCGTCCGCGATCTGGTTGTTGCTCCCGATTTGTACAAGCTCGCCGCCGCCGATGTTGTCGCCGATGACCAGGTTGCCGGCGATGGCGTTGAGGCCGCTAGCCCTGTTGAGGATCAGAGTGCCGGCGTCCACGCTGGTCGTGCCGGTGTAGGTGTTCGGGCTGAAGCCAGTAGACTCGCTGCACAATAGGGATTGACTGGCTTCCGGGCGTATCTTCCCCATCACCGAGGTTGGTCACGCATACATCAGGTTGTGAAGGCCGGCGACATTCTTCATGATCAGCGCGTGTCGCCGGACCGGGTTGCGGTACCGCTCCGAGGCGATCCGCCACACCTTCATCTTGCCGATCCCGTGCTCGGCCGCCACCCGACGACGCGAGATCGCCCGGTTCGCCTCCTTCTGACCCCCGGTCAGCTCGCCCCCGCGAGGCTTTCGCGCCGGGGTCTTCAACCCGGTCCCGATGGAGGCCGTATCCCCCGTCCGCTTCGCGTCGCGCGGGGCCACCACCCGCGTCCGGTCGTAGATCCGCTTGTCATGCACCGACCCCGGGTAGGATCCGGAGACGGCGGCGATCCTCACCTTCCGCGGCTTGGGCCCGGCCCCGGGGGGCTTGGTGCGTCGCACCACGACCACCTGGGTCTTGATTGTGTGCCGCTTCTTCTTGCCCGAGTAGAACTCCCGCTGGCCCTGCTCGGGCCGGCGGGTCGGCCTCTCGGTGGCGTCGAAGAACAGCTCGCGGATGTCCTCGGGGTCCAGCCTCACGCGCCGCTCGGGGATCCGGAAGATGCCGGCCAGGAGCGGCTGCAGCGGGTTGATATTGCGGCACACGGCCGAGTCATCGACGCCGAAGAGGAACCCGAGGAAGGCATGCGTGGTGTAGGTGCTGTAGTAGATCAGCAGCATCAGCAGGCGGTCCGAGAGTGGCAGCTTGTGCTTGGGCCCGGCCCCCGGCTTGCGGATCCGATCAGGCCGGGCCTTGCGACGGACGTCAGCCGCCTCGTACAGGGGGCTGAGTTGGGCCAGCAAGCCGTCGAATGCGTCCGGGGTGATCCCCGTCAGCTGGCGGAAGGCGTTCGGGGATCGACGCAGGCGGTCGGTGTGGCTCATCACGTCAGTCTACAGGAGCGGAGCCCTATCGTGCAGCGACTCTATTACCTGCGGGGATGATCGTGTTTCCCTTGGCCAGAGCCTCGACGACCTGCTGAGCGTTCAGGTTGTAGGTCAGGAGCTTGTTCGGGTCGACGTTGATGATGATCGACCGCATGTTCGGGCCGAAGGGAGAGATCGCGACCGTGCCGGGGACATTCTTTTGCACCAGAGGGCGGATGATATTCTGCGCCAGGTCCCCCATCGCCCCGAGCGACGTCTTGTCGCTCTCGAAGACGAGATAGCCGACCGGGACGCTGCCGGCGTCCATCCGCATGATCATCGGTGGCAATGTCCCCTTGGGCATCCACGACATCGCGCGGTCCGACATGGCCACAACCTGCGTCATCGCCTGGCCCATCTCGGTCCTCGGAAAAAACGAGAGTTCGCAAAGGGCAACCTGTTGGATGTTGCGGGTGTTGATGTCCTTGATGCCGTCGACATATTGAAAATAAAGTTCAAGCTGGTTGACGATAAACCCTTCCAACTGCTCGGGGCTCATTCCCGCATAATCGAGATAAACGTAAATCTTGGGCACATTGAGAGCGGGGAAGATATCGACACGCATTTGCTGATAAGCCAGCAACCCGCCACTGATCAAGGCGACGACCATCATCAAGGTCTTGATCGGTCGTCGCGTGGCCAGGACTGTCGGATTCATGATCCCAATCTCTCCTGTCGTCGCGAGGTGACTGCTCAGGGCGGAAATCCATCGTTGATCCGATGACGGATCGAATCCCCATGAGGAGCAAAAGCAACACCAAAAACTGGCTTCATTTCAGACTTTGCGATGATCGGGAGCCCGATCGCCTGAGCTTTTCCCCGGAGAATCGACCCTCAGGTTGTCGAATCCGACCAGATTGAGCTACAATCGTGCGATCGATCGTCCAGGGTCGAGTTCGTGGAAGTCGATGAGTCACGAGAAGGACGAGCGATGGCCGGTGACGAGCTTCTCAAAACACCTTTGCACGACTGGCATCACGCCCACAAAGGCCGGATCGTCGAATTCGGCGGCTGGTCGATGCCCGTGCAATATTCGACGATTATCGAGGAGCACAACGCCGTCCGTCAACGCGTCGGTCTTTTCGATATCAGCCACATGGGCCGGCTCAAGTTTGAAGGCCCGGATGCCCTCCCCTGGCTCGAAAAAGTGACGACGAATCAGGTGGCCAAGCTGGCCCCGGGTCAGATTCAATACAGCCTGATCTTGAACGAGACCGGCGGCATCCTCGACGATATCCTCGTCTATCACCGGACCGACGGTTTCGCGGTCGTCTGCAACGCCTCGAATCGGCTCAAGGTCGTGGCCCAGTTCGAGAAATATCGCGACGGTTTCGACGCCCGCCTGATCGATCAGACTTTTGACACCGCGATGATCGCCGTCCAAGGTCCTGCCGCGCTCGCCACGGTCCAGCGCCATTTTGACGAGCCGCTCACCGACGTCCGCTATTACCGATGCGTCTCCGGCACCTTCCTCGGCACTCCCGCCCTCGTCAGCCGCACCGGCTACACGGGGGAGGATGGGTTCGAGCTGATTGTTCCCAAAGAACGAGCCGTCGAGGCCTGGGAGGCCCTGCTCGATGCTGGTCGGGTCTTCGGGATTCTCCCGATCGGCCTGGGCGCGAGGGACACGCTCCGGTTCGAGGCGGCAATGCCGCTGCACGGTCATGAGATGTCCGAGGCCGTCGGACCGTATCAGGCGGGACTTGGCTGGGCCGTCAAACCGAAGAAGGGAGATTTCGTCGGCCGGAACGCTCTCCAACCCTCGAAGTCGGCCAGCGGCCCGATCCGGGTCGGCCTGATGCTCGAAGGGAAACGGATCGCCCGTGAAGGCTCGGCCGTGAAGCGTGACGGCATCGTCATCGGGACCGTCACGTCAGGAACCTTCTCGCCAACTCTGGGCAAAAGCCTGGCCATGGCCTCCGTGCCCCAGGATGCCTCCCTGGCGGACCTTCCCTTGACCGTCGATGTTCGAGGTCATGAAGAAGCCGCGAGAATCGTTCCTCTGCCCTTCTACCGACGAGCCACCACCGTTCCTTCGGCCTGACCTGTTTTTCGGTTCTTCGGATCAAGGATCTTCGCCATGGACCCGACGACGCTCAAGTACACGCCGACCCACGAGTGGGTTCACCTCGATGGCGACGTTGCCACGGTGGGAATCTCCAAGTTCGCCGTGGATCAACTCACCGACCTGATCGTCATTGATCTGCCCAAGGTCGGAGCCTCGCTGACCAAGGGTAAGCCCTTCGGCGAGGTGGAGAGCGTCAAGGCCGTCAGCGACCTGTACGCCCCTCTGGCCGGTGAAGTCGTCGAGGTCAATCAGGCCGTGACCGGCGATGTCCAGATCCTCGCCGAGGATCCGTACACCAAAGGATGGCTGGTCAAGGTGAAGGTGACGGACGCCTCGCTCGTTGCCGCCCTGCTCGATTATGCGGCCTATCAGGCCAAGGTCGCCGACGAGGCCCACTGATTCCGACCCTCCGCCGTCGGCCCCGAACCACTGAGTTCGAATTTTTTCGGTCGACCCGCCCATCTGCCCTTTCAAAGACGCCCTAGCCGTCTATGATAACGTTCGGATGACCAGAACGCCGGACGTTCCTCACTTTCTGATTCCGCCCCACCCTTCTCGGTGACCTCGGCTGGAAGGCCGTATCGGATCGAATCATGGCTTACATTGCGAATACGCCGGAAGACGTGCGTGTCATGCTCGGCGCGATCGGGCTGGACTCGCTCGACCAGTTGTTCGATGTCATCCCCGCCGAATACCGGCTCCGCCGCCCCCTCGAAATCCCCGAGGCGCTCAGCGAACTCGAGCTGACCACTCATATCTCCGCGCTGGCCGCCCAGAATCAAGGGGCCGACGTTCGCCCCTGCTTCCTCGGCGGCGGCTGCTACGACCACTTCATTCCGGCTGTTGTCGATAATCTGGCCAGTCGCGGCGAATTCTATACGGCTTACACGCCTTATCAGGCCGAAGCCAGCCAGGGAACGCTTCAGGCGACCTTCGAGTTTCAGACCCTGATCACCCAGATCACCGGGATGGATGTCTCGAACGCGAGCCTCTACGACGGCGGCTCGGCGGTCTCCGAGGCGGTCCTGATGGCGATGACGGTGACCCGACGCCTCGGTCGGGTGGTGGTCGCCGGCTCGATTCATCCCGAGCATATCCAGATCGTTCGGACGAACCTGGCGAATCTGGAACCCGAGATCGTGGTCGTGCCGCCGAAGAACGGTCTGGTCGAACCCGCCGATCTGGCCGCCGCGATCACCGACGACACGGCCGCCGTCGTTGTCGCCTATCCCAACTTTTACGGACAGCTTGAGGATGTCGAGGCCCTGGTGAAGGTGGCCAAGGCGGGAGGAGCCCTCTCGATCGTCTCGGTCGACCCGATCAGCCTGGGCCTGCTCCGCCGACCTGGCTCCTACGGCGCCGATATCGTCGTGGCCGAGGGGCAATGCCTAGGCAACCCCCTGGCTTATGGCGGCCCTTATCTGGGCATCCTGGCCTGTCGCGAGTCGTTCGTTCGCAAGATGCCCGGCCGGGTGGTCGGCCAGACGGTCGACCGCAACGGCAAGCGTTGCTTCGTCCTGACCTTGCAGACCCGCGAACAGCACATCCGCCGCGAAAAGGCGACCTCGAACATCTGCACAAACCAGGGGCTTCTCGCGCTCCGGGCGAGCATCTATCTGTCGGCCATCGGTCCCAACGGACTCCGCAAGATCGCCGAACTCTCGACCCGGAAGGCCCATTACGCGGCCGAGCAACTGGCCGGAGTTCCTGGTCTCTCCCTGGCGTTCTCTGGTCCCTTCTTCAAGGAGTTCGTGATCCGATCGAGCAAAGATCCGGTCGCGGTCCTGGCCGAGGTCGGTCGTCAGGGCTATCACGGCGGGATCGCCCTCGGTCGATGGGCTCCCGAGATGGCCGACGCGATCCTGATCGCCGTGACCGAGAAGCGAACCAAGGTGGAGATCGATGGCCTGTTGGAGGCTTACCGGAAGGCATTGGTGACTGTGGGTTGAGTTGTCCCGAGCTTGATTCCGGTGCTGAAGGGATCTCTTCATGGAGGAAGGATTTCCAGAAATCCTGGTGATTGCGGGACCGAACGGAGCGGGAAAATCAACCTGTGCCGCGAGATATCTTCCTGATGGGATGGCATTTCTCAATGCTGTTGAGGTGGCGAAATCGCTTCCCGGGTTTCCAAGCACCTCTGTCGATATGCAGGCGGCTCGCATCATTCTTGATGAGATGAAGGAGAGAGAACGACGAAGGGAGAGCTTTGCCGTCGAGACGACCCTCGCGACCCGATCTCTGGCGAGTCGAGTCGCTCGTCTCCGAAATGCTGGCTTCCGTCTTCACCTCGTCTATCTCTGGTCTCCGAGCGTTGATTTTTCCATTCAACGAGTCGCTGCGAGGGTTCGAGCGGGTGGGCACAGCATCCCCGAAGAGACGATTCGTCGCCGATATGTGGCCAGTTTCAAAAATTTTGTTCGGTTATAACAACCGATCGCCGACGTCTGGGATGTCCTGGACAATACCCGGCCGGAAGTGCTTCGCCTCATCGCCTCCGGATCGCTCAAGAAGGTCAACGTGATCAACGATCGTTCGATCTGGAATCTGATCCTCGAGAGGGGGAAAGATGATTCGCCATGATTCCGACGTCCGCGAGCCTCGGGCCGCCGAGGGCGAGGAAATGGTCTCATTGATGCGCCTTGGCGTTCTCGATGCTCTTCGCAAACACAAGGTCGAAGGTCGTTCCGTCGTTGTCTGGGATCAGGAAGCGGGTCAGGTCGTCCAGCTTCGTCCGGAGGTGATCGTCATTCCCGATGAGACCGTCGAACCCGGATCTGCTTAACTCGGAACCGGGATCTCCATCAACTCTCGATCACTTCCGATGTCACCCAATCCAGCCGCCCATAGTTTCCCTTTCGCGAACAAGAACTGTCATGTATAAACTCAATACACCTTCGCTGCTCTTCGAATCCAGCCGGGCCGGACGATCGACAGCGATCGTGCCGGGGTCGGACGTACCGGAACAGCCGCTCGATACGATGATTCCGATCGAGCATCTCTCCCCGCAAGCTCCGTCGCTTCCGGAACTGGGAGAGCTCGATATCGTCCGGCATTATACGAATCTCTCGACCTTGAACATGTCGATCGACGGGAATTTTTACCCGCTCGGTTCATGCACGATGAAGTACAACCCGAAGCGGAACGAGCGACTCGCCGGCCTGCCCGGGATTGCCTCGCTTCACCCTTATCAGGACGAATCCACGCTTCAGGGGATGCTGGCCCTCCTCTACGGCGTCCAGGAGATGCTCGCCGAGATCGCCGGCTTGCCCGCCGTCAGCCTCCAACCGGCGGCCGGCGCCCAGGGAGAACTGACCGCCTTGCTCTGCGCGGCGGCTTACTTCCGGGACAAGGGGGAAAAGCGCGGCAAGGTTCTCGTCCCCGACAGCGCCCACGGGACCAACCCGGCCTCGGCTAACCTCGCCGGTTTTCAGGCCGTGACGATCAAGAGCAACGAGCGAGGACTCGTCGACGTCGAGGACTTCAAGGCTCATCTCGACGACGATACGGCCGTGTTCATGATGACGAATCCAAACACCGTGGGCCTTTTTGATCCCCAGATCAAGACCATTGCCGACCTCCTCCACGAACGAGGAGCCTTGCTCTATCTCGACGGCGCCAACATGAACGCCATTCTCGGCCAGGTCCGGCCGGGCGACATGGGTGCCGACCTGATGCACTACAATCCCCACAAAACATTCTCCGGCCCTCACGGCGGCGGCGGTCCGGGAGCCGGTCCGATCGCGGTCCGGTCCTTCCTGGCCCCCTACCTTCCCTCGCCACTAATCGCGAAGGCCGAGGATGGCTCGTATCGCCTCGACCACGACCGGCCCAAGTCGATCGGTCGGGTCCGCGCCTACTTCGGTAATGTCGGCGTGCTTTTCCGGGCCTACTGCTACATCCGGAGCCAGGGGCCGGACGGCTTGAAGGCCGTCTCCGACCACGCGGTGCTCAACGCCAACTATCTGATGTCGTTGGTCAAGCACGTCTACCCGGTTCCGCTGGGAGATCGCTGCATGCACGAGTTCGTCGCCTCGGCGCGGTCGATGGCTCGTGATCGAGGGGTCCGCGCCATGGACATCGGCAAGCGGCTGATCGACTATAACTACCATGCACCTACGGTCTACTTCCCCTTGATTGTTCCCGAAGCCCTGATGATCGAGCCGACGGAAACCGAGAGTCGCGACACGCTCGAGAAGTTTGCCGAAGCCCTGCTCGCCATCGCCAAGGAAGATCCCGAACTGCTCCACGCCGCGCCCAGCACGACGCCGATCAGCCGACCGGACGAGGTGATGGCCGCCAAGTCGCCGGTGCTCAAGTGGTCGTCCTGATCGCCTCGTCCCCAGGATCGAGCGGCTGAAAACCTGCCACAAAATAGGCGTAGTCGCGGCAGGGGAGGAACGACGTCCCTTGCCGACCGCCCAGGACGATGAAGCTGAACTGGATCGAGAGCATGACCGCCTGAAACAGGATCACGGTCAGGATCCCGAAAGTGCTGGTCGCCCAGCCGGGAATGGGCCAGTCGGTTGCCAGCCGAAGAAAGACGGTGACAGCGAGGCCAACGATCGTCAAGGCGATCAAAATCAGAGTCGCCACCAGGAGGCGGACTCCGATGATGTCGCCGAAGACCGAGATCGCGCTCAGGCCGTGAGCCACCAGTCGGACGAAGTCCATCCGCGACCGACCCGCCAGGCGATCCGCCCGGCGAGTCGGCACCGTCTCGAAAGGCTGTCGCGACTTGATCACAGCCGCCGCGTAATGATTCCAGAGCTCCGAGACAACAATGAGGCTCTCCAGTCGCGCCCGAGGGATGGCACTGAAGTTTCCGAACCGGACGCCCATCCCGACCAGGAGCCAGTGGAGCGCCTTGAAGCATCGATAAAAAAAGACGAACGACCACGACTCGGACCGTCGGGTCCGCTCGGCGAAGATGATCTTCTGTCCGGCCTCCTGGTGATATCGAGCCAGCAACCGGGGGACGTCGGCCGGGTTGTCCTCACCGTCCGAGTCCATCAGGATGATCGTCTCGCACCAGACGTGTTCCCAGACGTAAGCCAGGCCGATCGCGATGGCTCGCTGGTGCCCGAGATTACGACGCAATTGAAGCAGGTCGACGCGATCGAAAACTCCCGACATCCGTCCGGAAAAATCCGCCGGGAGCGGCTGAGATGAGCCATCGTCCACAAGAATCACACGAACCTTCAGGCCCTGTTCAGCCAGAGTACGCTCCAACTCGGCGAGCAGCAGTCGACAGGCCGTCCAGTCGTTGTAGAGGGGAATCAGAATCACGAGGCCGGAATTCTTGGTCTCTGGTCGAGTCGTCACTTGCAACGCGGGTTGCCTCCCTCGACACGATTAAACTGGTTCAGGATAGGTCGGAAGTTCAGGGTACCAGCCGCGCTTTCTCTTCGATAGTCAAGGTCGAAGGGACCGACGCGCATTCCTTCTTGGTCGATCGCATGTCGGAAGTCGCGTCCAGAAGTTTGCCGGTCTGGATGATCTTGAGCGACTCGAAACGCCGACAAAGAAACTGGGTGGTCAGGTGTCGGTTCCGGCGACAGATCGCCCCGATGGGAATTCCCGGATGACCCGAATTTGTCGGATTCTTCCCCATCTGAGGAGCGACGGCCCGGCGAACATGGCGTTCGACGAGGCCATGCTTGATTACGTGGCGGCCGACCCGTCCATGGCAGTGGCGCGGACCTACGAATGGTCGACGCCGACGCTGAGCCTGGGGTATTTCCAGCCGATCGCGGAGGCGGAGAGTGATCCCCGATGGTCGGACCTCGCCATCTTTCGTCCACAGACC
>Ga0080006_1156716_pt1 | contig 10786 bp, 15 predicted proteins | sample RS3BMetagenome_FD_69209 | JGI IMG/M metagenome (GOLD analysis project Ga0080006, IMG submission 69209) | Ferric oxide microbial mat and aquatic microbial communities from Rainbow Spring, Yellowstone National Park, USA - RS3B (SPADES... ... | reverse complement strand
CAGCTGCGAGCCAAGGCTGAGGTGCCCAGCCTCGCTGGCCAGGTCGTCAACGTCGTTGACGATGGCGAGCTCCTGGCCGCAAGGGACGGCGGGCTCGGCGGCTTCTTCTGTCGCTTAGGGCGTTGGCAATGGCGCACTCCCGAGGCAATTAGCCATACCAGGTGCTGCCTTTTCGGAAGCAAGCGCTTTTTTGGCTGAATACAACATCTCTACAATTCTCAGCACGAGTTGCCCCTGGTGTACCCCTTTCTTCTCCCCCCTCAAAGAGTCATGTTAGCATACCAGATGGAGTTCGTTGACAACACATACTCTCCTTCTGCTTCTCCTTCACCTTCTCCTTCCCCTTGCCCTTCGCCTTGGGCCTCGGGCTCAGGCTGGGCCTTGGCTGGGCTTTGGCTCTGCTGCTGGGCTTTATAGTTAGCAAGCATCTGATCGTAAGGCGTTGAGTAATTTGCTTTTTCTTTGAGCCAACGGTAATAGCCTGTAGGAGTTAAGTGAAGCATCTTCGCTTCCAGCTTAAACTGCAACGGAAGGCTTACAGCAACCTTCTTTTCGATTTGGTTTACTTTTCCTTTAGGCATGGGTTTCACCTCTTTTTCCGCTAAAGCCTTTTCTAAAAGCTTTGCCCGCGCTTCGCGCGGCTTTGGCAAAGGCCTTGAGCTTTGGCCTGGGCCTTTGGCCCTATTATATTGTATTACAAATAAATATATAAACCTTTCGTTTAATCTTAAATTTACCAAGTTTTTGAGTCAAAATCTATATAAATTCAATATCTATTTTAGATATTTATACGACGATATAATTTATATGTTATCGTCTATAATTATTTATTTTTATTTTTTATCTTTTTTAATTAAAAAAGTTGGAATATTTAATATTAAAGAAAAGATTTAAATATTTTACTATACCAATATAATAATGCGGCAAAGAAGGCGATATAATGCGTTTGGGTACTGGAGCTAAAGAATTTTTATACACTGAGGTTGATGCAAAACACAAATTCCTATATACCGCTGGAACACTTTACGAGCTAATGCCAAATGGTATCTATACTAAAGCAGAAGACCACCAAGTCGAGAGCTATCTAACAAGCCTATCGCTGCGGGAATTTGGCATGGATCTGCTTAAGCGTTCAGAAAAAGCCAATTTTGTTGACTACATAAAGAGCAAGTATTTCATGCGCTGGGAGGACGTGCAGGCAAAGCAAAACAAAAATCTAATACCATTCCAAAACATTGTTTTCAATATTGCAGAGTTCAAAAAAGAAAACATCGAGGATATGGCAGCACACTACTTCTTCTTTCAAATACCCCACAATCTAAACGAGGGAATGCTCATTGAGAGCCTGGACAAAAACTATGCACCAGAAGTTGCTCTCAAAATCTTTGCTCCTAAAATATATCAATTCTTCTCAGATATAGTCGGCGAAGACAAGGTTATGCTGCAGCTTGCCAAGATCGGCTACACCTTCTACCCCAGCAACCCCTTCAAGCTCATGTTCATGGAGCTTGGTCCAAAGGATGCAGGCAAGACCACCTTCCTTAAGCTCTTTACCTATATTATAGGCGAGCGTAATATCTCAAATATCTCACTACAAGACCTTGCCGATTACCGCTTCGCCAGAGCAGAGCTCTGGGGCAAGCTGGCTAATATATATGACGATTTACCTGTAATTGCAATAAAGAACCAAGGTATAATAAAAATGATCAGTGGAGAAAGCAGGATAGATGCACCAGTCAAAATGAAGCAGGAAATACAAAGCTTTGTAAACACTGCAAAGAGTATATATACAACAAACCGCCTGCCTTTTGTGTATGACAGCACAGATGAGGCATTCTTCTCTCGTTGGGTAATAACAAACTACCCTAACCACTTCCAGAGAAACGATGGCTTTTACTCTAGCCTTATCTCTAACGAACAGGAAATAGAGGGTCTTATAGTGGCAAGCCTTCTAGCTTTGCGTGATTTATTGGCTAGAAAGTTCAGCTTTGAGGATAAGACAAAAGAAAATATGGAGCTTTGGCAGAAACAGAATAATAATATATACGCTTTTATAAGTGATTCTATACAAGCAGGTACATTTGAGCTCAATGAGAATCTAAAAATAGAAAAAGATGAACTTTACAATGCTTATGTGAGCTACTGCAGTGATATGGAAATAGACGCTGTTACAAAAACCAAATTCACGCAGGAGCTGCAAAGGCTTTTTAATATAAGCACAACGAAATTCCAAAAAGATGGAAGAATGGTAATGGGCTATACTGGAATTGGCATTAAAAAAAGTGTACAAGCTAAGATCGAGTCGCAAACCACTATAAGTACTGCATTGCAGGAAAATGCTGAAAAAACGCAATTAAATGCAAAAGACGGGCAAATATTATCAGAAGCTAAAGTTGCTTATGATGATCCGGTTAAAAAGGTTATCTGCCCACGCTGTGGCAAGGCTGTGGGTAGGCTTTATGATTATGGTGGGCAGTGGCTCTGCATTGATTGTCTAAATGAGGTTCAACACCAAAACGATGATGTGTATGGGGTGTAAAAATGCAAAAACAAAGAAAATGTATTGTGTGCAATAAATTAGCAACTCATAAAATGCATATAACTATAATAGATAAAAATAGTAGAATAAGGGGGAGCTATATATATTTCTGCAAGGAACATTTTCTAGAGGGTACTAAAGAAGTTTTAAGCCTAAGAGGAAAAGATGCGAGAGTTGATCTTAAATTTTTAGAAAACGGCGGGGTGTATCTCTTTGCAGAAAATAATATATTAAAGAAGTCTACATTTGTAGCTCTAACTAAAAATGATATTAAATGGATACTATATTTCATATTAAAAAATGAAGCAAATTTGGGGTTGAAAGTATGAAGCAAAACAAGCTTTTATATGCAAGTACTAATGAAAACGGTGATGGTTTTTACCTCTACCTAGTGCCGAAGGAGAAGCGCAGGTATCATGATTTATATTTACTAAAAATTCGCGGTAGCTTAAAAAAGAATAAAATTGATTTATATTTTTTAGAGCGCGAAGCTTTAGAATTAGCTGTGGTGTTGCTGAAAGGTATATTAAATAAAAAAGAGATGAGAAAATGATGTTCCATAAGGGTGCTGTGGCTAAATTACAATCAACTGGTCGCCTTGCCACAGTGCCGTGGGGAAGGCTCCATAAAGAAGGCGAGGTCTTGGTTGACCTGATCCTTCAGGTCATGGATGGCTTTCTTCCTCGCCTTCGTGGATAAAAAGGTGATTGAGTGAACAAAAACTATAATAATGGCGCAAGGAGAGAGCGCTATATAATGAAAAAGCTTGAAAAAGAAGGCTGGTTTTGCATAAGGAGCGCAGGCAGCCACAGCCCTATAGACATAATAGCCATAAAACCCCTAACAGAATATGAAAAACTGTTAATTAATAAAGCAGAAAAACGGTTGATTAGTAAAGCAGAGAAAGACTTGAATAAAATGCAGAAAGAAGCAAGTGAAACTAACATCATAACTTTAAACGAAAATGGACCAAAGATGGCGGTTAAGTTTATCCAAAGCAAGAAATCGGGCTACCTAAGCCCAAAGGAGCGTGCTGAGAAGCAGAAGCTTGAGCAGAAGCTTGGTATTAAAATAGAGGTGATGTAGTTTATATATTTTTAAGCATTTTCATAAGGTAGTGTGAATGCCGAAACAAAAAAAATTAAAATTGTTATGGTATCTTGGAGCAAAGACTTATCTGCTTGATGATATTTTTGATAAGGCTTCTGAACTATATCCAGATAGAATGACTGCATTTGTTGATGTATTTGGTGGATCTGGTACTGTTGTTTTGAATGTGCCTCCAGAATGGAGGGTAAATAAGGTATATAATGATATAGACTTAAGGCTTTATAATTTGTTAACTGTCTTAAAAGATGATGAGAAACGCAAAAGACTTTTTGATATGTTTGATTGGAGCTTACCGCATAGAAAAATATTTGATGAACTTAAACAAAAAACTGAGTTTAAAGACGATGTGGAAATGGCTTATGCTTATTTATATGTGCATTTCAATGTTTTCAGTGGTTATGATAGTAATTATAGTATAAGTATTAAAGCCTCTTTTGACTCTTTTCACACTCAAATAAATCTATTAAAACACAATTTTTTCGCAGTAAAATATTTGAGAATGGAATGCTTAGATTACAAAGAACTAATTAAGAGGTATGATAGCTCCACAACATTTTTTTATTTAGACCCTCCTTATTTAAAAAAAGGAATAAATTATGAATTTAGTTTTACTATAAAAGATTTTCAAGAAATGCACGATATATTAACTAATATAAAAGGATATTGGCTTATGAATGAAAGCGAGAGGGACTTTCCCGAAATAATAAAAATTTTCGGTGAGCCACAAATGGTTAAAATCTATGGAAATCATACAAACCATAATAGAATGCAGATTAATAGTGTGAATAGAAAATCATATCACAAAGAAGGCTTTTGGTATAATTTTTGAGGTGATGCAGAATGCAAACCTTAAACTAGACTTAGGTTGATTGCATGAAGAAAATGTGGATTGTTTTGGCTGGCAATGTACCGATATGTATAAGAAAAGGAGAAATATTTCCAATAACCGCATTTCTTAATCAAAGAAAAAATATTTTTATTCCTGTATTTAATGACTTACATAAAGCAAGAATCTTTGCCTACAAAATCAAAAATCGTGATATACTTTTTGCAACTAGCGTCAAGATTACCGAGATAAAATTTTATAAAGGTAATTAAAAATAGTTGATTGTATGAACATTATAACCCAATTTTTCTCAACTCATCCTAAATATATGCTACCGAATGGTAAAGTTGTGCCCAGTGTAACTCAGATCCTCAACGCAGTCATAGCCAAGCCTGGGCTTCAACGTTGGGCAAACCAGCTCGGCTTAAATAACAAAAGTCTAGACAATGAGAGCAGAGCGACGCTTGACATAGGCAAGCTCCTCCATGCCTATATTCAAGCAGACCTTGAAGGTGCAGTCGTGGACGAACAAGGCTATACGCCAGAGCAGATCGACTCGGCTAAGAAGAGCTTCGCTCAATACCTTAGATGGAAGGATGGTAAGCAGATAAAAACAATAAAGACAGAATATGTGATGGTTAGCGAGAAATATAAGTATGGTGGCACTATCGACGCTCTACTTGAGATTGATGGAGAGCTTACACTTTTAGATTGGAAAACTAGCAATTACATAAGCTTAGATTATAAATTGCAGATTGTTGCTTATCTCTATCTTTTGCAGGAGCAGAACATTATACCAAGTAGAATTGGAGTTCTAAGATTGCCTAAGACTGACTGTGAATTTGAGTACTATGAAGCTGATGCTAATGCCCATATGCAGAAGTATGGCGAAGCTTGGCTCAAAGCTTTAGAGTGGTATAGGGCCTTATCCACTTTGCAAGGTGATTAAATGCAACCACCTATGAAAAAAGATAGCCTCGATAATTATCAAACACCACCATCCGCATTAGATCCTCTACTACCTTATTTAGACAAAAATAAGACCATATGGGAATGTGCATCAGGAAAAGGTTATTTAGTAAATCGCTTGCAACAAGAAGGCTTCAAAGTAATTGCTACAGATATACTTACTGGTTTTGACTTTCTGACAAAAGAACCCAATTTTGATTTTGATATAATAACCACTAATCCACCATACTCTAAAAAATATGAGTTTATCAAAAGAGCTTATGAGTTGGGTAAACCTTTTGCCTTTCTATTGCCTCTTACATTTTTAGAAACTGAAAAACGCCAGGCACTATTTAAAAAGTATGGAATAGAGATACTTTTGCTCAAGAAAAGAATAAATTTTATAACACCTTCTGGAAGTGGTGGTGGTTCGTGGTTTGCTACTGCTTGGTTTTGTTGGCATCTACTTCCACAGCAAATAAACTTCAGCGATATGTAGTCTAAAAATATTGCAAATAATTGCATTATTTTAAACGATTTTATGGCAATTCAATATTTTTATTGTTTGGCGAAATCGCTTAAATTTGCTTATTTAAATGCAAAAGCCAAAGCCTTCGACGACAAAGCAAGGAAAATAAGCAGAAAGCGCAGCGGAGCGCTAGTGCGGTCACTGCGCTTCTCCATGGCCCTGCGATCAACCTACCTGGAGTAGGCTGTCCGCACCAAAGAGCTCCAACAGCACAACAATGCCGCCAATTATGAATACCAAGTTCACAATTGGGGTTATTGTCGATATTACTCCAGCCAATGTGCTCACACTTACGTATGAGCTAAGGTTGGCCGTTGCTGAGTTGAGGCTCGCTAGTGCCATTCCAGTCGCAGTGAAGATAACATCTACGACTAGAATGCCTACTGCTATTGTTGCAAGGTCACGGATGGCCTTTTTTATGTCCGCCATTCCGTCCCCCTAATGTAATATAAGCAAGGCAAAAGTATAAATATCTTTCTTTAGCTTTTGACTGCAGCAGTTACGGCAATTGCCAGATCAACAAGGCTTGCAATAACTAATATTGTTGGCATATTTGCCCAGAATAAGAACAGTAAGTTGCCACTATTGCCTAAAGTATTATATATTGTTATCATTTTTGCTGTGGCCACAAGATAATGGCTTACAAAAACAGCTATGGCAGTATATATAAATAGCCATACCACACTAACCACAGCGCTAAGTGGTGAAGCCTTGAAGAATGCTCCAAGCATCCACGATACAGCTATTAAAATAATTACAAAGAATACACTTAAACCCACAAGAAACTTCTCCGTTCCACTAAACATGCTTGTAGCGCTTTGCACATTATAATAGCTTGATATATTCGCAGTTGCGTTTGCTATATAAGTCATTCCAGTAATACCAACATAGCTAAGCGTGAGCATAAGCAAGCCTAAAGCCGAAGAAACTACGACAACTGCCCAAAATATATCAAGCGTTGTCATGCTATCGCCCTCATAGCTTCATACTGTTGCACAATCTCAATATTCCTAAGTGCATTCTTTATATCTGCATAATAGCTTACCATTTCCCCACTATCCCAGTGCAGAAGCTGCTGTACAAGCCAAGGCGGATACCTATGCTCTACTATAAGGCTAAAAGCCTTCAAATGCCTAAGCATGTGCGGAGTTAAGTAGCCTTCCACAGCTTCTTTTTTCTCTGGATCATAAAGCATTGCTTTAAATATCTTAAATCTTTTGTTAATATCATTAAACATATTGCTCTGCTTTTTTTCATAACGCTTTAGCAGCTTCTCCATGCCATAGCCTCTAAACCTTGGCGGAAGCAAAGGTGTAAAGTCTATGGTTATGCTATTTCTTTGGCCAAGTAGGTGGTAAAAGAAATTCCTTTCCCATTCATTCTGTGTTTGCCAAGGCGTGGTAACTTCTCTCCTATAGCCCAGAGCCTTAAGCCTATGCCCAAGCCTCCTATGCTCCCTCTGCTCTTTTTGGCTCTTCAATACCTCGCCACAAGTCTCGCAGAACTTTGCCTTAGTCTCAAAATGCTTAGCCACAGCACTTGTAACATAGAAATAAGTATGCTTATTATAAACCTCTTTTTCTATCACAACTTTGCGTAAAAAGGGCTCGATGCGCCTCATACCTGTAGCCATAAGGAGTGCAGAATACTTAAAGAAAAGCTCTTTATTCCTCCTATCTTCTTGCATATTAATCATAGCATTAAGCTGGATTTGATAAAGTTGTTTATCAATATCATGCATATTTGCCAAAGTCCATTTATTTCTATGCAATTGCATTATTCCTCACCTGGGTTTACAAACAATGTTATAATAAAGAACAATGCTATTGAAATCATTTCGAAGGTCGCAAACCAACCAACGGTGGTTAAGCTGCCTAGCATTTCTACATAAGCAAGTGCAGTATATGCTATGCTTATGGCAAGCAGGTTGGTCCTTGTGTTAATATTTGTTCTTGTATCTATAATATACATACTTAGCGCCATAAGAAACATTGTCACTGCAGGAAAGAACCATGGTATGTTGCCTATTACTATGTTTGGAAAATTGCTTGGGTTGTTTGGAATAGTAACATTCCATGGAGTAACATTATTAAGGTTTGTATAGAACTGAAGCATAATTAAGGCTAATCCAATCATACTATCCACTCTTCATTTGATACTTTTCAATTGCACTTACGCCCATGAGTAACATTGATAAAAGCATATAAGCATAAAGCAGATCCACACCAACTTTAAATACACCCACCAAGAATGTCGGCAAACTATAGCTCATTCCAGTAAGTATAAAATTCATTGAAACATAATCTAAATAAGGTATCATAACTATATCCTGCATTACTGTACCAAAGCCTTGCAAAATAAAAGCAAAAGCTTGAAAGATTGTTGGATTTGCATAAAAGCTACCGTTTGTGCTTAGCAAAGTTGAGTTTAATCCAGAAACAGAGCGCAGAAACTGATCTTGAACATAAAGTGAAGTATTATTCATCTGCGTTGATAGGGCAGTTGTATTTACACCCGAATTCTGTGCAAGTATTGTTGGTGGGGTGGGTGCAGTGCCTAAAATAAGTGCAAACATCGGTAATACAAACGCCATTATCAAGCCAGCTTTAATAATACTTGCTAAATTAATATCCACTTTTTATCACCTATCTTGTCTTTATGCTCCATATTGATACTAATGCTTCTAAAACTATAAATACTAATATGGTATTTATTCCGATTGCTTCTAACCCTATAAACGATATGAAGAACATGCCGGCCCCCATAAGCATAGTAATAATAAGCGGCTTGCCAGTCAATATGCCTATGAATATAAGTGCCAGCATCAAGATAAAGGCAATAAACCCTGCAAGTGGTGTTGAAAGTGATGCTTTTGGAAATAGTAGCTGACCACTGTTTATTACAAAAATGGGGTCTAAATTCCTAAATGCATAGCCAATAATCTTGTAGCTGTATGTGCCATTTACAGGCAGAGTTGTATTATAAGTAAATGCAGAGCTTGTAAAATTCTTTTCTAATATCAGTTGTTCTGCACCTAAAACATTTGTTTGATTATAGACATAAAGCGTATACTTATACGTTTGGCTTGTGGGGTCGCTTGCAGCACAAAAGAGCTTCCATGTTGTAGTATTTAGCGTGCATGCCCCAGTGGCTTGTGTCATATTATATATTACTGCTTGGCTTGCCCCGCTGGTTAAGGTGAGGTAGGTTGGGTTTGTTGGGCTTACAAAGCTACCTTTGAAGTAAACATTCTTGCAATTTGGCGAGTATATAATGTATTGGTATTCCTGCCCTGTAGTCTCTAATGGCACTGCCATAGGCAGGCTGGGTGGTATAATCAGGCTTTCTGCTCCAATTGGGCTTGTCCCTTTCAATTCGTTTATAAACAAAAGATCTGAAGCTGCACTGGTTCCAGTAGAAGTATAAACATAGAAGCTATATTTTGTACCGTTGGTATCTGGCAAGCCGACAGTATAAGTAGCGCTCTGCCCATTAGCTAAGGTGCTGGGGCAGAAGAGTTGCGTAAGCGAGAAGAAGTAAGGCCGTGCTACGGTTCCATTAAGTTGAAATGTAATGTTTGGATTTAGGTAATTGCTTTCTGGTATCATTAAATAAAATCTACTTGAGCTTGAATTTGAAATGCTTTTAGTAAATAGATAGTTGTTGAAGTTGAAGTTTATAAGCCAGCTTTGATTTGTGGTGATTGCATTGAATGTTTCTTGATTATATGTAGAAATATTTGCTATAACTCTCAAATTCGGATTTATGCTGTTTGCTAAGTATATATTGAACGGTGCTATAGTTATACTCTGCACCTTTGGATTATCTGTATTATTGAGTATAAAGCTTGTGAATGGGTAGTTTAGCTTTATATAAGGCGTGAGCGTACCTGTATTGGCAGTGCTAAATACCACACCTTTAGTGCCGTTGCTAAACCATGTGGTTTGGTTAAGGCTTAAAGCCCAACTTGAGGGTTTTGCCGTCCAGGTTGGCGTATGTGCTAAAATTGGGAAATATTGTATAAGCGAGGAATAATTTATAGCTGAATTTATGTCTGTGTCATTTACATTAAAGTATGATACATTAATTAAAACAGGCTTGTTGTTATTTTGGCTTTCTTGAATCTTAATAACAGATGCTCCTTGTAATGGAAGAATTGAAAAAGACTGGTTTGTTAAGGACGAACTGGCTTTTTGAAAAGCCGACCATAAAATCTGTGTTATATTGAATTTTAAGGTATTCATAGTTGTTGTTGTATTTAGTTTTAAAGGATAATAGTAGTTTGTAGAAAATAGATTAGGGAATGGAAATGCTTTTGAATTATAAACTAATAAAAGTCCAGCACCTCCGCTTCCTCCATTGCCACTGTTACCAGCCCCTCCTGCTCCGCCATTATAGGAATATGTGCCTGCAGTATATGAACTATTATAAACAATCAAGATCGAACCCCCACCACTTCCTCCAGCACCACCTGCAGCTATTCCTGATGCAGTATAAGAACCACCTGGTTTTCCAGTTGTATTAATAGTTCCTGCGATTACTGTTTTAGCAGCAATTGCTACACCATAAACACCACTGCCTCCTGCTTGTGTAGTAACACCACCGCCATTTCCGCCTCCAGCAGAACTTAAATAGCCAGGCAGATTTTGAAATAGTTGCGAAACAAGATTATATGTGAGTGTTGGTGTTGATGGAGTGCTACCATTTGCACTGGGGCTTCCTCCGGGAGCTAATGTTGAGCCTCCTGTTTGCCCGTTACCTCCGCCTCCTCCAGACCCTGCGTAAGAAGCAGGCACAGAAACGCCAGGCCCTACATTCGGATTAACTCCACCAG
>Ga0080006_1269840_pt1 | contig 10800 bp, 7 predicted proteins | sample RS3BMetagenome_FD_69209 | JGI IMG/M metagenome (GOLD analysis project Ga0080006, IMG submission 69209) | Ferric oxide microbial mat and aquatic microbial communities from Rainbow Spring, Yellowstone National Park, USA - RS3B (SPADES... ... | reverse complement strand
CGCCTGTTTGGAGACGAGGAAGAACTCCGGCTCCATCCCGACATTGAACGCGTATCCCATCTCCGACAGGCGGCCGAGCATCCGCTTGAGGTTGACTCTGGGACAATACGGGTAGGGGGTGCCGTCGACGTGGAGGTCGGCCGCGAACCGCGCGACGCCGGGCTCGTAAGGGAGCGGGGTGTAGCTGTCGAGATCCGCGCGGGCGAACATATCATGCGAATGGGGCCCTTGGCCGAGCCCCCAGACCGCGCCTCCCGCGAACCCCGCGCCCGATTCGGTCACCGACCTGAGAGTCGCGATCGGGACGAGCTTGACCTTGGGACTGCCATGAATATCGACGAACTGAACGAGAAGATGCTCGATCCCGTCGCGCTCGAATCGGGTCTCGAAATCGGCATAAAAAGCCTCTTGATTCGGCATGAGTGCGGAAACCTCGGGTGCGTCGTTCTGGCAGGCTGTTGGACCTCTTCCGGGCCAAGTCTTTCCGATTGTTGGCGACAGTCCGAGCTGAATCCAGTAAAATCGCGTTCCAGTTCGAGTCGGAACCGCGGAACCGGGGCACGACGTCATGTGCGGAATCGTCGGATTTCTGGATAAAACGGGGCATTACGCGACCTCCACCGGCCGCATCGTGCTCACCATGATTCAGGCGCTGGCCTGCCGAGGCCCGGACGGCGCGGGCATCGCCCTGCTTCACGATTTTCCCGAACCGGATCACGACGACTCCTGGTTGATCCGGATCGCTCCCCCCCTTGATCGGCGGGTGTTGGCCGATCGCCTGGAGGGCCTGGGGGAATTCGTCGAACAATTCCCGAGCGAAGCCCAACCGAGCCGGGACTCTCTTCGGTTCGGGTTCAGGCCCGCCCCGGGGGTGACCGCCGATCAGTTGGAAAAGGCGTTGGGCGCTCGTGCCGCGGGCCTCGAAGTGCTTTCGCTGGGCAAACGGCTCGACCTCGTGAAACAGGTCGGCTCTCCCGACGAGCTCGAAGCGGCGTATGGGATTTCAAGGTGGTCGGGGCCCTTGGCCATCGGCCACACCCGGATGTCGACCGAGAGCCGGATCGACCTCAGCCACTCGCAGCCGTTCTGGGCTCACGGTGTGCCGGACCTGGCGACCGTCCACAACGGCCACGTGACGAATTATCACAAGCTCCGCCGAATGTATGAGCAGGAAGGGACGACTTTCCACACCGACAACGACTCCGAGGTCATCGGCGTTTATCTCCGTGACAAGCTGGAGCAGGGCTCGACGCTTCCCGAAGCCTTGAGCTCGTCGATCCATGAACTTGACGGCGCTTTCAACTACTTGGTGGCCTCGGCGGAGGGGCTGGGGATCGTCCGCGATCGATTCGGCTTCAACCCGCTGATGCTGGCGGAAAGCAGCGCATTTCTTGCCGTGGCAACCGAGGAGATCGCCCTCCGCCGGGCCTTGCCGGGCACCTATCGCGTCTTCGAACCGGCCCCAGGGAGAGCACTCTTTTATCCGGCCGGCGCGTCCGAACCCGCCCTCATTTGAACTCCCGTGATCCAGCACCCCCGCGAGGATTCCCACTTGGAAGCCGTGACCAACTCTACCGACATGCAGGAGATCGATTGCGCCAACCTGACCACACGGGCCATCAATCACGCCATGCGTGACGCCATCGCCTCGGGCGCTCAGTCATTCCGGCTCCTTCATCCCTCCGCACGGCACAACCTGGGAGTCGCCCTTCCCGAGGGGATCCATCTCACGATCGAGGGGAGCGCGGGCTATTACGTCGGCGGATTGAACGACGGTTCGACGATCGAGGTCCACGGCAGCGTCGGCTGGGGCGCGGCCGAGAGCATGCGCGATGGAACGGTCGTAATCGACGGCGACGCCGGCAACGCCGTGGCGGCATCCATCCGCGATGGGACGGTGGTCGTCCGCGGGAACGCCTCGACGCGAGCCGGCATCGCGATGAAAGGAGGGCTCCTTCTCGTCGCGGGGAACGTCGGTCCGATGGCCGCCTTGATGATGCAGAAAGGGACCCTTATCGTGTGCGGCAACGCCGGCGACGGCCTGGCCGACAGCATGTACGCCGGAACCGTGTTCCTCGCCGGCCAACACGGCGAGCTCGGCGGCGACGCCGTCGAGGAAGCCCCGTCCGACACCGATCTTCAACTCATCAAAGACTCCCTCGCCAAGTGGAAGGTCGTCCCGCCCAAGGGTCCGTTCCGAAAGTTTGTCGCCGGCAAGAAACTCTGGAATTTCCAGCAGTCCGACATCGCCCTTTGGCGGTCGGCCCTCTGATCGCTTGCCATCGAAGCAAACGAGCAACCCATCAAAAACGCCGGCCGGAGAAGGGCTCCGGCCGGCTTCGTAAGCATCAATCGAGGAAACTCGGTCGATCAGACGACAACGATCGGGATCGTAACGTTCTGACCGTTATTGAGGAACTGGCTGTCCGCACTGGCTAGCCCAACAGGGTTGACCACCACGAACAACTGAGCCTTGCGGTTGAACTTCTGCTTGAGGGTGATCGTCACGGACTGGGTTGCGGCATCGTACCTGACCCTCCTGATCATGTTCGCGTTCGGCCTTCCTCGCTTGCCAACCTTGATCAAGTAACTCTTCTTGTTGTTGGCCAAGGTCGGGTTCAGTGCCGTGTTGAAGTGGACCACGATCGTGTTCGACTTGGCATTTTTGTTGGTATTCGGCATGACGAGCTGCGCGGTGACAACCACCGGGGCGGGCGCCGTGGTGCGGCTAACCCCTTGGTAGTTTGCGAAAACGAGCTTGCCATCGGGCTGAACCGCCACGTTTCCGCTGGCGCTCGTTCCGTTGATGATCGCGGTGCCGTTGGTCCCGTACGCGGTGTTGACGCCGCCGCCGGCGAAGAAGTTGGTGAAATACTGACCGCCGGCGCTACTCATGAAGCTATTTGCATAGCCGCCGAGGAGCAGAGAACCGTCGGCGAGGACGTTCAGGGTAGATCCCTGGGTGCTGAACGCCTGAGCTTGCTGAACGAGATTCAGCGAGTACTTGCTTGAGATCGCGGCCGTCATCGAGAGCCGAGTCAACGTCGCGGTCTGCAAGGTGGCCGTGGTCGAATACTGGGACGCGGTCTGGGAAACGTCCGAGGTCCCGCCGATGACGATCTGGTTCGAGAGCAACGCCACGGAATTGCCGACGTCTCGGTTATCGAAGCCGAGATCATAGGAGATCGTGGTCTTGCCGCCCGAGCCGAACGACGTGTCGAGAGCCCCTTGAGCGGTGAGACGAGCCACGGCGATATCGGTATTCGTATAAGTCGAAGCACCCACGACGACGGGGCCGACATCGGCCGAGCCGACCAGAACGACCTTGTTATCGGGCTGAATGACAACCGCGTTAGCCTCGTCGTTCTTATATCCAAGAGCACCGATATCGAAGGCGACAGTCTGCTTGCCGCCCGTGCCGAAACCGGTGTCGAGCGATCCGTTGCTACCCAGAAGCTGCGCAACGGCGAAGTCCTGGTTGGAGGTCGTCGGATTCGTGTAATACCCCGCCACGACGATCTGGCCGAGAGGCCCGATGGCGATACTGGTAGCCTGAGCCGTATTATCCGGAGTCGCGGTCGCGCTGAAATTGATGGATTGGTAGCCGCCAGAGCCGAATGAGGTGTCGAGCGAACCGTTCTGGAGCAACCGGACAACCTCGAAGTCGCTGACCGGGTTCCCACCGACCATGCCGGTGGCGTTGGCCAGGATCACAAGCTTCCCGTCGGATTGCAAGGTGGCGGCGACCTCGTGCATGTCGAGCGTGTCGGCCCCGATGGTCACCCGCGGAACCACGAAGACACCACCCGACCCGTAAGTGGTGTCGAGAGTTCCGTCGGGATTCAGTCTCTCCACCACGTCGCTATACGTCGTGGAGGAAGGGGTCGTCGTGTCAACCTCACGGTAACCCACCGCGAGGATCTTTCCATCCGACTGGACGGCGACGTCATTCAGGTAAGTGTATGTGGTCGTATTGGAGGTGGCGACCGGATTCGTCACGCTTGCGGTGCCGCCGAACCCGAACGTGGGATCAAGGCCCAGGCTGGCCATCAGTGCGCGCCCCTCGAGGTTCTCACCGAATGGCCTCAAAGCGACCTGGGCTCGGCGCTTCATCGTGGAGCGACGAGCTTCCAGAACGGCTTTGTTATTGAACACGCTTCGAATCCTCATTAATGCACTCATGATTGATCGCCTTCCTGTAAATGGTCATAAGACGGCAACTCCATATGATGTACACGCGAATCCATTCAAGGAAAACGGGTTGGAGGAAGCGCGGCTCAACCCTCCACGCATCGGCGACGCACCGAGCGCGCAAGTTGGAGGAGACGCAACGCAACCTAATGACATCAGTATCGCACTGACGTATAAGCTGACGGAGGTCGAACGGAGTCCCTTGCGTAGCGTAGGAGATCCCAGACGCGAGAACTCCCGAACCCGAGGGTACGGGTCTCGCTCTCTATGCCAATTCGATCAAGAGGCTCTCAGCGTCTTGATCTGCGAAGACTCACAAGCCTTTCACTTGATGAATCCGCTTCTCCTGAGATGTCCACGCGATGATCTTCACCAAGCCGTCGACCCACGCCTGGCGGAAGCATTCTCTTGGGTCTAGTCGTTTAATCCGAATTCAGGTTTATAGAGCGCAAGATAACGAAAAGAAAACTTAAAGGAAACGGGGTTCTGGGTAAAAAACAGCGAAAAACTAGAATTTTCCGACGGATCCAGATTATGGCGATTGAACACCCTGCGAGTTTTAGGTTCCTAGGTGTTCCAAGGTTACCCAGGGCTCACTTGCCGAACTCGCGGTGAGATCATTTTCGATCGAGTGCCTTGTCCCCCTCTCAAAACGCGACAGCGATGGGAGAACATATCCGTTCCAAACAGCGACGGAAGTCGGTTTGTACATTTTTGGGTCCGATCTTCAACGCATGTCCACTCGCATATTGTGTGGATAAAGCCCTCGTTTCAGGCCAGAGCAGTGGTCCCACTGTGAAACTGCAAAAGAGTCTGTGAAACAAAAAAAGCCTCGCCCCGTGAATAAAACACGAGACAAGGCCGGCATAGCCTAACAATTTCGACACCCATCGCGAGTGTCTATTCCAGAAACATAATGAAATTATTCGCAGTTGTCAAGAACTTATCGCAATACACTTGAGGGATCGGATATGAAGTTCGATCGCGGAGAATGTCCACCACGCGAGGACTGTGGCGCTGTCGACTCTTTACATGATCATCTTGGTGAACGTAACCAGAAAGCCCCTCGCCTGGGCCTTGAACTTCAGCCAAGAAGTTCGTGTCTCGGGACCCGGGAATCATGGTCCCGGTTTTTTAATTTTGAAAAGGAATGGAAACCGGGGCTGCGGAAAATTGACAGGGGACCAGGGCCGTCGTAAAGTGAGGTCACTTTTCCTCGCCCAGTTTGTTGGTTCCGGCTTCCTTGATCGCGTCGATCGAATATGTGTCCGACGTGATCGTGATTCGCCTGGGATTCTTAAGCAGGGGTGGGGATAAGATCAGCGGAGCAGCGGCCAGAACATCTTGTCCGGACAAGAGTTCCTTAAAATTCGAGCCTTGTTCAGCGGATCGCCTTCTTGAGAAAGAACACCCGATGCCCGGCGCCGATCTTTACGCCCGCGTCATCAACTGGCCCGGGCCCATGGTCCTTTCCTCGATGTTCATCTTCGGGGCGGGGTTAATTATCGCCGCGACGTTCCTCCTTTCTCTGGACAGGTGGCTCCTGTTCTCAAGAATTCTGGGAACTGCCGGCGTCGTGATCGTGATGCTCACGCTCCTGGATATCCACCAGCAGACAGTGGTTGAACATCCCACCCCCGAGCTTTCCGTGACCCGGCACAAGTTTCCGGAGTTTACACGGTTCCAGATCCGTGTCGCCCTGCTGAGCGTCCCGCTTGCCGCCGTGGTCGTCGGCGCCGCGATCCTCATGACCGGGAAGCGGAGGAGATTGTTGAAGGTCCCCACCCACCTCAAACTCGGTCTGCGACATTTCTACAACCGGGAATACGACGAGGCTCTCGAACAATATAATCAGGCAATCGCGATTTCGCCGAACCGAGGTGAATCCTATCTCCAGCGAGGTTGCGTCCTCGCGGCTCAAGGGGAAATTCCACGGGCCATCACGGACTTCGATAAGGCGATTGAATACGATCCCCGACTCTCCGCCGCGTTCATCAATCGAGGCCGACTCCGGATCCAGACAAACCAGCTCGAGGGAGCTCTCGAGGATTTTGAGAAGGCCATGATGCTCAAGCCCAACGACCCGGCGGTTTTCTTGAACCGGGGCGTCTGTTTCGCGAAGTTGAATTCGATCCCGCAAGCCATCGCCGACTTCGAACGCGTCCTGAAGCTCACCAACCATTCAGACTTCGCCGAACCCGCCAACCGATACCTGAGTGAGCTGGGCGCGCGGGAACCACTCCCACCGCGCCAGGCCGCATTTAGCGGATCTCCTTACGATCAGCCCGCCGGCAATCCCTAGCCCCGAGACGAGACCGTCGGTTCCTCCTCTGGCCTGACGCTCGGCGGGCGATCGATCGCTCTTGATTCCGCGTTGAAGCCGGTCGATCCCCCTTTTGGAATCAACCGCCTGGCGTGAACCGGCCAAAGTCGGTACACGTCATCTCGAACCGGATAGGATTGTGCCACCGAACCATGATCTCACTTCCACCAGTTCGAGGTGACGGAAGCGATGTCTCACGAGTCCGAAACCGTGCTCAATCACGATGACAACACGAGGGCCCTGGCGTCAGCAGCCGAGCAGGCCCGCGAGATCGGCGGTGACCCTTCGCCCGTCGAACGATCCGGCACCTTTTCGGCCGGAGTCATCGAAGATATCCAGATCAAATCCGAGCTTGCGAGGTATCGGATTCGAGGTTTCGGCATCCTTCGCCCACGCACCTGGACGACCTTCGACGACCTCACTTTCGTCCCGGCAACCCTGACCCGAATTCCGCTGGAGGGATATCGCGAGAAGTGCTCGACCAAGACGGTGCTCGGGACCCGGTTCGCCAAGAAGCCGATCGAGCTCGAAATACCGCTGATGGTGACCGGGATGAGCTTCGGGGCTCTCTCCCGAAACGCCAAGACGGCCCTCTCACGAGGCGCCCGGATGGCCGGCACATCGACCACGACCGGCGATGGCGGCATGCTCGATGTCGAGCGGGCCGAGTCGCGGGTCGTGATTTGCGAAGTCCTTCCCAGCCGCTACGGCATCAACATTCAGCACCTGCGCCAGGCCGACGCCCTCGAGTTGACCATCGGCCAGGGGGCCAAACCGGGAACCGGCGGACTCCTACTCGGATCGAAGGTGTCGCCGGAAATCGCCCGGCTCAGAGACCTGCCCCCCGGAGTCGACCAGCGTTCTCCTTGCCGCCATCCCGACTTCCTCGGCCCCGACGACATGGTCATCAAGATCGAGGAACTGCGCGAGGCGACCGACTGGCAAGTGCCGATCTTCGTGAAGATGGGAGCATCACGCGTCTTCGACGACGTCCGGCTCGCCGCCAAGGCAGGGGCCGACGTGGTCGTGATCGACGGCATGGAAGGAGGGACCGCGGCCTCGCCCGAACTCCTCCAGGAGCATACGGGCATCCCGACCCTCGCGGCCGTCTGCGAGGCGCGCGCGGCCCTCGAAGACATCAACCTCTTCGGCAAGGTCCAGATCGTGATCGCCGGCGGCCTTCGCCACGGAGCCGATTGCGCCAAGGCGCTTGCGCTCGGGGCCGACGCCTGCTACCTCGGCACGGCCCTCCTGATCGCGCTCAACTGTAATAAACCGATTTATGTCGAGGACTACAAGAAAATCGGCGCCGAGCCCTACGCCTGCCACCACTGCCACACCGGCCGCTGCCCGGTCGGCATCACGACGCAGGATCCCGAGCTTGCCGCCCGGCTCGAAATCGGCGCGGCCTCGGAGCGGGTCGCGAACTTCTTCCATGCGCTTACCACCGAGATCCAGATCTTGGCGCGAGCCTGCGGCAAGAGCGACGTCCACCACCTCGAACCCGAAGACCTACGCGCGCTCACGATGGAGGCCTCCTTCATCACCGGGATCCCGCTTGCCGGGACGAATCGCGTGTTCGGCGGCGGACCGGGTTGGAAAACCGACTGACTCACGGCCCCTGCATTTCGACTGTCAATCAATGCCGAAGGCCCTCAGCAAAAGCCGCGACGACACGTAACCCGTCGTGACGGCGGCCATACCGGCCACCACGCTTCCCACGAGGTACGTGAGCGCCATTTCAGGCCTCTTCTGTTCGATCAGCAGAAGCGCGTCGAGCGTGAACGAGGAGAACGTGGTGTAACCTCCCAGGAATCCGACGATTATGAAGCTCCAGGCGTGTGGGTGCGGCAACGTTCTCAGTAAAATCTGGCTCAAGAATCCGATTGCAAACGAGCCGATGATGTTGATGCTAAACGTCGCCCAAGGGAATCTCGGGCTGACCCAGCCCAGCATCCAGAGACTCTGCCAATAGCGGGCGTTGACCCCCAGAATTCCACCCGCGGAAAGCACGACGACCTTGATCCAATGGCTCAAGCGATTCACCTCGTGCTTACTCGGAGTTTAATGGCGGGTCGAGGATGATCGGGGCCTCGGGATGATTCGCGGCCGCCGCGTACTTATCCCTTAGTTTCGCGAAATGTGCGGACTCCTTTCTCAGGTACTCCGCCTCGTCCCTGTGGGACTCAAGATCCTTGGCGACTTCGTTACTAGAGCGATTTACGATTGGATTGCACACGGCGTCTCGTTCAAGAACCCCCCTCGATCCCCCCTGCGTACAGGGGGGAAGTTTGACTCTCCCCCTGTACGACTCTCCCCCTGTATGCAGGGGGAGTTGGAGGGGGTTCTTCCGACTACGACCGTGGTTCGCGACCGATGATTCTCGACGGATCGTGCGCCAATCGATCTCGATCGCAAACCGCTCTAAACCGCCAGGAGTTCCAGCTTATCCCCGCTTTCCCGCTCCACCTCGGCGTGCAGGCTGTTGCCGTGGCTGTCCATGGTGACGACGGCCAGGAAGTCCCTGGCTGTCAGGTGCCACATGGCCTCGGGGATGCCGAACTCTTCGAGGAAATCGACGCCGGTGACGTCCACGATCTTCTCGGCGTAGAACTGGGCGGCCCCGCCGATCGCGTTCAGATAGACGGCTCCCACGTCCTTCAGGCCCTTCGAGGTCTTCGCCCCCATCCCCCCCTTGCCGATCACGATCCGAACGCCGAACTTGCGGAGGATGTCGGCCTGGTAGGGCTCCTCGCGGATGCTGGTGGTCGGCCCGGCGGCCTTGACGTGCCACTTGCCCGCCTCGTCCTTGAGCATCACCGGCCCGCAATGATAGATGACCGCGCCATCCAGATCGACCGGCGACTCGTGGGTCGAGAGGTATTTGTGGAGGGCGTCGCGGCCGGTGTACATCGGGCCGTTGAGGATCACGACGTCCCCCACCTTCAGCTTGCGGGCATCCTCCTCGGAGACCGGCGTGTTAAGGACGAACTGACGCCCGGAGGTCGGGAGCCCGGCCTGCTCGGCGAGCTTGGCGGGGTTGGCGTCGTGATATTGCCATTTGAGGATGGCGCCGGTGGTCGCGTCGAGCCGGACGCCCAGGCGACGGAACGCCCAGCAGTTGTACGCGACCGAGACGAAGAACGAGGCCGGCAGCCGGTTCTGGACGCCGATCTTGCAGCCCAGCAGCGTCACCTTGCCGCCGAATCCCATCGTGCCGATGCCCAGGCTGTCGGCATTGGCCATGACCTTCGCTTCGAGGTCTCGCAACACGGGCTCCTCGTTCACGTCGCCCAGCTCGCGGAAGAGCTGCTCCTTGGCAACGGCGTAGCCGCTGGTGCGATCGCCGCCGATGCAGACCCCGATGAAACCGGCGCTACACCCCTGCCCCTGGGCCTGCCAGATCGCGTGCATGATGCATTTATACACGCCTTCGAGGTCGCGGCCTGCCTTGCCGAGGTGGGGGATCTCGGCGGGGAGCGAATACTGGATGTTCTTGTTCTCGCAGCCCCCTCCTTTGAGGATCAGCTTCACCTCGATCTCGTCGTTTTCCCACTGCTCGAAGTGGATGACGGGCGTACCCGGCCCGAGGTTGAGCCCCGAGTTCTTGCCGGTGAGGCTATCGACCGAATTGGTCCGGAGCTTGCCGCGACGGGTCGCCTCGGCGACGGCTTCGTGGATCGCCTTCTTGATGACGAGCTGGTTCACGCCGACCGGGGTATGAACCAGGAACGTGGGCATGCCGGTGTCCTGGCAGATCGGCGAGACGTTCTCGCGGGCCATGTCGACGTTTTGGCTGATGATCTGGAGCGCCTGGCCGGCCTGCGTGGCGGCATCCTCGCGGGCCCTGGCGCCGGCGAGCACGCCTCGGACATCGGCCGGGAGGTTCGTGGCGGTTTCGGTCACCAGTTGCAACAGGCTGTCGAAAAGATGGTCCATGATCGTGCGGGTTCCCTAATTTTGTCGCGGATGCGTCGATCGTTCGATGATAGCAAATCCGACGGGAGGAGTCGGCGGGAATCGAAGGGGCTCCCGCGCCAGTCAGTCAAAACCCCCCGTTTTGACTGACTGGCGCGGGAGCTTGGGGCTTGTGGAATCTTGTAGTGGCTTTTGCTGGGCGCGGGTCGGCCTTTGCTGGGCGCGGGTCGGCCTTTGCTGGGCGCGGGTCGGCCTTTGCTGGGCGCGGGTCGGCCTTTGCTGGGCGCGGGTCTCCCGACCCCGCCCACGATGTCACAATGGCCGGTGCATGCCAGATTGAGACCTTCGGTCGTGGGTTTCGACGGGGT
>Ga0080006_1174887_pt1 | contig 10801 bp, 11 predicted proteins | sample RS3BMetagenome_FD_69209 | JGI IMG/M metagenome (GOLD analysis project Ga0080006, IMG submission 69209) | Ferric oxide microbial mat and aquatic microbial communities from Rainbow Spring, Yellowstone National Park, USA - RS3B (SPADES... ... | reverse complement strand
AGCAGGATCTCGTTGAGCGTGGCCGGGTCGTGCGGCCAGGAGGCGCCCGCGCGGGCGGCGACGCGCAGCGGCTGGTCGATGTCGTGCAGGACCAGAACCGCGCCCGGTGCCGGCCGTGCGTCGGTGGCGAGCGCCTGAACGAGCTGCTCGAGGGCAATGGTGAGGCTGGCGAAGGGCAGCGGCACGCGGCGCATGCGTCGCGCCAGCAGCCGAGCCAGCTCGAAGCCGCGCAGGCGTGCGGCGGTGTCGTGCTGCTCGCGCACCTCCCCGGTGACGTCGAAGCCGATGCCGCGCACGGCACCCGGTCGTCCGGCCACAGGCGCGGTCGAGAGGGCCATGCAGACCGGCTCGCCGCTGCGGCTGCGCAGCCACACACGCCGCCGCATCCGCCCCGCCTGCGCGGCGAACGGATCGAACAGCGCGCGTGCCTGCTCGTCCTGGTGGAGCAGCAGGCCCCGGGCCGGCCGGCCGAGCAGGGAGGCGGCACTCCAGCCAAGGACCTGGTCGGGCGCCAGTGCCACCAGGCGGCCGGCTGCGTCCGTCTCGAAGGCCAGGTCGGCGGTCTGGCGCACCAGGTCGTGCCAGGGCCCGCGGTTCTCGCCGGGTGAGGCGAGCGCGCCGTCCTGTTCCTGGCCGGGATCAAGTTGGGTCATGCCCGCATCCTGCGCGTGCCTTGGTGAAGAGCGCGTAAAGACCGGCCCTCATTGACAGGATGACGAGCCTCCGAGCATGGTCCGCGCCATTGGCGCCCGGGCCGGCAGGCCGGATCGGCCGTGCCACGGACCCGCGTGGCGGGCCGGCCGGCCGCGCGGCCTCCATCCCACGCCACGTCCGGTCGCGGCGTGCACGACATCCCCGGGAGAGACATGGCTCAGGCAACGCCCGACGGCACATTACCCGAACGGATCGACGAGCTCTGGGAGCGCAGGCAGGAGCTGTCGGCCTCGACCCAGGGGGCCGATCGCGAGGCGGTCGAGCAGGCGCTGGACGGGCTCGATGCGGGGCGTTTGCGCGTGGCCGCGCCCGGTGGTGCAGGGTGGTTGGTGCATGAATGGCTGAAGAAGGCCGTCCTGCTGTCCTTCCGCCTCAATGACAGCGTGCCGATGCCGGGCGCCGGCGGGGCTCCGGTGTTCGACAAGGTGGCGATGAAGTTCGCCGGCTGGGATCAGGCCCGCTTCGAGCAGGCGGGGTTCCGCGCGGTTCCGGGCGCGGTCGTGCGCCGGTCGGCTTATGTCGCCCCCGGCGTGGTCCTGATGCCGTGCTTCATCAATGCCGGCGCCCATGTCGGGCGGGGCAGCATGATCGACACCTGGGCCACGGTGGGCAGCTGCGCGCAGATCGGCGCCGACTGCCATATCAGTGGCGGCACGGGGATCGGCGGTGTGCTCGAGCCGCTGCAGGCGGCACCGGTGATCATCGAGGACAACTGCTTCATCGGCGCGCGCTCGGAGGTGGCCGAGGGCGTGATCGTCGAGCGCGGCAGCGTGCTGTCGATGGGCGTGTTCATCGGCGCCTCGACGCGGATCGTCGACCGCGCCACGGGCGAGGTGTTCTACGGCCGAGTCCCGGCCTATTCGGTGGTGGTGCCCGGGACCATGCCGTCCGCCGGCGGCGGGCCCGACGCGCCGCACCTCGCCTGCGCGGTGATCGTCAAGCGGGTCGACGAGCGGACCCGCGCCAAGACCGCAATCAACGATCTGCTGCGCGCTTGATCCAGCCACGGTCCGGTGCCGAACGGGACCTCCCCAGCACGTTCAGGCGCGACCCGCTGGCGCTGGCCCAGGCGCTGATCCGCGCGCCGTCGATCACACCCGCCGATGGCGGCGCGCAGGATGTGCTGGCCGAGGCGCTCGGCCGGCTCGGCTTCGTCGTCCACCGCCTGCCGTTCGGAGACACGCCGAACCTGTTCGCCCGCCTGGGCAGCGGCGCGCCGCATCTCTGCTTCGCCGGCCACACCGACGTGGTGCCGCCCGGCGACAGCGGCTGGACCGAGCCGCCCTTCGCCGCACGGGTGCGCGACGGCGTGCTCTACGGCCGCGGGGCGTGCGACATGAAGGGCGCGGTGGCCAGCTTCGTCGCCGCCGTAGCCGCCCATCTCGGCGAGGGCGTCCCTGGCGCGGGCACGGGGCCGGCCGGTGGCTCGATCAGCCTGCTGATCACCGGTGACGAGGAGGGCCCCGCCACCGACGGCACGGTCCGGGTGCTCGAGTGGATGGCGCGCGAGGCGCAGATCCCGGATTTCTGCCTGGTCGGCGAGCCCACCAACCCGTCAGCCCTCGGCGAGGTGATCAAGATCGGCCGGCGCGGCAGCCTGAACGCCACGATCGCCGTGTCAGGGATCCAGGGCCATACCGCCTATCCGGAGCGGGCCGACAATCCGGTGCATCGCCTGCTCGGCCTGCTCGGCGCCCTTCTCGCCCACCCGCTCGACGCGGGCAACGAGCGGTTTGAACCGTCGGGGCTGCAGGTGACCAGCGTCGATGTCGGCAACCCGGCCCGCAACGTGATCCCTGCGCGAGCCGAGGCGAAGCTCAACATACGCTTCAACGACTGTCACAGCGGCGACGAGCTGTCCGCCTGGCTGCGCGCGGTCTGCGACGCGCACGCGCCGGGCTGCGACCTCGCGGTCACGGTGAGCGGCGAGGCGTTCCGCACGCAGGCCGGGGCGGCGGTCTCGGCACTCGCCGAGAGCGTGCGCCGGTGCACCGGACGCCAGCCGCGGCTCGACACAGGCGGGGGCACGTCCGACGCCCGCTTCATCAGCCGCTACTGCCCGGTGGCTGAATTCGGACTGGTAGGGGCCAGCATGCACAAATCGGACGAGCACGTGCCTGTCGAGGATCTGCACAGGCTGGCCGAGATCTACCGCACCTTCATCGCGACCTTCATGCAGCAGGACCGTCCATGAAGCCGCCCGGCAAACCGAGATTGCAGCGACGCGGCTCGCCCGGCCCGGGCTCGGGCGTGGTGCAGGGCCTGCTGCTGATCGCGCGCGGCCGGCCGGAAGGGCTCGATTGTTTCGGCGCCACGCCCGACGCGTTCCTGTCCGCACTCTCGCCATGGCTCGCCTTCCTGCTGGTCGGCGCCCTCCTGATGCTGCTGCGCGAGCCGACCGCGGGCGGGGCCACCCTGTTCCTGCTCTCGCTGTGCGCACTGCTCCTGCCGCCCGTGCTGTCCCATGCGCTGGCCGGACTGTGGCAGCGGCGATCGTTCTGGCTGCGCTACGCCACCGCCGCGGTCTGGTGCGAGTGGCTGGTGATCGTGGCCTACGCCGCCTCGCTGCTGGTGGTCATGGTGATGCTGGAGGTGGGCGTGCCGCCGGACTATGCCGGGGTCGTCTTCCTCGGCCTGGTCGCCTGCTACTGGCTGTGGCTGCACTGGTTCCTTGCCTGGCGGGGCCTGGCTCTCTCCGGGATGCGCGCCGCCCTGCTGGTCGGCGTGGTGGTCGCTGCCACCGTGGGCCTATGTGCCGCCGCAGAACTGCTGCCGCCCTATGTCGGCATGTTCGGCTTCGCCATCAAATCGTAAGCCGCAGCACCTCCCGGCCCTCCCGCGCCGAACGGGTCATCGGGGTAGCCCACGGCGAGCAGGCACAAGCCCTCCGGCGGGGCGGTCGGCCCGGCCTGCGACCGGTCGCGCGCCGCCAGGATCGCGGCCAGACGCTCCGGTGGCCAGCGCCCCTCGCCCACCGGCCGCAGGCTGCCCACCATGTTGCGCACCTGGTGATGCAGGAACGAGCGGGCCTGGGCGGTGATCACCACCGTCTCGCCTTCGCGCATCACCTCCAGCCGGTCGAGCGTGCGCAGCGGGCCGCTCGCCTGGCAGGACGCCGCGCGGAACGAGGTGAAATCATGCCGGCCGAGCAGCAGGCTGGCGGCCTCGTGCATGGCACGCTCATCGAGCGGGCGCCTGACGTGCCATGCCCGGCCGGCGGCGAGGACAGGCCGGGCGGGTCGGTTGAGGATCCGGTAGCGGTAGCGCCGGCTGGTGGCCGAGAAGCGGGCGTTCCAGCCGGGCGCCACCGGGCAGGCACGCAGCACCACCACCGGATGCGGCTTCATGTGGAAGTTGAGCGCCTCGCGCAGTCCCCGGCCGCCGAGGCGCACGGACACCGGCTCCGGCAGATCGAGCTGGGCCACCTGTCCGGCGGCGTGCACGCCGGCATCGGTGCGGCCGGCCACCACCGTCTCGGCCCGCTCGCCGCCCGGCAGGCGCGCTGCTGCACCCTCCAGCACAGACTGGACGGACAGCCCGCTCGCCTGGCGCTGCCAGCCGACAAACGGCGCGCCGTCATATTCGAGCAGCAGCGCCCAGCGCTGCCGGCCCGCCCCCGCCGGCTCGCCGGGCCGGCTCATCCAAGCCGCTGGCCGGCTGGGACCGGCCGGCCGCGCAGGAACGCATCCGCGTCCAGCGGTCCCCGACCAGGGGATTGCAGCCGCGCGATGCGCAGCACGCCGGAGCCGGTGGCGACCGCGAGCCGGTCGTCGAGCACCGTCCCGGGCTCGGCCGCCTGCGCCGCCGGCTCGAGGGAAACCGCCAGGATCTTGAGCGGCTTGCCGTCGAGCAGGGTGAAGGCGCCGGGCCACGGATGCATGGCGCGCACCCGCCGGTCGAGCGCCTCGGCCGGCTGCGTCCAGTCGAGCCGCCCATCCTCGCGGGTCAGCTTGGGCGCGTAGGTGACGCCCGCGTCGGGCTGGGCCACGGCCGGCGGCGGATCGGCGAGTGTTTGGACCAGGAGGGCGGCACCGGCCGCGCTCAGCGCGTCGTGGAGGCTCTGCCCGGTCGTCCGCTCGTCGATCGGCACGGCTGCACAGGCCAGCACGGGGCCCGTGTCCAGCCCCTCCTCCATCTGCATGATGCACACGCCGGACTGGCGGTCGCCGGCCAGGATCGCCGCCTGGATGGGGGCCGCACCCCGCCAGCGGGGCAGCAGCGAGGCATGGATGTTGAGGCAGCCGCGCCGCGGTGCCTCGAGCCAGGGGCGCGGCAGGATCTGCCCGTAGGCGGCGACCACTGCCGCGTCGAGCCGCAGGTCGCCGAACCCGGCCAGCGCTTCCGCGTCGCCGCGCAGCCGGTGCGGGGTGCGCACGGCAAGCCCGTGACGCAGCGCTTCCGCATGGACCGGCGACGGTCGCAGCGCCTGCCCGCGCCCGGCCGGTCGCGGCGGCTGGGTGTAGACGCAGGCGATGTCGTGGCCGGCCCCAATCAGGGCGCGCAGCGCGGGCACGGCGAAGTCGGGCGTGCCCATGAAGGCGAGGCGCAGACCGGTCGCGAGACCGCTCACGCCCCGCCCTCGCCCCTGCTTCTCGGACCCGACGCCCTGCCCTTGCGGTCCTTGGCCAGGCGGCGAAGGATCATGTTGCGCTTGAGTGCCGAGATATGGTCGATGAACAGCACGCCGTCGAGATGATCGATCTCGTGCTGCAGGCAGGTGGCCAGCAGGCCGTCGGCGTCCAGCTCGTGACGCGCGCCGTCGAGATCCTGGTAGCGGATGCGCACCTGCTCGGGGCGCAGCACCTCGGCATACTGGCCGGGCAGCGACAGGCAGCCTTCCTCCCGCGCGGCAAGGGTTTCGCTTTCGGCGATCACCTCCGGATTGACCAGCACCAGCGGCGAACGCTCGCCGTGCTCGGCGAGGTCGACGACCGCGAAGCGCAGGTCGAGCGAGACCTGCGGCGCAGCGAGCCCGATGCCGGGGGCCGCATACATCGTGCGCAGCATCCGCGGCACCAGGGTGCGCAGCAGGCCAGCATCCTCGGGTCGGACCAGGCGGGTCTTGCGGCGCAGCCGGGGATCGGGCGCGATCAGGATCGGCAGCAGCGCTTCCCCGCCGGAGGAGTCCTGCTCCGCGCCCGGGTCCGGCGCCTGAGCTCCCGGTCGGGCTGGATTGAGCTCGTTCATGGCAGGCGATGTAGCTTCCGCCGCACCCGGCGCCAAGGCGCGCCCGGGCCGGCAGCGCGCGGCAGGCGCGCAATTCTTGCGCGGCGCGGTGCGACCCCCATATCATTGCTCACGGGAATGCCGCTCGGGTTCCCCACTGTCTCGCTCACTGGAGGAGGCTCATGTCAGGCCGGCTCTTCGCGTCTCCGCTGTTCCTCGGCTTCGACCATCTCGAACAGATCCTCGAGCGTGCCTCGAAGACATCCTCGGACGGCTACCCGCCCTACAACATCGAACAGATCAGCCAGACCGGTCTCAGGATCACCCTCGCGGTGGCCGGTTTCGACATGGACGACCTGCAGATCACCCAGGAAGACAACCAGCTGGTGATCCGCGGTCGGCAGCGTGACGATTCTGATGGCAGGGTCTTCCTGCACCGCGGAATCGCCGCCCGCCAGTTCCAGCGCGCCTTCGTCCTCGCCGAAGGCATCGAGGTAGGCGGGGCGTGGCTCGACCGCGGCCTGCTGCATATCGACCTGTTGCGTCCGCAGCCGGAGGTCCGGGTCAAGCGGATCGAGATCTCGCAAGGCGGGGCGCCGCAGCCGATCGGTGGCCAGACCATCGATGGCGGGGGCAGCCGGGCGAAGCCGGCGGCAGGTGGTGAACTGGCCCGTGCGCCGCGCGCGCCACGCATCGTCCGCTCGGTGGCGATCGAGGAATAGCGGCGAGTGCTGCCCGCGGCCTTAGGCGGTCGTTAACGGTCCGAGCTCAACATCCACGACCAGGACGGGAAGTCTCGGCATTGCCACCTGGTGGGTGCCGCGCCTTTGCCAAGGAAACATGACGATGAACACACCCAACGACTCAGTTCCCACCCATCAGGCGCCGCCGCGCGCGATCGACATCCGCCACCTGTCGGCCGAGCAGCTTCAGGCGCTCGGCGTGTCGCAGATCGCCTATGTCAGGCCGGTCACGGTGGACGGCGCCAACGCGTTCTCCATCCACGCCGCGGACGGCACGCCGATGGCCCTGGCCGGCGACCAGGACGTCGCCTTCGCAGCGATCCGCCAGCACGACATGGTCCCAGCGCTGGTCCATTGAGACCGGCACGGCACCGAGCCGGCCCTTCGTTGACCGCTACCATGCGAGTGATCGGAACCAGGGCTGTCGGTGCAGGGCGCCGGCGGTTCAGCCCGGGTCGAGCCAGCCGATATTGCCGTCCGGGCGGCGGTAGACCACGTTGATCTCGCCGCTCGCCCCGTTGCGGAACATCAGCAGCATCTGGTCGGTCAGGTCGAGCCGCATCACGGCCTCGCCGACCGTCAGATGCTCGATCTGGGTCGGCTGTTCGGCGATCACCGTGGCGTAGGCGCCGAGCGTCGCCGCACCCGAGCCGGGCTGCCTGCCTGCGACCGGCAGGTCCTCGTCCTGGCGCAGGATGTACTGCCGTCCGATCTCGGGTCGGTCGCGCTGGACAAGGTCGCGCGCGTGGTCGTTGACCCGGCGGCGGTAGCGTCGCAGCCGCTTGGCGATATGTTCGGCCGCGTCATCGAAGGCGCCATGCGCGTCCGCCGCCTCGCCCTCGCCGCGCAGCAACAGGCCGCGTGCGGCGCGCACGTTGATGTCGCAGGTGAAGAACGATCGCGCCCGTCCGAAGGTGACGTTGGCTTCCAGGGCGTTGTCGAAATACTTGTCGGCGATCACGTCGAGATGCTCGACCACCCGGCTGCGCAAGGCATCGGACAGGTCGATCTGCTTGCCCGCCACGTTGATCTGCATGCGAACTGTCTCCTCCCCCCGCGATCGGGCGTGCATCGCAGCGATCAGGCGGTCGCGCCGCACGGACGATCAGCAGGCCCAGGGTGGACGGGACGCAACCACGTGCGCCGCCACTGCCCTGCCCCTGCATGATCCCGACCGGACTGGCCCACGACCGGACCAGGCCCGATGTTTCAGGCCGAAACCGCCTTTTCCCGCTTGCGCTGCACCGAGCTCGGGATCCGCAGCGCCTCGCGATATTTGGCCACGGTTCTGCGGGCGATGTCTATGCCTTCACGGCGAAGTGCAGCGACGATGGCGTCGTCGGACAGGGTGGCGGTCGAATCCTCGGCGGCGATCATGCCGCGGATGCGGTGGCGGACCGCCTCGGCGCTGTGGCTTTCACCGCTGGTGCCGGAGATCGCGGTGGTGAAGAAGTATTTGAGCTCGAACAGGCCGCGTGGCGTCGAGATGTATTTGTTGGCCGTGACGCGGCTCACCGTGCTTTCGTGCATCTCGACGGCTTCGGCGATGTCTCGCAGGATGAGCGGCCGCAGATGGCCGACACCGTGCGTGAGGAATCCGTCCTGGCGGCGCATCACCTCGCCCGCCACCTTGAGGATGGTCTGTGCGCGCTGCTGGAGCGATTTGACCAGCCAGTTGGCACTGGCCAGCTTCTCGGCCAGGAACAGGCGCTCCTCGCGTCCGGCGCGCAGTGACACGCGGGCGTGGAACGAGGCGCTGACCAGCAGCCGCGGCAGGGTGTCGGGGTTGAGCTCGAGGATCCAGTCGCCGTCCGGGCCGGGACGCATGAGCACGTCGGGCAGGATCGGCTGAGGGGCGACGATATCGAAGCCGGCGGCAGGCTTGGGATCGAGTGCGCGGATCTCGGCGGCCATGTCGGACAGATCCTCGGCATCGACGCCGCACAGGAGCTGCAGCCGCTTGAACTCGCGCCTGGCCAGCAGGTCGAGATTGTCGAGCAGCACCTGCATGGCCGGATCGAGGCGGTTGCGCTCGGCGAGCTGTGCGGCGAGGCAGTCGCGCAGGTCGCGGGCGAACAGCCCGATCGGATCGAAGCGCATCATGCGCGCCCGCACCGCGGCCACCCGCGCGGGGGTGGTGCCGAGGGCCGCGGCGATCACCTCGTCGGCGACCGCGACACGGCCTGCGGGACAGAGCAGGGCGATCAGGTGGGCGCCGATCAGCCGGTCGACATGGCCGTCGAACGACAGACGGAGCTGCTCGCCCAGATGCTCGCGCAGCGAGCGCGGCTGCTCGGCGACATTCTCGAGAAAGGACGCGCCCTCGCCGTCGGGGCGCCCGCCGGTGCCCATGCGGCCGGCATATTCCGCGCCGAACCCATCGGTGCTGGTGGACTCCGCCAGGCGGCCGCGATCGTAGCCGCTCTCGTCGAACTGCTCGCCATAGTCGGTGTCGAGCGGGGCAGCCGCGTCATCGGGCAGGGTGCCGGCGCCGACCAGCAGGTCGGTGCCGAGCGGCTCGATGGTGTGCTCGCCCGACGGAAGCTGGTCGAGGGCGGGACGCTCGGCGGCGGTCTCCGGCCGCTCATCGCGCTCGAGCAACGGATTGCGCTCGAGCTCCTCCTCGACGAAGGCGGCGACCTCGAGATTGGTGAACTGCAGCAGCTTGATGGCCTGACGCAACTGCGGCGTCATGACCAGAGATTGCGTCTGGCGTAGCTCCAGCCTCGGGGCGAGTGTCATGGGACGAGAGGCTACAATGAAAACCTTTCGCCGAGGTATACGCGGCGGACATCCTCGTGCGCGACAACCTCTTCCGGCGCGCCCTGCATGAGCACCTGACCGCCATGCATGATGTAGGCGCGGTCGATGATCTCCAATGTTTCGCGGACATTGTGGTCGGTGATCAGCACGCCGATGCCGCGATGCTTGAGGTGGGAGACGAGGTCGCGGATCTCGCCGACCGCGATCGGGTCGATGCCGGCCAGCGGCTCGTCGAGCAGGATGTAGCTCGGCTGGCTGGCCAGGGCGCGTGCGATCTCGAGCCGCCGGCGCTCGCCACCCGAGAGGGACAGCGAAGGCGAGCGGCGCAGGCGGGCGATGCCGAACTCGCGCAGCAGCTCGTCGAGCATCATCTCGCGCCGGCCCGGATCGGGTTCCACCACCTCGAGTGCGGCCATCACGTTCTGCTCGACATTGAGGCCGCGGAAGATGCTGGCTTCCTGCGGCAGGTAGCCGATGCCAAGCCGGGCGCGACGGTACATCGGCAGCTGGGTGATGTCGGCACCCTCGAGGCTGATCGAGCCCTCGTCGGGCTGCACCAGGCCCACGATCATGTAGAAGGTGGTGGTCTTGCCCGCCCCGTTCGGGCCGAGCAGGCCGACCGCCTCGCCGCGCTGCACCTGGATGGAGACGTCACGCACCACCGGGCGCTTCTTGTAGGTCTTGCCGACCGCATGCGCCCGCAGCCCCTCGCCGTCGACGCGCGCCAGCTCGGGCCCGGGGTCGACGCGCTGATCGAGCGGCAGCCTGGGCATCTTGTTCATTGCCCGGCACCCCCGGCCGGGGTGCCGCCGCCACGCTTGGCCCCCGCGGCAGCTGCGCCATGCGGAGAATTGCTGTCGCTGGGCACGATCAGGCCCTGAACCCGGGCGCCGGGATCCTGGGTCATGTTGGCCAGCCCGGTATGCATGTTCACGATCGCCGCCGCGCCGTTGAGCTGGTTCTGTCCGCGCGTGATGTGGACATCGCCCACGATGCGCGCAATGCCGGTGTCAGGCACGTAGACGCCGCGCTCGCCGGTGACCGTCTCGGTCTGGGTGCGCACGACGACATGCCCGAAGGCGTCGACCAGCTTGAGCTTGCCCGAACTGGTGAGCGGGTCCGCACCCGGCTTGGCCGCCTGGCCGCCACGCGCGCCGCCGTTCGCGCCGGCCGCCGGGCCACCGGGCGACGTGGTGGCGGAAGGGGCGGAAGGGGCGGAAGGAGCGGAAGACGGGGCGGCGGAGGGCGTGCTGTAGCCGACCAGCACGTCGGCCCGCACCCGACGGCCGTCATTGGTGGTGACGGTGGCATCGCCCCGGCCGACCGACATGTGCTTCTGCGACCAATATTCCATGTCGTCGCGCGCGGTCAGCACGTCCGTCGGCGTGGTGAGCTTGAGGTTGCGCCCGGTGAGG
>Ga0080006_1097732_pt1 | contig 10802 bp, 9 predicted proteins | sample RS3BMetagenome_FD_69209 | JGI IMG/M metagenome (GOLD analysis project Ga0080006, IMG submission 69209) | Ferric oxide microbial mat and aquatic microbial communities from Rainbow Spring, Yellowstone National Park, USA - RS3B (SPADES... ... | reverse complement strand
AGCATCGGCTCGTCGTGGACCCAGTAGAGCGCGGCGTCCTCGTCGGGCTCGGCCTGGTGCGAGGCCCCCTCGCCGGCGGGGAGGGTCAGGATATCCCCCTTACCCCAGGGGATGGTCTGGCCGTCGAACCGGGTCTTCCCTCGGCCTCGGAGCACATAATAAAGCTCGGACGAGGCATTGGGGCGGGTCGAGAGGGTCTCACCGGGCAATAGTCGGATAAAGTTGGCACAAAGGCCGGGGCTGGTCAGAGGTCTGGTCCGCTTGAGCTGGCTGCTGAGGTCGAGCGGGATCGCCCGGGTCGGGCCTTCTTCGTGGAGGCTGGCGGGGAACTCGGCGTGAGGGACGGGCGGTGTCGCCCCTGAGGAGATCGGGTCGGCGGCCTGGCTATATTCAAAGATCCGGACGTCGCTGGTCAGGGCTTCGGGGACGCTGGGGGCCTCGGCCACGGCGGGATTCTTCGACATCGCTCGGATTTCCTCGGCTCAGGTCAGGAATCAACGGTGGGTCGGCCCGGATCGGTCGGGATGTCCCCCTCAATCCAGTATGGCTCTGCCGTCAATCCTCCGGCAAGGCCACCACCACCGCCCGACCCTCCAGCCGGGCCGGATAAACCCGGAGTCGGACCGGATCACCCACCGAACTGACGCCGGTCCAAACATCAAACGACCACCGCAAACACCCCAGCCTGGAGCAAGTCACCTTCGAGCCATCAAACGGCCCGCTTGCCAGTCGCCCCCCCTGGTGCGGACAGAGGCCGTCGAGACAGGTGATTTCCTCACCGTCGAGCGACCGGAAAAGCGCATAGATCCGGCCCCCGGTCGAAAATTCGAGCGACCCCCCGGGCGGCAGGTCGTGCAGGCTCGCCACCTCGACCCAGGGCATGGGTCCTCCGTTTAATCAGAAGAAGAGGCTGGCCGCTTTGCCCCGATTTCTCCGTCATCGTTCGTGGCCGGCCCCGAAGGCCCGATTCCAGATGGCCCCCAGGGCCTGCCAGGATCGCAAGTCTTCGACGGCGTTCGTGCGGCCCGACGCGTAGAGATAGCAGATGAGTCGGTCACGCGTCCCCTCCGGCACGTCGTGCCAGGCGACGCCAACCCGACCGGGCGCGAGGCGCACCACTCGTCCCGACAGGGTGCCCACGCCCGGCAGCGACAGTTCCAGCAAGTCCCCCACCCGGGCCGGTGGCCCCCCTTCGAGGAGGCCCCCGGATAGCGACAGGTCGACGACGAGGCAGGGCGACTCGGCCCGGTCCGTCACGCAATACGCCGGTTCGTTCACCCGGAACCGCTCCTGGGATCGCGGCCGGGGGCCCTGCACGACGGTCAGGGCGACCAGCGCCAGAACGATCATGTTGCTGAGCATCAGCAGTCCGATCATCAGGTCCAGCCCGCCCCCGACTCGCCCGGAGGTGGCCCGCTGGGCCGCCAGACCCCCCGCGGCCAGCGCGGCGAGCACCAGCACGATCCGGAAGGCCGGCCTGTCAACCGACGTGAGGTTGTTACCGGTCCCCTTGGGGGTCACCCGGAATGGCGTGCCGAAGGGTTTCAGCAGGGTGCTCAGGATCGTGGGGAACAGTCGCAGATTCAGGTACGTGTTGGTGGCCGTCGCGACGAAGGGGAGCCGGGTGTGCGGGCTGACCCAGCGCATCAGGAACATCGCCGCCAGCAGGGCGGAGAGCGGGTAGGAGTAGAGATCCTCGGATGGGACGGAGTGAAAGGGGACCAGCCCCAGGCAGAGGAAGGCGATCGGGACGAGGAACACCAGGCCCACCCCGGTGGGGAACCCGAGCAAGTAGCCGTGGGGGATGAAGAGGAGCCGCTGGAGGAGTGTCAGCCCGGGGCCGAACGGCCCCGACTTGACGAAAAGCATCTGAAGGTGACCCCGGGCCCACCGCTGCCGCTGGATCAGCAACGCCTTGATATTCTCCGGGATCAGGCCGATGGCGAGCCGCTCGTTCAGGTATCGGGTGATGTAGCCGAGGCGGTATTGCGCCAGGGTGAGGACGATGTCCTCGGTGATCGTCTCGGTGGGAATCCCTCCCACGGCCAGGAGCGCGTCGCGGCGCAGGACGCAGCAGGAGCCGCAGCAGAAAGCGCAGTCGACGGCATCCCGGCAGGGCTGCATGGTGTCATACCATTCGCGCTCGTTGTCGGGCACCGACGAGGTCAGGCCGAGGTTCATCTGGAACGTGTCGAAGTTGAAGAAGTGCTGCGGCGTCTGGACGACGGCGATGCGGCGGTCGGAGTAGAAGAGACCGACGGTCCGATAGAGGTAATTGCGATGGGCCGCGAAGTCTGCGTCGAGGACGGCCACCAGCGGCGCCGAGGTGATGGAGAGGGCGTGATTGATGTTGCCGGCCTTGGCGTGCGCGTTGTCGGGCCTGCGGACGTACCTCGCCCCTTTGGCCTCGCAATAGTCTCTGAGCCAGTCGCGCCGGCCGTCGTCCAGGACCCAGACCGTGAAGCGTGGGTAATCCATCGCCAGGGCGGTGACGATGCTCCGCTCGACGACGTCCAGCCCTTCGTTGTAGGTCGGCAGGAAGACGTCCACCTCCGGCAGTTGCTCGGTCGGCAGGGATCGGAGCCAGGCCTCCCATCGATCGGCCTCGGCGGAGCGGTTGACCGTGTGACGGACGGTCAGGCAATAGAGCGAGAAGCTGAAATAGCCGCACAACTCGACGCCCAGCACGAGGTAGTACCAGATCTCCTGGGCTCCGGCCGCCTCCGGCTCGGTCTCGGTCAGCCGCCACCAGAAGTAGCGAGCGCAGCAGGCCTGGGTCAGACCGATCGCAAGCAGCCGGGCCCAGGTCCGTTGCCTGGGGAGCCAGGGGGCGACGCCGAGGAAGAACCCGAGAACCGCCAGAGTGGGGAAGAATTCCTGGATCGCGGTCAATGGAGCGGCCTCGACACCAGGTAACGGAGGAATTCCCACTGATTGCCGAAGATGACCTCGACGGGGTGTCCGAGCCGGTATTCTTCCAGGGCGAGCTGCCGGCCCGGCTTGTCGATGGTCAAGATGATGTGGACGTCGCGCTTGCCGGCGGTCAGAACCTCGGTTGCGAGCAGTTCATCATCCCAGGACCCGCTCCGGCCCATGATCTGCTTGACGACCGCCTCCGCCTCCTCATTCAGGCCGATGAACTTGACCCGGACCCGATCCCCCACGTGGATGAAGCCAGCGTAGCGCTCGGCGACGAGGGCGTCGATGAAGATCTCGTCGGGGTTGACCAGGTGCAGCAGCACCGGGGCCGGTCCACCCACCCGTGTGCCGGTGGTGACGTGGCGTCGCCAGACGACCCCATCGGAGGGCGCCTGGACCGTCTGGCTCAACAGCCGCTCGACGCGCCGCTTCTCGTAGGAGAGATCTCGAATCACCGCGGTCCGTCGGACCGACATTTCCTGAATGTCCGCCTCGAGCCCGGCCTGGCGGATCATCACCTCGTGGAGCCGCTGCCCGGAATACGGGACGTCGGTCAGACCGCCCCCCGAGCCGACGTAGACGCCCTCCCGCGCCGCCCCCAGTTCCACATCCAGCCGCCCGGCCACCGACTTGGCCTGCCCGGCTCCGTGGACGGCGGCCTCGGCGCTGTACCTCGCGGTGATGTCCTCCAGTTCGCTCGCCGAGTTTCTCGACACCAAACGTCCCAACTGCCCCTTTTCGTAGCCGCGGAGCCTGGAGACGGCCTCGGCCGAGGCTGCCGCCAGCCGGGCCGCCGAAAGCTCCTGCTCCAGCCTCGACACCAAGGCCGCCTGGTAGGCCTTCGTGCTGGCGATGAGCTCCTCCTTCAACTGGCCCAGGGCGTGGTGGTGGCGTCGCAACACCTCGATGCGATCGGACAGCGCGACCTCCTCCGTCTTGAGCCGCTCCATCGGCCCCTGGTCGACCAGCTCATTGTCGATTCGAAGCAGGGCCTGGCCCGCCCGGACGGCCTGCCCGACATCCATCGCTACCGGTGTCACCGTCCCCTCAATGGAGGCGTGGACGCCGACGACCGGGGCGTTCACCACGGCCTGGATGCTGCTGATCACCCAGAAGGAGGGGATCAGCACCCAGCCGGCCAGGAGCAAGAAGCCCAGCCCCAGGGAGCGCCTCAGCAACTGTGATCCCAAGCCCTTCCGCTTCGGAGTTGGGGGGGCCGGCAGGGCGACCGGCTGAACTTCCCGGCTGGATTCGTGGTCATTGCTGCTGATGTGAAAATTCGATCTAGAAATTTCCTGCAACATCGGAGTTGATGCGCTCCCAAATTGTGCGTGACCGAAAATGTCCCCCGGAAGAATTCAGGGGGGTGCGAATGGAAGTGGGTGGGAGAGAAGTTGGATTGCGGAGAGGTTTAGAAACCTGGTCAGGCCAATTCACAAACGAATCTAACCTGGGCTAGCCAGAAAAAGCGGGATTACATAAGCGATCAGGCCGCGACACCTGATTTCTACTACGTACTCAATTCACCTGTCAAGAAAACCACGACGAAAGAAAAAAGGTCATGTTAACTTAACCCTATTTTGTCAACATTTGCTTACACCGGAGGGGGGAATGGGTTCAATGCAAATGCCACCAAGTTGAGACGCAACCTCATTATCTATTTGCTACTTATGGTATTTGTATCGCGGCTTGGTCACGACTCCCTGTTGACGCGCCGACGCCAGCATCGCCGATTGCACCAGGTTGTACGCGATCGCGGAGATCGAGCACTCATTCATGATCAAAACCACCCAGGTGGTCTTGAGCACATCCATTTTTATCGTGATCTTCCCAGGACGGAGGTTGACTTTCACTCGCCAGGAGTCTGAAGGGCACGTTTATAGATAAACGCGAATCCTGGAAGCATTACAACCAGTCGATGAAAGAGGTCAAAATCCGCCGCCCGTCGTCCCACCTTCCAAACCCATTGCAAAACCCATCCCCGCCAAAACCCCCTTCGTTCCCGGATCAGCGCCAGGCCTTGCTCGCCGAGGCCGCGCCCTACCGGAACGAAGCCAATGGCCGCCGGGCCGCGATGGGCCTGACCGACGAGGACGCGATGCTCGACGAACTCGAACGACGGCTGGGAATCCAGGAGATCGATAGTCTCTTCGCGACGGAACGAAGCCAGATCGCCGGGTTCGCGGTCGGTCGAGGATGAGGGACGTTCGCGGGGTCTCGTCGTTTGGCAGGTTGTCAAAGAATCAGCATGGCATCGCCATAGCTGTAAAACCGGTATTCCAGCCGGACGGCCTCGCGATAGGCCTCTCGGATCAGATCCACGCCGGCCAGCGCCGAGACCAGAACCAGGAGGCTGCTCCGGGGGAGGTGGAAGTTGGTCAGCAGGGCGTCGACTCCCAGAAAGGAGTGGCCGGGCTTGAGGTAGAGCGCGGTCTCGGCCCGGAAGGGCTCGAACCGGCCCGATCGCGCGGCGGTTTCCAGGACCCGGGTCGAGGTCGTGCCGACGGCAACGATCCGGCCTCCCAGCTCTTTATGACGATTCAAGGTCTCCGCGACTTCCGGAGTCAGCTCGGCCGATTCGGCGTGAAGGACGTGGTCGTCGATCCGGTCGGCCTCGATGGGTCGAAAGGTGCCGATCCCGACGTGGAGGGTCACATCAACCAGTCCAACTCCCCGGCGGTCGAGGCGGTCGAAGACCTCGGGCGTAAAGTGGAGGCCCGCCGTCGGCGCGGCGACCGAGCCCGGTTTGTCTGCGTAGATCGTTTGATATCGGGAGCGATCCCCCTGGGCCTCGATTCCCTTGCGGATATAGGGCGGCAACGGGACCAAGCCGTGCTTTTCCAGAAGCCGTTCGGCGGGTTCCTCAGGGTCGGGCCGGACGGCCCATCGACCCTCGCCGAGCTGGGAGACGAGGGACAAGGTCAGGCCGTGGCCGACGACGACCCGCTCGCCTTTGGCCGGGTGCCCCCGGGTTTTTGCGAGGATCTCCCAGGAGCCGTCGGCCAGGGTCCGCAGGTAAAGCCCCTCCCAGCGACCGCCGGTCGACTCGCGGACGCCGACGAGCCGGGCGGGGATGACCCGGGTGTTGTTCCTGACGAGGAGGTCGCCGGGTTCGAGGAGGTCGGGCAGGTCGGCGAAGACCCGGTGCTCCCAGGTGCCCGAGCTGCGGCGGATCACCATCAAGCGGGCCCGGTCGCGGGGCTCGACCGCCTGCTGGGCGATCAGGCGCGGGGGCAGGTCGAAATCAAAGTCCGAGGTGTCCAAATGCTCTTCCTCCCCCCGCGTCTTTGATGCACAATCTTAGCCGGATGATCCGCCAGGGGAAGGAGGCAGAGCCATGGCCACCGCGTCGACCAGGGCCGACGTTTTTTATCCGGAGTCCGACGGCGAGCCGATGGGCGAGACGATCCAGCACCGCGACGCCACCATCGACCTCATCCTGTCGCTCCAGGACTGGTTCGAGGCCGACCCGCTCGCCTACGTCTCGGGCGACGAGTTCCTTTATTATGTCGAAGGCAATCCCCGCTTCGTCGTCTCTCCCGACGTCTGGTGCGTCCGGGGGATCGACAAGACCATCCCCCGAGCGATCTACAAGACCTGGCTCGAAGGCGGCAAGGGGCCCGACCTCGTCGTCGAGATGACCTCGAAGTCGACCCGTCGGATCGACAAAGGGAAAAAGTTTCGGATCTATCAGGATGACCTGAAGGTCCTTGAATATTTCCTCTTCGACCCGCTCGACGAATACCTCGACCCGGTCCTGCAAGGATATCGACTCGTCAATGGGGAGTATCAAGCGATCGAGCCGGTCAACGGCCGGCTGCCGAGCGAAGTTCTCGGCCTCCACCTGCAAGCCGACGGAATCTTCGTCCGCCTCTTCAATCCGGCCACCGGCGAGCGGCTGCTCAACCGCCTGGAACGGCTGGAACAACAAAATCTCCTGATCGAGGAGAAAGACGCGGTGATCGAGGAGAAAGACGCGGTGATCGAGGAGAAAGACGCGGCGCTTCTGAACGCACAAGCCGAGATTGATCGACTCCGTCGCGAACTGGAAGCACTCCGCGCCGGTCCCGAGCCCAAACCGAAGAAGCGGGAGTGACCGGTTGCAAGCCCTCGCCCGACGACTCGCGACCGCTCCGAAGCGCCCCCGGCCCGATCGGCCGGTCTCGATCGCGCTGGTGATCACGGATCTCGACGTCGGCGGGGCCGAGCGGGCGATGGTCGCCCTGGCATCGGGCCTCGACCGTCGACGATGGCGGCCCTCGGTCGTCGCTCTGAGCGGTGAAGGCGTGCTGGCCAGGCCGCTCCGCGAGGCCGGAATCCCGGTCGAATGCCTGGGCGTCGATCGAAATCGGCCCGATCGCGCGGTCCTGAGCCTGGCTCGATCGTTGCGACGGTTCCAGTCTCGACTCATCCAGAGCTTCCTGTTTCACGCGAACGTCGCGGCGAGGCTGGCGGGCCCGATGGCGGGCCATCCCTGGGTCGTCGGCGGGCTCCGGGTGGCCGAGCGGCAGAGGCGCTGGCACCTGACGCTCGACCGGCTCACCAGTCGGCTATCGACCGGCTCGGTCTGCGTCTCGGAGGGGGTCCGACGATTCAGCATCCAGGAGGCTCGGCTCGATCCGGGCCGACTGGTCGTGATCCCCAACGGGGTCGATCCCGCGCCGATCGACCTGGCCCGGCCGATCGATCGAGGCTCGATCGGGCTTCCGCCCGACGCCTTTCTGACGCTCTACGTCGGGCGGCTCGACCCGCAAAAGGGCCTGGCGGGGCTGCTCGAAGCCGTGGGCCGGATCATCCCCGGTCGCCCCGACTGGCACCTCGTCCTCGTCGGCGACGGCCCCGACCGCGATGTTTTAACAGGGCGAGTCGAATCCGACCCCTGCCTCAAAGACCGGGTCCACCTCCTCGGCCGCCGAGACGACGTGCCGGGCCTGCTCAAGGCCGCCGACCTCCTGGTTCTCCCCTCGCTCTGGGAGGGGATGCCGAACGTCGTCCTGGAGGCGATGGCCGCGAGGCTCGCTGTGGTGGGGACGTCGGTCGAGGGGACTGAGGACCTGGTCGTCCCCGGCCAGACCGGCTGGCTCGTTCCGCCGGGAGATGTCGATGCGTTGACCTCGGCCCTGGTCGCCGCCGCCTCCGACCGTCCGAGGCTTCGCCGGTTTGGCGAGGCCGCTCGCGGCCGGGTCGAGGCGAGCTTCACGCCCGATCGGGTGGTCGAGGCTTACGACCGGCTCTGGTCGGGCGTGCTGGGGTTCGAGTCCTGATCGGACGCTCGATCATTTCCCGGCCTTCGCCTTGGCCCTCGCGGCGGCGGCTCCCTTGCGGGCGGCGATGAGGGGTCGGGCGTCGACCTTCCACTCGCCGTCGACCTTGCGCAACCGGGTCGGCGTCGGGGCGCCTTCCGGGAGCAGCACGGCCCGGTCGTCGGTCACGTCCTCGGCCGGGACGGTCATCTTGCGGTTGCCGGGCAAGGTGAACTCATCGCCGGGCTTCAAGACTTTGATGGGCTGGGCGGAGACTTGCTTCTTGATCTGATCCGCCGCTTCGGGGGGCGGGGCGACGCCTTTCCAGAGCAGCTCAAGGCCGTCGGCCGGCAGCGCGAGGGCCCGGACCTTCGCCTCGTCGTTGAAGATCATCGCGAGGAAGAAGGCCCGGAGGACCTCCTCGGGCGACCCGCCGGGTTTGGCGACCGCCTCGGCCCTGGGCTTCGCCGAGCCGGCGAGGTGGAACGAATCGAAGAACCGGCCTGTCTCGTCGGGCAGCGGCCTGTCCTTCGCCGACATGACCGTGATCGTGTAGGTCGCCTTCTCGGCGACCAGCATCCGGACCCTCGACGTGACGGTCCCGCCACCCCCGCCGGGCGTGGACCCTTTGAGGGTGATCTCCCAGCCGGGCTGCTCGTCGGCGAGGACATCCTCTTGCTTGATGAGCTTGCCGCCGTCGCTCTTGAGGTACGCCTCTCGTTCGAGCCTGGCCTGCGACTTCCTCGCGGAAAGGGGGCCTGGTGTCGAGGTCGCGAGCGACTGGATGCTGTAAAGGGCCCCGGCGACCTTGCAATAATGCGTCACCTGCCGGATCGGTCCCTTCGGGCCGCCGACCTCACGGTCGAGCACCTTCGGCTCGGCGGGAAGCTCGGCCGAGAACGCCCCATCCGCCGGACTCACCGGCTTCCAGTCGGCCGGGTCGGCGGCGGTCGCGAAGGACGAAAGCGCCAGGATCGTCGAGAATAATTGACTCATGAAGACATCTCCTATCTGTGATCAATTCGATCGCGGAGGTCGGGCGAGGCGACCGCCCGGCCCGAGGAGAGGGTTTCATGATAGCATGGCCGAAGATGGCTCCGAAAGAGTCATCTTCGGCCTGGCTATGGATCATCTGGCGATTTGATCACCCCATCACCTGCGCCACGGCCTCCCTCGCTCGGTTCATCAGGGGGCTGTCCGGAGTCGCGGCGCCGGGGAGGTTGAACATCATCGCGGCGGTCAAGGGGGTCCGCCACTTCGGGTCGGCGGCGAGCAGGCATTCCTCCCAGCTTGCGGCTCCAAACTTGTAGTCGTGACTATCTTTCCCCTTGTGGAAGATCATCTTGCGGGCGGCGGCGAAGATCAGGTCATTCGAGCCACCCCGGGACAGGTAGCCGACCGTCTTGCGGGCGGCGAGGGCTCGGTCCTTCGAGACCGACGCGAACAGCTCGCCGACAGCCTCGTCGCCCTGTGAATCAGGCGCGATCGCTTCCAGGGCATCGACCTGGATCGACCCATCGGGCTTGGCCCGACCCCGGTACATCGGCAGCCAGCCGACGGCCTGAAGCAGGGCGAGTCGACGGGTCATGTCGTCGCCGCTGGCCCCATAAATGAAGTGGAGCGCGTTGGCCGCCGTGACCGAGTGAAGCGAGACGATTCCCGGGGTCCTCATCAAAAGTTCCGAGCCACCAAGGACCACCGCGTCCCAGAGCGAACCGGGCGAGGCCCCGCCGTTGAGCAGTCGAACGGCCTCGGCCGAGGCCCCTTCGGGCGTCGCCGTGCGGATCGCTTCGAGGAGCGCGACGGTCGCGCCGGGGTCGCCTTTGCCGACTTGCCAGTCGTCGCGGATCTTCTTCGATTGCTCCAGGTTCGCCTCGTAAGGCCCGACGGCGACCGGCCGCTCATCCCCCCTCAGATCCAGCATCCCATAGGCGAGGCTGCGCAAGACCGGCTCGGCATGCTGCCAGCCGATCGCCTGCAAGGTCCGCCAGCACTGCGCGGCGAAGATGGCCTTGTGGCCGATGTCGCGCTGGTCGCGAACAGCGTATCGCCAGAACGGCTCCATCGTCTCGGCGGCGCCGCTGGTCCGGCAGAGCCCGGCGACGGCGACATCGGCGGCGTCGGGGTCCCAACTTTCCATCGCCTTGACGAACGCGGCCTTGGCCGAGCCCGGTCCGGGAACCTTGGCTTCATCCACGGCGCCGAGGGTCCAGTCCCCTTCGCGGATATCTTGAGCCTGCGAGTTCTTGAAGTTGTCGAGCGCCCAGAGCAAGGGCAGAAGCCGCTCCCCGGGCCCGGCCGTCTGCGCCAGCAGGTGGGCCGAGTTGATCACCAGGACCGCATGAAACTTGAACCCGACCGGCCGGGGCTTGACGTTCCGGATGCCCGCCAGGAACAGACCGGAGAGGAGGTCGCGATAAGACAGACCCCCCTTGAGCTGGGCGATGGCCGTCTCCATCACCTGCTCGCGAGGCGTCTCCTCGATCCACTTGACGACCGGCTCGATCTCGGGCCGGAACCGGACCGACTCCGGCCCGACCCTCATTTCCGAACCCCGGGCCGGGGTGATCCCCGCCAGGCTCGACCAACCCCCCAGCCCCGCCCCCAGACCCAGGGCCGAAGCCGACTGCAAGAAACGAC
>Ga0080006_1092599_pt1 | contig 10802 bp, 7 predicted proteins | sample RS3BMetagenome_FD_69209 | JGI IMG/M metagenome (GOLD analysis project Ga0080006, IMG submission 69209) | Ferric oxide microbial mat and aquatic microbial communities from Rainbow Spring, Yellowstone National Park, USA - RS3B (SPADES... ... | reverse complement strand
CCGGGGCTACGCCCGTCAGCTGCTCCAGGAGGCCCGCGGCTGTGATCACCAGTCCTAGGACCGCTACGAACAGTATCAGGTACCCCGGGACTATGAACGGGTAGATGCGCCTCCTCCCCCTTGCGTGACCTCGTAGTAGCAATCTCCCCCGCGCTCGACCTCCCCCAGATACCCCTCCTCCAAGAGGGCCCTGAGGCGCTCGCTCACCCTCCCGGGCGAGTAGTCCAGCTCGTCCGCCAGCTCCCTGGCTCCGGCGCGGACCCTCCCCGCCCCGTAGATGGCCAGCAGGATCCTGAGTCGAAGTCCAGTCACGGAAGATCCTCCGGCACGCGGGCTCCTCAGGAGGGCGCCGTCTTATACCGGTGGCGCCGTGGCGAGTGGGGGACGGGTAAGCTCCCTCGCGTCGTTTAACCCGCGGCTGCTCAACTGTTGCGTGGAGCTCCTCATCGCCTGTACATACGATCCATGATCATCCGCTCGGTACGTCGATACTTGCCTAGCGTTCGGTTTATTCGAACGGTACAAGGGCCTTTCGGTCGAGTGGCCGAGGAGCCCGAGCCTGAAGGGGGACGGGGCCGGCGCCGAGCGATCCCACGACGGGACTTGGCTCCACATCTGAGATCATCGATCTATTGCTCAATGAAACGGCGTTAGATTTCGAGCCATAAAAGTTATACTGCACTCGTGGTAATAATGGCTGTATGGCAGCGTATATGATAGACTACGGCGTCTATCAGGCCTATGCCATGACATCTGCAAGGGTGGAGCCGCTGCCGCCTGCATCGCCTGCGCCCCACCCGCCGGTCAACCTCACGATAGACGTCCGGGGGATGGGCCGGTATGTCGGGTCGGTGTACTCACACGTGATAGGGTCGATAGCGATGGCCTCGTGCATCTCCAAGAACGCCACGAATTATGAGGAGGCGATGGGCTCCGCGCTTCCTAATAACCCCGCCGCAAATGGATCGACATCGCGCTTAGGTGATTACTTATCTGATGAATATGATGCGACATTAGTATCTGCTGGCGGATGTCCTGACAATAAGAGGTGAAATGTGTTGGATAGCTCAGAATTAGTGCCAGGCATCATCGTAACCAGTTCAAAGTGGCCTGAGCCCGTTGAGATAAAGAAAGTTGATAACAACGGGGCTTACGTGCATATTATCGGGGCTACGACGTTAACGGGCCGGCATATAGATCAGCTCATATCTTTAGCTGAACTGGCCGGCATATCGATAAACGTCGTGAGGACCGACTTTTCAAGCGAGCCCTGGAAGGCCTTTCTCGCCCTTGAAACAAAGAGATATAGATTTGCATCTCTCTATGATCCGCTTCTGGCGATGAACGCATCCAAAGTGGATCCCCTCCCCCATCAGATAGAGGCAGTCTATGGTTACATCCTAAAGCTACCAAGGATACGTTTCCTGATCGCGGATGACCCGGGAGCTGGAAAGACGATAATGGCTGGCTTGATAATCAAGGAGTTGAAGCTGAGAAATCTGGCCAAAAGGATACTGATAGTCGTACCTGGCCACCTCAAGGATCAATGGCAGAGGGAACTTAAGGAAAGGTTTGAAGAGTACTTCACAGTGGTAGACAGGAACCTGTTCGAGTCCCACTACGGCGAGAATGTATGGGAACGGTATAACCAGATAATCACATCGATGGACTTCGCTAAGAGGGACGAAGTGTTGCCTTCCCTTGAGTCCGTGAGATTTGACCTCGTCGTGGTGGATGAAGCCCACAAAATGAGCGCGTACGCCTATGGAGATAAGGTCACGAAGACGGACAGGTACAGGCTCGGTGAAGTCCTTTCAAGGGTGGCGGATCCCCACCTGTTATTCCTTACGGCCACGCCTCACAGCGGCGATCCTGAAAACTTCAGGCTCTTCATGGACCTTCTGGAACCCGGATTCTTCGCGACATCGGAGATGCTACGTGAGTCGATCATGAACGAGGACAACCCACTCTTCATCAGAAGGATGAAGGAGGATCTAAAGGACTTTGAAGGGAAGCCCCTATTCTTGCCGAGGAATGTAGAAACGGTCGGGTTCAGGCTCTCCGATGATGAAAAGAAGCTTTACAATGACGTCTCACGCTACGTAAGCGAGCAGTATAATAGGGCCATCGTACGGGATGATAAGAAAAGGGGAATAGCATTTGCCCTGCTGATACTGCAGAGGCGCCTCGCATCAAGCACCTATGCGATTTTGAAATCTTTGGAAAGAAGAAAGCAGAAGCTCGAAGAAATTACCGAAAAAATTGGGCAAAGAACAGCACCCGAGCGTATCGATTTCGATGAAGTGGAAGAGATGAGCGAGGAGGAAAGGTGGAAGGCGGAAGAGCTGTGGGAAACCCTCAGCGTCGCGGAGAACAAACAGGAGCTCGATTCCGAGATAGACACGCTCGGAAAGCTGATAGAGCAGGCAAAGGCGATCATCCAGAAGGAGAGTGAAGTTAAGCTCAACACACTTAAGAGGACGATGGAGGACCTAAACTCGAAGTTCCCGGGCACGAAGATACTTATCTTTACCGAGTCAAAGGATACGCTCGATTACCTGGAGAAGAAGATTCGTTCATGGGGATATTCCGTCAACGTGATACATGGTAGCATGAGCCTTGAGGAGAAGGTCGAGGCGGAACGCATCTTCAAGAACGAGACGCAGGTTATGGTGGCGACCGAGGCAGCAGGTGAAGGTATAAACCTTCAATTCTGCAACCTGATGATAAACTACGACCTTCCGTGGAACCCAAACAGGCTTGAGCAGAGGATGGGAAGGATTCACAGGTACGGTCAGACAAAGGAGGTCTTCGTATTCAACCTCATAGCGACGGACACGAGGGAAGGCTATGTCCTTTCAAAGCTCTTTGATAAGCTCGAGGAGATAAAGAACGCCCTTCACAGCGAGAAGGTCTTCGACGTAATAGGTGAGGTCCTCCTAGGGAAGGATCTGTCTCAGCTAATGCTGGAGGCCGCAGCGAGCGCAAGGAGTATCGATGATATATTGAAGGAACTGGACATCAAAGTCGATGAAGACTACATCAGGAGGGTCAGAGAGGACCTTGGGGAGAGCTTGGCTACGAGGTACATCGACTATACAAGACTCAGGGAGATGGCGGAGAAAGCCAGGGAGAACAGGCTGATTCCGGAATACACAGAGGCATTCTTCAAGAAGGCGTTCGAGAAAGCCGGGGGAAGGTACTACGAACACAAGGACAAGAAGTTCTTGACGATAGAATCGATCCCATCCGAGATAAAGCGGATCGCCGACGAGGACTCGTTCAAGAGGAGGTTTGGGCCTGTGATGAAGTCCTACCCAAAGGTCACGTTCGACAAGGATATAGGCTTTAGAACCCCTGATTCCGAGTTCGTCTCGTTTGGGCATCCCCTCTTTGAAGCTGTCCTCGAGTGGGTGGATAGGAAGATAAGCCCTGACCTGAAGAGAGGATCGGTATTTATCGATCCGGAGGGCAAGCTCGATGGCTACATAGTGTTCTTCGAGGGGGAAGTCATGGATGGTACTGGCGCAGTCGCTGGGAAGTCCCTCTTCGCTTACTACTACGAGCCTCGCTCTGGGCATGTGAAGAGTATATCACCGACAATCATGTGGGACCTGGCTGAAGGGGAGCCGACGGGCGAAGAGGTCGACATCGATGAGGTGAAGAGGAATGTTATCCCTGCGGTCGTTGATGGACTGAGAGAATATATGGAGAGGCTTAAGGCAGATAGGCTTAGACAGGGTGAAATCAAAAGGAAATATGGGGTCAAATCGCTGGAGAAGTTGATGACAGATTTGGACGGGGAACTCATAAATTTGAAGTCAAGAAAGGAGAGAGGGGAGAACGTAGATCTTGTGATCAGGAACAAGGAAGAACAGAGGAATAAGTATGAAGCAAGTAAGAAGGAGTTGGAGGAACTGATAGAAAGAGAGCAGGATCTGACTATGAACAACCCTTCATTCGTGGGGATCGTCCGTGTGCTCCCCAGGGCTGAAACTGAGGAGGCCATGCATAGGGATGAAGAGGTGGAGAGAATCGGCATGGAGATTGCAATGAGATTTGAGAGGGAAAACGGAAGGGAGCCTGAGGACGTTTCCAAGGAAAACCTTGGCTTCGACATAAGGTCGACGGAAAAGGATGGAAAGATAAGATATATCGAGGTGAAGGCAAGGGCCGATGTGGGGGCGATAGCGCTCACTCGGAACGAGTGGTTCAAGGCCCAGAGGCTTGGGGATGATTACTACCTTTACGTTGTATGGAACGCTGGAAAGGACCCGAACACGAGGCCCTATATAATACGGAATCCCGCATCAAACTTGCAGGTTGACCAGAAGGTGGAGATCGTCCGCTATATTGTTCAGGCCACTGAGATAGAGAGGAGGGCGAGCTAGATTGGAAGATAGAAGGCTTATAGAAGAGACATTTCCCGTTAGGGAAGTCAGCGAAGAGTCGGTTAAGGAGAAGAATGTCAGGCAGGGCCATATTTCTGCGTTACACATATGGTGGGCGAGAAGGCCTCTCGCCGCATCAAGGGCGACGGTTTACGCGGCCCTTGTCCCTCCGCCCAAAGATGCTGAGGAATGGAAGAAGAAACGCGAATTCATAGCTAGGCTTTCAAAATGGGAGAGTTTATTAAGCAAAAATCTAATAGACGAGGCAAGGAGGGAGGTATTAGAAGCAAATGGGGGGAAGCCGCCGAAAGTACTCGACCCATTCGCTGGCGGCGGCTCGATACCCCTTGAGGCCCTTCGCCTTGGTTGCGAAACCTACGCAAGCGATTACAACCCAGTAGCGGCTCTCATCCTTAAGTGTACCCTAGAATATCCTCAAAGGTACGGTCACAGCGGTCAGCAAGAGACGAATCTTGGTTTTACAGGTACGAATCTTCTTCTTATGGATTATAGGAATCGTCTTGTTGAAGACGTTAAGAAATGGGGAAATTGGGTTTTTGAAGAAGCCAAGAAGGAAATTTCGAGGTTCTATCCCCAAGACAAAGATGGCTCTATTCCACTAGGATACATATGGGCACGGACTATTCCTTGCCAGAATCCGTCATGCGGGGCCGAGATCCCTCTCATGAGACAGTTTTGGCTTGCAAAGAAGAGCGACAAGAAAGTATCGTTGTACCCAGTTGTATCCGGTAGGAATGTGAATTTCAGAATAGTCGGAACGGGATACGAGAAGATGCCAGATGGTTTTAATCCTGAAAAGGGAACTGTATCCAAAGCTATCGTCAGATGTCCTGTTTGCGGTTCGGTGATTGACGGAAAGACTACGGCTAGGTTGTTCAGAGAAGGCAAGGTGGGGCAAAGGATGGTTGCCGTTGTATTGCATAGTGCAACTGGAAAGAGGTACCGTATTGCGAACGATAAGGACATGGAAGCCTTTAACGAGGCCGAAAGATACCTTAAAGAGAAAAGAAAGAAGCTTTACGATGAGTGGGGGCTGGATCCGGTCCCAGACGAACCACTTCCCCCCGTAGGTACGCTCGGCTTCAGAATTCAGAGATATGGTATGAATACGTGGGGCGACCTCTTCAATGCGAGGCAGAAACTTGCGATGATAACATTCGTGGAGAAGATTAGAGAGGCATATAAGAAGATGATTGAAGCGGGATATGATAAAGAATATGCGAAAGCGGTGGTAAGTTACCTAGGGTTCGTAGTTAGTCGCATCCCTGATACGAATTCTGTTATATGTCATTGGGATGGAGTATGGCAGAAAGCTGCTAATACATTTGCGCGCCAAGCTTTGCCTATGAATTGGGATTATATTGAAGCGAATGTATTAGGTATGAGTGGATATAATTTTAGTAATATTCTTAATGCGATTTCCATAGTATTAGAGAAAATATCTGGATTAAATGACAAAGCACCAACCGTCACCCAGTCTTCAGCCACTTCTCTTCCCTATCCTGATAACTATTTTGACGCAGTTATCACCGACCCACCGTATTACGACAATGTGCCTTATTCCTATCTTTCCGACTTCTTCTACGTATGGCTCAAGCGGTCTATAGGGCACCTGTATCCAGATCTCTTCGTCACTCCGCTAACTCCAAAGAGCGAGGAAATCGTTGCATATTCGAACAGAGAGGGCGGATTTGAGCAGGGGAAAAAATTCTTTGAAGACATGCTCAAGAAATCCCTCAAAGAAATAAATAGGGTACTTAAACCGAATGGCGTATCAGTCATAGTCTATGCGCATAAATCCGTAGCCGGTTGGGAAACACTAGTGAATTCTCTCTTAGATTCGGGTCTGGTGGTCTCAGGAGCGTGGCCCATACACACAGAGATGAGGGCTAGACTGAGAGCGATCGAATCGGCCGCCTTGGCCTCTTCGATCTACATGGTTACGCGCAAGACCCAGAAGATACCCATGGGCTTCTACAATGAGGTTAAAGACGAATTGAAGAAGCACCTGAACAGCAAACTAGATCAGATCTGGAATGAGGGAATTTCGGGAGCTGACTTCTTCATCTCGGCGATAGGCTCCGCAATAGAAGTGTTCGGCAAGTACGAGAGGGTGATCGACGATGAAGGGAATGTGGTCAGAGCTGACAGGTTCCTTGAGGATATCCGCAAGATCGTGACGGACTACGCGGTGAGACAGGTCCTGCATAACGGCTTTGCGGCGGAAATCAAACCCATGACCCGCTTCTACGTTCTGTGGAGGTGGGCCTACGGCGATAAGGTAGTTGAGTTCGATGAAGCGAGGAAACTCGGGCAGAGCGTGGGTCTTGATGTCACGCAGGAATGGAATAGAGGTTTCATCTCCAAGGAGAAGGAGTTCATCAAAGTCCTCGGCCCCGAGGAGAGAAGGCCCGATGATCTGGAAAACTCTGCAGAGCTAATAGACGTGCTTCATAAAGTTCTGCTGTTATGGAAGAAAGGCATGTCAGAAGAAATGACACGCGTCCTCCGTGAAACGGGATACGGTAAGAGCGATGTGTTTTATAGGGTAGCCCAGGCAATATCTGAGTCCTTGCCGAACGGTAATGCCGAGAAGAAGCTCCTGGAGGGATTCTTGGCCGGGAAGGAGAGGGTCATGAGGGAAATCAAGCAAGAAGCAGGACAAAGGAGGTTGTTTGAATGAAGCCCTTCCACACGATCGCGGTGCCTCACAGGGATATACTCGAAGGGAGGCTCACCATGGATGTCTTTGCGGCGGACCTCTGGGAGACATATAATAAACGTGCGCCTGAGGAGTACAGGGATGCCGAACTCTTCTTCAAGAAGACATACCTCACGAACGGGCTGAAGAACCTGCTCGACGTAGTTGAGAAGAGGCTTAACGGGCGGGGAGGAGACCCGGTTATACAGATACAGACGCCGTTCGGCGGCGGAAAGACGCATGCTCTGATCGCCCTATATCATCGCGCAATGCAACGGAATATCACTCCGGTCGTGATCGTCGGTACCGCACTAGACCCGAAGAAGGAAACCCCCTGGGGCATCATCGAAAAACAGCTCGATGGAAGTACCACGGCGCTGGCGGGAAATATCTCACCCGGGCGTGAGGCCCTGAGGGAACTGCTCGCAAGACATCAGCCGGTCCTCATTCTGATGGATGAGATACTGGAATACACGACAAGGGCCTCCGGCATACCCGTGGGCGAAACGAGCTTAGCTGCGCAGACCCTGGCCTTCATGCAGGAGCTGACCGAGGTCGCAGGCACTTTGGATAGGGTATGCGTCGTCGTTACGCTGCCATCGAGCCTGCTTGAGCACTACGATGAGAATGCCGAGAAGCTGTTCGATCAGCTCCAGAAGGTATCAGGAAGGGTTGAGAAGATCTACACGCCGGTCCAGGAGAACGAGATCAGCAGGGTAGTGAGGAGCCGCCTTTTCTCCTCCATAGATGAGGCAGAGGCAAAGCGGGTGGTTTCAAATTTCATCGAGTATGCGGAGAGGGAGGGGATACTGCCCGCGGGGGTTAATGCCTCAGAATATAGGGATCGCTTCATCGAGTCCTATCCCTTTATCCCCGAAGTGATAGAGGCGCTCTACCACAGATGGGGTAGCTTCCCGACCTTTCAAAGAACCAGGGGTGTCCTCAGGCTTCTTTCCCTCGTCATATATTCCCTCAAGGAAAGCGGCCGCCCATACATAACTCTCTCGGACTTTGACCTTGCTAACCAAGAGATCAGGCAGGAGCTGATAAAGCATATCGGCCAGGAATTCGATAGCGTCATAGCAGCGGACATAACCGACATCAACTCCGGCTCGAAGAAGGTCGACGCATCAATAGGCAAATCGTTCAGGGGCTTACATATGGGAACCAGGGCAGCCACGAGTATATTCCTCTATTCCTTCTCAGGCGCGCAGGAGAAGGGAGCGCATATTGGGGAGATAAAGAGGAATGCAACGACGACCGACAACCCGTCAAGCATAGTGGTCGAAGCGGTAGAGCAGCTCAAGAACACATTGTTCTACCTGCAGTCCCAGGATGATAAGTACTATTTCTTAAACCAGCCTAACCTGAACAGGATATTGCTTACGAAGATGGAGAACATCAAAGACGATGACGTGCGTGAATCGGAAATGGGAATAGTGAAGGCGCAGATTTCGGGGAAGAACTTCAAGGTCTTTCTCTGGCCAGACAAGCCAAGGGATATTCCTGACACAGCGGAGATGAAACTTGTTATAATACCTCAAAAAGACGAAACATTAATGAAAGATATATTAGAATCAAAGGGAGATTCACAAAGAGTGTACATGAATACGATATTCTTCCTATGCCCGTCTGATGCGGAAAGGAATTCATTCCTCGAGTCAATAAAAAGGAAAATTGCATACCAGCAGATCAAGGATGACAATACGATAAACCTCACCGAAGAACAGAAACGTGAAGTGTCAACTAGAATACAAAAGGAGAATCGCGACCTCGAAGATAAAGTCAAAGGGTGCTATAGAATCGTCTATGCGCCTGTGAAGGACGGGTTGAAGGAGATCGATCTTGGCATACCTACATACGGTGATACGAGACGTCTGGACGAGTGGGTATACGAAGGGTTGAAGAATGAGCAGGAGATACTCGAGAAGATATCGCCGGTCGTGATCCAGCAGAAATATCTGGGGGATAGAGACGCAGTTAAGGTTTGGCAAATATATGAATCCATGCTGAGGACACCGGGAGAGAGGCGCGTGATCTCCCGCGCTTCGTTTGAGGGGTCGATTTTACAGGGGGTGAAGCAGGGTAGTTTCGGTCTTGGTGAGCTCAAGGAAGATGGAAAATCGGTTGACTGTAAGTACTTCAAGAGCGATGCGAATCTCACGTTTGATGAGAACGAAGTGATAATCAAAAGCGCGATCTGCGAAGCACAAAAAGAAGCCGCTCAAAAAGAAGCCATAAGTGGGGCGCCACAGCCGTTACCGAAGCCGGTTGAGCATGAGGGCGCCGAGAGCGGGCCTATCATGGGGCCAGTCATCAAGGGGAGGGATCATCTGACCCTCGAATTCGATGTCCCACTTGGCAAGGTTAGCGATATAATGGGCATGATGCATTTCCTCCAGAGCAAATTTAAGAGTCTAAGGGTCAAGATAGACGCGACTAAAGGATCGATCTCGGAGGAGGATTATCAGAATAAGATAAAGGAAACATTAAGGCAGCTCGGGATTGACGTGGATAAAGATTAGCCACCCCACCGTGAAATCCTCCATCTGCTCAAGATTGATGAAACGAGTTGTGGAGCTAGTTAGCCTATCTTACCACATCTCTATGATATTCTATTAGATCACAATCCCTACCTAATGTGGGATGAGCTAATTATAGCAGTGCTCACCATGACATTGAGCATATATGGCCAAATATGCGGATCGGCCTAGGGCAGCTTGTGGGTGAAACCCGAGGATGGATTCCTCGGGTACGATCCGCGCTTCAGTGCAAGGATATTGGAGTTCCAGAGCCGCTCAATAACGCAATGGGGCGCTGGAGGCCCTGCTCAGGGGGAGGAAGTGCTCGGTTTCCGTGAGCGCGGATGCAAGCTATGTGAGCGTTAAGCTCGATGGGAACAACATAAGGACCTGAGGAATATGCTGAACTATCAGCCTTCAGGACCCTCTACGATCTGCGACCCCCCGGGCGGCCCCTTTGTCGCCGTTAAATACGGTCCCAGCACGTATGGTCGATGTCCACTCGTAGAGGCGGTGAGGGGTGCGCGCGTGATCCCGGTTCCAGGTCCGGGTCCGCGGTGAGCATGGTGATCGACCTGGGCGCCAGGCGGATAGCGAGGCTGGGAGTGCGCCCCGGCGGCGGGCGGTTCATGCTGGAGCTCCCGCGTTCGCTGAACGGCGTCTGGGAGGGTGTCTGGTGCGCTCGCGACAGGGTCCGCGTCCTCATCGAGGTCCTGCCGGGGGGCGACGGGGACTGTGGTGATTGATGCTGTGGTGGTCGGCCGGGTTGGCCGGGTCGAGTTCCGGCTGATCCCGGCGGCCGGGCTCCTGATAGCGCGCGACGTCGGGACGCACCGCGACCTGGGCATGGAGATCGTGCGCGAGCGCGTGAGCCGCGGGCTGCTGCGCGGCGTCTCGGGGGTCCGCGTGGATCCGGAGGAGGCGGCGCCCATCTGCAGCTTCGCGAACGCGTTGCTCCACATGAGGCGCGACGGGGAGGAGGAGCGAGCCGCCCCTCAAATCTGGGGGGTGGGTCGGACCGTTTAAAGCCGGGGGGTGACCGGTCTGTATGTCCGCCGCGCTACTGCGGATCAACGCCGACCGCGAGCTGGTCCTCGCCCTGTGGGAGCGGCCGCGCGCCGTGCCCCGGCCCGACGGCCTCCCGCGGCTGATGGCGACGGAGGTCGA
>Ga0080006_1250642_pt1 | contig 10803 bp, 20 predicted proteins | sample RS3BMetagenome_FD_69209 | JGI IMG/M metagenome (GOLD analysis project Ga0080006, IMG submission 69209) | Ferric oxide microbial mat and aquatic microbial communities from Rainbow Spring, Yellowstone National Park, USA - RS3B (SPADES... ... | reverse complement strand
CCTTTTTTCTCATATTTAAAGGTTTTTGTGCTTATATGTAGTCATGTCAAAAACATTTTACAAAAAGCTAAAAAACTGATTTTCCAAAATGCTTAAATACTGATTTTGATATAAGTATGATGCATGAACACAAATAAGCAATATCAAAAGGTAACAAAAAAGGAAAAAATCGAAAAAATCATAAATGCCCTAGACAGTAATAATAAAGAAAACGGATATTTTGAAATATTTTTAAAAGACGGGACACAAATAAATGGTTCTAAATATACAATTGAGTATTCTGAACATGAGCCTTATATTGTCTTAAGGAATTCTCAATTCCACTTTTACGCCATTATAAAGGTAAAAAGCATAAAATATATAGCACCAAAATTTTACAGTATTGTATAAACCATATTTTTTTATTATATTTTTTTGTTTTTTGATTTTTGATTTTTTCAATTTAGAAAATCAGAATTTCTGATTTATCAAAAAGCTTAAATATTAACATTTTTTAATATATGGTTAATGAACACACAAAAATTAACAAAAAAGGAAAAAATCGAAAAAATAAAAGATGCTATTGACTATAATTTAAAAGAATATGGATATTTCCAAATTCAAGGAAGAGATAATATTCTTATAAAAGGTTATTTATATTCAATATTTGAATATCAAGGAAAAATGTATATTTATGTATATGAAAGAATAGATAGAACTTATATAATAATGCCTTTAAGCTATATAAAATATATAGCTCCTTATTTTGCAAAAATAGAATAAAACATATTTTTTATATTATATTTTTTTGATTTTTGATTTTGTTAATGAAATATTGAATTATTGAAATTTGGAAATACCAAAAAGCTTATATACTGATATATCTATATAGGTATTGAGTGAGCGGAAAAATGGTAATAAGAAAACTTTCAATGAGTGAAATAGAAAACCTAAAAGAAAACTTAAACCATGGTGGACGTAAAAGCAAATATGACCAATACCTAAACGATTTAGAGATAGGAGAATGGTTAGAAATTGATAACGTCAATCGTGGGGTAATATCTAGGGCATCAAAAAGATTAAACAAAAAATTTAGTGTTCACTACATAAACGGCAAATACTATATAGAAAGAATAGAATAAAGCATAAAATAAACATATATTTTTTTTATTTTTTTGGATTATTTTTTTGTTAATAATGAAGTGAAAGGCTTTTTTAAACATATTTCGTTATATGTTGTCTTTTTCTTTCATGTGAAAAAATAGGTTTTTAAGTAAGTTTGTTTTTTTGTTTTATGAAATGAGCGAAAAAATATATGATATAAAAAATGATTTAGAAAAAAAACAAGAAAAAGAACAACAACAACAACAACAAAAAAAGAAAAAACATATATTATACGTATATATACCTAACAAAGAACCAGAAAAATATGACAGCCAAGAATGGGTATGGCAATATGAAAGTGAAGCGATAAGGGGATATATACAAGAATATGCTAAACCAGAAACAAATATAGCACTGTATAAATACGATATATTAAGCATTATGAAAAGAGATAAATCAAAGCTAATAATTATTTCAGGTAATTATGTAACAAAAGAAATATTGGATATGTGATGAGAAATATGAATGAAGAAGAAAGAATAAAAGCAATGCAATACGAAATAGAAAGAAAGATAAAAGAGATAAAAGAAAAACATCAAACATTTGTAATATATTTACCTAATGGTTTAATAGTAGCAGATAGTTATGAATTTGGAAAAGTCTTTCAAGAACGTATAATTCTTTATAGAAATAACATATATATAGCGGAAATTAGTATTTGGTCAATCGTGGAAATAGGTTAAATAATATTTTTTTGAAAATATTTTTTTGTTAATAATGAAGTGAAAGTTCAAAATAAATATATTTCGATATATGTTGTTTTTCTTTTTCAGTGAAAAAAATATCTTTAAATAGTAGTTTTGATTTTCTGATTTTTGAAGGTGAGAAAAAACGAAAATAAACGTATTTGAAAGAAAACAAGAACCAATAGAAGGAAAAGAATACGTTATAACACGGGTTGAACAAGGTAAAGGGCAATATGGGGAATACATAAGATTAACGTTAAAAGACAACGAGGAAAAAGAATATTCGACAGCACTATGGATAAAAGACACCGTTTCAGCAAGGTCAAAAGCTGGAGCATTTGCAACAGCATTAGGCAATGACACAACAACATGGGAGGGCAAGAGAATAAAGATAATATCATGGACAGCAAAAAATAGAGAAATACAAGCAATAGATACATCAACAACAACAAAAAAAGGAAAGTGATATAAATGGAAATACAAGAAAAACATTATGAAAAAATATATAGAGTATATAGAAAAAGAGTATCTTTAAATGTATCAGAAATAAAAACAAATTACGTAAAGGTTAGCATTGATATAAGAAAAGAAAACGGCAAAACAATATATACCTTTACAGTTCAACCAATAGAATAAGGTAATGCAAAAATGACAGATAAAAAAAAATTCTTTAAATTTTTTTGGTTTTTCTGATTATCCGTTTAAATCATTATCAACTTATTTAACATATTGTGTAATTACTAAAACAACATGTATCGTTATAGGAAATACGGGTTCAGGAAAATCAGAAATATTAAATTTTTTGAAATTAAATTTTGATAAAGTATTAACATTAAATACGGTGTCACAAGCATCATTAAAACAAATAGCAACAGAATTAAACAATTTCGACGGCATTTTGTTTGTAGATGATATAGGGGCAATAAATACAGAATACATGAGAGTAACAACAATGGCAACATTAACGTATTTAGCGTATCAACACTATCTTAGAAGATTAGATTATCAAACAAATTTAGAAATAAAGAATTTCAATGCATCATTAATCATAAATTTGCAACCGTCAGTATTTGATGAAATAGTAAACAATACATCATTTGAAGCCAACATAATGGACAAGTCATATAGGTATTACAATATGAGAATACCAGATAACAAGCCTTTTCAACACATTAAAATAAAAGAACTGCAACACATTAAAGATAAGTTTGAGAACATGAAAGTAGACATAGATAATCAAAGAGTTGAAGCATTAGCAAACAATTTCATGACATTTAATTCAGTAGCAAGACGTTATAAGATTGTAAACAATTTTGTGAAATTAACAGCAATACTAAATGAACATAAAATTGCAACAAGCGAAGATTATCAATTTGTGGCTAAAATGCTATTAAACAACATAATTGAAAGCGAATTATTAGAAAGGAAAGGGTTTAGTAGTAGGTTTAAATTTAACGTTTTTCTATTTAACGTTATGCTAATGTCAAAATATTACGGCAACATATTTCATTATAGCAAGTTAAAGACGTATTTAAACGTTACAAGACAAACAATATACAATTACGCTAAAGCAAATAACATCAAAATCGATAATGGATATATCATATATGATAATGAAAGGATTTTAAAGGTGTTAAGAAATGTCATTTGAATATCAATTTTTTAAAAAGGAATATAAAACATATTGTAAACAAACAACGCTTAAGGTATACCATAGGTATCCACGATTAAGGCTTTATATTCCTTATGATATTTCAGAATACCTATTAAGACAAAAAGGGAGATTTAGAACATTATATATAAATGATATTGATATAACAAATTATTCTTATATCATAACTGAAAGAAAAACACACAGAAAAAGATTTATCATAAACTCTTATGCAACACAGAAATACAACTTAAACACAACAACGTTATACAACGTATGTGTTAAGAAAGAAATATTACCATTACAGCTATATAGATATGAATTTTATTTTAGTTATGAAGAAACAGAAGAAGAAAGTGAACAGCAAAGGAAATTCAATGTATCATTTTATACACCAATTCTGTTAGATTATAGTGAAATAATAAGCGCAATAAATGACGCAATATTAGATAGTCTTGGTAGCGATTATTTGGATATAGTAATAGGAATAAGGCAAGGAGTAGCAATAGCAAGGTATTTAGGATATGAAACTGTTAAGGCAATAGAAGTAGAATTAAACGATAAAACAAAAGTGAGTTTTCCTTACATAGTTATAGATTTGCAACATCATTATAGACCATACAATTGGGGCAATTTTACAGTAAATACAGCAAGAAAATTATTAAGCTATAAAGCAAGATTAATAACATTAGATTATGATAGAGTTACGATAGATTTTGTATATCAACAGCTTAAAAAGTTATTAAACATGGACATAAAAAATAATATCAGAAGAATTGAAATATACAACACAACGCATGGATATCACGTTTATATATTTTTAAAACATGGCATTAAGTTTAAAGAACAAATAGACATAAGAAAAGAATTACAAGATGATGCTAAACGTATAGAGATAGATGAATATAAATATAGTATAGCAACACCAACAGATTATTATTCATTACCAGCAATAAATACACTATTCAGAAGAAAATGGCAAATAGTTAAAGGAACACCAATAGAAATATCAATGGAAACATTAATAAGAATTATCAACGTAGATGAATTGTCAAAAATTTAAAAAAATCATATATATATATATGATTTTTCCGATTTTTTGGCAATTCATGTCTATTGCTGTTGTTTATTGCGTTACGTATTGCTGTTTTGATTGTTTAAACTAAATATTGCTTAACAATATTTCATTTATTTTATTAATCAATCATCATAATATTATATAGTATATAATATAGTGATATTTGAATGACAACATGATTAAGACGAAATGTTTATAAATACGCAACACAGTATATTATGTATGGTCAGACATAAAGAAGGTGGAGATAGCGCACTAAGGTATTACAACAAGCTAAAGGTTCAGCTATTGGGTAGAGGATATGATGAAGCACAAGCATCAGCAACAGCAATAATTGCAACAGCTAAAAGGTATGAGAATTACGGAATAATGACAGTAGCACATAACATAGCTGAGAAAGTAATGGAAAAGAACGGAGTAAACAAAGTGTTTTTTGCACTATACTTTAGTTTTGTCAATGCTTATCTGAAACAAGTAAGGCTCGGCAATAGAGATAAAGCATATAACACTATAAGAGAATGGGAAACTAAAGGCGCTGACAGGAAAGTTCTAAACGAAATAGTAGACAGATTGGGAGAAGTAATAGAATAAAACAATAAGTTTATATCTTTATTTTTTTATATATTTTTTTATGAGCTTAACTTTAGATGAGCAAAAGAAACAGCAATTAGAAGTAGCATCACAAAATTTAAAGGCAAATTTGAAAAAATTAGGCATAAACGTTGGGTATAAGATATTAGATGACGGATTGATTATGTCAATTGATTTAGAAAGCCTAATAAACGCAATATTTAGGAAATATCCCAACGTGTATAGAAATTACGTAATATATCAAGATAAATACTTAATATTAGAGGTGAAATAAGATGTCAGAAAAGCAACAAAATAACGAAGATGTAGACACTATGGGAACAGAAGTATTCGATGAAGATACAAAAGTTCAAGAAATATTAGAACAAAGATTAACAGAATTAAAGAAACAAGAAGAAGAACGCAAAAAGAAATACGAAAATGTAACATTAAAAGATGTAGAAGAAGCAATAGATTTGCTGACATATTTTGTAGAACAATCAGAAAAGGCAACACAACTATTGAATAGAATTAAAGGACAGCAAAGACAACTATCACCAGAAGAGCAATTCCAATTACAACTATTGAAAAAGATAGGACAGATATAGAAATGTTTATAAACAAGACTGATAATATATAGTGTATGAGTAGCCCAACAACTTTGGGAAGCATTGCACAAAACCTATTGACAAGTATAGAGGAAGTATTATCAGCATTTGTCAACGACGTAGCAAACTATGCAGGAACAATAGCAGATTTACTGATAGGAGCTTTCGTAGGATATGCAACAGTAAGGTTCGGAAAGAGAATATTCAACGCAATAGGCGGATGGATATCCGACTTAATGCCATAAGCAACAGCAATAATACAGGCAATTTCGGAATACTTACCTAAATTAAATTATAAATTTTTTTATTTTTTAATTTATCAAGGTTAAGCTTAAATATCAGTATATACAACATTAGATTATGCCAGCTGATTTAGTGTTTGGAATTTCAGACCAAGGACTATTTGGGGCAATATCAAGCGTATTAGAATACATATTATCATTTTTAAAGACATTAATAGAGCAAGCATCAATATATGCAATAGATTTTCTTAAACAATTATGGGATAATCCAGAAAAGACAATAACATTTTTAACACTGTTAGGGGTGATATTGGTATGAGTTTAGACTTAGGAACATTATTAAAAAACAATAAAGCAACACTGCAATCAGAAGGAGGTAAAATAGTATTAAGGATTAGTTTTGATGATTTAGTTCAGGCAATGTATAACGGATTACCAGAACAGAGTAAAAAAGTAGTTTCTATAACACATGACGGTAAACAAGTAATAATAAGTTTTGATGCATCAATATTAAGCGGAATGGTAGGAATAGTAGCAAGGTAAATTGGCAAGCATATACCAATACCAATCATCAGCATTACAAAACACAACAAGCATATATGTTAGTTTAAACAATACGCAACAGAATGACGTTTTAGCAGTAATAGTAGCAGTAAAAGGCAATTCAGTTTCTCCATCATCAATAACAGACAGCATAGGCAACAGCTATTTGCCGACAGTAACACAAGCACAATATAACCTTATAACAATATTTTATGCAATAAATAAAGGTTCAGGAACAAATACAATAACAGTTAATTTCCCATCAGCAGTAGATGCAATGTTAATAGCAGTAGAACTATCAGGAATTAACTTAAGCAACCCTGTTTCAGCACAAATAGCACAATCAGGAAATACAACAAATCCGTCAATATCAATATCACCAGCATCAACAGGACAATTTGTGTTAGGTTCAATATTATATGAATTTGAACCAACAGCAACACCATCACCAGCAGAAGCACCAACATTATCGCCATCATCACCAGCATTAGCATTAACAAGTATAGGTATAACATCAGATTATTTAGAAACAAATTTAGAATATGTCCCAAGCAGTAACAACTTATCAGCAATATCATGGATATCACAACAAAGCAATTTGCCGTATTGGGATAGTATAGTAATATTATTTAATTTACCACCAGCACAAACAACAACATCGCCATGTGCAGGATTACCATTTCCATTAAATGATATATGTTATAGTGTAACAAGCTTATCACAACAAATAACAAACACAGGACAAGGTATATTTAACGGCTTATCATATATAGCACAAGCATTTTATAATGCATTCAATACATTAGCAGAAGATTTTATATCAGCATGGCAATACTTATCACAATATATAGTAAATGCTTTTGATACATTTGGACAATGGATAGATACAGCGTTTAAAGATATAGGAAATTGGATATACAATGCATTTAATTACATATACACGGGATTATTAAATTTCGGAAATTGGATATGGTCAGGAATAACATCATTCGCAACAATGGTAGTCAATTTCGTAAATTGGGCATGGCAAGGTATAGTCGGAACATTTAACGCAATATATAACGCATTCACAACAGGAACAGAACAACTAATCAGCAGTTTTGAAAGCGGAATAGTAGGAATACAAAATGCATTAGTAAACAAATTACATGACATGATAGTAGTAAGTTTGACAATGCCAGCAGAATTTTCTCTTTTCAATGCATTTAAAGATAACATATCAAAAGGCAATACTAAAGGAATATTAGGAAGTTTAGGAGGAGTATTAGCAACACCAATATTAGCAGATATTATAGCAACATTCTTAAGCAACTATATACAGCCACAACAGATAAGCAAAATATTACCAAGACCAAATTTACCATCAACAACATTGCCAACACCAACATTAACATATTCACCAACACCAGCTCAGACATCAGCACCACCTACACAATCACCACCACCATCAACATCAACACCAACAGTATCAACAGGAACACAAGTTTCAGCTAATGCAGGAAGTATAAGTCAATTAACAGTACAAACAACAACAACAATAACAACAAGTTTAATAACAACAAGTTCAGCTTCAATAACTACAACATCATCAGTTAGCGGTTCATTACAAAGCTAATCATCTTAAGGAAAAGCTTATAAATCACGATTAATATTACAATAGTATGCTTAGATATCCAATATCAACATTACTATATTTAGTTAAAATAAACATTAAAGATAAAATACAAGACATTCTAAAATTACATAACAACATAGACATTAGAGTAGAAGCAAAAGTAATAGATAAAAACGGTAAAATAATAAAATATCATAAACAACGTTCACATTCTTTTGTAAGTAATTTTTTAAATCTTTTAGGAACACAATTTTATAATCCTGAGGGAGGAAGTAATATCTTATATAATATAATTACTACAAGTAATTCATCAGATTCTTGTGTAGGAATAATGGCTATTAATGTTTCAAATGGCAATAGCTCATATGGTATGGTAATAGGAACAGGAACAGCAACACCAACACCAAATGATTATCAATTAGAAATGCAAATAAATAATGGAACAAGCAGTAATCAAATGGTATATGGTGCGCATTCATTTGTTCCATCATCTAACTCAGTAAATGTATCAGGTAGCACATCATCTTTTCAAATAATAAGAACATTTACAAACAGTAGTGGTTCAGCAATAACAGTTAGTGAAGTAGGAATAATAACACAAATATTAAACAAAAGTGACACAAATTATGATAATATATTAATAGTTCATGACTTATTAAGTTCGCCAATATCAGTTCCAAATGGTTCAACACTTACAATAACATATACAATAAGTGTAACAACTTAAACAAAAAAATAAATATTTATTTGATTTTAAGATTGAGCAGTAGTTTCAGGTTTAGTTTGAATAGTAACGCCTTTTTCTGACATAGCAAAATTAACAGCATAATAAGACATGCCAATACCAAACGTTATATTTGTCAGCTGAAGGAAAAAGAGTTGAGTAGTATTTAGAGTATGCATGAAATAGAAAGTAATAGCATTTATGCCTAACACTGAAATCATTAATGCCAATATGCTAACGATATGGCTTAACGAAGATGGTTTCCAATTCATACTACAATATTATTACAGCATTAAGTTTATAAATATTTCTGATAATATAAATAAGTATGAGCTTCGTATATGATACGTATTTAATAATGATGCCGATTATAACGTTTGCAAGCGTATTGGTAGCAGTATATTACAGCCATAAAGCAACACATTTTAAAGAATTAGAAGAATTAAGGAAACAATTAGAAGAAATAGAAGAAATGAAACGTGATATTGCAACAATAAAAACAGATATAGCATGGATTAAAACATTACTCGAAAAAGATAAGAAATGACAACATTAATACATTCACCACCATACAGCTTAAAGAAAGTATCACAGCAAATATCACAAATAACAGGATATCCTGTATTAGATAAAGCAACATGGACAAAAGACAACATAATTATCATCAGCAATCCAGATGATTTTATGGCAAGAGTAATGGCATTAAATTATAGAAGAGTAAAAGCAATGTATAGTGTAATGGAAGGAACAAGCATAAACTTTAGAACAATAGACCATATATCAAATTGGAGCAATATGTATGGCATTAAAGTTTTTACACCATCAAAATACAGTAAGTTTTATCATGACCTTGAGAACTTTAATAACGTAGAAGTTTTACCACATGGTATAGAAACACCAAATAAAATCAACAATAGATATCCAGATAAAAAGATATTTGGCTATATTAGTGCATACATGGAAAGGAAATATCCTTCATTTATAAAATTTACATTAGAAAAAACACCAAATGTTTACTATTATATTAAAACATCAAAAAACAACCCATTTAATAAATACTTTAAGCAAGTTGATACTGAAATATACAAAGATACACCAATAAACGATTATTACTTAAATATAGATGTATACGTCAATTTCAGCAATGCAGGAGCTTTTGAAATGACACCATTAGAAACATTAAGTTATGGAATACCAACAATAATACCAGACATACCATTATTTAGAGAGACAATATTACAATATTGGAATAACTATCCTTTATTAGTGAAAGGCAACAACGATTATTATATATGGAAGTGCTGTAATTATGCAATAGTATGTTGGAATTACGATGCAATAGACATGGCAAATATAATAAACAACATCAATGACATGAACAAAGAACAATACTACAACCTAAAGCAAACATTTATAGAGAAAGGTATTCCATTAGTTAAAAATCATTATCCGTTAAGTTTATATGAAAGGTTTAAACAAATAGAATTATGGCAACAAATACATTAGAATATTTATTAAGAAATATTTACGGTGATAAAATCATTAATATTGAGACAGTAGCAGAAGAACCTGTAAAGACATTATTAGTCCAAACAAAGTTAAAAAAGATGACGCTTATAGAATTGACAACATTAAACAACTACTTGATAAGATTTAATTACATGATAGACAGGATAAGAGTAAGTGAAAGCTGTTATTTAGATTTATTAATAGTATACGGAGAAAAGATAAGTCAAATAGCAACATCAGAAACAGTATCAGAAGTAGCAAAATTAGCATCAGAAGAAGGTATAGAAAAAGAAAGAGAAAAAGAGAATAAAGAAGACAACGACAAAGGATTTGGCGATTTCATATTCGATATGTTAGGCAATATATTATCAACATCATAGACAACATAAATCAACACTAAATAGACAACATATACCGATATATTATTACAGCAA
>Ga0080006_1213819_pt1 | contig 10804 bp, 9 predicted proteins | sample RS3BMetagenome_FD_69209 | JGI IMG/M metagenome (GOLD analysis project Ga0080006, IMG submission 69209) | Ferric oxide microbial mat and aquatic microbial communities from Rainbow Spring, Yellowstone National Park, USA - RS3B (SPADES... ... | reverse complement strand
TATTCCCTCAGATGGGAGATTGAGAGGACATTCTTGGATGTGAATTCCTCTGGTATGCAAGACACAGAAATTATGATGTTACTATCGGCATGAAAATTGTGGCATACAACATCATAATTCTTATACACCAGATATACCAGAGACCCAAGAGGCAGATAATGGATGTCGTTGTTTTTACGAAACTTGGGATACTCTGTACCCCGGCGTTTTATCAAATCTGCTAAAATGCCCGAATTTATGGGTCGTCGTTTTTATAAAGAAACTATAGTCAGTAGTAATATTCAAAAACTAAATCCATATTACTCAGAAGACCTGTATGTCCTTGGGTAAGAAAATTTATGATCTAGAGAAGATGCTTGGAACAGAAATAGCCATAGAATCAATTAAATATTCCGTACTACGCGATAATTTAGATTCAAAATACATTCCAGAAAAGTTGTACTCAACGCCGGTTAAGGGTCCAATATTGAATTTTTCATTGGAAGGTAACACGATTTCAATTAAATTTAAGGAAGGCCATCTGTTAATATCGGCTTTGGATAAAGCCACTCTTTTATTAAGATGGAGCTTGTTTTTTATTAGTTCTGAAGAAAGTAATGGGAGTGGATTTGACGATATACTATATGATGGGAATATCCTTACAATAAGACTTGGTGAAATAAAGCTAGTTTTAGGCAATGATGGGTTAGAATATCATTTAAAGGATGAAATCGTCAGAAAGGAACTTCTTCCAAGTATCGGCTCAAAGAACACCCTTATCGCAAAAGTTAGAGAGGATAGTCTACTTAGCGGAACAGGTGAAAGAGCTTTTCCATTAAATCTGAGAGGTCATAAAGTAAGCCTGTGGAATCACGATGCTAATGGTTGCTATGGACCGGGGGATGATCCATTATATATTAACATACCTATACTTATGGACGTTTACCGAGGTAATGGCTATTTCATTTTTTTTAACAATCCTGCCAAATCTGAAATGGATATTTGTAACGAATTCAAAGACACAATAAAAGTTGAGTTCATGGGTGGGGAGTTGAATTACTATATTACATTCGGGACTATGAAAGAGATGATGTCCCGTATGAGCAATTTTATTGGAAAACCACTCCTTCCTCCAAAGTGGGCTCTTGGATATCACCAGTCAAGGTATAGCTATAATTCCCAAAGTGAACTGGAGGATTTATACAATAAGTTTAAGGAACTGGACCTCCCGATATCTTCGATTCATTTGGATATAAATTATATGGATGGATATCGCATATTTACTATTAATGAGAATAGTTTTCCAAGCTTAAGGAAGCTGAGTGAGAAAATGAAAAAGGACGGGATAAGGTTCGTGAGCATCCTAGACCCGGGTGTAAAATGTGACAATGACTTTCAAATCTACAAAGAGGGAATGAAGAATGGATATTTTATTAGAGACCCAGAGGGGAATTTGATAACGGGACCTGTTTGGCCTGGTGACTCGGCATTCCCAGATTTTTCAGATGGACGAGTTAGGAAATGGTGGGCTTCAAAATACACATTCTTCAAAGAGAATGGAATCACAGGCGTTTGGCATGATATGAACGAACCTGCAATTTTCGTCTTATGGGGTGATAATAGCCTTCCACTTTCTGCGACTCAGAGTGAGGGTTACCATTATCTCGTTCATAATAAATATGGACTACAAATGGCCGAAGCAGGTTACGATGGATTAAAGGACATAACCGAGGGAGAAAGGCCATTCATCCTTAGCAGGTCAGGATGGGCAGGAATCCAAAAATACGCTTTCGTTTGGACAGGGGATACTGAAAGTTCCTGGAAGGAACTAAAGCAGACGATATCTACAATTCTAAATCTAGGCCTGTCGGGTATTCCGTTCAGCGGAGTAGACATAGGTGGGTTTAGTGGAAATCCATCGGAAGAATTATTTATCAGGTGGTTTCAACTGGGGTCCCTGTTGCCCCTCTTTAGAAATCATTCAGCAAAAGGTACAAAGAGAAGAGAGCCATGGACCTTTAGCAAGAAAGCACAAGACATTATAAGAAAATATCTTAAATTAAGATATGAATTGATCCCATACTTATTCTCTGTAGCATACGAATCCCATTCCAAGGGCCTTCCATTCATAAGACCCGTTGCCATGGACTATCCCGACACCTATTCTGATGAAACTTTTCTTATTGGAAATTCAATTTTTGCAGCGCCAGTTCTAAAAAGAGGATCGCGGAATGTTCATGCTCCCCTTCCTCCCGGGAAATGGTATTATTTCTGGGATGATAGTGTTTGTGAAGGTAATATTGAAGTAAGTGCTAGCCTTGAAGACATCCCGCTATTTATAAAGGAGGGCTCCATAATTCCCATGGAAAGAAACGGATTAGAATTTCATGTTTATCCGGGGAAGCTTGGTGAATTCACGTACTACGATGATGATAGCAAGATGGAACCAAACTTTGTTAAAATCAATTTTAAGGTAGAAGAGAAAAATAGTCAATTTGTTATAGCTTGGAATAAAGAGGGAAATCTGATGGGAGAACAGGACAATCTTAAATTTATCATACACAGGGATGGGGGCGAAACAACATTGATATCGAAGATAACAGATTTACGCCTAGAATTTTCTTAAGTATTCAAGAACAAATCCATTTTCCTTCATCTCAATTGTTTCATGCCCAACCCATAAATAGCCCCGTCCAGCCAGTATTTTTCCCCTGATCTTTATTTTTTTCACTTTATTGCCGAAATAAAGATTTAATTTCTCGTCCCTTGAAATTTTAGATAATCCTCTCAATCCTGCCCGGTTTACATCAGTAACTATTCCGTGCTTCATAATGTCATATTCTCTTCTTAAATCTGTGAGTCTTTTAAAATAGCGGAAAAAGAAACTATCGTGCGAATTCCAGTTGAAAGCTCTTCTGCAGTCTGGGTCTTTCCCTCCTTCCGTTCCGATTTCATCTCCGTAATAGATCAGGGAATAACCATTCATCATAAATAATATGGTATGCGCCAATAAAATATTGTTCTTATTTCCTGATAAAACAGTCTTAATCCTTTCTACATCGTGCGAGCTCAAAAGATTCATACATTTGTCTACCTTTTCCCTGTATATAAATAAAAATTCGTAATAAGCGTCTAGGAATTCTTTTATCGTCTTTTTGCCGGAAACTAACGACAGTATTTGATCTCTCAGGAAATAATTCGTTATCCCATCGTAGTAGCCCTTTCTAGCATAGAGTGGTGAAGCACACCACACTTCTCCTATATGTATCATATCAGTGTTATCTGACATAATCTGTGCGACGAATGAGTAAGGGAGAGAATTTGCGACATCGTACCTAATCCCATCTATACCGAATTCATTCTTCCAGTATTTTACAACATTCCTGAGATAATCCCTAACCTCGTCATTTCTAAGGTTCAATTTGGGCATCATTCCATAGCCCATGAAAGTTTCATAGGATGGACAATTCGTATCGCCGTTAGAGAAATTACAATGTCCCATGAATCTTTTAAAGCTCTTGCCATGAAATATATAATAACCGTAATACTTGCTTTCTTCACCATTTTTTAACACATCTTCAAAGAAACGGTGATAGGTCGAGGTATGATTAAATACCATATCCATAATTATTTTGATTCCTTTTCTATGGGCCTGTTCCACCAATTCCTTGAAATCATGTTTGGTCCCTAACATTGGATCTATCTCATAGTAATCATCTACGTCGTAACGGTGATTGGAATGACTCTTGAATACCGGATTTAGATACAAATACTCGATGTTAAGATTCCCTAGGTATTGCATCTTCCTTATGATTCCCTTAAGATTTCCCCCATAAAATGAAGTGTGTTCTGGTAGAGATCTCCAGGGGGAAAATTTTGCAGTTTTTTTGGCTTTGTACTTGAAGAATCTATCAGGGAAGATCTGGTAGATTATTTTGGAAGATGTTTTCTTTTCCACCGAATCATCTGTTTTACCAATATTTTGCGTTTTTCCGTTGATAGTTAAGGACAAATCACTTCCATTATCCTTGATGAAATAATATATTCTCCCATATTTTCTGGTAATTTTCCCAGATCGGACTTCAGATTGCTTAGAATTTGGCCTGGAGCCATTTATTATTATTGAAAGTGGCGTGGAAGAGTAAATAAAATAGATCGAAAATCCAGAAGACTCGTATTTAAGATGATTACCGAGGAAATACCCCTCCCTTGAAACGAGTATCTTTTTCTTTCTTTCCACCTGGTGATATTGATTCATAAAAACTTTATAATCATATTCTCCAGGCGGTAGATACAAATTCAATGAATAACCATTTTCTCTTGCCAGCACAAGATTACCCTCACCGTTACAATTTATATTGCCCTCAATATAGAATAAATTATTTCTTATTGCCCTTGGTTTTACGGCTATCTTTATCTTCTTTAAGGGGAACCTTCTTCTACCGATCAACACTTTGAAAATTGTATCTTGCTAATAATATTGACGTTGCAGATGAAACCTACTTATTTTTCCAAATCACATGGGATAAGGTTAAGTTCATTCCCCACATAATCTGAGGAATGGCGAAAGATATATTCGAAGGTCTTGGAATGTTTGGTCTCTCAAGCTATGAAATAAAGGTTTACAAGGCACTACTCATTAAGGGTCCGCAAAACTCTACTGACATAGTGAAAAATTCTGGAATTCCCCAGCCTCGTGTGTATGATGTTGTTAATAACTTGGCGAGAAAAGGATTGATTGAGAGCAGCCAAATTGGAAAGAGGAGAATCTTTAGGGCTGTTCCCGTTAAGAATGCCCTAAGCGACCGCATAGCCGAAATGAGTGCATTATTAGATGAACTTGATAAAGTTGTAAGGGAGGAGGCAAAGAATTCCAGAATCAATACTCCTTATATTTGGCTGATTCAGAATACAGAAAAGATTATAGAGAGAATGAAGGAACTTATAACAGGAGCAAAATATGAGGTGATACTTTCCTTACGAAGAGAAAATCTGGAGAAAATTTCGGAGCTTTTAAATGAGAAAGCGATCCTAGGGATCACTATTGCAGTTGTTATATTTCCCGATACTGGGAAGGATCTAATTTCAGATCTGAACCCCAAAATAGTAATAAAGAGGAGGGACGGGGTTGCATCTGAGGTACTCATTGCAGATAGAAGTAAGGGAATTATAAATGTTGATAATGGTACCAAGACTAATTACGGACTTTACTTTGAAGAGGATGAGATAATTCACATATTGAATTATTATTTTTATCACACAATATGGTTACCTTCCAAGTATATTACAGATTTTACCAATTCTAATACCAGAAAAATTTCAACGGCCTGGCTAACCTGTGAAGCAGTTTCTTCCTATAAAAATAAAGGTATGGAAGTCACAGCAAAACTCAGATTAGAAACCGGTGGTTTAGAAAAGGTTGTGAGTGGTCAGATAAGTCGGGTTTCAGTTGTTCCGGGATTTAGGCATACGTTCTACCTCAAGTCAAGGAAGCGGGAAATTTCAATCGGCGGAAAGACAGCGAGATTTGAAGATGCTCGACTGCTGTACGGTGTTTTGAATGCCAGGTTGAAGCATTAACTACCAGTCGTAGTAAATATTAAATAACGGTGTTTCGATACATTCATATGGGTTCCGCTAATCAGCCAACGGAAAACAAAAAGAAAGCTTCTAAGACTACAATTTACATTGTGGTGGCTGTCGTTGTGATAATTATTGTAGCAGCTGCAGCAGTTTCTATCTACTATGAGCATAAACCAACTACTACCACATCGCCCCCAGCGAAAAGGGTTACGATAACAGTTTGGGGATCTGGGAGTGCAGGTGGAGAGGCACAGGCTTTCAATGAAACTCTTGCTTCTTTTGAGGCACAATACCCCAATATAACGGTCAAAGATTCGCCAGCCATAAATGTTGCTTCAACCACGTTTCCAACAGCTGCACATGCACATGACGCACCCGATGTGTACAGGGACACGAGCGATAATGGAGGAGCTTTATATACGGCGGGGCTGCTTCTCAATCTGACACCATATCTTAATTCCTCCTATATCAACGAATTTACCAAAGGTACTATAACAGATTGGACAATAAATGGGTCCATTTATGGGGTCCCAGTGAACACAAACGGAATTGCGTTGTATTACAATAAGGCTTTAGTTCCTAATGGACAGCCGCCTTCCACCCTGTATCAGATGATCCGTGATGCAGAGAATGTAACAGCAATGGGTTCCGGGTATTACGGGCTTGCTTACGGCATTGGAAATGATTACGGCTACAGGTTTGCCGCATTTTTCCCCGCATTCGGTGGGCAAATTTTCAACTCAAGCTTATATCCAGTCGTCAACAGCAGTCAGGATATAGCGGCCATGTCTTTCGTCTGGAATTGGACCGTCAAATATCACGTTGATACCGTGGGCTTAACATTTTCCGATGAACAGAGTCTTTTCGAATCAGGGAAATCTGCATTTATGTTCGACGGTCCTTGGGATCAGTCCATCTATGAGAAAGCACTCGGTTCAAACCTCGGCGTGGCACCAATTCCTTTCAACAATGCAACCGGTCTCTGGCCGGAACCTCTCTGGGGATCAGTGGGTTATGTCATAGCTAGTCCACAGGCAAGCGGTGCTAATGCCTCACAGATATGGGCATCTTTGAAATTCGTTGAATACATGACAAACTTTAATTCACAGGTACTGCTTTTTAAATTAGCGGGAGATCTGCCTTCAATGGTGTCCGTTGGTTCTTACATAGAAACTCACAATTTCAACGATACATTGATTACGGGTTGGATACAGCAAGAATCCCACACTCAGTTGTTCCCCAATTTCCCGCAGATGGCAGCCTATTGGACACCATTCCACGTTGGAGCTACGAATCTGGAGCAGAACTCATCAAAGGTTACGGTGGCACAAGTAATGAACCAGATAGAGGCATTGATGATTCAGACACTTAAATCAGAAGGAATACCACTCTCAATAGTTTCCCTTAGTATAATGCCAAAAGGGTTACTGCCTTCAATGATTCCCCTTACCATTGTTCCGGTCCACACATCTGCATATGAGTCTATGTTTGCATCATTCATTTCTACTAATGTTGCTTCTGCTGTTGACAAAATTTTATTTATTTTTTAATTTATTATTTTTGATACCGGGCTGTGGTTGTATTGGCTGCCAAAAGAAAAATCTGGAATTCAAAATCGATCCTATTCATATTGCCAGTACTTGTGGTTTTAGTATTCCTGGACTTCTATCCGATTTCGTACAGCATATATATTTCATTCACGAATTTTGGGGAATTTCATTTCTTTAATTACACTCTGATAGGGCTTTCCAACTACATCAGAATCGTAAAATCAGGATTTCTGTGGCAATTACTTTTGCAAAATGCTATTTATGCCGTCGGAAGCGTCGCGTTATTTGCTCCATTAGGGTTCATAATTGCGCTAGTAATGAACCAGAAAGGACTTAGGGGAAAGACATTTTACCGAACGGCAATACTGTTTCCTTGGGCTTACCCGGCATTTATTACAATATTAATCTGGCAAGGCATGCTTGATTATAGATTCGGTATTGTAAACGAGTTGTTAGAAAAGGTTGGCTTAAAGCCAATTTATTGGCTTGGGACTCCCGGAACTGCAATGCTGTCTATAATTATGGTAAATTTGTGGTTATCGTTCCCATATTACACGTACGTTTTCACATCTGCCATGCAAAGTATTCCTTCTGAGCTATATGAAGCAGCAGAAATGGATGGTTATGGACCCTTTGGTAGGCTGAGAACTATAATTATTCCAATGCTTAGCAGGCAGATTGCGTTCGTGGTCATCTTTGGATTCATATTTACTTGGAATAACTTCTACATTCCTTTTCTCCTGACTGGTGGAGGACCTGGTACCTCTACACAGATATTGATAACCTACAGCTATTATTCTGCATTTTCTTATCTTCAGTTCGGGATCGGTGCCGCTTATTCAGTTATATCTATACTCGTGCTGCTTGTGATAGTTGTAATAGCCAACCACTACTCGAAGATGATGACCGTGTTATACTGAGGTGAAAGAATGGAAAAAAATAAGGGCAAATATTATAGGAAAATAAGGCTAATAAAGAGAGTGATATCTCATATGTTTCTTATACTCATAGTAATCTTTGCAATATTTCCTATATATTACGTAGTTCTGATGTCGCTCTCTCCACTTGCCAATCTTTCCCAGATGAGCGTAGAAAGGCTAATTCCGAACCTATCATTTATGACAGCTGGCAACTACCATTCAATACTTTTCAATTATCCATTCCTCACGTGGCTAAAGAATACTCTCATCTTCAGTAGCAGTGCTACTTTGATAGGGGTTTTACTTGCCATCACGTCAGGCTTGGCTCTCTCGAGAATGAATATCCCCCTGAGGAGGGTAATTCTTTACATGATGCTTATTCTTTCTCTATTTCCGTTTGTTATAATGGTAATCCCATTTTATTTTATGTTTTCAGCTTTGGGACTTGTAAATAGTTATACAGGGCTCATAATAGCATATTCTGCAGGTGCTGTTATATTCTCATCTTGGCTGATAAAAAATTACGTTGATATGATACCTAAGGATTTTGAGGAGGCTGCCCAGATTGACGGATACACTAAAACTGGTGCGCTTTTCAGGGTCATAGTTCCCATGGCCAGGCCCGTTATTATATTTGCACTTGTTCTTTCATTTATGGGTCCTTATACAGACTACGCATTAGCCGGACAGCTGCTGACAGACCCAAAAATGTATACTATGGCAATTGGAATGTACTACGTTTCCCAGGGCACTGTTACAATGAATTATGGTACGTATTCAGCATTTGCTGTCCTCATGGGGATTCCGATATTCCTGCTGTTCTTCGCTTTCCAGAAGTACTTGGTATCAGGGTTCAGTATCGCAATGTATAAATGAGCAAAACTAACTTGAAAACTGAGGGTACAACCGGTAAAAATCCTAACAGGATAACATATAATATAGGAAGAACCAGTGATAGTGTAAAATGATGGTCGTTAGTTTAGATTGTTGCCGGTGATTTGGATAAAGCAGTAAATCTCACTTGCTTTGGCGATGAGATATGCGGACTCCCGCAAAACATGTAACCTCCATGAAAAGAATTAATAACAAAATTGTATAAGAACAGATGATCAGATGGCTTCTGTCTCCCTGGAAAAATTGACCAAAGATTACGGAAATCATAAGGGTATCTTTAATTTAGATTTAACCGTTGAATCTGGAGAATTTTTTGTAATTCTTGGACCTAGCGGGTGCGGAAAGACGACAACTTTAAGGATTATCGCTGGACTAGAATACCCTGATTCAGGAAAGGTCCTTTTGGACGAAAATGACATAACAGAATATCCACCAAGGAATAGAAACATGTCCATGGTCTTCCAGAATTATGCCCTTTATCCGTTCATGACAGTGAAGGAGAACATAGCATTTCCCTTAAAGAAAATGAGGATGGGCAAGGTTGACATAGATCAAAGAGTTGAAGAAATTGCCAAGATACTGTCAATCGGAGATATTCTGGATAAAAAACCCGGCCAAATATCGGGAGGGCAGAAACAACGTGTTGCGCTTGGAAGGGCCATAGCAAAGGAACCTAAAGTATTTCTGATGGATGAACCCCTAAGTAATCTTGACGCCAAGCTCAGAACAGGGATGAGGGCGGAACTCAAGAGGATCCAGATGCATCTTAAAACCACTAGCATTTACGTTACACACGACCAGATAGAAGCGATGACCTTGGCAGATAGGGTTGCAATTCTCAATAACGGGTATCTGGAGCAGCTTGACAAACCCATGAGAATATATGAAAATCCAACAAATTCCTTCATTGCGTCATTCCTAGGCGACCCTCCGATAAATTTCATTGAAGGAGAAATAGAGAACGAAGAGGGAGGGGCATTTTTGGTTGTTGGCGGTGTAAGGATAAAACTTGGCAGGCACATATATAATCACACTGGAAAAAAGATTATAGTTGGAATACGTCCTGAAGATGTAAAAATTGGAAATACGGGAATTCCGGCAAAGTTGACGTTCATCCAGCAACTGGGAAGGAGAAGGCTGGAGCATTTCAAAGTAAACGGTATTGAAACAGAGATTATTAGAGCTTCAAGTTCTGAACAAACCCTCAACGTCGGAGATGACTGTTTCATAGATTTTAATGAAGAAAAGATACTATTATTCGACAGAGAAAGTGGGAAAATAATTTAAAACTTAACTTCATACATAGTGTCACGAATCTTGTGTAACCTGACTTCACCCTTTAGTATCATTACAATTCCGATCTGAATCAGTATTTTACTATGTCTGGAATCAAAAAGTATTATATAGAGTGTAATGTGATTATCATCACATGACTTTCATGAGGAAAATTGTCAGGGGAAGTAACGTATACGTATACGAAGTAAGGTCATACAGGGACAAAGATACAGGAAGGGTCAGGCAGGATGCGAAATACATAGGGAAGGAAGTGGAGAAGGATGGTAAGAAGATATTGATGCCTCCTGTTGACAGGAAAGGGGTTAGGATGGTCCTTGATCCTTCATCCAGGAAATGGAGGGATGGGAAAACATAATTAGGGAAGAACTAATCGGTCTGTACTTAAGACAATTTTAGGGGAGGGAATAAATATGATGCCTAAGTATAAGGAAATTAAGGAGAACATAGTTCCGGCGGCGCTTAAGGAGGGGGATACTATCGGCATAATAGCGCCTGCAAGTGCGCCTGATATGAAGCAGCTTTCCCTTTCGGTTAACAAACTTTCGAAATATGGCTACAAGTTCATACTCGGACAGAATATAA
>Ga0080006_1139976_pt1 | contig 10813 bp, 9 predicted proteins | sample RS3BMetagenome_FD_69209 | JGI IMG/M metagenome (GOLD analysis project Ga0080006, IMG submission 69209) | Ferric oxide microbial mat and aquatic microbial communities from Rainbow Spring, Yellowstone National Park, USA - RS3B (SPADES... ... | reverse complement strand
CGGTACGCTCCCTTTATCAGCTTGCTTAAACTATTTCTGCGTGGCGCTCGAATCTTCAATGAACACAGTCGAGTGGTAAATTGAAGTTGTCTGTAATTAAAATTACTAACCTGACGATGGACTACAAAAGCGACGCGAGGCCCTCAAATTTTGGGAACGCTGGAATTGGAGAGGGAATCGTCTTCATTCTCTTCGCTTTTTGTGCTGCCAGGACCATTTTTGTACCGGGCAACAAAAATCATGAGGTCGATGAAAGGCTCAACTCAGGTATTTGGGCCAGATAGTGCAAAGTATTCGAAGATGATTCAAAGTAATCTCGGTTTGCTTCAGCTCATGTCGCCCTGTTCAGCGCTGATGCCCTTGGGTCACTATGGTGCCATAACTCATAATCATGCATTTTTATGAATTCCTGATGCCCCTCAACACACATAGCATTTTTCTACCCTAGTTAACAAACTATCTAGTTCTGTTGGATTTGCATCTTTCCCAGAACAGCAGGTCAGCAGGCTCTCCCCCAAGGAAAAAGACGACGGGATGAACAGGGATATGAGGAAAGGGCGTGCGCTTGCCGTTCGGTGGCAAAGATAATATCTGACGGTGGAAAAGGAGGGCCCTGACCCAAGTAATGCATTAGTGGTTGGCATCCGGAAAACAAGTTGGATGGATAAGAGGAAGCTCAAGAAACGGTACTTAACTGTGCGATAGAAATGGAAGCAGAAACCTACGCAATCAAACTTTTCTGCGCAGCGAGGAATTGACTTCGCAGGCTGAGTGCATGCGAGCGGAGTGAATGGTTGCGGATGTTCTCCTGTCAACCATTATCTCTTTTTTTTGTCTATCGCTTGTAAAAAGACAGCTTTCCAGCTGAAGTTTGTTCCCTGTTCGAAGGACTGATATGATAGGTCGAATTGTAGATACCCAAATTGGCAACTGTAGGGGGATGCCATGGAATGTCCTCTGTAGATAATCCTCCTTAAAATGCGATTATCGCAGGCAGAACTGTTATAATAATTGGAATCTCAATTCAGTTTGCCATAGAACATTATGTCCCAAGCACATCATTTCCTGACTCGCACAATCGTAGACGTCCTGTCGGAGCCGTAGGCGAACCTATCTGGTGGTCTGTTTCAGAAAATGTCGTTGTGGGTAGGAAAAGAAACAAACCAGACCTCGACCCGCCTAGTCGAAGTCCCGTCTTACTTCCTCAATCATCGCGTTCCAGAGTTCCAAATCCTCCTACCTTAGGGCTAGAGGAACCCCTTCTAGGTTACGACCGCCTCATCGAATAGACTTCGCTCTGACATGGCGAGTCTAGCCGAGTTTTGTGCCGCATTTCTCGCAGTAGACGTTCTCTGAAGGATTCTCTGATGCACAATTGGGGCAGCGGTTGCCCTTTGCAACTACCTGAACTGTCGTCGAAGCGCCTCTCTGGCGTACTTTCGTCCTCCTGACCAGCACCAGGGCTACTGCAACTGCCACAGCAGGAATCCCGCCTATCAAACCCAAATCTATGAGTGAGAGGACTCCTCCGCCCCCACCTCCAATCATTGAGAGATTAACCACGATTGTAGACGTATCGTTGCTCGCCCAGTCGTCAGCATCACCAAAGTAGACGGCTGTGATTACCTGCCTGGAGCCGTCGGTAGCGCTAGGATAGAACTGGACGCTGCAACTGCCATTGTTCAGAGAGCATCGCGTTGAACTGAATTGTCCATGCGCTGGTCCAACGAACGCCACCGTTAGGTTGTTCGCTGAACTGCTAATTCCGGTAACTTTGGCGGTGCATGTTGCCTGCTGTCCGGCCTCGATGGGGCTCGTACAGAAGAGGGAGGTGGCGGTAGAGACTTTGCCAACTCCGACCTGCACTGACCCCGAACTGCCGAGGTTGTATGCGTCACCCGGATAGCTTGCACTGATATTCTGGGGTAACCCAGATTCATCAAACGGTGTGTATTGAAATGCACAACTCATCGTATTGATGGTACAACTCGTGCTGTTGAGGGTCCCGCCTCCCGAGGAAACGATGGACACATTCTCGCCGTTGATGAGGCCGTAGAAGCCTGAAACTGTCACAGTGCACACGATTGACATCCCTGCATTCACCAGGTTTCCGCATGCCAGCAGGGTGGTCGTGCTGGCTGGATTGACAACTACCGACGTCTCTGCAACATCACCCGTACCATCCGACACCCTGACGAACAACACTCTCTGCGCGTTGGACGGGACCGAACTGCTGAAGAAAATATACCCAAACCCGGTAGTTGACAGATTTCCGCCAGCTAGGCTATTCCACGCGGTCCCATTCCAGTACTCTACCATCGTCGTGGAATTCTTCGCGAATCCCACTCCATAGATATCAAGGATGCCACCTACTTCTGCAGCCGTCAGCGAAGGAGTAACTGCCGGCATCTGTAACGAAATCATGCCACCTTTCGAGAATGACGCATTGATTTGGTAGCTGCCCCCCTCACTGGGGCTCATTGTGAAAGGAACAAAAGTACCATTTTCCGTCAGCTTGAAGTTCAGCGACCCAATGGGGCTGAGGCTGACCGGTACAAGGAAAGATGCGTTGGCGAGATGAAAATCTGGAGCCCCGGTCGGTACCAGGAGTTGCGCCGAAAATGTGGCTGTCGACGAATCGAAGCTAGGCGAGACGAATTCTCCGCCGTCGAGGCTGGCCTGTATCGGGATTGTCAATGGGTCGGAGATATCCACCGTCCCCGACGAGTAAGAGGAGGAACACCAAAACAGAAAGCAGGATTGAGTAAGGTGAAGGGCGACGTTGAAGGACATGGATGAGCCACTGCCGTGGCATTGAAGTGTGCCATAGGAACAGCCGATGACAGGTCCGAGGATGCCAGCACCCGTTCCGATTATCTCCACATTCTGTCCACCAATGAGCAGAGTGAACCCACTTTGGCCGGCACTTGAAGGACTCAACCCCTCAATTGTCAGAATGAATTGCTGGCCTACGCCGACTATGTAGTCTCCCTTGTATGGGGTAAGGGGACTGGCCGAACAATCACATACGTAGCCGCCACTCTGTGCCACACTCATCTCCTGATCTTTGGCAATATCGCTGAATTCATTATTGATTACGGTGGAAACGATGTCCAGTGGCGTCGTCCCAGGGCCGCAGATCGAACTGAGCGACTTTCCACCGGCCAAATCGGATCCATCGCTGAGGGCAGTCTCTGTCGTCAACAGAGCTAAACCGCCTTTGAACCCTAGATCTGCATAGCCTGGAAGGCTTTCCAAGAGACTGGTGCATCCATAGAACGCATCAATATTGTCCACTGCGGTTTGACTCAGGAACGAGATGTCGGTCACCCCTTCGAAACCCTTGACGTTTGAAGTGCCGAAACCCGCCGCTTGCAATTGGCTGATGATGTCCTGTAGAAGGAAGTCTGCGTCACCTTGGCTAAGAACGAAATAATTCAGGCCCCCGCTCCCGCTGACTCCAGCGGGGGTGATGGTGAGAGCAAACTTGTACGTGTTGGTGCCGGAATCCTTGTAGAGCGTCGCCTGGAATGTTAGAGGATCACCATAGGAACCAGAACCAGAAGCACCTCCACCTACCGTCACCCTAAAGGGAAGTTCCACGCTCTCTTTTTCGCCACTTCCTGTAGTGCCACTGACAATTAAGTTGTCGGAAAAGGTCTGACTGACGTCAGGCGTCGAGATGGATACCTGAACATAAGTGGTGCTCCCTGGCGCCAATATCCCCGATGGTTGAGAGTACTTGAAACTGATTGGATCTTGTTGGCAGCATGGGTTCATTGTGCTGAGGCTCCACCGCACCGAATCGCTGCCTGTGTTCTCAATGGTCAGTGTCGTTGCCGCCGTTGGATTACAGAAGAGCTGAGTTTCACATCCGAATAATCCTGGTTCTATCGCATTGACACTATCTGGACTCAGGGTGGCACAAAGGCCTGAGGTGGACTGGGACGAGACTGACGAGGCCTTGGCGAAGACGAGCGGGACAACGGTGTCGCCCGTGACGACAACCAGACCTGAGCCTGCACACGTGGGAGAGACCAGCGCATAACCGGCTGGCGGTGTGATGGAATAGGTGTACGTGCCCGCCGTAAACCCTGCAAAGCTGATTGTGTTTGATGACCCTTGGCGTGAATAGCTTCCGAATTCAATCTGCCATGGAGTACCCTGGGCCAACCCTGTTTCTGTGAAGGAGACATCGAACGTCGGCAGAGTAGATCCGACTTCTTGCCCTAGGAGTTGCCACTGGTGGGACTCGTTGTTTCCGCAGTTTCCAGGGTCGACCCTTCCTGTGTCGAGGACGTAGCCCGAATCGGTCAGAGTCAAGCTTTGTCCGCTTTGTAGGTTCACCTGTACGATCGGCGCGCCTGCATTAAAATCAGGCATCGAACACGAACCCGTCGCATAATCGCTCGTGTCGAAGCCCTCCCTGCCAAACTGAGTTAGTATGGCAATCCCCCCTGCTGGAATAGTGAAGTTTCCCCAAAGGTTGAAGGTGATTGGAAGGCACCCGTCATCTCCGCAGCCACTCCCGGGAAGCGTCACAACCACGCTGCGGACGGCTAGCGGCGAAGATCCCAAGTTATCTAATCTTACTGCTCCCGCATCAATACATCCAAGGTTGGTCGCTATGCACGGGGAGCCAATGAAATTAGTCACCCCAGCCGACCCGTACCATGGAGATGGGAACTTCGGATCGGGCCTCGCGTTGTCGGCGTAGCCAACGTACACCCTCAAGTTGGGAGCAGGTTCTGCCTTTACCGTGGGAGCAGGCTCTGCCTTTACCAGAAGGAATTGGAAGACCGAGACCGCCAATAGTAAGAAGAGGATAATGCCAGCTGCGGCCCGAGTCATCCGGGAGGGTTTGGCCAGGTTCTCGTGATGCATAGCCTTATCACGCGGTCAACTAAGCAGAACCCTTCTATAAAGACTTTTAAGGTAGGCTCTGCTGTAAGGTGCCCATGGGAACTCCAGTTCCTGCTATGAAGGGGGTTGATTCCTATTTCAAGACCATCGGCTTCGTGGGTCTGTTGCTTCTAGGGTTAGGGATTCTATTAGGAGTCATCTCATACTACATAGATTTTGGTTACGCAGTCACCTCGGGGACAAGCATACCTGGCTCCGTCTGGGTTTTTCTCGGATTGGGGATAGTAGTCGCGACATTCCTGCTCATCATCTCTGTCCTGACCATCCTGTCAGGATTGCGCGGAAGGAGAGGTACCTTCCCCCGGCGAATGATAATGCTAATCCTCTTCCTGGGAGTTTTCGCTTTCATCCTGAATGGGGCCGCGAATTTCGCGCTTTATTCCTCGTGTGGTTCCAGTTGCTCTTTCCCTCCATGGGGGACCGTCCTTGACGGAGGCATAGTCTCTCTAATCGCAGGTATCGTGCTGCTCATCGGGGTGTCTCTCGCAAGAGGAATGTCTATACAAGCCAAGGTCGTAGGCGCAATTTTCGCGATGGTATTCGGAATCATGGCTACAATCCAAGTCCACTACAGCATCTTCGGCTACTTGATTGGTTCTGTAGGCCTTGGTGCTCCTTCATCCTTCTATTCGTTCTTCAACGACGTCAGCAGCCTCTTCGATCCTCTCGGCATTCTTGATTGGAGTTACTTCACTGGGATTGCCTTCGTGGTGGTTGCCGTGGGCCTGCTCATGTACGCATTCTTGAGCAAGGGCAAGGCAGTCGCTATTTCGTACATCATCATTCTGGTCGGCGCGCTGATCTTCGCGATAGGACTGGTGAGGGATTCAATCTCCCAGGTCACCGCCGGAGGGTTCTGGAACTTCGTTTCGAACCAGCCTAATCTGGGAATCGTACCGGCAATTGCCGAGATATTCTTCATAATCGCGGGTTTCCTGCTTTTGGCTGCCTCCGGCTTAGGTATGGCCGCACAGGTACAGGGCCTTGCGGGCCCCATGATGGCGGGCTCCACGATGTCGCCTGCCCAGCCTGCCGCCACCCCGATGCAGTCTCAGGGCATGGGTGCAGTCCAATTCTGCCCGAAGTGCGGAACACAGAACGAAGCGAGCGCTGCCTACTGCAAGAAGTGCGGCGCAAAGCTGGGCTAGATCGTGATTGCTATGGTAACCTACCCCATTCGGAGTAGTGTTCACTTGTGAGCGGGGAGAATATCTACACGAAGAACGAACTCATAGGAAAGCAGGTTGTTACCAACGACGCGAAACTGATGGGGGTCGTAAAGGACATCGCCTTCGACAGCACTGGCAAACCAGGGTTCGTGGTCGCGCTGAAAGGAGGAGAAGAGTCGTTCATTCTGACGGCTCAGATAATCGCCCTAGGGGATGTTTTGCTTGTGAAGAGCAGGTACCAGTGCCCGAAGTGCGGTCACTTCAACAAGGAAACGGCCAGCTTCTGCGTGAAATGCGGTTCCAACCTATTAGAATCACGGTAACAGGAGCAACTTGGCTACTTCATGGTCGGGAGTTTGACAGAACGCAAACGCCGTAGAGCGGCGCGGGCCGCGTTCTTCAGCCAGACGATATTCACGAGGCCACATGCCTGCTCTGACGACCGCACCCCGACCACCAGCGTTGGATGACGCGCAGCAGATTTAACGCGGGGGCAGGGGGTGTGGCCTTCCAAGGCTCACTGTCGGTGGCGCTGTCATACAGGTCCGATTCTTAGCTTGTTAAACCATAGCCACCAAGGTAAAGCGGACCCGGAGGGGTCCAACAGGTGACTAGATTTGGTGTTTAGACAAGTTACGTCTTACCAGCAGATAGGACGCGGCTAGTAAAACGGTAAGTGCTGCTGCAGCCAGCGGTTGATACGGGAACTCTGGAATCCCGCTGCCTCCCCCGCCTCCTGAGCTGCTGATGCTTGTTGTCGTAGGGCTAGCGGAGGTGTGGCTGCCGGAGCTCAATTCGGGCGCCGTGGTGGAGGTAGAAGACGATGGCGTGGCGCTCGACCCGCTAGTGGTTGTACTGGTGGTTGTGGTTGTCGGACTTGCGGAGAATATGGTCAATGTTCCTGACCCTGAATTGGCTACATACATGTTACCATTAATGGAGTCGTAGACAATTGACGACTGATTCAGGCCTGCGCTAAAATTCGTAAGAATGCTTGAACCATTCATCGCTAGAACATAACCGAGCCGAGTCGGGGTGTTCTGGTCAAAAGTGGCAACATACATCAGTCCGTCGGCCGAGTCAAAGGTAGCTGCAAATCTTTCATGTTACCTCTTTTCTCTTGAAGAAGAAATAAGACAGGAGAAACAGCAACGCCGACAGCGCCAACAGCTCGAAGACCGCATCTTGGAAGGCAACCACAGCCGGTACGGTCGGCAGGACGGTCGGTGGCCGGAAGAAAATATCCGAAAGCGGAGATCGCAATATACTCCCGCTTTGAGGAGAGGTGAGAAAGTTGCCCTGGTTAGTGAACGCAACACCTGCTCCGGGGTATGAGCTGACTGCTTCCCCCCAATAACCAGCTTGGTTGAAGATAAGTGGGTAAAGAAGCTGGTCGATCTGTAAGGTGTTCGCGTCCTTAATTGCAAGGTAGATGAACCCTACCGCGGCAACGAGGGTTCCGATAATCAAGAGGCCGCTTGTCAGAGACGACCTCATCAAAACTGAGCTTAGGAAAAATGTCAGCGAGATCCAGAAGAGGAGGTAAACTATCGACCCGACAAGCGGGAAGCCAAGCGCCAACACGCCCGGCTGACGGCCTACAAGAAACGTCGCCAGGATTGTCGGAAAGACCACCACGATTGCAGCGAAGATAACGATCACACAGAAGGCTACCAGCAAACGGCTGGCGAATACAAGAGCCCTGTTTACCGGCTTTGAAAGCACGTTGATGATTGTCTTTGATGCGAATTCCGCCGGTATCGAATCGACGGAGACTAGGATGCAGAGCACAATAAACAATAGTGGCGCAAGAAGGACTGGAATGGACCTGTTTCCCATTATGCCTAGTACCAATTTTACGACAGTCCACGAATAGTTGGAGGGAGCTGAAACTGAAGAGCCCGAAGAACGGATGCCTAGAATAAGAAAGGTGGGAACCAAAAGCAACAACACAATAGCCTCTACGAACTTCCTTTTGCTGAACTTCCGTCGGAACTCGTATTGCAACAGACCCAGCAGCTGAGTGGCGGCGCTCATGAAGCTACACTGCTCCTAGGCTTACCACTCTCGCGACAAGCGCCACGAACGCGTCTTCTAGGCTCTGTCCAGAGTAGGTGATCGAGATGACGACTGCCCCGGAAGATGTTAGCACCTGTGAGATTTCCATGCGGACATCGTCGCTTGTCTTTAGTCTTATCGAAATCTTTCGTCCAGAAGTTTCTACTCCACCTACGAAAGGAAGAACTTGGAGAGCCTCAAGGGCCTTTGGAGAAGCCTCGGCCAATTCGACTTCTATGAGAGCTTTCGAACTGAAGCGCTTGGTCACTTCTTCGACTGTCCCGGACGCAAAGGAACGGCCGTGGTTGATTATCGTGATCTCATCGGCGACCTGCTGAACTTCGAAAAGAAAGTGAGAGGAAAGAAATACTGTCGTCCCCTGTCCGACTATCCTCCTGATCGCCTCCCGTACTTGGACCATGCCGACGGGGTCGAGGCCTGAGCTTGGCTCATCAAGGACCAGGAGTCGAGGGTTGGGAAGAAGCGCCTGAGCAAGGCCAAATCTCTGAAGCATTCCTTTGCTGTATGTTGAGAGCTTGTCTCGCGACCTGTCAGAGAGTCCAACGAGTTCAAGTAGTTCAGCCGACCTCTCTTTTATTTGTCTAGACCCCATCCCGTACATCCTTCCATACATTAGACCGTTTGCGTAATTGAGTTTTGAGCCGTTCGTCTGCCTTTCTGCTCTTGTGATGTAATCTCCTTCCTCCGTCGATCGGCTATCGATCGCTTCACTGATGCTCAGCTACACAAGGCTCGCCAGGAATCCTTCTCTGTTCCGGACGTTCACAGGCCTGGAGGTGCCCGAGTTCGATTCGCTGTACAAGAAGGTCGAGTCCAGGTACACCGTGTTCGAGGAGAGGAGGCTGTCGAGGCCCGGCAGGAAGAAGGAGGTCGGCGAGGCTGGGAGGCACTTCAAGCTCGGTCTCGACGACAGGCTCCTGATGCTCCTGGTCTACTACCGCCTGTACATCACTCTCGCCCTGACCCACTTCCTCTTCGACCTCGACCTCTCCAACATCTAGAGGAACATACGCTACCTCGAGCCCGTCGTCAGGGAGTCCGTCCCACTCCCGAGGAAGATCCACGACCAGGTGAAGAGGCTGAGGACGATGGAGGAGGTCGAGAGATACTTCCCAGGCTTCAAGGCGTTCGTCGATGCTACGGAGCAGGAGATACCTCGCCCGAAGGACGCAACGAAGAGGAGGACCCATTACTCCGGCAAGAGGAAGATGCACACGGTCAAGACGCAGCTGACAGTCAACGGGGACGGCCTGATCGTCCACAAGGCTCCGCACGCGAGGGGGAGGAGGCACGACCTCGCCATCTACAGGGGGAGTCATCCGAGCCTCCCGAAGGAGGTGGAGCAGGACTTCGACAGGGGGTACGACGGCATCAGGGATTACTTCCCTGATCTGAAGTGCGCCGTACCGTTCAAGAGGAGAGGCAAGGGAAGGGGCACAGGGGCGAGAAGGCCGAGGACCTCACGCCTGAACAGAAGAGCTTCAACAGGGAGCTGTCAAAGGCCAGGGTCATCGTGGAGCACACCATATCGAGGGTGAAGAAGTTCAACATCTTCGGGCAGGAGTTCCGGAACCGATTGAAGCACTACGAGGCGATGACCGACATAGTCTGTGGCCTGGTCAACGCGAGGATAGCAGGGAGCTGGTGAAGGTGCCAGAATAGTGAACAGGACGTTACCTTTGAAGACTGCAAAGGACGTAACTGCAAGCTATCAGGCTAGCGTGGAGAAGCAACTTTCAGCTATGGCAGCACAGCACAGGTCTGAACTGTCAACAACTATTCCTCAATTCGTTCAAAGTATGAAGTCTATGGCAATTCAAACACCTGATGACCAGATGAGCAACGAAGCGAACTTAAGATGGTTTGATGATGTGGTCAGGCTAGGAACTGCAACAGAGAAAGCGAAATTGGCAAGTACACTAACCAGCCAGGAGATACACGAAAGCTTGGTTCCTTACTTGGTGAAGAGCGGTTTCTTTGAGCAGGCCAAGAACGAACTGGGCAAGGCCGGACCACAGAGCTTTCAGCAGCTCAGGTACAAGATTGATCCATTTTTCAAAGCTTCGATGGACCTAAAAGGGTTAAAGACAAAAACAACCTGATCAAAGAACTACGTGGCTATCGGGAAACCGAATGAGTTAAGCACACTTATTACATCAGTTAGCGACTGTTCTACTTCCTTGTTTCCCGGGTCGACAGAAAGCATTTTCTTTCTGGCTTCAAAATTCACTATGTTGAGGATAAGTTCTCCGGATATAGGCACGATTACCTTCGCAACTCCCCACACAGCATCGTCAATAATAGACATAGAAGAGAAGTATATTTGTTTGAAATACTCCTTGTGCTCTTTATCAATCTTTGAAATCATCTCCCAAGCCTGCCTGATTCTCTCTTCAAATTCGCTCAATGCTATTCTTCCGTAGGGAGAGCCATAGTGGTCAACGACGTCTGCATCTGAGACTTCTGAAATATATTGCGCAAACGTATAAGATCTTCCGATTGGCGCATCGTAATACTCTACTCCAGGGTCGATTGACTTTAGCTTCGGCCTCCAACCTTCTGTGGACCTAGCTATGATGCTCTCAATCTTACCAGCTACGCTGTACATTATCTCTGCTGTATCATAGTCTACTATTCTTATC
>Ga0080006_1136267_pt1 | contig 10820 bp, 14 predicted proteins | sample RS3BMetagenome_FD_69209 | JGI IMG/M metagenome (GOLD analysis project Ga0080006, IMG submission 69209) | Ferric oxide microbial mat and aquatic microbial communities from Rainbow Spring, Yellowstone National Park, USA - RS3B (SPADES... ... | reverse complement strand
GACTCTGGCTCTCGCCACACTGCACGAGCACACAGCAAACATTATTTTAACAATTCAGGGAGGTTGAAATGCGGCGATTAATTGGTTTGGTTCTGCTTGCGATTTGCTTTACAGCTGGAGCGGCGCAAGCGCAAAATGTGAGTAATGCGGCCGCTGTTGGGACGCCTGGCGCGGCGATTCCACCTCAGGGTCTCCTAGTCGGTGGTTCCGACGGAACGAATTTCCGGCCTTTAGCGGTTAACACCAGTGGTGCTTTAACGATTAGCAGCGCGACGCTTGCTACTGCCGACCCTTGTCAGAACGGTGCATATGCGAAATCATCGGTTCCGCTTGCGCTGACTGCTAGTTCACAACTGGTAGCTGCCTCTGGCTCAACGAGCATTTACGTTTGAGGTTTTGCGGCTACAGTGGCGGGTACTTCGCCAACATTGCAATTTGCGTATGGGACCGGCACAACGTGCGCTACGGGTACTGTCAATCTGACTGGCGCGTTCGCACCTACGGCCGGAACTGAGCTTGCGACACATGGAGCGGTTACTCAGTTTTCAGCTCCGTCAGGGAACAATCTCTGCGCGATTGTAGGTGGTACAAGCCCCTCGATTCAAGGGTACTTAACGTATGTCCAGCGGTAGAATCCCGCGCACCTGTACGCAGTGCAGCAAAGAATTCTACTCGGCTATTCAACGGCGCGAAGAGCATACATTCTGCTCGGACAATTGTCGCAGCCGGTGGCATACCTGGCGCGACCGACAACATTTGTGGTTGCTGATTCAGCTTACCCGGCAACTATGGCCGTATCGTCCCACCGGTTTTGTGTTTCAGCCTGCACCATTTGAGGAAGGGAAATTTCATGCCGAAAGATCAGCCTCGCGTGACTGGCTCTTCGAAATCAACAATTCAGATAGATGTAGAGAACTTCGATGAAATTGCTGAGTGGTATCAACGTCACTACGAGCATCGACCGCTAGATGAAGGACGTCGCTATGCTATCTGCAAGGTCTGCTCCGAAAAACTTGAAGTTATTGAGAAAAAGTCATGACCAAGCGATTTGAAGACTTAGGAATTCCAACTGTAGACGAAAAGCCGACTCGCTGCTTGAGATTGAACTTACTGCCCGACAAGCGGGCTATTTACTTGCGGCTCGATATGGTAGTAGGAATAGTAGATGATGTGCGCGCTACTTACGTTTATGTTGCGGCTCACGATATTCCTTTTATGGTTGCTGAACCACCTCAGACAGTTTTGCAAGCACTTGGCTGGGAAGTGCATTGATATCCCGCCTAAGGAAATTATATGGCTCAATTTGTTGATGGCCCTCCCATAGGACCTGGAACGACACCGGTAACTCCTCCTTCTGGTCCCACCGAAGTCTTTATAGATTCAAGCGCAATTCGCGCAGCGTATTATCAGCAATTTGGCGCAGCAGCTGTTGCAGCAAGCGAACCTGTGCAAACAGGAGAACCCGCAGTTCAAGAAGTACGGACAATTTCTGTGCCTGACGAAGCGATTCCTGCCGAGGTTTTGGCAGCTATGCGAGCGGGGACTGCTCCAAGTGTTGCAGCGGCTACGCATATGGCTAACGTTGCCAAATCGTTTCAAGGACCACCTCGCGTTCAGCAGATGCCTCATGGAACAGCCCCCCACTACAGTACGCCAGTTGCTCCTGCAATCGCCTCAATGACTTTGCCGTTGGGTTCCGGTGTGTCTGTAGAACTCCGTTTTATTGGAGGCGAACCGACACCGACTCACTGGCGTCGTCTGCTTCGTCATTTAGAAATCGAAGCAGAGTCCGAAAACGCCTGATTGACTTTCACTGTATCTTGCTTTAAAACGTTGTTATCAACGCTAAGCAAGGTACAGCGATGGACCTTCCAACTTGCAAAGAATATCTGGCTGGCCGATGCGAGCGCAGCGAAGTAGTTCTGATGGCTGAGCATGGGACGCCACAGGCTGCGTGGTATTGGACTTTCAAATGCAAGCGGTGTCACACTATTCAAGACATTGTTTGGAATCCAGAATTTGTTGCCCGCGCAGCAAGAGGACAAGTACCTAAAGAGCTCGGAGAGATATTACAAAATGGAGAAAAACGCTGGCGAGGTTATGAAATCCCCCACGGGTACACAGTCGGTGGAAGTCTCCCCGACCCACGCGAAATCCTCAGAAAAGCCGGAATTTCTGAATGATGAGGGAATTCTTGAGGCACTTGCGCTTTGGGAAGCAGGCCTGAAGGCCAAAACTCCACATGCTGCTGATGCTGAATTTGGCCGGATTCACGAACGATTGCTCGAAATCGGTCGAGCTATTGGTAAACGAGTAGCCGCCTCTAATTCGCAGCGCTGCGCTGCTTGCCGTCGCGTATTTACCGATGGCGTGCGACCAAGATGTACTGTTCCACACTATGACGAGACTATTGGTGGTTACGTCAATTGGTATGCTTGCAGTGCTACTTGCACAGCCAAGCTAAAAGATCGTCAGCGTGAAGAGGAGGCTAGGCGACATGGATTGCCGCCAGATTTGCTCAAGCCTGTGCGCACGTGATCGATTTTTCGAAAATACCGTCTCTAGCAAAAACTTGCTACAAAGTTAACGACCGCATAGACCCGCATAAGGTCGTTCCGTTTCTCATCAATTCTGCACAGCGCGATTTTTTGAAGCTGTGCGCCCAGATTCAAGAACAGAAAGCATTAACTTGGATCATCGCTATTAAGCCGCGGCGTGTCGGTTTAAGTCGTATTGTTTCCGCCATCGGTGTCACGATGGCGTTTTCATACAATGGGCTTGCAGGCCGTGTTATGGCTCATCTCGGCGACACGCTCGAAGAGATTATGGCCGCAATGCGCATGATGGCGCGCGGATTGCCTGGCCACAAAAACTTGTCCAAAGATTTTAGAATCGAGATTGGCAAATCGGTTATTTCAGGTTCGAAAGCTCTTGCGGTTGGTACATCACGTGGTACGGCAGCTCAGTTTCTCCACTTGACCGAAGCTGCTCACTACCCGCTCAAATCTCCTATGACCGCGATTTTGCCTGTTGTGCCTCGTTCGCGCGACACGTTCATTGCAATCGAATCTACTGCAAATCCAGATCGACGTGGCCGGGCGTTCCGCGAATACTGGGAGAACGCTCGCTGGATTGACGAGGATAAAAAAGATCGACTTTTCGTTCGTTACTTTTGTCCATGGACTAAGGACCCATATGCATGGGCAGATAAAAGACTTGCAAGAGATGCGCCAATCGATGATGAAGAGCGGTTATTAATGGCAGCCGGTGTCGAGCGCGAACGTATCGCGTGGCGGCGTTCCGAGATTGCTAGCCGCTATCAAGGGCGTCCTGAACTGTTCGAAATGGAGAATCCGTCTACTCCAGACGCTGCATTCCTAGTTTCAGACGTTCCTGCGTTTTCAAACGATGAAAAGGCTTGGGCGCTCCAAACGGTTGTCGAGCCGCTTATGCGCGGCACGTTCCGTCCGACGACAAATCATCCTGAAAGTTTAGTGAGATTGTATCGCGACCCGAACGGGCCGTGGCGTATTTACGAGGAGCGCAAGCGCAACTGCGAGTATTACATTGGAGTGGATGCGGCACGCGGACGCGATGTTTCGAGTCCTGAAACGAAAGAGGAATCAGCAACTGACTATGCTGCAATCGTAGTGGTAAATGGTTCTACTTCTGCAGTGGCAGCAGTACTTGAAGAACGCTGGCTTCCCAACGAAATTGCGCACCAGACGGCATTAGCAGGTCGTTATTACTGCACGCGAGAAATTTCTGATTATCACTATGCTTTGGTTAATGTCGAAGTTACTGGTGGTTATGGTGGCGAAGTTCAGATTCGTTTGAAGAAAGACGAGCACTATCCTATACATCGGTTTTTACGATGGAAGGGTCGCGATGACCGTATCCATGATCGGCCGGGTCAGAACATTGGCTGGATATCGACAGTTTTCACCAACGAACTTAAATTAACTGTTTTTCGCATGGCACTGAGCAGCCGTCAATTCTTGGTGCGAGACCGCAGATTGGCCGAGCAAATTCAGATCGCATCCGAGACAAGTCTTGGTGATGCGGAAGTTGAGCGTGGTCACGATGATGTTCTTGACGCGACGATGTTTGCGTGGATTGCACGTGACATGCAGCGACCGCGTTACATTGCAACAGAAGACACAGTTGAGTCCGCAATCGCGCCGCGCATGATCAGTGTTCACGAACCAGGTGCATGGGGTGGTCAGAAGGTTTGGGAGTTTGTGGAGAAGCGGCTCAAAACTCGCACAAAGGTCGATCATTTGCGAGAAATGCTTGACTACATTAACAATCCAGAGGTAGGCGGTCATGCCTGGCAATGAGAGTGGCTCTATAGTTTCAAGTTCACTTGCTGCGCGTGTTGCGACAGCTCGTGCAACGCATGCTGCTTCACCACATCAGCCTGCGCCTCCTCCTGATAAGATGGCTTCACCTTGGTCTTCTATTGAATCTATACATAATGAATACGCCGAAAGAATGGCAGAAGTAGCCCGCGCAGAAGGAGCTCGAGTTGCAGCAATACCTCCTAAACAGAAAGCACCCAGTAAAGAGTCAGAGTCCACTAAACAGGAAGTGACCAGTGAAGAATTGGAGCCGATTCCTAACAATGCATGGAAAATGCTGGATCAGTTGCTGACTAAATGGTCGCGGCAAATTTTACATACAGGTCGCGAGCGAGCGAATTTTGATTTGGCCCGGTCATTGATGAGTTGTGGTGCGTTGTTGTTGCGAGCGCGATTGCCAGTTGAAGCCGTCGCTAGTATCGTGCGACTGTCGAACGAGTTAGCGGAAGCTGGTGGTCAAGTTGACGAGGATGATAAGCGCATCGAGATGCTCCGCCGGCGGTTGCGAAGCGAAGTATTCGATACTACAACTGGCGAAGATAAATGTGAGAGGGAAGACGAAGAAGAAGATGACAGAGAAGAATGAGAAAGAGATAGTAAGATTTCCCTCAGCTTTTTGTACACTAGTCGATGCACTGTTTGGGGATCAGGATGGACCTCCTTCGGATAAACAACTTGAGATTGCTATGCCTGCTATGATGGAAGCCTTCTGGCAAGACCTGAGTTTCCATCCGACTTACGATTTTCTTATGGAAATGAGAGCAGAGCGCGAGCAAGGAGACAAGATGGATAACGGACATACTGACGATTATTCAAATCGGCTCAAAACCGGAATATCTGCTTACATGGAATGGAGCGATGTTGTTACGCGTATAGCAGACGCGCTTGAGCATCTGTCTGTTGCACAGGCGCAACTCGCGTTTGGGATGCAGGGTCTTGTAGTTGACGGGGCGACTATTAAAGCGAAGCATCGCGTTGACTGTCCAACTTGCGCATTGCTGCGCAGTGCGAAACCAAGTTCTCTGGTGAGATTGCCTGGTGGCACAGCTTAGTCTTGTTAGACAAGATGTTTCCGCTTTCTCGAAGGCTGAAGAACGAGATGCGGAATTCATCGATCAGCTGATCCAGATTGCCGAGGATCGGCGTACGGAAATACTTGGGCCCAACTATTTTGAGTGGGCGAAAGAGTTCTATCTGTTTCGACCTTCATTCTGGCAGCCGCAACTTGAATATCAGATTAAATTGCGAATGCCAGATTTGCAGTTCATGTTCATCAATGAGGCCTCCGAGTTAACTGAGCAGGAGCCGCGTTTCTTTATTTCGCGTCAAGGCGAGCGTCGCAAGGAATATGAGGAAGCGTTCAAAGCGAACTGGCGAGCAAACAATTGTCAGCTTGAACTCTTCATGGCGACTCTTTGGTCATTGATTTGTCATACTGGATTTGTCGAAGTAGTCGCATCTCCTACCCCGCCGCGTTCAATTAAAATCCGTGCTCGCAATCCTCAGAATGTTTATCCTGATCCATTTACGAATGATTGGCGCGATTGGGAATACGTGATTGTGCGGGTGCCAATGTCGCCTGACGAAATTGCGCGACAGTTTCCTGAAGCGGCAGAACGGCTGCCTATGCTTTTGCTAGAGCACCAGCGCGAGCTTTATATTGAAACGCGAATGGGGGGCGTTCTGGGTTCCGGTCCGATGGCAATTGAAATGCCACCGGGCGCGATGCAAAGCGTGCCGATTGGACGCCCGCCTGGCGCGAGCGATTATCTCTCAGTTGATTATGTTTTTATAAAAGATGAAACACGCGAAGCTGTGTCGCGTGAAGTTGCGGGTTCGAAAGATGCGGGCGGGATTTTGCCCCCGCCTGACACGATGCCTAAATATCCGACCGGCCGTCTTATTGTACGAACCGGCAAGTTGAAGCTTTGGGATGGACCGAATCAATATCGACGTTTTCCGATAATTCCGATTTTTTCTACGCCACCTCTTTACGGTGCGTGGGGTACTCCGCCTGTTCAATACTTGATTCAGCTTCAGCATCTTGCCGAGTCTATGTATTCGCAAGTTGCGGAAAATGCGATCCGTATGAATTATGGATATCGGCTGTATCAAGATGGCGCAGTTCTGAATCCGGAAAACATGAGCAAAATTGGCGGAGACTTGCGGGTGAAAACGGCCGATGACGTGCGACGCGCGTTTGCTTATATCCCTGCGCCTGGATTCTCGCCGCAACAAATCGGAATGCCGCTCGAGCTGCTTGGTCATATGCGCCAGCTATTTGGAATAACGGAAGCTCGTCAAGGACAGCTTGGCGCAGGTAATGTTAGCCCCGGCCTCATGGACACTGCTGTTACGCAAGCTCAAGCGATGACTCGTATGCGAGCTCGTTTGCTCGCTGATGCAGTAGAACATTTAGGCCGTCTTACTTTTGAGACGATGGTTGACTTCCTAGATACGACGCATCTGAGTTACGCTCTTGATGGCACGTTCCACACTGCGCCGTGGGAAGGCATCCCGCTTCACGAATTGACCGACTGGGATGTTAAGCTTGATGCAGCCTCAATGCGGCCGATGAATCAGAGCACGCTTAAACAGCTTGTTCCTGTTCTGGCGAATCTCGGTCTGATTACGCCCGAATATGCGCTTCAAGCGCTTGGTGTTCCTGATGCCGAAGAAATGGCGAAAAAGGTCGAACAACGGCAAGCGATAATGGCCGCAATGGGCGCACAAAAGAAGGGACGCAAGTGAGCGAGGCAAAACTCGAATACGATTCGTGGATTGCGGCTCTTTTGCGCGATGCCCGCGCTGTGCGCATTACTGGTCAACTAGTTTTGCACTTGAAAGATGGCAATGTAATTGATGCGGATTGGATTGTGCGAAATGTCCGCCGCAAGGCACTTGACGTGTCAATTAAAACGCTGTATTGAAATAATAGATAGATAACACGAAAACCGCCGAAAGGTAGGTTCGTGTTAGACAAAAAGTTTTAGCTGGCCCGGAGACTGCCGGAAGGTAAGCCCGAGTCCACGTAAAAGTGGATTCGGGCTTTTTTTTTCATGAACGATTGGGATGCACTAGCGAAAGTTTTTGGCGGTACTGATCCAGACCGTGTGATTCCGTTGGTATGCGGAGAGCGCGGTTGTCGTGCAAATGCCCCATGCGACCTGCATGAGCGGGTCGTTTTGCACTTCCGGATCAATGGCCGCGAATACCCCCGCAGCTATTTGAGCAAACTTGCTTGGCAGCAGCTCACATCTCTCTTTCATGAGCGCCGCCAACTAATGCCAGTTTTGGCATCGCTAGCGATGCTGAGCAACTGAAAAGGAGGTGAGGCGCAATGGCGCGACGTGGACGACGTGGACATCGCAAACATCGCCGGGGGCTGTAATTTCGGCGATTTTGGCATGGTGAAGCGGCTTAAAAACCGCTTCACCGCATTCATTAACAAGGAAAAGTTTTATGGCAACAAGAGTTCGAAAAAATCGTGTGGGAGGGGGAGCTCGATCTGAAGTAAACCGTTGGAATACTGGAGCTCCAAGTCTTGGTGAAGATTTTCATCCGGGTTTCGTGACCCCTTACAACGAACGCGGCCCGTACTGGGAAATTGAGCGTATCGCGACTATTGGCCCATGCAGCATGCCAGCAACGATGGGCGCCCAAATGGGCGCTGATGAATACGTAATGTGGACTCCGGAGCGGGGTGGTCGCCGACGTGGACGGCGCCGCTATTAAGTTATGCCAACGAGCTTAGCAGGCAATCCGCTCGCTTTTTTGCGTGGTGCAGGTGGTAATGTGGCGCCTCCGGGCGGAATGTCTGGCGCGCTAACTGGCCCAGCTCCGAGTCTAACCGGAATTGGCGCGCTTGGTACGCAAGAAGGAAGCAACGGTGGGTTGAGCGGGCTTGCTGGAGCTGCCGCGATTCTGCCTCAAGTTCTCGCTCAGCAACAATTGGAGTACAAACGCAAATTCTTGCTGAATATTGCGACGATTATACGCGAATTCATGCGCTCTCGTGGAATTGGTCCGCGAACAGTTTCAACGCTTGGGCATGTAGTTACAGGTCTCAATTCAGCAGCGAATTCACTTATGAAGGAACGGCCCGAAGAGGCCGAACCGGTTAATTCGATTATGGCTCAAAGCCTGATGGCTCGTCAGGCAATGGCTCAGACCCCGCCGCTTCAATCCGGACCTATGAGCACACTTCCAGTAATGAGGTAGTAAATCATGGATGAAAAATTTGCAAAGCTTCCTGACGATTTCGAAATTCCGGTTGGCGAGGAAGAGAAAATTCGGCTTGCTGACCTAAAAAATGCACTTCAGGCTCAGGAAGCTGCGCTTGCTGAGCGCGAGCGCAAATTGACGGAGTATGGAGCAGAACTGGAACGACTTCGCAAAATCGCAGAAGGTAATGCTTCAATCTTCCAGGAGGCGGCTAAACTTGCTGCTCAACCGCTGCCTGAGGAAAACCGTCCAGCACAAAATGCGCAACCTGTCGACTCACTAGAGGCAGACCCTTTCTATCAGAATCTCGAGAACAGGCTTATACAGAAACTTCAAGATAATCTTCTTAAGCCATTTCTCGAGAAAGAAGTAAAACCCACACTTGCTAACTTCCAGCAGTCGGCTCAACAACTTCGCGCTGCATACGCTGAGCAGGCTTTACGTCGACAGTATGAAGAGTTAGCTCGTGAGGAACCGTGGCCGAAGGATATGAATTTCGAGCAAGCTATTCAGGAATCAGTCAAACGAGGGTACGTAGTGGCAACTCAACAGGGCGCTGTTCCCAATTTAAAAGCATTGCATGTAGAAATAACTGCACCTCAACGGCAGGCACGCATTGAAGAGCAATTGCGTAAGCAAGCAGAAGAGGAAGCACTCAAGAAATTGCGGGAAACTTACCGCTTAGTTCCGATTCCGAATCGAACTGTGGTTGCGAAACCAGGTGTTAAGCGGGTTGTTGGTTCCCCAGAGTTAGTAATTGATAACGCGCTCAAGCAGGCTGAGCAGGATGTTGAGCTACAACGAATGCTCAACCGCATGAGTGGCGGACAGTAATCTTAGGCCATACATGGCACAGGAAAAAGTGAGGTAATACAATGGCTGGATTTGTCGGGTCTGGTTTGTACGCACCGCCCATCGTAGCCCAGGCCACCATGGACAGCATAACCCAGCGCTGGCTAATGCCCGTGATTGGTGACGCGATATTTATTCCGTCTACAGCGTTAGGCGAGATGACATCGCAGGGGCGCAAGGTAGATGCAGCAGATTTGCCGTTTGCGGTGGCGTCTCGGACATTGCCTGGTGGGGGCGCATTCTTTGGAACTCAGGAAATTTCGCTTGAGATTCCTGATCCGGTTCAGCCCGCCGTGCAGGTCTGGAAGTATTATCGCCAACCTCTCGCGATTTCGCTGACGGACTTGTGGACTAACCAAGCGTCGAGTCCGACGGGCGTTCTGAACCTAGTCCGCGCATACATGATCATGCTCGCGGGCACATTCCTTCAACTACTGTCAAACGCGCTATGGGGCGATACAACGCAACCAGCTGGTTTGGCAGTAGACGATATCAATGCCTGGTTGAATAACCAGACAAATACTATCGCGGGCATTAATAGGACCTCTGCCGGGAATGCGTTCTGGAAGCCGAATCCAACTTTCTCGCTTGCTTCCTTCACGATGGCCAACTTTATCTCGGCTTACTGGTCCTATGCGGGCAACATGGGATTCGACTATCCGCAAGTGATGATGATGTCGCCAACCGGATATGCGAATTTCATGAACCTCTTTGTCCAGCAAATTCGGTACTTCAACGAATTCCCGGACGAAGACGGAGTTCAAGCGGTATTCAGACAGGGTGTGAAGTTCTTTACTACCAAGGTCATACCAGACCCGTACCTAGGAGCACTTCAACCACAAACTGCATTCATAATCAATTACAGGTATATCTATCCAGTATTCTTCCAGAGGGTCTACTTCCTCTTCACGCCTTGGATACAGCCCTCGAATCAGCTTCTCTTATCTACCTTCCTGTTGCTCGGTTGGAATATCCAGTGTGTAAGCCCACAAAAAGCAGGTCTCGCGATCACGGGTTCGGGACTTTAGAGGAATTATATTAGCGAAGCTAATGGGTTGAACATGCTCGGTTGCTATGTTAAACTCATTGCATGGAAACAATCAAGCGTTGTTCAAGATGCGGGGTGGAGAAGTCCGCGGATGAGTTCACGAAAGGGCGCAATCGGTGTCTTGAGTGCAATCGGGCCTATTACCGTGAGTACTTGCGGACTCATCCTGAACAGAAAGAACGACAGCGCGAGAATGTGCGTCGGTGGGAACGGAGCGAGAAGGGTCGTCAGTACAGGGCAAAATATTTTGCTCGATATTACGCGGCAAATTACCAACGTCTTCGCGCTCATACTCGCGCGTGGCGCGCTCAGATTGATGCGAAGCTCCGTGAAAT
>Ga0080006_1232265_pt1 | contig 10824 bp, 14 predicted proteins | sample RS3BMetagenome_FD_69209 | JGI IMG/M metagenome (GOLD analysis project Ga0080006, IMG submission 69209) | Ferric oxide microbial mat and aquatic microbial communities from Rainbow Spring, Yellowstone National Park, USA - RS3B (SPADES... ... | reverse complement strand
CTCCATTGGCGACCGTCAGGACACAGTGGTGCCAGCCTGCGGGCAGGGAGGAAGTGGTTTGTACGATTTGAAAGCCACTTTGGTTATAGCCATTTCCGGCTACCAATCCGGTGGAGGATATCCACAGCAGGGGCTGCCACCCCGACGAAATGGCTTGGTTAACGGGAACGCTTTGCGTACCGATAAGAACGCCTGCCGCCACTGTGGCCCAACACTCTACACTAAACGCACTCGGCGCGGTTTGAAAGAACGCGGGAAGAATGCGGATATACCCCGTACTTCCATCAAACGCCATCGCCCGGCTGCCGGACCACGGACCGGGTTGAGCTAGGGTCACGCCGCCTTGAATCAGCCCCGGATGCCGCCCCCATGCCAGTCTCATGCCAGCGGCACCCCCCAGGCGTACAGCCGGAAGACCGTCTGTCCCGTCGCGCCGTTGACGTAATATAACCGCGCATACGGCGCGACCACCTCGACGCTCCAGCCGACCCCGCCCCCGGTAGCGTCATTGGCCGCCACACTGAAGCTGGACTGCACGTCCCAATTGGTGCCATCGGGCGATTGCTGGACGTAGAGGGTGCCCGCCTGGTCGCTGATGACCGTGCCAATAAGGCGCCGCCACGGCGCGGCATCCAACGTCGCACTGGTATAGGTGGCATTCGCCCCGAGCGCCGTGGTCGTCGAGGCCAAGGCGTTCTGGGCCGCACTCTCGATTTCCGTGGGCTGCTGGATGGTGCTCCCGTCCACCGTGACCGGCACGTTGGGGTTGCCGCTTTGGCCGGTGGGCAACGCCACGCCACCGACTTCTTGGATATTCTCCGCCCCGCTGAAGTTCACCGCCACCTGGGGGAAGATCACGACCGGATCCCCCACGGCGGGCGCGGTGTCCAGCGCCTTGGACAAGGTCAGGGTGCTCCCGCTGTTGCTCTGCACTTGGCCCACTTGCCGCGTGAGATGCCCCACCACGACCAGCGCCCCGGCAAGACTCGGAGCTGCTGTAAGGTCGTAGCCGGTAATCGCGAAGGCGGTGGTCGTGGGCGTGGGGGACGCGGCCACGCTGCCCGCGATCCAGCCGCCGATGCGGGCGGCGAGGCGGTCGAGGTCGCCACTGGCGAGGACGTTAGGCATCGCGGATCACCTCGCAGCGAGCGCCGCCCCGGTGGCCATGCGGCGGGCCGTGCGGGCCGACCGGGGCCTCGGGATCTTCGAGCGCCCGGTGGGCCACCTGGCACAGCGCACACTGTTCGACGCGGCTCGTCAGCCCCAGGGGCGGCCAGCGGAGCCGCACGGTCCGCGTCGCCGGGTCCACCGTGGCCGTGGTCTGGTGCAGCGCGCAGTGGTAGCGGAGGATCATGCGCCGGTCCCTCCCGCCTGCCGAATCGCCTGCGCCATGGTGCGCAAGAGCTGGTAGTTGGCCACAAACAGGGGTGCCCACACCTGGTCGTACTCGTTCGCGTCCACGATGGCCATCTGGGGGTCGATCGTGAACGTGACCGGGTTGGGGGTGCCGTTCTGGAAGGTGGCGGTTACCTCGTTGCGGACCACCGCGTAGGCCGGCAGGATGGTGTCGATATCCGCGGTCGCGGGCACACTCGCGAGCTCCAGATTCTGGTTGTCGGTCAGGATGGTGGCCAGAATGGCCGGGTCATGGACCGAGGTAAAGCCGCGGAACGAGCCTACCTGCACGATTACCGTGCCTGGGGCCACCGGCAGGGTGAAGGTGGCCGTGCCGTTGGCCGGGGCCGTGACCACCTGGCGGGGGAAGACCGGCTTGGTCACTCCCGGGATGCCGGCGGTCATGGCGAGCCGCGCCACGGTCAGGGGGTCCATGGGAAGCGGCCAGAAGGCCTGGGGGCCATGCACCGCCCCCGCCGCACCGGTCCCGCTGCCCGTCCCCGCCACGAGCGCCGCCAAATCCCGCACGGCTTGGCCCACGAGCGCTTCGAGGTGGGGGAAGAAATGGGCCTCCCACCAGCTTTCGGGTGGCAAGGTAGGAGCACTCATAGCAGGCCCGCCTCGATCTGCGCGGCCACGGCCGGCGCGACGCCCTGGCCGAGCCGGTACCGGATGGCGTCGGTCAGCCGCACGTGCCAGACCCCCACCGCGAGGCTCACCGTCTCCGCCGTCTGGCTGACCAGCGAGAATTTCAGCACTTTCTGGGCCTGCAGAAACACCGGCACCCAGCCCCCGGCCTGGCCCAGCGGGTAGGCCAGGGTGGTGTAGAACTGGTCGTTGTCGTCGACGCCGACCACGAGGGTGAGCTGATCGGACCCGGTGCCGGGCGACACCGCCACCCCGGCCCAGACCAGGATCTCCTGCGGGTTCAGCACCGCCTCTTGGATGAAGAGCGCCGGGGTGCCCGGGTTCAGCGTCAGCGTCTGCCCGAGCACGACCGCGTCGCGGATCTGGGGCCGATACTCCGCCTCAATGAGCGCCCCGAGGGGGCGCGGCGCCTGCAGCGCCTGCACGGGGTCCTGCAGGAGTGCCTGGGCGGCGGCGGTGGCGGGGTTGGCCGGCGGCTCCGGCACGCCCGGCAGGACCTGGGGGTCGGCCAGGTTGGGGAGGTCAACCTCAACGGCCCACCGCGCCCACCAGTTGCTCACCGCGCCACTTGTGAGGTTGGCGGCGGTGGCCACAAGCTTCTGCCCCGCCCCCACCTGCCACGGCGCCGTCGCCAGCCCCAGCGGCGCGGGCACGAGGCCCAGCGCCCCGGTGTCGATAGGGCTCGACGCATAGTCGTCGGCGGTCACCTGGACCGTCACCCCCGGTTGGGCGAGGGTGCGCAGGTCCCGCAACCGCGCCACGCGGCCCAGCGTGGCCAGGCCCGTGTAGCTGAACAGGGCCTGGTTGGCCACGCCGGCCGCGAGGCTCGGCAGGTAGAGCCCATCGGGCAACAGCGCCGGCAGGTACTTCAACTGTTGAAACAGGCCCGTCGAGAGGCCCATGCCGGGTCACCTCCCGGGGGGATTACTGGATCACACCGTCGCGTTGGGTCCGGGCGATGACCGTCACCACGGCCTCGGCCGGGATGGCGTCCCCGCTGATGAGCTTCTGGGCGTTGGCGCCTGTCGTCTGCAGGCTCACCTGGCCCGCCGCGGGGTTGGTGGTGTTGAGGGCCACCGCCGTTTCGGTGAAGGGCGACACGGTGGAGGCCGTGCCGTTCACCGCGCCGGGCGCCACCGTCACGGAGATCACGCCCACCAGCATCTCGTTGGGCAGCAGGCCCGCCGTGGCGGGGATGCTATACGCGGTCCCCGCTGCAATCGCCGTCGTGTTCACCCAGGTCAGGGTCCGCATGGTTAGATCCCTCCTTGCCCGCTCGGGCCGAGGTACACGCCCACCAACGCCATCGCGACGTTCAAGGCCGAAATGGAGGTCCCGTTGTCGATGAACGCGAGGTGCGCGATCTCATTGGTGACCAGAATGGGCACGTCGAGCTGCGGCACCCCGAGGTAGCGGTCGGCTTCCCCGGGCACGAGCCCGAACTTGGTGCGCCCGAGCTGGTAGTCGGCGGGGACGCCGCCGCGCGGGTGCCGCTGGTGCTGGCCTTCCGAGGGCGTGTTGATCCAGGCCGACAGCAGGTCGGAGCCCCCGCTGTTGGGCGCCTGCGGCCCGTCCACCCCCCAGCCTTCGATGAGGAGCGCCTGGCGGGCGTTCAGGTTGAAGTAGAGGTTGTCCGAGCTGAACTCCACCGCCGGCGTCTGGCTCGAGTTCTCGTACTGCGGGATGTACATGTTGCTGGGCGTGGTGGCGTTGGCGTTCTTGGCCCGCCGCACGAGCTTGTAGATGGGGGTCCCGGTGCCGGTCCCCTGTTCCGGCCCTCCGGGCAGGCTCTTCCAGGCGCCCCGCCAGTCGCCATTGGCCGCCACGGGCGGCAGCACCGCCGTAAAGGCCTTGCCGGTGAGGATGTCGCTCACCACCACATTCTGCCCGCCGTAGGTGGGCATGAGGCCCGCGAGCTTCGTGGCGTCGTAGGTCCAGCCCCACACCTCGATGGTGTAGTCGTCGGTGATCGGGCTGGATCCGGCCCAGGCGTTGATGGAGACGGAATTGATAAACTTGGGCGCGGTGTTGCGCAAGGGGTCCGCTGGCCCGCTCTGGTCCGTGTACGGCGGGTCCCCGAGTAGCAGGATGCTGCCGCTCCGCACCTTGATCGGGTCCGGCGCCATGTTGAGGTCCTTCCGCCCGTGGTACCACACCCAGGGGTAGGGGACGCCGTCCAGCACCAGCTGGACGCGGGCAAGGTCCTCATACTGGCCGCTGGACGACACCGGCGGGTGGATCACCACGTAGGCGACCGCCCCGACTTCGGTGGAGAGGATCTGGCCTTGGGGCAGCTGCGGATCGTTGGTCAAGATGGGCGGGGGCGACCACACGGTCTGGGGCGCCTGGGCGCCGAGCTGGCTCGCCGAGCGCGTCCACCGCCCTAGCAGGCGCAATTCCGGGTACACGATGGGTCACCTCCTCCTCAGTAGGCCACAGCCCGCCGCTGGTAGCGGTAGATCTGGGTCGGCGCCGGCGCGGGCTGTAACGGCTGCACCAGCGCGGCGGTGCCCGTGCTGCTGCTGGTGCCGCTGCTGGAGGACGCCGGCGTCGCCGACGCTTGGCTGGGCAGCCACGGCGCGGGGGCCCCGGGTCCCCGGCCTCCGGGGGTGGTGGTGATCTCCGCCACCCAGTTGCCGAGCAGCGCGGCCGAACCGTACTGGACCGCTTCCATGGCGTCGTAGAGCATGGGGTGGTTGACGAGATTGCGCGTGACGGTGGCGGCCGCGAACAGCCCGCCTTCCGTCGCCACGGCCCAGGGGCTGCCCGGCTTTGCCTTCGCCAACGCGGTGGCACCGTAGCCCACGGCGGCCGCCGACAGCGAGCTGATCAGCTGGGTCAGCCACCCTTCCTGGGTCATGGAGGCCCGATTCATGTGCATCCCTCCTTGGGGGTATTCCACCACCGCCCGGGCGGATTATCGGCATCCGCCTCAGGGCCGGGGCGCGCCGGTTCCGGGGTCCCGGAGCCAGACCGCCCCGGCCTGGCCGGGCGTGGTCTTCACCGCGCCGAGGAGGTCGAACCACATCCAGCCGCCGGATAAGGCCAGCGCCCCCACGCCCATCTCCTGGGGCAGGGTGCCGATGGGGGAACTCGTGGCCAGGATGACCCCGGTGCCCAGCCCCAGGAGGGCCCCAATCCACTTCGTCGCCGGCGAGGGCATCACGGTGATGAAGGTCGCGGCCAGGATCGCGCCGGCCAAGCCGCCGGCAGTGGCCTCCGCGACGTCTCGGGCGGACGGGATGCCGAGCCCGGCCTGCCGCCGTACCGCGTGGGCGGGCGGGGCCAAGGGAACGGTCACCGGTCGGGGTTGTGCCGCCATCGGGTCTCGCCTCCTCTGCTGGCCCCAAGGCTACCTTGGGGGGACCGGATTATCGCTATCGCCCTGGAGCACCGCGAGGACCCGCGCCTTGAGCTGGTCGAGCTGGCCGCAGAACCAGCGGAAGGCCTCCGGGTCCTGTCCGATCCGCACCGCCATCTGCCGCAGCTCCTGGGCGGCGGCCGGGGCCCACTCGGGCCCGTAGCACTCGAGCGCCAGCGCGTCGGCCTGGCCGTGCACGCAGTCGAGGATGTGGGCGTAGGCCTCGGGGCCCATGGTGGCCACCGCCCGGGTGATGGGCCCCCGTCCGAGGCGCAAGAGCAGGGGATGCGCCGTGATGCCGGCCACCAGGTGTTGCTGATCAATCAGGGGAATGAGCTCCGCCCGCTCGGCGATCCACCGCTCCAGCACCGCCGGCCCGTGGGCGGGGTCCAGCAGCACCCGCCCGATGTGGGCCGCGATGGGGTTGGCGAGGAGTTGCTGCCAGCCCGAGAGCGCCATGGCCTACCCCTGCGTCCCGGCCGCCGGAGCGGGCGCCTGCGCCGCCGCCAAGGCCCCTGGGGCGACCACGGAGCCCGGATGGGGCTGGACGGGCCGGAACCCAAACTGGGCGGCCAGTTGCTGGAGCCCGCCCAGCACGCTCTGCGCGAGCTGTGGGTAGTCCTCCTGCCGCGCCCGCTGGCGGTCCTGGAGTTCGGCCAGCTTGAGGTCATGCTCGCGGCGGACCTTTTCCCGGTCCAGGTCAATCAGCTCCCGCTGGAGGTCGCCCCGGCCGTCGCCCACGAGGCCGATCTGTCGGAGCACCTGCACGTGGTCGCTGAGCTCCCGCACTTGGTCGGCCAGGCTCCGGGGCTGCATCGCCTGCACCACCGCCTGGGTCGCCGCCTGGTGGACGTACTGGTCGATCTCGCTCGGGCCGTGGCCGCGTTCGGCTTCGCGCAGCTCGCGGTAGTGCTGGTCCAGGAGCTGGATCAGGTCCTTCCAGGTCGGCTGGTCCTCTCGCGGTTTGGGCTCCTCCTCCCGCGTCATCTGTTTCAGCATCATCATCACCAGCAGATACTGCATCAGCCGCTCGGGACTCCCCGTCGAGCCATCGGAAGAACTCATCAAGTTCTTGAGCGCCGACTGCAGGGTCAGGTTCTGCAACTCCGTCACGCCCTTCATGCCTTGGGCCAGGCTGCCGATGGCCTCGCCGAGGCCCTTCGAGACGGGCGAGTCGTCGTCGGATTGCAGGGCCTTGAACAATTTCGCCGTCGTCTGTGCCGTCAGGTTCTGCTTCAGGCCCTGGGTCAGCTCCTTCAACGTGTCCCCGAGATCGGGGAGCAGGGCCGCCGGGGCGTCCGCCGTCGCCTCCGGGGGTTGGATCTTCATGGCGCAAGGCCTCCTTTCGAGCCAGCGACCACGGGTCGGTCGCAAAGCCGACATAGGGGAGGTACGGACAGCAAGCCGCGTGGGACGCCAGCGGCAGGTCCAACGACCGCAGGAGCCGCTCCGCCACGTCCACGGCCTCGCGGGGCGGCGTGTGGCCCCCATAGAGCAGGTGCGCCAGTTTCTGCGGCGTGGACAGGGAAAACCACCACGACGCCCAGCTCAGCACGTCATCCACCAGGCGCGCCAGGTGGAGGTGATCCTTTTGCGGCGGGTAGGCGTTATCCACGTTGGCCCGCGCCCAGAGGTAGGTGACGCCGGCCAGGTCGAGCCGGATGGTGATGTAGGGTAGCCGCCCCCGCAACCCCTCGGTCCCGCCGATCAGCGCCTCGCCGTCCTCCTCGCCCTCCATCCGCAGGCCCTTCCGGTGCTGGGTGTCCCGCACGTGGCGGCCCATCGCCATGGTCGCGGCCTTGAGGTCGCCGTACTCCTCCGCCGTGAAGAGCTCCCCGCAGTCGGGACAGACGTAGCCGCGCACCGCCATGCCCCTCCCCCCTTTCCGGCTCACGGTATCATCCCGCCGGAACATTATCGTCATGCGCCAGGATAACCACCGGCCCCGGTTAACCGCCGGCGAGGGATAATCGGTTAACCCCCCGGTACGCTGGCGGGGAGGAGGGACTGCGATGCCCGAGATTCGGACGAATATGGTAGTGGGGGTGCGGGTGCCCCGCGCCGAGGCGGACCAGTGGAAACCCGTGTTGCAAGCGATCGCCCGCCTGTCCCTGGCCGACGCGCAGGCCCGCGTGGCCGCCGATCCCGGTGCGATGGCGCGGCTCCTGGCCCGGGCAGCGGAGACGCTCGGGCGGGTACGGGCCGGGTGGGACGGAGACCCTACGGCGCTGCCCGCCACGCCCGAGGCACTCCTGGACCGCCTGCTCGAGCACACCGAAGCCATGCTGAGGGCCGACGACGAGTTGGCGGCGGCCCAGGACCGACTCCGGACCCTCCAGGCCCAGATCGCTGCCGCGGAGGCCGAGGCGGGGAAGGGCTACGCGGAGCAGGTCCAGGCCTGGCAGGCGAAAGTGGCGGCGGAGCAGCAGCGGTGGCGGCTTACCCGGGAAGGGACGCGGCTGGTGCAGGCGATGGCCGAGGCGGGGTGGACGACGGAAGAGCTGATCGCGTGGGGCCGCGCGCTCCAGGCCAGCCAGGCCGAGCCGGGGGAACTCCTCGCGCTCTGGGAGCGGCTCGGGGGCCTCGAGGCCCAGATCGCGCAACTGGAGCCCGCCGTCGCCAAGCTGGCCCAGGTGCGGGAGCAACTGATCGCCGACCTGGCCGCCCGCCAGGCCGAGCGCGAGGCGCTCCAGGCGGACTGCGCCACCCTCGCCGCCCAGCGCGATCAGCTGCAGGCAGCGGTCCAGGCCCTCGGCCGGGAGCTCGAGGCCACCCGGCAGGAGGTCGCGGCCTGGCGGCGGGCGGCGGAGGCCTTCGGGCTCTGGCTGCCCGAGGTGGGGCAGCTGTGGAACCTGCCGGGCGAGGACCCTGCCCAGGCGGTGGCGCGCGGGATTGCGGCCTGTTGCCTCCTGGCCGTGGTGCAACAGTGGGGGGATGCGGTAGTGGATCTCCCCGGCCGCCTCGACGGGCGGGTGCGGATTCCGACCTGGGCCACGCTCCAGGAGCTCGCGCTCGCCCTCGCCCCCCAGCCGGTGGTGGAAGCCCTCCTGGCGCGGCTGCAGGCGCCGCCGCCCGCCCCCCTGTCGGCGGAGGCCTCCGCATGATCGGGGCCATCCTCTGCCCCACGACCGGCGAGACCACCGGGCGGTTCGCGCTGACAGCGGCCCAGCAGCGGTTAGCGCAGGCCCTCGGTTGGCCGATCCAGCGGCTTCCCGTGGGGGACGACAACCGCTATGAGACGGCGCTGAAAGCCTGGTGGGACCATCCGGACGATCTGGTAGTCTGGGAGCACGACCTCGAGCTGCCGCTCGGAGCGCTCGAGGCCCTGGCCGCCTGTCCGCACCCTGCCTGCGCGTGGGAGTACGGGATCTACCATCCTGCGGGCCACGCCCGCCGCTGGGCCGCCTGGGGCGACCTCGTGCTCCAATCGGAGACCCGGGACCCCCGCATGGGGCCCGTCCTCGCGGCGGTACGGCGCCAGCGCCGGCTCTGGGAGCCGCCCCCGGGCACCGCCGCCGGGTGGTGGACCTCCGCGCATCGGGTGGTGGACACCGCGGGCCAGGAACGCTGGGCCCGGCCCGGCCAGCGGTGGGCCGACCTGGTGGGGTTCGGCTGCACCAAGTTGGGGACGGCGATCCGGCACCAACGGCCCGCCTGGGAACCCGGCCCGTGGTGGAACCTCGACAGCCGCGTGAGCGCGTGGCTCTATGGCCAAGGGGTCCGGTGGCACCTCCACGGGCCCCCAGCGCGGCATCACCACCACTGTCTCTGCCACCGAGAGGAGGGCGTTCATGATTAGCGTGGATTTGGGCTGCGGAGCCCACCGGCGGCTCGGCACCACCTACGGGGTGGATTGCCGGCCCGGGCCGGACGTGACGCATGTCTGCGCGATCGGATTCGAGCCGCTGCCGTTCGCCGACGCGAGCATCCACCAGTTCTGGGCGACCGATTTCCTCGAGCATCTGCCGGCTCAGGTGTGGTGGCGGGCGGGGATGGCGTGGCAGGTGCACTATCCCCGCATCTTCTGCCTCCGGGAGGTGTACCGCTGCCTCGTCCCGGGCGGCGGGTTCTGCTCGCTGACCCCGGTCGGGGAGCCGGAGTGGGCCCAGGACCCCACCCACTGCGCCCCGCCCTGGCGCGAGGAGACGTGGGACTACTTTTGTGGCCAGATGGGCGACGTGCCGGGATACTATGGGATCGACTTTGCGTTCGAGCTCCTCGAGCGGAAGCGGACGGGCCCCCAGGCGTCGTACCTCTGGGTGGTCGTGCGAAAACCGTACACGGTCCACGGCTAACCGAGCCCGAAGCCGCCGATGCAGTTACTCCCACCCTGCCTCCGGCAGGCGAATCGCCCGTCCGCTCCGCGGCCCGGGCCGGAGGTTCACGTAGATTTGGGTCGTCCGGAGATCGGCGTGCCCCAGCTGGTCCGCGATCTCGGGGAGCGGGATGCCGGCCTCTACCGCCAGCGTGGCATGGGTGTGGCGAAAGACATGGGGGGAGACGATCCGGTCCCGGAGCCCCGCCCGGTTCGCGGCCCGCCGGATTTGATGGTAGGCCCAGAACCGGGTGTAGGGAAAAAGCCGGTCACCCGGCTCATGCGGGCCGGGTAACGCCTGGAGGAGCCGCCAGAGCGGCGGCTGGATCCAGACCGTCCGAGTCTTCCGCCCCTTTCCCAGAAAGGTCCAGTAGATGTCTCCCCGCGCGTCCCGGCGAAACCGCCCCCAGGTCGCGCTCAAGGCCTCCGAGATGCGGCACCCCGTCGCGTAGAGGAACGCGCCCAAAATCCGGGGGGGTCCCGCCGGCAGGGCGCGAATCACCCGCTCTGCCTCCTCCGCGGTCAGCACTCGTTCCACCCGGCGGGAGAGATCCGGGCGGACAAAGGGAATGGCGTCGAAGGGGCACTCGGCGGGAAGCAGTCCCTGGGCCGCCATGTCGTGCCAGAAGGTCCGCACCGCGGCCAGGGTGGTATTCAGGGTCGCTTCGCTCCAGCCGCCTCCGCCGTGCCCCCGCCGATTCCGCCACGCTTCGTACAGTTCCTGGGCATCGGTCGCGGTCAGGCGACCCTCACGCTGCCACCGTGCGGCGAGGTCGGGAAACACGGCCTGGAGCCGTCGGGCATAGGTCTGGCCGGTGTGCGCGCTCTGGACGCTGTGCCGGGCGATCCAGGCGCGAGCCAGGCGGTCGAGGAGTGCGCTGCGATCGAGCCGTTGGATTTTGGTCATTTTATAACCACTCCATGTCATCTGTTCTGGCACATAACCGCGCTTTTGTGCCTAGTACGCTTTAGGGTACTGGGACAGATTGCGATTTTGGATCGCAAAAAATTTTTTGAGCGCATATAAAAGGTTCCAGTGAAATTGTCCTGTCCTGGCACAGTCGAACAATGCCGGGGCCCCTAAAAAATTTTCCACTCCCCCCCC